>Ga0315268_10003869_pt1 | contig 16399 bp, 12 predicted proteins | sample C1_top_MG_FD_204535 | JGI IMG/M metagenome (GOLD analysis project Ga0315268, IMG submission 204535) | Sediment microbial communities from Yellowstone Lake, YNP, Wyoming, USA - C1_top | ecosystem: Environmental > Aquatic > Freshwater > Lake > Sediment | place: USA: Wyoming | collected 2017-08-01
CCGTCTACGGGTAGTTGGGCGGCGGTGGTGCAGGCGAAGAGCGGGCCACAGAGTTCCGCAGCCAACTCAGCCACATCGCGGCTGCGCACCTCCACACCCAGCAGGTTCTTGGTTTTGTATTCCTGCACAGTCAGGCCGTAGTGTGCGGCCCGCGCCTGCAAGACCTCGTCGGTCCAGATGCCGGTGTCAAACACTGCATTCGGATGGAGGGCGTTGATGCGGATGCCGTCCTTGCTCCATTCGAGGGCAGCCACCCGCATTAGCTGGGTCAGGGCGGCCTTGGCTGCGGAATAGGCCGCCGCGCCGGGGCCGGGCGCAGGCACGTTCTTGGAGCCAATCACCACGACGCGGCCCTTGCCGGGCGCGGCCTGAAACAGCGGGTGCGTTTCGCGCAGCAGGGTCAGATTGGCATCAAGATTCACCGCCATCACCCGCCGCCACAGCTCGCCGGACAATTCAGAAATTGCTTTGCTGGGCGGGAAGATGCCCGCGTTCAGCACCAGCATGTCCAGCCCGCCGAAACGGCGCGCCGCCGCGTCCAAAGCCGCCGTAGCCTGCGCCTCGTCGGTGATGTCGCAGCGTAGGCCGAGATACGCGGGCGATGATGACACCTCGGCGATTTTCGGATCAATATCCAAACCGGCCACAGCCGCGCCCCGCTTGAGGAAGGACTCGACGCAGGCTTTGCCGATGCCGGAAGCCGCGCCGGTAATCAAGGCGATCTCGCCGCTGAAGACCGGTGCCTTGCCGCTCTTGTTCAGCTTGGTCTGCTCTAAATCCCAATATTCCACTTCAAACAGGTCGCGCGGCGGCAAGGGCTGCCAGCCGTCCAGCCGCTCGGCCCGGAGGATGCAGACCATCGTGTGCTCGTAAATATCGGCGACTATGCGCGCTTCCGCCGCCGACGCGCCGACGCAGCACAGCCCAAGCTCCGGGTCGAGCAGCACACGCGGGGACGGGTCGAGCATGGCCTTGCGCTCCTTGGCCTCCGGCTCGTGCGCTGCAAAATACTGCTGATAATCGCGCTCATACTGATCCACATCCCGTCCGATCAGCGGCAGGGCTTTGGTGCGCAGGACATGATCGGGCGTGGCCGGGCCGCAGGCCAGCTCGCGGACATCAGCCCGGCGGGCGAAATCCAGCCCGCGCCGGCTGCCGGTGACGCTGAGGAGCATCGGCCTGCCCGCTTTGGCGGAAATTGCTTGGCGCAGCTTGGCGATTTCCCGGCGGCTGCCGCGCGGCTCCTGCGCCGTCAGCGAATCCAGCTCCCAAGCTCCATGCGCCCGCAGATGCTCTTCCGCCATGCTCACCAAGCGGATCATCCGCTCGTAGGATTCCTGCGCCGTGTCGCCAAAAGAGAACACGCCGTGGTTCATCAGCACCATGCCGACGGTCTGCGGCCCGGCCTGCGCGGCGAAAAGGCGGCCTGCCTCGCGGGCAAGGTCAAATCCAGGCATCACATACGGCACGATCACGGCCAAGCCGCCGTACAGCTCCTCAATCCGCCGCTGGCCGTCCGGCGTGTTGCAGAGCGTCACCACCGCGTCGGCGTGGGTGTGGTCCACATAGCGGAACGGCAGCAGGGCGTGGAGGATGGTCTCCACTGAGGGCGCGGGCGCGTCGCTGCGGGTGAGCTGCGTTTTCAGGCCATTGACCATCTGCGGGTCAGTGAGCTGCTTCAGCTTGGCCAGACTGAGCATGGGCCGCAGCCGCACCGGCGCAAAACCGGCGGCCTCAATCGTGGCCAAATCCCAGCCGCTGCCTTTGACGTAGAGAATTTCCTCGTCCTCGCCGAGCAGATTTTTCTCAGTGATCTTCACTGAGGTGTTGCCGCCGCCGTGCAGCACCAAGGCAGGCTCGCGGCCCAGCAGACGCGACGAATACACCCGCAAGGCCAGCTCGCCGGAACAGGCCTCAGCCTCGGTGTCATTCCACAAGCTGTTCATTTGTCTGAAAAGTCTGAAAATGAGGTCTGCAAGACAAAACCAAGATGCGGCTGCGGCCTCGTGATCATGATCTGCTCGCCAGTCTGTTTTTTGATCACATAGCCGTCAAAGATTTTTTCCTTGCCGCCCTGCAGATTGCCATAGACCTTGAGCTGCTCGTTCACGGCGAGGTTGAGCGGTTTGCTGTCCTGCGGCTCGGCCCTGACAAGAATCGAGCCTGAGCTATCAGCCAGCAGGAAGCCGTTTGGCTCAAGCTTGGTCACGATCCCTTCAATAGTGCTCACTGGCGGCAGGGTCAGGCTTTTAATTGGTGTTGTTTTGGCGCAGCCGCCGAGCAGTAGCACCAGCATTGGCAAGAGAACCATCTTTTTTCTCATGGCAAATCCCTCCGGTTAATTGTTGCGTTCACGCAGCCGCTGAAGTTCCGCTGTCAGCCAGTCAGCGCACGTCCTCTCTGCTCTGCCTGCGCATTGCACCTTGTAAGGCGTACCGGTAAAGCTGCTGGTGCTGGCCGCATAGTGAATGAAATCTTCCGCAGAATGCACTAATCCTTTGTCGAAGGCGGCATGGTATTTGCTGTTAATATGCCCGACGGCCTCGCCTGACGCATACCAGCTACCGTTCCGGTTGAAGCGGCACGGCGAGTTCCTGACAAACTCAATCAGTGCTGCGATCTCTTTTTGCGGAGCAAGCTGCTCGGCAGCAGCGAAACAGGGAAGCAGCAGAAGAAGCAAGGTCAGTGTTTTCATGATCCTATCCCATTAATACTGGAACTGTGTTAGAATAAGCCCTTTCGTTGAGGAGGGCTTGATATGGCCATGATTGGTCAGCCTAAAGCGATATCAAATTATCTCACAAAGGTTGAACGCCTGGCTTCAGAATTTCAGGCGACTGGTTGTCCGGTGTGAGCGTCATGCTGACATTTTAGCTTTTCCACAGCTTGCTTGTTCAGTTATTCTGCTTCGAGTTATTTTGAGATAGATTCCTTCTTCTCCGGCAATAAAATAACCTCGGCGGCCTTGCCTGGCTGGAGATATTTGGCGGCTAAGGCAGCGATCTCTTCTGCCTTGATAGTGGCAAAGTCAGGCTGGATAGTGAGCGGCCATTCCAGCCGTTGTGGGTAGCGAGACGAGTGGATCAACACCGAGTTCAGCCAGTAGCTATTGGTGCGAATCATGTCGCGGACAGAGGTGAGGATAGGCTCCAAGGCGCGGGTCAACTCCTCTGCTGTCACCTTGCCCGTTGCCAGCTCTGCGCCTGCCTGTTTCAGTTTTTCGGCCAATATAACCGCCTGGCCCGGCTCTGCCTGTAGCACGCTGCGCAGCACGCCATAGCCGGAGTCAACCTGGCTCGATTGGTTATAGACATAGGGTGAATAGGCCGCGCCTAGCTCTTCCCGAATCTGCTTGCGCAAGCGGTCATCCAACACTGCGGCCAATACACTCAGCCGCCGGGTGCGGATGATATCCCAGTAGTCGTCAGTTGGCCAAGCCACGGTGATTTGCGCTTTGTTGGTGGCACTAGTCACGTTCTGAGTCAGGTTCTTACCGGACGGAAAGGCAATCTTCTCCCCCTCAGCTTTCTGGCTAGCCTTGCGTTCCTCGCCGAAATACTTGCCAACCAACTTCAGCACCTGCTCTGGATCGAAATCGCCGACCACCGAGATTTCCAGCGGCTCGTTCTTGAGGACAGGAGCCAGCCAGCCTTCCACGTCTGCCAAGGTGAGAGTCTTCAGCATCTCCAGCGGTACCATGCCGTAACGAAGATTGCCGCCTGCTAGGAACTGCTCGCCCTTGAGTGACATCATCCCTTCGACAGAACTCTCCATCTGCGCATAAAACTGCTCCTCCTTCCGCAATACTCTGGCAAAGGCATCAGCACGGAAGGCAGGATCATGCAGATGGGTATGCAGGAGCTGAAAGAGCAGCTCAGTCTCGCCTTTCAAGCCACTGCCTCTGAACTGGAAGCTGTCTTCACCAACCTGAAAACTCACCGCGCTAGAATAGGGGGCTAAGGCAGCCTTGAGCTGCTCTTTATCCATCTTGCCAACGCCGCTTTCTGGCACGAGCATCTGGGCAAGCTGGGCCACGCCAGGCTTAGGCTGCGACAGCTCACCCTTGCCAAAGACCAGCGCAACTTTCAGCTCATTAGGTTCAAAGTCAGTCTTCTTCAAGTTGAGAATCAGGTCGTTGCTGAATACGTAGCGGTCAGTGTTGATCTTGTCATAAGCGGTGTGCTGGGCAATCTTTGCTGCCGTGCTCGGCTCTGGTAGATAGGGAAAGACGACTTCAGCCTGTTGCTGCCACGGCTTGAGTTCGGCTGCCTCAGCAGTCTTGAAGGCCGCCAGCACCATTTCCTCTGGCTTCTGCCCGTCTTTGTCTTGCAAATTCGCTGTGCCTGCCACCTTGACCAGTCGCCGTTCATGCCAGAGGCTGCGGAAGACTTCGTTGGCTTCAGTCAGAGTCAACTTCTCTAAGACCGGGCCGTATAGCTCCATCTCCTGCTCTGGTGAAAGCACCACCTCATCATCTGTCAGGCTGCCGATAATGCTGCCAGCTAGATAGTCGCTCTTTCTGCTGGCCGCTGACTGCACCTGCTCTTTGAGGTTACTCATGAGGTCTGCCTTAGCCCGCTTTAGCTCTGGTTCGGCAAAGCCATCCTTGAGGGCTTGGCGCAAGGTTGTGTCCAGCAGGTTGAGCGTCTCTTGCCATTTATCAGCAACCGTATTGGCCTTCAGACTAGCCAGGCCAAGCCGTTGGCTCATCTTAGAGGTAAAGAAGTTGGCTCTGGTGATGGGGCTGTTTTCAAGGTTCAGCAGATGCTGGAGCCTGTAGTTCATCATCATTGCTGCCGTCTGCTCCTTGAACTGGCGTAGGGCTTCGGCTCGCTGCGTCAGAGAAGCATCCGGGGCGATATTCCACACTGAAGCCAGCGAAACCTCAGTGTGGCCGAGGTCATGCTCTTGCTGATAAAAGGTCGCGGTACCGCTCTTGGCAACCTGACCAAAGTCAGGGCAGACTGCGTTATCCGTTCTCGGAGGCAGCGAACTAAACTGCTGCTTGATCAGCTCCGCAATCAGCTTGGTATCTGCATCACCAACTGCAACTAAAATCATGTTGTCAGGTCGATACCATCGCTCGTAATACTGCCGGAGCAGGGCTGCATCTGCCTTCCTCAGCACATCCTCGGTGCCAATCACATCTCGCTTGGCAACTAAGGTTCCGGCAAAAGCCTGCTCTATGTCTGCCTTATAGACCCGCCGACCAGCAGAGTCGCGCTCGCGTTTCTCCGCCAGAATAACTCCGCGCTCTTTATCCACCTCTTCCGGTAGCAGCAGCGCACTGCCTGCATAATCAGCCAGCACCTCCAGTCCCTCGCTCAAGGTCTTCCGCTCGCTGTTGGGCAGCATGAGCTGATAGACGGTATCGTCGTAGCTGGTATAGGCATTGGTATCTGGGCCAAAGGCCATGCCGATGGATTGAAAATAATCCACCAGTTTGCCGGGCGGATAATGGGCCGTGCCGTTGAACATCATGTGCTCTAAATAATGGGCCACACCCCGCTGCGCCTCGGTCTCATGCAGCGAACCAGTTTGGACGTTGAGCTGAAGGCTAACCCGACCTTTTGGCTCATGGTTCGGCATGATCACGTAGCGAAGCCCGTTCTCCAGGGTACCGAAGATGAGAGCTGGGTCAGGCTTGAGGTCGCTCTGATCCTGCGGCCAACCTTGCGAAAGGCAGGAGGCAAGAGCCGGGGGAGGAGTCTCCTTGGCAGAGAGATTAGCCGCACCCCCAGGAACGAACAGAAGAACAGCGACAAGAACAGCAAAGAAGAACGTTCGGTTCTGATTCATGGCTCACTCAGGTGATATAAACAGGGCAGACACGCAGGTCTGTTCCCTACGGGAGGATACCGCACTACGTGGTGCTAAACCATTCTCAGCAGCGCATTGACTGTCGCCACTGCTACAGGCGTGCCGCCTTTTCTGCCTAAGGCAGTGATAAAAGGATAGGGCTGCGTTGCTAGTATTTCCTTTGACTCTGCCGCATTGACAAAACCGACTGGCACGCCGATCACTAACTCAGGGGCAAAGATGCCGCTGGTGATCAGCTCCATAATCTTGAGCAGGGCTGTTGGCGCATTGCCTGTAACTGCAATGCCGATATTCTCTGACGCAGCCAATTCCACTGCCGCTTCCGAGCGGGTCATCTTGCCGATGTTAGCTCGTTCAGCGGTCTCTGCATCCGCCACCTTGCAGATTACGTGGCCGCCGAATTTTGCTAGCAGGCTCTTGGAAATACCGCTGGCAGCCATGTTCACATCGACCAGAATATTCTTTCCAGCACGGATGGCACGCAGGCCAGCCTCAATCGCCTGAGGATGAAAGCGCAGGTTCTCGGCAAAGGAGAAATCGCCAGTGGCATGAATGCAGCGGCGCACCACAGCGAACTGCTCTGGGCTGAACGCGGTGGGGCCGAGTTCGGCTTCAATGATACGGAAGCTCTCGGCCTCGATGTCGAGCGGCCCTATTCGTTGAATTGCAGGGAGCTTCATTGCTCAAGGCCGCTTTCCAGCCACGGGCCGCAGTCGCAGGGTCACAGCGTTGTCTTCGGCCCGGATGTCCAGCGGCTCCATGCGCAAGCGTACCGTGTTGGAACCAATCTGGCCAGTCAGTGGCATAACGTTGCGCAGTGGTACTTCATACTGTTTACTCAAGCTGTTGAGCAGAGCCAGCAAGGCTTCATCGGAATCGCTGCCGCCGCCCGCTGCCCGCTGGAATCTCGGCGTGAGCAGCAGTATCTGCCGGGCCGCATCAAAGCGCAGATCAACATCACAGATCACGGGCAGCACGAGCTGGCCGAGCTTGACCTGGATGTTCTGATTGCCAACACTGGCATTCATCGTCATGTTGCGGCCTGAAAGCTGCCCGCTGACCGTAATCCGTCCGCCGTCAATGGTCAGACTACTAATGGAATCAATCGTAACTTCGCCTTTAAATTGCTCGCTGGTCTCATGTTCAATCGGCAAGGGTAGGATACTGCTTAAAGTCTGCTGCAAGGCCGGTGCTGGCAGAATAACCGTCACCGGCTGTAGCTTCGGTCTGTTACCCGGTGCCTTAGGCTGGGTCGCCGTCATTGGTGGAGTTTTAGGAATCTTAGCTGACTGCGGCGGGGCGGCCTGGGTAAAGGTCGGCAAACAGCAAGCGAAGAGACAACAGAACGCGGCGGAGCGAAGCAAACAAGTCATAGCGGCATGTTGTTGAAATTGCAGAGCGGCCCTGTGTAGATCAGCAGGGTTTGCTTATAGTAATACGTTTTGCGAAGAGTGCAACTAACCAGATGCTCAGGAGCAAGAAAATTCCGAGCTGGGAGTGAAGGTCGCGCCTGCGGTTGTGAAAATGCCAAGCAGCGACAAGAATGGTCTGCTGATCGACAAATCGACCTTGAAGAGAAAGAATACCGTCCTGCGCAGGCAATTTGTCGCCTGTCAGCAGCAGTTTTTCGTCGGAATAAGAGAGCAGGGTCTGCTCTGCCGCTCGAAAGGGTCTGCGGTCAAATTCGATCTTTTTGCCAGTGCGATGTTCCGCTCGCAAGGTAGCGGCATAATGACTATCCGCCTGCAACGGGCCGTTAAAAAGGCAGAGAGGGAGCAACAGATACATCAGCAGAAGCAGCAAACCCGCACTCTGCCGTTTGTGACATTTGAGGAAATGGATTTCCTGCTGCCGATCACGCCAAGCTGTGATTGGGAAAATGAGTAGGCCGGTTAGAGCGAGTAGTTGCGAAGGTAGCTGTTCCGGCCAGAACCAAGCGAACCTGGTTAGTCGCCAGGAAAAAGGCGCGAAGAGCACGGTGCCATTGCCCCATTTGATCTCCAGCGGGTCGAGGAGCAGATGGAGCAGGCAGTTCCAGGCCAGCAGCAGGAATATCCGGCGGCTGTTCGCGCTTTGCAGGCTGATGGCGGCGGCCAGTAACAGGCAGAACAGCAAGCTGGACTGAATGATCACGTACAGGCGCAGATTGATCGGCTCCAGCAGGCCAAGGGGCAGCACGGCCCGCTGGAGTATCCACGGTAGGTCAGGGAGCAGACAGCCGAGGCCAATCCAGCGGACATCCGCCTGCCGGAACACAGCCTTGCTAGCCAATATCTGCACACCAAAATGAGCGAGTGTATCAGGCATGACAGATTCTCCTTCTCCCATAGCTGCGAGGGGCTTGACCATTAAATGTCTTTGTCATCAGGAAGATCATGCTGTGATGCCCAGGGTGTGCTATATTTAAGGCGATTCATTCTCTGCCCATCCACCTCAACCAGATCATCTCAATGGATAAACTACGCATCAGCGGAGGCCGCTCTCTGCATGGAAGCATTGCGGTCAGCGGCGCGAAGAATGCCGCGCTGCCCCTGCTGGCGGCCACCTTACTGGCCCCTGGTACCCATACTCTGCACAATGTTCCTGACTTACGTGACACCCGTACCATGCTCAAGCTGCTCCAGATTATGGGCGCAATCTGGGAGCGCGACGGCAGCACCGTCAGGGTGAATACCAGCCAGCTCACCGGTGCCGAGGCTCCCTATGACTTAGTTAAGACCATGCGGGCCTCGGTGCTGGTGCTGGGGCCACTGCTTGGTCGCATGGGTTATGCCCGCGTGTCTCTGCCCGGCGGTTGCGCCATCGGCGCTCGGCCTATTGACTATCACCTCAAGGGCTTTGAGGCGTTGGGGGTGGTCTCGGCAATGACAGGCGGTTATGTTGAGGCCCGGGTACAAGGCGTGCTGACCGGCGGTACCATGTGCTTTGACATTCCTTCCGTGACCGCGACCGAGAACGTGCTGATGGCGGCGGCTAAGGCCAAGGGCCAGACCGTGATTCAGAACGCAGCCAAGGAGCCAGAGGTCGGCAATCTAATCGACATGCTCAACGCGATGGGGGCGCGGATCGAGGGCAAGGACAGCGACTGCCTGACCGTGACCGGCGTGGAGAAGCTGCATCCGGCAGAGATGAGCATCATCCCGGACCGGATCGAGGCGGGCACGTACCTGATCGCCGCCGGAGCCGCTGGTGGCAGTTTGGAGGTGACGAACTGCGATCCCTCGCATCTGACCGCTCTGATTGAGAAGTTGCGGGCCGCTGGAATGGAAATTGCTGTGCAGGCAGACCGCTGCACAGCTTTCTGCCCAGTGGACAGTAGTGGCATTCCCTGCCCCCTACGGGCGGTGAATATCACCACCATGCCCTATCCAGGCTTTCCCACCGATCTGCAAGCTCAGTTTATGGCCTTGATGACCCGCAGCAGCGGGGTGTCAATCATCCATGAGACCATCTTCGAGAACCGCTTCATGCACGTTGCTGAACTACGACGGTTGGGCGCAGAGATTGCCATTGACGGCGGCAGCGCAGTAGTCACAGGCATTCCCCGCGAACGACTGATTGGCGCACCAGTAATGGCCACTGACCTGCGGGCCTCGGCCTCCTTAGTGGTGGCAGGCTTGGCCGCCTCTGGCACCACCGAGATATCGCGCATCTACCACCTGGAGCGGGGCTACGAGAACATGGCAGAGAAGCTAGGCCGGGTCGGGGCAAAGATAGAGCAAGTGCCGGACTAATACTCATCCGGCAGGGCGGGCAGGGGCAGACAGACTTCTAGCACGCAGCCTTGGCCGCCTGCTGGCTCGTGTAGTTTCACCTTGCCGCCGTGCTGTTCGGCGATCTGCTTGACGATCGAGAGACCCAGGCCAGCGCAATTGGCCTTGGTTGAGAAAAAAGGAGCGAAGATCACCTCGCGGATGTTTTCGGCAATGCCAGGGCCTTGGTCAATCACCGCGATGCTGATAGCGTTCCGCCCGCCTTCCTGGTTTTCCCGCGCCCTGACCAGCACTGGCCACGTGCTGGTCTGAACAGCGGCAGCACAGCTATTCTCCAACAGATGCGTCAGCAAGATTTGCACAAGCTGACGGTCGGCCCAGCAGTCGAGATGATCAGGGATATCTAGCTCCATCGCAGCAGCCAGCGGGCAGGACTCACGGCCTTTGACCTGGCGAATAGTTTCCTCGGTCAGCCGCCGGAGATCAAACCACTCCGGCGTGAGGGCAGCGGGCCGGGCGAACTGGAGAAAGTCAGTAATGGTCTTCTCCATCCGGGCTGATTCTCTGAGGATGATCTCAGTCAGATGGCGGTTAGCCCGGCTGAGAGGATCAGGGCTGCTGTCTGCGGCATGGACATTCTTCAAGAGCTGGGCCGAGCCGGAAATGGCAGCGATCGGATTACGGAAGTCATGAGCAATGGCGGCACTCAGTTCGCCAATAGCTGCCATCTTCTCTGCCGCCCGCACCTGGTGCTCCATCTGCTCCAACAAGCTGACATCCTGGACCGTGATCACCTTACACTGGGTCTCGCCCGGATCATCGCTGGGGCCAGGTGGCAGGTTAAGGTGGGCAAAGGTATGCCGAATCCGCACCATGCTGCCGTCTTTACGCTGAAGATCAGCCACCTGCCTGCTCTGGTCTGTTTCGGTCAACATGGCTGTTGGCAAAATGGAGGTAAAGGCCAGGCCCACAAGGTCATCGGCAGGAAAGCCAGTAATTCGAGCAAAAGCTGGGTTGCAGGAGGTAATCCGGTTGCGCCCATCAACCGTGATGATGCCGGTGCCAATGTCGTCAAAGACCTGCTTGTAGAGCTGGTTCAGGCGGTCGAACTGGACAAAGGTGCGTGAGAGGGCCTCCTCGGTGCTGCGCAGCCGTCCAGCAAGCAGGTTACTGAGAAAGCCGATGGTGAAAAAGGTAATCCCATAGACTGAATACACGTTGGTTAAGCTGAGGTAATCAGTCGGAGGTACATATCTGGTCTGCGCATAAAATTGCGGAATGTAGCCGAGATACTCGCAGGCAAGGATGGTGCCGTAGAAAATAGAAGACGCTGCGGCGGCAATCAGACCGCCAGTGCGGCTGAGGCTCAGGCCGCCCGCAATTACCGGGAAGATGAACACTGGCGTAAAGATGGACTGGCTACAGCCGGTGCCACCCACCAACAGGGCAGCAAAGATGGCATCTGAGAGGAGCTGAAGCAGGCCAAAGCGGGGCAGGTGCCTGATCTTGTTCTGGAGTAAGCCTGCTGAACCAATGGAGTAGATGAAGACCACGGACAGGAACGCCATCGTCACTGCTGGTGGGGGCAGGATGATGTCGCGGCCCTTGGTTTGCAGGACAACAGTGACCGCGATCAGCAGCGTAAAGAGCATCACCCGGATCATCAGCAGCCAGAGGATATGCAGGCGGAGCTGTTCGCCGCTGTTCCGCCTCGGAGTCAGCTCCTTGATGAATCTGCTTCTGTCCATTATTTACCCCTGCCTTCCTTCATTCCATCCCGTATTTCTTGGCCTTGTAGCGGAGCGAGCGGAAGCTGACCTTGAGCAGCTCGGCAGCCCGCATCTTCGAGCCTTCCGCCGCTTCAATGGCGTGGAGGATCATTTTCCGCTCCATTCTCGCCACACTCTCCTCTAAGCCCCGGTCGAACAGCTCGTCCTCATCCCATGCGCCAACGAAGAGCGGCTCCTTGACCGGCGGCGGAGCAGCCTTCTTCTCGTCCTTGCGGGTAGAGAGAATCAGGCTTTCCGGTAGAATGATACTAGACGACTCCAGAGCCACGCCCCGCTCGATGATGTTCTCCAATTCCCGCACATTACCAGGGAAATTGTAGTTCATCAAGACTTCCATACCGTATGAGGAGAGGGCCTGCGGCTCCCGTCCCATCCGCTTGGCATATTTCTTGAGGAAATGCTCCACCAGTAGGGGCACATCGCCCTTGCGCTCCCGGAGTGGTGGCAGACGCACCGGCACCACAGCGAGGCGATAGAAGAGGTCTTCCCGGAACCGCTTCTCCATCACCTCTTCCTCAAGGTTACGGTTGGTGGCGGCAACGATGCGGACATCGACCTGCTTCGTTTTGGCTGAACCGACTGGCATGATCTGCCGTTCTTGCAGCACTCGGAGGAGCTTCGTCTGGATAGGCAGGGTAAGTTCACCGATCTCGTCGAGAAAGACGGTACCAGTGTGCGCCTGCTCGAAGAGGCCGACTTTATCCGCTACCGCGCCAGTGAAAGAGCCTCTGGTATGGCCGAACAGCTCGCTCTCCAGCAGGCTCTCTGGGATGGCACTACAGTTGATGGCAACAAAGGGATTGCGCCCGACCTTGGACAGATCGTGGATGGCCTTGGCGACTAGCTCCTTGCCGGTGCCTGACTCGCCAGTGATGAGGACACTGGCCGGAGTGGGCGCAACTCGCCGGAGCAGGTCGAATATCTTCAGCATCTCTGGACTGGAGCCAATAATACCTGGCAACCCGCCTACCGGATGCTCGGCGGCGGTGTCTGTCTTGCGCTTGGCTAAGGCAGCCCTGACCACCTTGCGTAGCTCATCGACATTAAAAGGCTTGGCAAGGTAATCAAAGGCCCCGTTCTTCATCGCCTGCACAGCATCATCCGGCGAGGCAAAGGCCGTGACGATGATCACCGGCAGGTCTGGCTGGCGACCCTTGAGTTCAGCCAACAGCTCAAGGCCACTCATGCCTGGCATCCGCACGTCGGTGATAACTGCGTCGAACTCCTTCTGCCCAATTGTAGCTAAGGCAGCTTCAGCATTGGGTGCGGCAGTGACTGCGTAGCCTTCCCGATAGAAGAGAATGCTGAGAAAGTCTCGCATACTCTGCTCGTCATCGACAATAAGAAGGTGGGGCATGGTCACGCAGGAAGACGATGGGTTAACCAGAAGTTGTCTCAACACAGTGTAGCAATGAATTGGCAGAGAAGTCAATGCCTGCCTTCTGGCTGGAGGTTTGACAGCCTCGTCTGAACCAGGTATGCTGTGGCAGCAACCATCAAGGAGAATCCGCCATGAGCGAGCATCAGGAAACACTACACCAGCAGTCGCTGATCGAGCATCTTACCGAGCTGCGCTCCTGCATTATTATTTCGCTGATTGCCACTGCGGTAGGCTTTATTGTCGCCTGCGAATTCATCAATCCCCTGGCGGCCTGGTTCCTTGCACCCTTGGTCAAGGTCATGGCGAAGGACAGCAGCCTGATCTTCACCTCCTACCAAGAGGGATTCTTCTTTCAATTCAAGCTAGCCCTGACTGCTGGCCTCCTGCTCGCCAGTCCAGTGATCTTCTCTCAGACATGGCGGTTCGTCGCACCAGGGCTGTATCAGCATGAGAAGAAGGCCCTGCTGCCCTTCACCCTGGTGTCCTCGTTCTGCTTCCTGAGTGGGGCGGCTTTCGGCTACTTGGTCATCTTGCCGCCTGCCTTCCGCTTCCTGCTCGGTTATTCCAACTCATTCTTAGAACCCATGCCAGCGGTGAGTGAGTATTTCTCCCTTGCCCTCTTCCTGCTGCTGGCCTTTGGCGTGACGTTCGAGCTGCCGGTCTTCATGGTTATTCTCGCCAAGCTGGGCATCGTGAACGCAGCCTTTCTGGGCAAGCACCGCAAGTACGCTGTGCTGATCGCGTTCATTGTCGCGGCTATTGTCACGCCTACTCCTGATCCCGTCAATCAAACTCTGATGGCTGTGCCGCTGATCGTGCTGTATGAGATCAGCATCATCGCGGTGCGGTTTTTCGTTAAGAAGCCAGTGGCGATGTTTGCGAAGGCAGAGACGGAGCAGCATAACCTGTAGAGCTTTTACTAGATTAACCCGAATACAAGGAGGAACCATGTCCTATATTGCCGATTTTGAGAAAGCCTTAGAAGTAGGCCGTCCGCCGAACATCAAGGCGTTGTTTCCCAACTCCCGTGCCTTGATTGTCAGCGGCAAGGTGATCGACCGGGCCATGCTCCGCAAAGGCAAGGCCATGACGATGGCTGCCAATGGCCGTAGCAACTTGGTGATCCGGGGCGCGCTCATGGCTGCGCAGCGCGCTCAGGCCGCCCTGATCATCGAGATCGCCCGCTCAGAAGGTGGTGCTTCATTTTACTGCGCCACCAACTACTGGAACATGGCCCGGCAGGTGGACGCGCTCTGCAACGAGCTGGCAATCACTGTGCCTGTGGCGATTCACGCCGACCACTACGGCATCAAATCCGCAGCCGACCTGCCCTTTGCCCGCACCGAGATTCCGAGCATGTTTGACGCGGGCATCACCTCGATTGCCGTTGATGCCTCGCACATGCAGGACGACGACAATCTCTTGGCCAGTCTCGCTCTGAGCAGCGTTATCCCGGCATGGGCGGGCTACGAGACCGAGGTGGGCGAGATCAAAGGCACGGCTGGCCTGTCGTCCGCCGCCGAAGCATTGTTCTTAGTGCAGGGCTTGAACGCGCATGACATCTTCCCGGACTGGATCGCGCTGAACAACGGCACCACTCACGGTCTGGAAGCCTCTTCCCAAGGCATTCAGGTCGGTCTGACTGCGGAGATTCATGCCGCCTTAGCCAAATACGGCGTGTCCGGCGCGCAGCACGGCACTTCTGGCAACAGCTCGGAGCGGCTGCGCGAGATTGCCAGCCAAACCCGCACCACCAAGGCCAATGTCGCCACCGCGCTCCAGATGATCTCGTGGGGTGTGGAAGTGAACGATTACGGCAACGCCATCCTTGATGCGGAGGGTGAATTCATCAAGGTGCCAGACCAGGGCGTAAGTGAGGATATGTGGGCCAAGATGAAGGCGTATGCCAAGGAGAAAGGCTGGTCGAAAGGCAATTATAAGAGCCTCAACGCGCCGTTTGAAAACCGCATCATGGGCCAGCCGCGAGAGATTCGCGAGCGCATGGCCCGCCGGGTCAGCGATTTCGTCTTCACCATGCTGACCGAGGTCTTCAACGCCCAAGGCACGGCCCGCCACGCGGTCGATGCAATCTTGGAAGCAGGCTCCTATGACCTTGGCCCCAAGGTTGGCCGCATCGAGTCGCCGGACGAGTGGACGGAGGAGAAAATCCGCGCCCGCGCTGCAACCCTCTGCACGGACAAGGGGCCAGCGGGCGATTTCTCGGATTGATGCTCACAGCTTGGTCTGAGACAGAGAGACAGCATAGTGTCTCTTGCCGAGACACTATGCTGTCTCCTGCGGACTCACTACGGTGTCTCAGCGGGAGACACTACGCTGTCTCCTGTGGAGTCACTATGGTGTCTCCCGAAGAGCACACTGTGTTGTCTCCGCAAACGACATACCAGTGGGCGGATTATCGTATCCGCCTTTTCTTTCAGCAAGGAACTCTCATGCAAAAAATACTCGTCACCGGTGCTGCCGGTTTCATTGGCCATACTTTGTCCAAACGCCTCCTTGAGGCGGGCCGTACCGTGGTCGGCTTGGACAACCTCAACGATTACTACGATCCCAACCTGAAAAAGGCACGGTTAGCCGAGCTGCTGGCCTTCCCCGGCTTCCGTCACGCTGATTTCGATATGGCTGACCGTGGCCTGATGGAGCAGCTCTTCCGCAAAGAGCAGTTTGACGCAGTGGTCAACCTGGCTGCGCAAGCTGGTGTGCGCTACTCGCTGATCAACCCGCACTCGTATGTGGATACCAATATCGTTGGCTTTGTCAATGTGCTGGAAGGCTGCCGTCACAACAAGGTCAAGCACCTGCTCTACGCCTCGTCCAGCTCGGTCTATGGGGCCAACACGGCCATGCCGTTCTCAGTGCATGACAACGTTGACCACCCGGTTTCCCTGTACGCGGCTTCAAAGAAGGCGAACGAGCTGATGGCGCACAGCTACAGTCATCTCTACAACCTGCCCTGCACCGGGCTACGCTTCTTCACGGTCTATGGACCGTGGGGCAGACCGGATATGGCTCTCTTCCTCTTCACCAAGGCGATCTTGGAAGACAAGCCAATCAACATCTTCAACAATGGCGATATGGAGCGGGACTTCACTTACATCGATGATATCGTCGAGGGAGTCTTCCGGCTGATTGATCATCTGCCTGTTGCCAATCCAGCCTGGAGCGGGGATAAGCCTGACTCCGCAACCAGCTACTGCCCGTGGCGATTGTACAATATCGGCAATAACGACAAGCAGAAGCTGCTGCATTACATTGATGTGCTGGAAGACTGTCTCGGCAAGAAGGCGATCAGGAACTACCTGCCCATGCAAGCAGGCGACGTGCGGGCCACCTACGCCAATGTGGACGATTTAGTGCGGGAGATCGGCTTCAAGCCGCAGACTACAATTGAGGAGGGTATCAGCAAGTTTGTGCAGTGGTATCGGGGCTATTACGGGTGAGGTATCCTGGGCTATGTCCAAACGCCAGAGAGAATTGAATGACATTCAAGCAGAGAATGACGTGCTGCTTTGCTTCGAACGAACGTCACGCTCGGCTTCAGGGGAGAGGCAGCCATCGGTCTCGCGAGCTGAGTATGCGTGTCAATGAGTGCGGTTAGCTTGCTGAAAGCAAAAAAATGGCAGGAACTTTTTTTAGTAGTCCCTGCCATCCAGCAAACTATATTGGAAATCTGCTGC
>Ga0315268_10003870_pt1 | contig 16399 bp, 16 predicted proteins | sample C1_top_MG_FD_204535 | JGI IMG/M metagenome (GOLD analysis project Ga0315268, IMG submission 204535) | Sediment microbial communities from Yellowstone Lake, YNP, Wyoming, USA - C1_top | ecosystem: Environmental > Aquatic > Freshwater > Lake > Sediment | place: USA: Wyoming | collected 2017-08-01
GAAAGAGAAACACCGTTCAAAGATGGCTATTTGATTACTTGGGTTAATCAGGAAAATCCTAGGGAAAAAGCGTTGGAAGAAGCAGTTGAGCGTACAAACAAAGTGTTAGAGAACAATCCTTTTGAGACTTCAGTAATTTCTCGAATCCATCTTATAAGGGACCAAGTTCTTGCCGCCTCAAAGGTAAAAGAAATCGTTTCTGTAGAGTTCGTGAAGAATAAGCTGGGAATATCTGAAGCTGAAAGAGCGTTAAAACGAGCTTTGCAGCTTTTTCCGGAGCTCAAGATGACCAAGCTGTTTGATGCCTATCGATATTTGTACCATAGTTCAATGGCAGAAGCTGAACTGAGAGTAGCAACAATACCAAAAGAGAATTACATTCGAAAGGTCAAAGGTAGAGATAACCGGATTGGTCACAATTGGGAAACTTGCACTGAATGGTTCATGGATAAGTTCACAGTAGGAGCACATTTTTGGACCCAGAAACACAGGATTGATGGGATGGATTCAAGACGGATAACTATACACTTGATGAAAGCCGTTGGAGGCAGAAAACAGAATGCTGAACTCGACCGAGTGTGGGAGATAACTCCGGGAGTCTTCGCTAACCCAGTTACTTACGTCTTAGAATGCAAATGGGGCATAGTTCAACGTGAAGATGTAGATGATTTCCTGCATGTTTTGATGTGGAGTAAGGAGTTTGGGGGTTGATACGCCAGATGGTCGGCAAGTCAAACAAGGAACAATTGGGGTTTTCGCGGGAGCAGCCTTCAATCCAAATGAGACTGTCCAATTAAAAGATGGAAGCCGAATAAGCTTGTCTGCATATGCAGGTAGGACCAATATTCAACTTCTAAAAGCTTCAGATTTCAATACTAAACTACGAGAGAAAGGTTGCGATAAATCGGTAACAGTACAAAAAATTTGCAGAATTGCGAAAGATGAAAGCGAGATCCGACAAATTTTTGAAGCGCTATGGGAAAACAGTAACAAAGGTGAAGAAATCCTAGCGAAAGCAATCAAAAAGAACAAAGACCTTTATGAATTTGAAAAAATGCTTGCATCATCAACAAGTGCTGGCTCCCCTGCTCCTAATGCTGCTAAATCGAACCTTGGAGACGGCACATAACATTTTCTTAGCTTAAATCACTTGTGCTATAGATTCATTCTCAGTTGCTTTTCCCCACATTCTCCAAATCTATGCGTTTTCAATGTTTTGCCGAATGCTTGATTTGTCATCCTAAAGAGGAGTTTGCTTGTTTTCCGTTGTCAGCACTATAAAGATTGAGTCGTTCTGAACGGTGAACTTCATTTCCATGTCTCGTTTGAAAAAAGGCGCCGCTAGTGAATGGTATTTACTCGGAATATCAAGTGACGCGCGCCCATACTTGTAGACGCGCTTGTTCAGGTATCGGTTCTTTGCGATTCTAAATTGTAACCTGGCCATGCTCAACGATCCCACCCTTAGCCGGATTGAGGGTTTGACTGCTTCCACCTTTCTTTCCGAGTGTTTCTTGGCAGAACGCGCTCCAGACTTCCTTGTCAAGGTGCCTGTTTCGGATCGCCTTTCGTGTCGGAAGCGGAGTTCGGGGTCAAGACAAATGTCAGAGTTTCGTTTTCTGCTTTGACGTTTAGGTCAAAGTCTTGCCCCAGAAAAGGCATGAGCACTTCATTAAATTCTCTTGGAAAAACCACTTCTATGTCTTCGTACTCGCGGGCTCGCTCATTTTCGCCTTTTCCCTCGCGGCGTCGCTTCTTAGCTTTCCTAACTCTTAGCTTAACCGTGTTTGATCACCTCCGACTGGATCTTGCTCAAGGCTGTTGTCAGCCGCTCGATGTTTCTGCTTCTGACGTGGGTGATGTGGAAGAGGACAAAGTCCTGTTCTGCGAGGGCTTTGTGGATTAGGTCTTGAATGGCAGCGTTTATGTTGCCTGCGTAGTAGGGCATGACGATTTTCTCGGCGAACTCGGTAAGCAAAGAAGCGGGAACATTATGGAATGTCAAGTCCACGAGGAGGTCGCCTTCTGTGGCTAAGACTGCAAGCTTCTTTTTCATAGTAACCACTCCTCTCTCGTGCTTTAGGGGCATTCCTTTAAAAAGGCAAGTGGCGCAGCGACCTTTCTGTGCTGGGAAGAGAGTGCAGTTAAAGTGCCTCATTTGTACTTGGAAAATGCGATAGTGCGGCTAGGTTTCCTGAAAAGCCATGTGTGTTATTTGAGTTTTTCACCGCACGTAGGGCATTTAGGAGGGAGTTCGTGATCTTAGAATAATGTCCACTCCGCAAAAGAAGCAAAAAACAAGTTTTGCATCAGGGACAGCACCAGTTAGCCCTTGAATAGGCTTGTCACATGTGTCAAAAGGGCTTGGTCAAATTGACGTTAGGCGTTAAACAAAAGCAACTTCAATTCTACCTTAGTGCGATTTCAACCTGCTGTAAATCAAACTTGATGCTTCTCTGATTATAATTTCAATTCTACCTTAGTGCGATTTCAACAGAACAGTATGCCTTTGATGCTTAGTTTGTTTAGTTATTTCAATTCTACCTTAGTGCGATTTCAACCGGTTATGAAGCCTCTAAAAAACTGTTCTTCGCTGAATTTCAATTCTACCTTAGTGCGATTTCAACAGAACAGTATGCCTTTGATGCTTAGTTTGTTTAGTTATTTCAATTCTACCTTAGTGCGATTTCAACTCTTGAAACATTGAGTCCACGTCAACACTACGAAGTATTTCAATTCTACCTTAGTGCGATTTCAACTTCATTTCAGCATTAACTATAACCCAAATCGAGCTGAATTTCAATTCTACCTTAGTGCGATTTCAACTCAATCATCCTCAATCACCCTCAACTGACATACTCAAATTTCAATTCTACCTTAGTGCGATTTCAACAAGGCTCTTTTTTTGCTGCTTTTTACTATAGAGGGTTGAAATTTAAGCTTTTTCAGGCGTCTGAAAAGTCGGGATGCGATGGCGCGTTTAATTTATAAATGTTGACTAGATTATGGTGCTTACTTCACTTTTTTCTATGCCCAAAACTGTTTTTGTGACCCATTGCTTGTCAGCTGCCACATAGAATATTATGGAGTCCTCTTCTTCTTTTATGAGTTTTTTCAGGCCGATCTTTATCTTTTCGATTTCGCCTTCTTTGAGTTCGCCTTCGAAAGCTGAGTTTTGCACCCAGTTTAAGTACTGCTTGAGATAGTGGCGCACTTTGTCTATTCTTTCAACGGCTATGTCATAAACGACAATTACGTACATTGTTTTACCACCATGCTTTGAAGCCTTCGTACGGTTTCTCGCCGATCAAATGCTTGACCAGTTTGTAGCATTCCAAGCGTATTAGGCGTTGGTAGGAGACCTTGCGGCCAAGAGTTTGGTGCATGATTGTGGTTTTGAGTTTTTCGTCGTACGCTTGGACGAAGAGTTTTCTTCCGTCTTCCTGTAGGTAGCAGTAGTTTAGTTCTTTGAGGAAGTGGCTGGGTTTTATGAGGCGGTTGTTTACGAGGTTGAAGATTGTGCGGTCTACTATGATGGGTTTGAAGATTTCGCTCAAGTCTAAGCTCAGGGAGTAGCGTCTTTCTCCGGGTTCGTGCAGGAAGCTGATGGTGGGGTTTAGTTGGGTGTTGTAGATTTCTGATAGCGTCGTGGTGTACATTAACGAGTTGCCGAAGCTTATGAGGCAGTTCATCATGTTGTCAGGCGGCATTTTGACGCGTTTTTCCAGTTCGAAGCCTTCCCTGAGGATTTCGCTATAGCTTGAGTAGTAGTGGCTTCGTATGCGTCCTTCCACGCTCATTAACTCGGAGATCATGTTGACGTGGTCGATTTCTGTGCGGCACCTCTCGATTTCTTCAATGTATGAGTCAACGTTTTTGTCTTGTTTGCGGTAGTATTGGAGGTTTTTGAGGATGTTGTAGCTGGCTGTATTTATAAATTCCTTGGCGATTTCCAGCCGTTTCGACTTGTCCATGTAGTGTGCAGCTTGCTTAACGACTAGAAAGCCTGAGTGTAGGTACTCGCGTGGGTAGTAGGAGCCTGAGTAGTAGCCGTAGTAGTTGAAGAAATGAATGGGTATGTGCTTCTGGGTGAGGTAGTTAAGGAGCTTCGTGTTTATGTCAAGCTCGCCGTAGGCGTATATGGCGTAGATGTCGTTGATCGGGATGGCTTTTTTGCCGTTAACGTTTTCGAAGTAGACGGTGTTTTCTTCGCGCCGGAGTCTTCCGCTACTGAGGATATAATAGTTCTTAGCCATGTTTTAACACCAGCACAACTCGTAGTAACTGCACTTCTTGCAGAACCCTTTCTTCTCGACTATCGGCGGTTGAGGTAACGCGGCGATTTTGCCCATTTCCTCCAAGACGTTTTCAAGTTCCTTGGTGTTTTCATTGTTCAACTCAACGGGTACCGTGCGCTTCAAGAGCGGATAATGCAAAACGCCTTTGACGTCCACGCCGATTTTCTTAAGGTAATACAGGTAATAGAGGAGCTGGAAGAGATGCGCCTTCTCCAGCCTTCGGGAACGTTTCACCTCGTGAATCTCGCCTTTGCCGCGCTCCAAAAAGTCAATTTTGACTCGTCCGATGCTGACTTCCTTAAACTTGCGCCTATAGCCCTCCTCGTGCAGAAGCTTGCCCAGCAAGACTAGGTCGGAGTCAGCCTCAAGAGTGAGATTATGCGAAAAAAACCACAACTTACGACGACAAACAAAATAGTAGTTAACCTCAGTACCAGTGTACGAAAGGCTATTCTGTAAACCCTCCTGAGAGTTTAATTGCGGCAAGATTGTGTTTAATCTCCCCAAAGCATATTCTAACCTTACTTTATTTATAAATAATCCAGTTTTCTCGTTATCAAATTGTAATTGCGATTAGTGTAAAATCATATATACACAGAGAAAACAAATAGTCTCTGGCACCTGAACGCAAATGAAGCAGATAATCCTGTCCGCACTCAACGACGCATGGATGGATAACGGAGCCGAAACGCTTTACAGTATTTTTCAGGAAGAAGCAAAAAACAAAAGTTTCGACGCCAAAATCGAAAACAACTCTCTAATAATCACAATAAACGATTTCGACGAGTTTAAAAAAACAGTCGGAGCAGCTTTTGAGCAAAGACGATCAAACCTAATTGTTAAAGTTATTATGGATAAGAAAACAGGCGAAACAAAAGAGATAAAAAAAGATTATATCCTCATCCAAGAAGGAACTAAAGTTAAAGGAGAAGTTGCCTTCAAAGAAGGACTATACAACCAGAAGACCGCCACTGACACAACCTCAAAAATCTTCGACTTAATGACTGAAGAAGGAACACGCAATTGCGTTATCTGCGGAAAACCATTTTTCAAACCTGTAAAGAAACTTCAACAAGCAGCATATCCATTCGTTACAAAAATCAAAAGCCTCAGCGGCATAAGAAGTTACAAGGACGGAGAAACCTACTCTTTACAAGAGTACTTTGAAGATTTTTGCCCTGCCTGCTACTTAAGAGGAATAGCCGAGTGGTCAGACGACGCGATAATTTATAGGACAGTCCCAGGCGAAAAGTCCACTCTTTTCCTACCCCAATCAACAAGCCTAAAGGAATTGGCAAGCTTTAAGGAAAAATGCCGACGTCTCCTGAACAAGAAGGAACGGTATCAAAACATACGCGAAGAGATAAACAGCGCAAAAACCGAAAAAACACCAGGCTCTTTTAGCACCCTACTCTGCTTCTACGAGAAGTTCTTAATTGACACCGCAGAAGTTCCGGGCGGAACATGGGCATTGATGGAAGTTCCGTTCGGCGCAGTCAAAAACATCAAATTCAACACCCTGAATCTCGAAGACTCCATTTTGCAGATAATGAAACAGCTTTCGGAAGAAGACATAGGCATCTACAGTATGATAATCAAAGCAGCATCCTTCTTCAACAACAATCCTAAAGGGCCTCCAGTTAATTGGGACTTGACCAATGAAATTAGAGAGAACCTCTCGAAAGCATTTTTAGAAAATGATTTCCGCTCTTTCGCAAGAACCTTCACCCCAAAGAAAGGAGGTCACATAGGGTTCTCTAAAGAAACACGAACGTGTCTTGAGAGATTAATATACACATGGAGGTTAGAAAAAATGGGATTAGACGAAGAAAATCTTAAAATGTTAAAAACCGCTGGAAGAACAATCGCTGTGGCTTCCAAAAGCCATCAAAGCCTCTTATACAAGTTGGACAAGGCAAAAGACAAAACTGCTCTGCTGGATGCGATACGGCAGGTCAGCCGCAGAATAGCAGGATTAAAAACCGAAGAAAAAGAGAAATACAAAACATTTGTTTATCCACCTGCCTTGGAAGAACTTGTCATGTTACTAGAAAAGCATGAGGCAGACCGAAGGTTCATCGAGGATTTGAAAAACATTATCGTAATTTTCTCTTGCGTCGAACTGTCCAGATTAGACTACCTCGGAGAACGCAAGGAGGTGAAGAGAAATGACTGAGTTGAAAGGATTAAATGTCGTATGGCTTTCAAAAGTAGACTTGACAAACCTGAATGCAGGCGAGGGCGAAAGCAACTACATAGATGTGAAGAAATTCAAGAAAGACGACGTAGAATACCCCTACGTTAGTGGGCAAGCGATGCGGTTCTATTTAAGAGAGGCAATGAGGCGAAATCTCAGCGGCGAAGAATATATGTGCGTCCCAGACAATAAAGGCGAAACATGTGGCGAAATCAAGAATTGTATCATGTGCGACCTCTTCGGATTCATGAAAACCGAAAAAGGAGTAGGTGCAACCATGCGAGTTTCCCCAGTGAAAGTGTCACCGGCAATTGGGTTGTTTCCATTTGACCAGAATGCAAACGTAGACTTCCTAACTAGACGACACAGAGTCTCAGAAGGACAAAAGATGGAAGGTGACATCGTCAACGTTGAAATGGGCACGAACATCTACAAAGCAGGAATTTCAATAGACGCAATTCGAGTTGGCAGCGAAGAGAAGATAAACGAGAAAGAGAAGACAGTCTATATTGAAAATGCGATAGAACCCACCGAGCGCTGCAATAGAATAAAAAAAATACTTGAAGCCTTAAGGTACTTGACTGACTACTCAAAACAAGCACGACTTTTAACGGATTTCTCCCCCGATATAATAGCAATATCAATGCAGAGCAAGTATTCACATCGACTTCAGAAGCTTTTCGAGCTCGAAGAAGGAAAAAAACTGAACCTCCAACGATTAAATGAGATAATAGATGACGTCTCAAAGTATAGCGACAGAATACTCTTCGGGATGATCTCAGGCATAGTCAGCAACGAAGCAGACGTAAAGAAAACCATTGAAGCAAAAGGCATCAAGGTAAAAAACCCAAGCGAAGTCCTCGAAGAGGCATTGAGTCTGGTGAAATGATGCTGGGGCTTGAATTCAAGCTCGACGCATTATATTTTACCACATTCAGAAAGCCGGCATCTACAAGCCTCATACTGAGCTACGCCATTCCACCGTATACAACGATTAGAGGACTGCTATCTAATGCTTTGGGAAAGAAGAGAGACGACTACTCTATCCAAGACTGGGTAAAAATTGGCATAAGCCCACCAGAAAAAGTAAGTAAATCCCGAGAAATAGCAAAGATACTGAAACTCAAAGGCACTGGCAAGACACACAATAGAGTTTTTCCATCATCACCAATTTTCAAGGAGTTTCTGATCAAGCCAACTTACAGAATATACTTGGCAGGAGAAGAAGACAAAATAAAACGCGTTCACAACGCCCTACTGCAGCCAGAGAGACCCCTATATTTAGGTGCATCGGATGACTTGGCAGACATAGAAGTTTCAGAACCCATAGAAATCATAGAAATCAAAACTAAGCAAGTGACGGGGATTATAGGCGGCATTCATGAAAAATGCAGCGTCGAAAATGTTCCCTACAAATTCATCCGACGAGACAAAGGCTTTTCCATCGAATACAAAACCGTGTCTATACCGCCGACTAAAACCACTACTCTTAAGGGCGAACTTGATTGCTGGGAATTCAGTAGCGGTAACGTGTGGTTGGCATAAGTAGGAGACTACCGCCATTCAAATAGACAAGACAAACGCCTTGACTCCGAACCTTTTTTTCTCATTTTTGGAAAATTCTCATCTGAGTGAAACAAAATGAACCAGTATGCCAAACTACAATGTACCTGTAGCAGATGCAATCACCTTGTAAGTACTTACATGAAAGAATGCCCCAACTGCCATGAACAACTAAACTGGGATAAAATCAACAAGTTTTTCCAAATGTACGAGGGTCACATCTTAGACTCGCTCAAAATTCTACGCAACTATATAGAAATTAATCAAGATGTGCTTGACCAGTTTTGTGAGCGCTGGCAACTGGATAAAGAATCCATTTTGAGAAGTCTATTTGTTACTGTCTATCTTCACGACGTCGGGAAATTGACTGTAGAATTTCAAAAAAACATTAGGAACGGCAAGTCTTCTTCAAGGTACCCTCATGCGTATTATGCATTATCAATCCTAAATAACATAGAACTTCCAAGTTTACTTAACGTGCCATTGGAAAAGACGGCAATACTGGGGCATCACAGGCAACTATCCAATAGCCTATACGATAATTTTACCGCATTCGGAGTGCCGTCATTTCTCATAGAAGAAATAAATGCATTTATAAAAAAATCAAAAAAGATTCACGGTGAACTCTCCTTTGACAAGTGGTTTCCATTCGATGGACTGAAAATCCAATCTGAAGAATTGAAAAAACCCACTCCACTCCTATCGAGGAAACTCCGAAACCATGTTATGCGTGAAACCTCTTCTTTTGAGGACAAAGAGAAAATTAAGTCCGTTTATTCCTATATCCTTTCCCTATTGAAGACATGCGACGATTATTCGAGCGCAAACTTCTCAGAGTTCATAAGTCAATATAACGGCACTATCACTGAGTTAAATTCAGTCATGGAAGAACCAGCCAAATACGTTCTTAGACCTTCATTAGAGAATATATATGAGCGAATCTTGAAGGGGCAAAAGCCTTACGACTATCAGAGAGACGAATCAGGGGGACTCTGCGGAGATGTCCCGTTCTTCGGATTACTCTTTGCTCCCTGTGGCAGGGGAAAAACTGAGACTGCCCTCATTTGGTCTTTGAAAGCCTTGAAGAAGTACAAGAGAAACAAAATCGTCTTTGCTATGCCCACTCAGATCACTAGTAACGCAATGTGGGAAAGGTTCTGCGAACTATTCGGTGAAGGCAAAACAAAGCCGGAAAGAATTGAAGATGGAAAAAAGCAGGTTGGTCTATTCCATGGTAAGAGCTTCATCGTCTTAAAGGACAACGAGAAAAACGAGGAAGAAAACGAAGAGGACTTAGACTACGAAAGCTTAGAAGAAGTCAAAGGAGAAAATTTCAAAGGAAACGTGCTTTTTAAGCCAGTTAATGTTACATCTATTGATCATTTAGTAAACTCCTTCATTCACGGGTTTCCCCAAGCAGATTTCGCTATAGGAAACCTGCAAAACTCTGTTGTCGTTTTCGATGAAGTTCACTACTACGAACAACAGACCCTGAAACACCTGATGACGCTCTTGGAATTGTTAAAGAAGTTGAGAATCCCCACGCTTCTTATGAGTGGTACACTACCAGAATTCTTCATCAAAAAAGTCAGAGAAATGAATAACGAATTCCAAGTTTTATACTCGGATGCTGAAGGTCTACTTTTTGAGCCATTCAAAATAGTGTCTAGTTCAGAACCATTGGTTGCTCAGGGTCAGACCAATGAACAAGTAATCGCCGAAATTGCCGAGAATTACCATAAGAACCTAATCCAATTTATAATATTAAATACTATAGAGCGAAGCAAATTAGTATACGATGCCTTAAAGAATCGTCTACCTGAAGCGGGAGAAACCATAGTCCTACATCATTCACAGTTTACTTATCAAGACCGTGCGAAGAAAGAGAAAAATCTTCTGCAGGGTCTTAAGGAGAAGAAATCACGACCATTCATTCTTGTGGCTACACAGGTAATCGAGATAAGCCTAGACATCTCATGTGATATAATGTACACGGAGCTGGCGCCAGGAGACGCCCTCGGACAACGCGGCGGGCGACTCAACAGAAAAGGACGAACATGGATGTCTAACGGTTTTGAACACAAAATGAAAATCTTCATTCCAGAAGAACTTGTTGACGAAAAACCCCGAGACGCGCCATATCCAATAAGCCTTCTCAAGAAGACAAACGGAGCGATAAAAAATGGCTCCTACTCATATCTCGAACTGAAACATCTCTGCGATTATGTCTATTCGGAGTATGAATTAAGGACCCCGACCAATTTGAGAACAGTATTTCGCAAGTGTTGCCTATTTGGTTTTTCCCCCTACGACATAAACTTTGGAGATGAAGAAAAAGGCAGAGAATTCCAGCTACGAAATGATGACGAGCAGAAACTCGATGTAATACCTTGGGATTGCTACAAAGGCAATGAGACCAAACTGAATGTGGAACATCAGGTGGCAATCCCTTTGTGGCGGTACAAACAAGATGAAAGAGAGTATGGGGAGTCACGTCTTTTCATGGAAAAATACAAATCTGGCAAAAAGAAGCCCTACTTGGTAGCAAAAATACCTTACACCAGAGAGAAAGGATTCGACTTCACAGCCTCGCCCATCTCGCCTCCAGCTGACAACATTTGCTAAGCCTGTCCTTAACTGGTAAGCGACTCTTTTCAGAAATATGCTTCATTCTTGGTTATCCTTGACAAGATTCATGAACCCGAATCCTGCACTGTTGAGTTCTCCAAAGCCACTATCGAGACCAAACTGGAGTATTCTCCATCTTTCCTCGCTTAGCCCGCTTGTGGGGAACCTCCAAATGCTACCAAAAATTTTGGCCTCTCGCCCATCAATTGCCAAGTGGTTGCAGACTTGTTTTTGGAAAGTGAACTGTTCAAAGATTGGAAACGCCTCCAACTGTGTGCCGTAAAACGTGTTGTACTTTTTGAACAGGTTATCCTCTAACTGCTTGACGAATGCGTCGAACGGGTACTGTTTGCGCCAGTAAACGTACTCGTAGTCCTCAGGCGGCTCAATCCCGTACCTGGCGTAGTTAGCCCGCGGAATCCTAATCACGATAGGCGTGCCAGCCGCTAAAACGCACGAGCGCCCAACCCTAGGCTCCAGAACAGAAACGCCTTCCACGCAGAAAGACATCTCACCAACATTAACACGTTCTCGGCTGCACTGCAGCTTGTCCAGCTGCTCCACGAAAACCCCAATCAAACTCGCATCAGGCGAAGAAACCAAAAAACGCCGCGCATCACCCCCATGCATGTCCACCGAGGGAAAAATGTTTGAGAAACAGAAAAACTTGTAACCTCGCCTGTCATGCAGACCGCTATAAGACGAATCCCTCAGAAGAGCATACAGGAAGCCCTGCAGCTTATGGTGATACATCAAATCATAAACGCAATTGCACAAAGCCCGAAGCTCTATGAGCAGCCGCATAACACAAACTCTAAAAGCTCACCTTTTAAAAATTGTGCAAACACACAAAAGCCCTCATTAATTCCTATGAAGCTCCCTCCACAACTTCAACTATTCAATTTATAATTTCTATAAGGTTACACGGTTTTCCCTTGAATTTCGCAGGACAAACCATCTTGCTAGCAGCCTCTTTTCAAAAAGTGTTTGTGAAGCCGAAAAATCACTGGTAAACCGTTTTTCTTTGACCTATAGCTATAATGTAGAGTGTCTTGTCTTTCTCTGAAATGGTGTATATTATCCTGAGCTTCCCAACTCTTAGACTATAGTTTTCTTTCAAGTCTCCATGAAGCCGTTTTCCAGCTCGGGGTTGATCCTCTAAAACGATCAAGCTTTCTCGAACCTGGGTTTTGACGTTTTCCTCTAGCTTCTTATAGAATCTCTCAGCTTGTCTTGACAAGAGCACAGCGTATTTCAACGGGCTTCTTCCTTCAGAAGCGTATGCAGCTCCTTGACTCTTCCAGCCTTAATATCCTCAAGACCTTGACGGATGCTTTTCATCATGTCTGGGTCGCTCAGAACCTCAATGGTGTCCATGAGTTCCCCCATTAGCTTAGTGGCCTCGTCAAGCTTCTGCTTGGTTTCTGAGAGGAGCTTTCGATCTTCCTCATCCAAATACGCAATCTTCGCCATCGAACCACTCAGGTAATATAGGATGTGAATCCGACTAATAAATCTGAAAGCCAAACGCGTCGCAGTTCCAGTTAGCTCAAGACTTTCTCCAAAACAGGTAAACCTTCGTCTGCAGCAGCATCCCAACGATCTTAACGAGCTTCGCCATTTTTTCCTTATTGACATTTTTTATACCTTCAGCGAAGGCTGCCGTAGTGCCATAAGGCATGTGGTGATTAGCAGCGATCTCTTTCCTGAAACGCGGATGGTCATTCTTGACGAATGTCTCTCTTAACTCTTCAAGCTGCTCAGGACTAAGGCTTTGAAGTTTATCTAAAACGTATTTTTGACTGCGAGAAGCTTTAGGTCAAAACCAAAACCAGAAAGCGCATCTGCGACTCGCTTAGCATCTTCAGATGGCTGCTGTTCAATAACTTTTCTCATTCCTGCCTTCTCAGCGAACGGGTTATACTTCGCCATTACCGCTATCATTTCCACGCAGGGCGTTCCAACCCTCGGCAGAGTTTCCCGAATCAGCTTCACGCCTAAGCCTATGCTGCGATATTTCGGGTGAATCACAATGCGGCTAATCGTGCTCAATCCCAAGTTCAGCCCTTTCATCGACAGCCTTCCTAGCAAGACAAGACGCCTGCCCGCACAACCCGGCGGCGGATAACAATACACGATCACCCCGCAAAGCTTAACTCCACGCCTTAAACGGTAAACCTCTCTGCTTGCGCCAGCGTGGTGGCTGCGATAGTGGAATCCGCTGAGACGGCGCCAATCAGAAAGATAACCGCCTTCAATCACCATTTCTTGGGTAAGGCTGCATTCTTTAACAGGCTTATCTGGGTAATAGTTAACGGTGATCTCTTCACCGAAACGCTTGTGCACGTGGACGCTGGGGCTAAGGTCCTCAAACAAGTCCCCATGCGTAGTCGCCGCAATAACCGCCTTGCCCTGCTGACGCGCGAGCTTCTGAAGGTTAAACGACGGTTTATCCGTTTCAATGCGAACTTCTGAAAGGTCAACGGCTTCGTCGCCCAGGTCCTTCTTGATTGCTCGTAGTAACACGCTTTTACCTGAGCCGCTGTCCCCAGTCACATAAACAACGTCTTTTGGTCCAATCTTCAATTCTGCATCAAGAACCTTGAATTTCTGCTCTTCATCCGCTGCATGGAAAAATCGGTTTCTTTACTTTGTCCATCATTTCTCATGGAGTTCAGTTTGAAAAGAACGGATGGTTTGCACCAGCGACTCCGCATCATTAGTTGCAGAACTATAACGTATTCTTCTATTGGAGATCACACTTGGCCGACTGTCGAACTTCGGAAGAAGGAAAAGACAGCAAATTCCATGGACTTCTACCTTTTTGGGCTAAAGAGCTTCTCCAGATATACGAGGAAGCTGAGAAGACGCATAAAGCTCAGAAACCTTCTTCGCAAGGAGCTTCCTAACTTCATCGTTCTTCATCAGCATATCCGTTATGCGATCTGCCAGAGTCCTATCCTCCTCCAGCTTAACCGCGGCCTTCAAGTCTAAGACCATGCCGCAGGCAGGGCAGAATTGGGCATCCGAACTGCTATCTCTTCCGCACCTGGGACATTTAGTCAACGTGAGCGCCATTTTCACTTTCTGCTCTTGGTCTACCGTTATCCCATGGGCTTCGAGCAAGGCGCCATCAACATCCCTGCCTGAGAGGTGGACGTAGGTTGAAGGCATGTCTGATCCTGGAACCCAGCCGAGATGTTCTTTCATCTGCGCTTCTGTTAGGATGTTCGCCAGTTCTGTCGCTCTGGTATCCTCATCAAATGAGTGTATATTCGCTTCTTCAAACCTGTCTTTTTGGTGAGTCTGCGAAGCAAAGCTCTGGCACCATCATAACTGAGAGCCTCATCTCTGCCAACCGTGCCTATGCCGACCCATAAAGGAGCGCTAGGATCATTCCTGAAGGGATGCATGCTAAGCCATAAGGCTAGTGCTGGTGTGGCAATTGTGAGCCTAACTCTTCTGGGTCCAGTCTTGCCGTCTACCCTTAGCACGGCACTGTACTTGTCAAACGTGATGTTGAGTATCTTCAGAGACAGGGTCTCGCCGATCCTGAACGCTCCATCGTAATGCGTCAGTATGAAAGCTCGATCTCTCTGGTTTTCAGCAGCCTCAGCGAGTTTCTTGAGTTCCTCTGCCGTGAGTAAAGCTTCTGGCAGCAGCCGTTTCTTTTTGAGCGTTGTCTTTATCCATCTTACTTCTTCGGGATACTCGTGCTGGTCTTCGTCGCAGCCGCGCAGCCATTGGAAGTACTTCTTGATGATTATCTTGTAGTCGTGTTTGGTATGTTCCGTGTAGTCTGCGGTGTTAATGCGGCTTATCACGTGCTCCATTTGTTTCTTGTCAAGTTGACCAAGAGACTTCGCAGCAACGCTCGCAGCAATTCTAGCAGTCACTGTTAGGTGGTTGATGTATTTGACGGCTCTCTGTTTGCTAACGCCCTTAGCCAACAAGTGTTCCACCAGCTTCATAATGCAGGTCTTATCCTCATCTGAAACGTCGGGCGATTTTTTCAAACGTCTCAGAGCCTGTTCAAAGATTAGGTTGTTTTTGTTCTTTTCAGTTCGGTTCGTGGGCCTACGCCCATAAGAGAAATAGCAGAGGGAACTGAACTCGAACTTTGGTGCGTGGGGTGGGATTTGAACCCACGAATTATCAAGTAGGATAATCATTGTAGGAAGTGGACTTGAACCTTAAAATCAGCACAAGCCAAGATTCACGTGATGGACAGAACCAATTCAAATTTTCAGGCTGTTTAGGAATTAGTTGCGTGAACTATGACTATTTGAACTTAGGTTACTCTTAGTCATTGATGTTGGACCGTCCGTCCGTCGACTGTTATATCCAATCGGATCCCCCGAAAACCCATAATAGGTCGAAAGAAGCCTGAACCTCTGATATTCTCGCGCCAAGGGAACCTAAGTGTGGTAGGGGTTTGTGGAGCGGTCTCTGTCGAAAACCTCGTCAAATGACGACGGGAGTACTATCCAATGGCAATGAGGTCCTTCTGGCCCATAAGAAGCCTAGCATTGACTATCCTCCAATGGCTCAGATAGATAATGTTAATTGCTAATTGCAGGCGCTTGTCTCAGATATTTGGTATCTTGTATTTGTTTGAGCATGAAGTCGGCGACGTCTGCGCGGGAAATCCATGTCCCCACTTCTCCCCTGCCTAAGTAGCCCGCTCTGACTTTTCCGGATTTGGGGTTATTGTTGAGCATGGTAAGTCGCACGATTGTCCAATCAGGATCGGATGCGCGCACAGTTTCTGCAACGCTAACTATTTCTTCGTATGCAGCATGCATCGTGACTTTTACGAAGCTAACTAGAGCTTTGGCTCTGAACTCTGGCAGGTCGTTCGGATCCTTAGCGCTCAAAGTTGAGGAGATGATTAGTCTGCGTACGCCTTGCTTCTTCATGGCATCGATGATGTTGTGCATGCCTTGCGTGAGTGGCTTGGTTCTTGAGCCTCCTCTAGGACCCAGTACGCTGATGACCACATCCGCACCCTTTACTGCGTTCTCAATAAACGCCTCATCAGTTAATTCGCCTTGCACAATGGTCAAGTTTTTATCCATAATGCTGAGTTTTGATGATTTACGAGCGAACGCTACAACCTCGTTTCCTTCTGCAAGCGCTTGTTCAACAAGTTGTTTGCCAGTTCCACCTGTAGCTCCAAAGATCGTGATTCTCATTTAGCCGACATCCATTGTGTTACATACACCAGCCACTAGGGTGATATCTTTTCCTTAGTTCTTTTCTGGCTTTTTCTTGGCCAATTTTTTATTTGTCGTCTGAAGCTCCTTCTGCAACATCCGGATTGTACTTTTCAGATAGGTGCGTTTTTGTTCCAAGTTTTTTATGCCATATTCCTGTTCTTGATTTTTCTCCTCAAGGAAGGGTGAGAAAAGATTGGGTACAACTGGCAGTGGTAACGCTTTTGTTTCCATGTTCAAAACGCCTTTCGCGAATTCTTGAAACAGGGCGTTCATGCTGTTAGCGATTTCGCCTTGTTTGACGATTGCGCGTTTGATAATGATCCTGCCTGTTTCGGTAATCTTATAGACCTTTATTTTTCGGTTTTTTTGGCTGGACCATTCTCCTTCGATGTATCCTGATTCTTCTAGGTCTCGAAGAATGGGGTAAACACCGCCGGCTGTTGGTTTCCAGAAGCCTTTGGTCTTGTCTCTGATTTCTTTCATGATTTCGTAGC
>Ga0315268_10003871_pt1 | contig 16391 bp, 14 predicted proteins | sample C1_top_MG_FD_204535 | JGI IMG/M metagenome (GOLD analysis project Ga0315268, IMG submission 204535) | Sediment microbial communities from Yellowstone Lake, YNP, Wyoming, USA - C1_top | ecosystem: Environmental > Aquatic > Freshwater > Lake > Sediment | place: USA: Wyoming | collected 2017-08-01
ACGCATTTAGTACAAACCCACCCGTGTGTCCAAACCCGAGCGACCCTCTTTTCTTGCTTTTTAGAATAAAAACAAATGATGTTGATGTGCTGAACGCCATGGCTGAATCAATAAATTCAAATTTGAAAAATAAGTTAATGCCAAAGTATAATCACGAATTTGGCGGGAAAAATATTTGCGCTGAACCAATACAAGAATTTACTGGTAATGTTATTATCGTTGTAGAAGCCAATCCTCTTCTTTATCAACCGGGCGCTGAAAAAATGTACGAGATTACAAATCTCACGAGCAATGCCTTTTTAAGAATATTAAAAGTATTCGATGTGCTGAACAGTCCCGACATTACAGAATTAACAACGTTTAATAAACAATACATGACAATTGTTATACCAGACGTTTCAATGTCGGTAAATAATTATGACCCAATGCCGCCGTCTTTGGCAGGGTGTCAAGCAATGGCAATGTCATTTCAGCTTTTGCGCGATGGCAACTTGGCTGTATACAATGAGTGGTTTGAAGCCGGTCCGAGCAAGAGCGCATATTTGTTGAAACCTGCCGATTTGATGTTTACGCCTCAAACAATCCCGGTGCCGAAACCACAAGATCCTGCGCTTTCTTTTGCCAGCCGCCCGCTCAAATCTGACATGTACAGTTTTTCGATTTAGAGGGAGGGGAACCAAGGTGCCAAGCATTACGCCCCTCTGACCCTCCTTGCATCCTTACTTGGCACATTGATTTTCCTGATTTTCCTGATTTTATTTAAATTATACATTATTATAAAATTGAAATAAATATATAATTTTATAATAATTAGTAGTTGTCTTGTGAATGAATATAGAAAAAGTAGAAAAGGACAAAGAAACGAACCCAAATGAAAAAAAAACAAAAATTAAAATAAAACCTAAACCGAAAAATGAAATTGTAATATCGGTAAAATCGGCAACAACTGTGCCAAATTTAGTTCAAGAAAACTTTGAAATTTTGAATGAAATGCTGTCAAAAGAGTTGCTTGAAGAGTTGAGACGCAAATATGGTTACAAGGAAGACAGTGAAGACAGTAAGGAAAACGGAGAAAGAAACGTTTACAATTTTATAGACGCATATCGTGACATTGTAAAAAAGCAATGGAATATGGAAACAAATTTCACAGACTATCGACTTTTAACCAACGTCACATCAAACCCCGAAAAAATAAAAGTGGTTTGGGGCGGGTGTTTGCAGGGGTTGAAACGGCTTCCCAATGAGTCAGTGGGACACATTGTGACTTCGCCGCCTTATTACAATGCGCGCGAATATTCCACTTGGGCAAACCTGAAAGCGTACCTAGATGACATGCGCGAAATAATTACCGAATGTTATCGTGTTTTGGATAACCATCGCGTTTTCGTGTTCAATGTCAGCGACGTGGTTGACAATGATAAAATGGATAAAATAAATGCATTCGGCAACAGAAAAATTCCGCTTCCGGCATATTTTATAGTCATGTTTGAAGAATGCGGATTCACATTTGTCGATGATGTTATTTGGGACAAGGGTGAAGTGCAGAGTTCCAGGCATAAAAACGGCAATAAACCGTTTCCATTCTTTCAGTATTCGTGCAACTGTTACGAACACATTCTCATCTTTCACAAACACAGGTTGGAAAAAGACATTAAATATCCGTGTAACGACTGTGGTAGTTTAATCGTAAAGAGCAACAGCTACACGTTCAAAGGGCTTCGCTCATGGGAGTGCAAAAATCCGACTTGTGAAAAGAGCGAATCTGACCGCGGAAAACGTTTCTCGCTAAAAACTATCATGACGCAAAATCCGTTTCGACAAGCTGAAAGTATCATACCGAAGGAACTAGTGCAAGATTGGCGACGAGACATTCACAAGCTGTCGCCTGTAATAAAGATAAATAATAAAAAAGAAAATAAACTGGGACATACTGCGCCATTTCCAATGGATATACCGACAATGAGCACTTATTACTATAGTTACCGCGGTGACATTGTTCTGGATATATTTGCCGGAAGTTTTACTAGCGCAATTGCAGCACAAAAATTGGGGCGCATTGGAGTTGGGTTTGAACTCAGAAAAGATTTATTTCGAGACTGCATTATAAAAAATATAACAAATCATGAATGTCAAATGGAAGAGATTGATTTAGTTTGATTGTTTTTGTCTATGCATCATTAGTCGTGGTGATGGTGGCTGCGCTTTCTGAGAGCGATTCTAGCCATAATTTATCTTTGATACGTCTCTCATTTTCTTCTGCCCGATATTCTTTCAACGTGAAGGATTGCTGTTGCATATTTCCAAGGTGAGTGTCCCAAAATAAATTTCCAGGGAAATAATCTGACAACATTACATTATTTTCTGGGCAAAATCGTACATTATGTTTATTGACCGCTTCATTGTGGCTAATGTCAACAATATCATCTTTGCAGTCACCAACCGCTTCTTTATCAAACGCGGTTATAGATATAGCATTTCGCGTGACGGGGCTTATGAGTTTTCCATATCGAATATTTTCAAGGTTTTTTATGGAGTCATAACACGATATTCCCAAATACATCGTGTCCTTCAAATACTGTTCCAATGTTTGCTTGTATTTTAATGCATCTTCTCTGGAAATATATTTATCAATATCAAAAATGTGAAGCATCTGCCAAACTAATGAAGCCACGACATCAATTATGAGTTTGTCTGTGGACATGAACCCCTTGTGTGTTGTAAAAATTTGAGGTTCTTTATTTGGGTGGCTTTTGAAACTTTGCTGCGAGCCCCCTGAGACTTTATAGTAATAATGACCTGACCAATTTTCGTTGCCTTTATTCTTTTTACCCTTCATCGTTTTTTCTGGATTGTATGCAACAGGTTCCCATGCTTTTACAACTATTTCATTTTCTAATCTTTTCAAGTCTTCGCGCTGAACAGATGAACCCGAATATCCATTTTCTTTCCTTATGGTTACAATTGCGGTAACGGCATTGGTTGTTGCCCCCCCAATGTTATTCACAATATACGCATCAAGTTCGTCGTTACCAATGGAAGAGTTGCTAATGCGTTCATATTCGCGAAATGGAAGCTCAATAACAACGCCGCTGGTGTACGTTTTTAGTTGGTCGAGCGTTAATCCAGATTTTCGAATGATATAATAAGGAAGCAAGATTCTTGAGTTCTGACTTACGCGTTTCGTGGGACACACGTCGCATATTCCAGCTTTATTAATATTTTTTAGTTTTGTTCTTATATTTTTTGGTAATTTTTTTGTAATGACACTAATTATTCCTTTAATAGCTTTTGCAGAAATCATTTGGAGACCTTGTTTCTTTTGTAATAGGTTAATCATTTCGAATATAAATTCAATTTTATATAAATTAAATTGAGTTTATCCTGCATCTGTTGAAAATATCATTCAAAACTGACGACAATTTCCACCTTTTCCTTTTTAATGCTTTTTGTAGCAGATATTGAGAGTTCTTCGCGTTTTTTACGAGTTTTGTTTTTGTCTGCCTTTGAATTTGGTTCGTTTGTTGTCGTCGTCCCCGATTGAGCGTCGTCGTCACACTCACAATCTTCAGATGCGGTTGACGTCGAAGACAATGATGAGCGCGAATGTTTAGATGTGCTATTTCTTGAATTCATATCATTTTCAATAGCTTGATAATTTTCTTCAATGCAATGAACAACATCATTTTCAATTGCCCATTTAAAAAAATTCAACTGTCCTATCGTTGTTTGTATAAAGGTTCCGTCTTTATACGGAATCGTAATTCTGTCCCAACGACAAAATGGGTCAAATCGCTTTTTAGAGTACGCTTTCAATTTCAACTTGTAGTCCACATATACTTTAAATCTTCTCGACGTATTTTGAATAGTGTAAACAGTATAAAACTTCTTTGCATAATTTGTTGCAAACCAATCAATAATTCGAAGAGATATTTTGGAGTGACCATTAATTATTTTAAGCATGGTGTCCAAATTATTTCCCTGCTCATAAAATTTCAATAAATTCTTCAAAAGTAAATTGTTTTGTGTGGTATATGTGCCACCGCCGCCGCCGCCATTATTTTCAACTGCAGCAGAGAATTGCGTTGTTGTTGTTGTTACTGTTGCAGTTTCACAAATGCTCATACATGCACTCATTTTTTTATAATTGGGTTAAATATGTAGTGTAAATATGTAAATGATTTATTAGTTAATTACTTGTTTACTACTTAATTTTATGAGTTTGGTTTATATCCTTTTTTTCAATTTAAATAAATTAATTTAATTGAAAAAATATTTTCACTTTTATTGGTCAGATTAGATTATTACAATAACCACCCCCACCATGAAATCCACAAGTCAAACCAGTCTTCATTATTATCATTGCTTTTTTTTTCAGCTATTGCAATTTCATGACGCATTTTATATCTTTTTTGTATACTGTGTATTCTAATAATAGTTGAATATATATATATATATATCAATTTTATAAATAAATAATGCAAAAGTTCCGCTATTGGTTTTATTTAAATGTTGTTAGAGTTATTTTTAATTTTAATTCCTCAAGGTATTTTTCCAAGAGATTAGGATTACTACTAATATTTTTCCATTGACAGTCCCACATCTCTACATATTTATATCCCTGTTTCTTGCAAAATATCTCCTTTTCCAAGGTCCTTTGATAATTTTCTTCGTGTGTTCTCTTTTTATAAGCAGCCCTGTCATCGCGATTTGGATAACATTTTTTGCATCCATGAACATGACATCCATGGTATTCAAAGGCAATAGGTTGTAAAGGATGAAAATGAAACCCATCAAGTTTATAGTGTCTAGCGTCGGGGTTTATTATTTTATGCTCTCCTCCATTTTGGGCATGTTGAATAGGTATGTCAAGCTTTTCAGATACCGACTTGAGCCATTCAATAGAAATTTTTGAAAAGCCAACAGATGAGCAACCCGGACAACCACTTTCACTTTCCATGTGATTATGAGCAGATGGATACCATACGCCATGTATCTTACATGTTACTGGCATTTTTGAGTTTCCATTCTTGTAATCTTCTGGCTCATTTTCATCATATTCATACCCCTTGTCTGAATGTATTTCTCTACAACGCTTGATTAACTCGGGGTATGGCATACGATTCTTGTCTGATAATGTATCATATTTGCATAAACTACATCTGTGTCCGTGGTGGTGATCAGTCCCTCGCTGACGGTAGTATTTTTCATGTTGGTTGCAGTAAATATTGTTAATCCATAATATGTTGTTTTCAATTTTCAGTTCAATATCTGAATAATTATCTTTGTCCGATGGATGAACTTCTTGAGCTTTCTCAATCCATTCATCTTTTTTCCATCTTCGCGTTTCCGAACTTATCTCAATCTGACATTGTGGACACCCTTGTTCACCATTTAATAAATAACTTCCAGTTTTTTTTGTTCGAAATTCACCATGTTTTATACAAGTCATTCTCATTGGCGTTGACTGATTGATATATGGGTCGAGTCGTCCAATTGATTTTCCAAAAACCGCTTCCAAATCTTTATCAAACTCCTTCTCCGTTCTTTGATACTTATCGCTACATTTTGTGCATCCAGTCTTGCTGACTAAATGTTGATAAGGGGTCATACATACCAACCCATGACCTGTTACTGAACATGGAATTAACATATCGTTTTTTGAGTTCAAATACAATTCTTCAAATGTAATGCTTGGCTTGTTTTCCATTTGTAGTTTAACGCTTACTTCATTCATTCTTTCCGACCGTGTTACGAATAATTGTATGTCATCAAGTGTGACAGAACCATTTTGCAGTGCCGCAAATTTGTCTCCAAACTTTGTATTGGATTTTGTACACCATTCATCGAATATATTTTTCTTTGCTGGTCTCATATTTTGTGTGCATGCATCATGATGTAATAATATAATAATATATCAATTTTATATTTTAATTTTGTTAGTTTATCCCACTTTTTTGAATCTCAATTGTTTTCCGTATTTAAAACGACCGCTATCCATTGTGCCTCTTTTCAAGTTGCATTCCAGACAACAAATAACAACATTATCAGTATTGTGTCCGGCATCGTTTTCAATTCTATCCAGCGTCCATTGGCGTTTAGAAAGAACATTTTCATAAATAAGTTCGCACTCACATTTGCAGTAGAAACATTTCAACTTGGAACATAATAGTTTGTCGATAACATTTTCGAGAGAAATAAATGTATCTTTTGAATAAAAATGTTTGTCAGCGTCTTGTCTTTTATATCCAGATAATTTTTTAGTAATTTCTTTTATATAAATGTCGCGATTTTCAATAACATCATTATCCAAATTCATATACAATTTCGATACAACGCTGAATTGGTGCGAGTGTGTAAAATAATGGGCAGGTAAATTCCATTTTTCGCATGCGGCGCGTTTCCTGTAATAATTTGAACTGCCGAAATCGTTTACGTCAATCACATCATTCACATTATTTGCGTTACTCCTTGTTTCATTAGTCCTTGTTTCAGTTTTAATGGCAGTTTCATTATTTATTAATAGTCCACATATATTTTTTTTACCACTGATATTTATATTTTTTGTTGATTCCATGCGTCAAAAAATAATTATATACAACAATTAATATTATAGTACTATAATTATTTATTTAGTACAAATAAATAAAAAAATAAAAAATATTATATTTTCATAAATATATAACGATAAGTATAAGAAATTAAATGAATTTGTTCAATTCGCTATTTGGTCCTCTTACTCGTGAATATTGTATGTATTATTATGGATTTTCTATTTTCTTTTATGTTACGTTTGTTTTTGTAACACTCTTCTCATTGTATAGTCTTTTAACCAAGAAGTTTAGCTTTGGTTTATTGCTTGGATTATTTATGGGATGCTTTACTTATTTCTTGGCATATTTTGTCTCCCGCCTTTCTTATTCCATGTGTGTTGGTAGTTTAGCACCTTCTTCATCTCCGCTGAATTTTTTCAATTAATCAATTACCTATACTTTTGCACCTTTTCTCATTTACACACACTTACTTAGAATGCAAATGTGCAAATGTTACACTTGATTCTAAAATAGTATTTATAAAATAGATTTAAACTCTATTTTATAAATATATTAAGGTTAACAAATAAATCAATCCAAGCAATCCAAATTCTATGATGACTTCTGAAAGTTCTGAAAGTTGCGCAGGTGTTTCTGCTGCTGCTGCTGCTGCTGTTGTTCCGACAATAACAATAATGGAGATGGAATCTGCATCCGAAAAAAATGATGATAGTGCAGCAGCAGATAATGCGGATAATGTTGTTGTCGAGGAGTGCGACTGTGTTGAATTAAGAAATATTAAATATAAATCCATGTTGTTGAAAAAGACAAGTCCAAAACAAGTAACAAGACATAATTTGAATATTGATGATTTTTTAGAAAAGGAACGAACACAAAATAAAGAAGACCAGTGGGTAAAATTAGATAAATCTATGAAAATGAAAAAGATGAGCGCGTTTGTAGAAGTGTATGCAAACGAGCATGTTTTATGCGCTAAAGATAAAGCCGCTCTTTGCGACTTTCTAACTTCTAGCATAGAACAGAAAAAATTGGTTAAAACAAAAGAAGTAGTTTATGACAAGTTGACAGGAACAATCAAATCGATTCCGTGCTTGGTACATTGTCCCGCTTCTGTAAAAAAATTCACTCTTAAACGATGCGAAAAAAGACAGTCCACGTTGAAGTCTCTTGCTCCAAAAAATAAAGTAAAGACGACAAAACCATCCTCGTTGGCGGTGGCTGAATCTGCACTCCAAGCGCCGTCATCATCATCATTATCTTCGCTGGTTGAGAATTGATTCGTTGGTTGTTTGGTTGTGTTGTTGCCTTGTACCTTGTTATATTATTGAACATTCATTAGTTTGTTTATTTTTTCTGTAAGCTCAATTATACTTTGCTTAATAAATGCAACATCTTCTGATATTTGTATGATTTGACCATTTTGATTTTGATTATTTTGAATGACGGTTTTATTTGTATTTTCGGTTGTGTTTATTTTTTTGAATTTATTCATAAGAGCATTTAAATCTAATGTTGCTTCTCTTGCTTCTGTTGCTTCTGTTGTTTCTCTTGCTTCTGTTGCTTCTGTTGCTTCTCTTGCTTCTGTTGCTATTGGCTCGTGTTCAGTTTTAACATTATTGAAACTAACTTTTTTTTTCCCATCTGTTGCTGTTGCCGTTGCTCTTGCTGTTGTAGTATGATTTTGAAAGTCTGCATTCGGATTCGGATTTATCCATTTTTCTGCTGCATTCTTATCCTCTTTACCCGTTGAATTAATCAGCTGTTCTAGTTCGCGCTCTCGTGATGCTAGCGTTTCTGCCAGTAACCTCTCCATATCATCTCCTATTGGTTTGTCATAAACATCATCCGAAAATTTAATTTCATCAGGTTTTCTTAATTTTATGATTGATGACATTTCTTCTTCCTTTTTTTTAAGCTCCATGTTGAATGCAGACTGTCGTTCTTTTTGAATATCTTCTGCCCTGTATATTGTTTCAAGTTGGGGAATTTGTTGCTGTTTTTTTTGGTCTGTTGTTATTGTTTTTTTACTCTCCTCGGCCATCAAGTTGTCTAATTTTTTACAAATTGCATACACGGCTTCTTTATTCATTACATTCAAATCAATGGATTGATTCGTTTTTTGGAACGTTTCATTCATTTCGTTTAGAGTTGTTTCAAACATGACTTGAACTTTTTTAAGGGATGCATCAGGTACACTGTTGAACTTCCCACCACCATGCAAAACGCTCCATAGTAATCCTTTATTTTCAATGCTTGTAAATGTGGACAGTTGTGAATTCAAACTCAAGTTCATTAACTTTGTAAATATTTTATATATTTTATTTTATATATTTATAATAAAATATTACGACTACTCTTTATTATAATTTTAATTTATAATTGATTTTATTATTTTATTTGTCGTCCGTTCCCGTTCCTATTAATTTCAACATTTTAAGAACAAAATATTGAAGCAAGTATTCGGTTTTGCACTCTTGTATGTGGACAACATTTTCAATAAAATTTAAAAAAGCTGAATTGATATAATGTGGGTCATGGCGTATAATGTAATTCAGGTAATTTTTTATCATATTTTTACGCTCAATGTTGTAATATAAACTTATTTCGTTTAGTTTTTCAATAATTATACATGATTTCTCACGCGATTTAAATAGATGGGTAATGCTTTCCCATACCGCATTTGTGATTACGTGACAGTTATGAATAAGATGTTGATTTGCTTGCATATAGTTTATCATGCTTCGAATGTCGGAATTGAAATGGCGCTGAATAGATACTAAAATAGTTTCATCAACATTTAAATTTTCGGCAATATTAATTTTTTTCAAAAAGTAAAGAATATTTGATTCGGGAAGTTGGTTAAATCGCATTCGCACAAACTCGGTTTGCAGAGCTTCATCTATCCTGCTAATATAATTGCAAATCAAACAAAATCGAACATTTACAAGGTTGTTATAATTGTTCAATAAATATCTTAGTGCCGTTTGCGCATTCTTTGTCATGTAGTCAACTTCATCCAAAATTACAAATTTCATTCCTTCGCCAAACATTGACTTTGACGTAACGAAACCATTTATTTGATTTCGAATAATGTCAATTCCTCTTTCGTCTGAAGCATTTAGGTGAATCATTAATCCCTTGTTTTTTTGATGATATTTTTCTTGATATGCATTTACAAGATTTATAATGGTGGTTGTTTTTCCGGTCCCCGGAGGACCGTACAATAATAAATTTGGGAAATAATTGTTTTCAATTATTGATAAAAGTATTTTCTTATTTATGCCATCTAGCACAATGTCGTCAAAATGCGTAGGTCTATATTTTTCAACCCACGGAGTTGAACCATCTACATCCGCGACGGCGCCTGCACATGAACCACCCTTTATCACACCGTCATCACTATAAATCATGATATAAGTAATTAAATTAATTTAAAAGGTTATTATGAGTGGTTTTTTATTATTGATTATTATTAAATTTAATGTTTATTATGTTTTTACGTTTTATTTATTATAAATAAATTGAAGTTATATGTCATAATAGTTAATGGAAGATATAACGACATCGCCCACGTTTGCACCGCCGCCAATGACATCGCAATCAAAAAAAGCTGGAACAGCTGGATATTTAGAAATAATATTAGGACCGATGTGGTCTGGAAAAACATCGGCTCTGTTGAAGATTTACAGGCAGTATTCGTTCTGTAAATCGAGAATTTGCGTAATAAATTATGAATCAGATGTTCGATACTCTGAAACCATGTTATCGACACATGACAAAGAAATGATTCCATGCATACTCGGGTTTTCCATGGAAGAAATCATGAAAATTCACAAGGATGAAATTGAAAATAGTGATGTTATACTGATAAACGAGGGACAATTTTTTAGAGACATTGTGCCATTTACAATCAAAATGGTGGAAGAAGAAAGAAAAAAAGTATACATCTGCGGTTTAGATGGAGACTTTAAACGAGATAAAATTGGAAACCTTCTGGACCTGATTCCCATCTGCGATAAGATGACCAAGTTGCATGCGCTGTGCAGCATGTGTAAAGATGGAACGCTTGCGCCGTTTACATTTAGAAGTACGTGCGACACAGAGCAAGTTTTAATAGGCAATGACATTTACATGCCTCTGTGCAGAAGCTGTTACAATGCGCAAACAAAACGTAAAATGGAGGAACGCGAATAACACGAGACCGTGAATGTGAATCCGTGTCGTTTTAATATTGCTCAATCGAACCATCTAGATTTGTCAAAAATGTTGTAACTTTTAATGAAGGGTATTTTTTATTCATTGCAATTTTGAATTTATTTAAATTTACCTTATGCAACTCATATTCTTCTTGCATTGACATTGACGGGTTATCATATAAAATTCTGTATGCTCCACAATCCATGTGGTCCAAAACAACTATTTCATCTATTTGGTGCAAGTCGATGGCTAGTTCAACGTGTTTATCAAAAGATTCACTCCATGCTGGAAAGGAATCTTGGTTGTAACCTAAACTAGCGCCTGCCAAGCTAAATTTATTATAATTATCACGAAATCCTGATGCATTAAAAAAATATATTTTGTCGTTTACAAATCTAAAATCCATACATGATAAAACGATGGCTTTTGCTGTATACTCTGATAACCTATCTCGAATGGGGGAACGGTTGACATAAATATAAATAAAAAGTATGAAAATAATGAAAATGATTGAATAAATAATAGTTTTGTTTTTATTCATTTTTATTTTAATTCTTTATATTATAAATGAATAAAAATAAAAATAAAAATGAATAAAAATAAAAATAAAAATGAATAAAAATATGAATAAAAATATGAATAAATTATATAATGAGATGAATACGACTAAATTGGAAACTCAACATTAATTGCGTCTATTGTGTTGTTTTTGTCGTCGCACCTTGTGAGTTTTGCGACTTGCTGTTTTTATATTTTTCTTTTTATTATTTGATGTTGAATGCAACCGCCTTGAATGCGTTGGGCTTGTTGGGCTTGTTGGGCTTGGGCTTGGGCCCGGGCTTCTGTTTTTTGTTGTCAAAGTCCTGGGACTCCTGGGACTCCTAGGACTTCTCCTTTTTGGACTAGCTGTTACCGGAGTATTTTTACGCTTTGAATAAGACGGCGAGTGCTTATTAATACTGTCTATTTTTTCTTTGAAATTTTTTGCCGCTTTTCCTTTTAATGCTTTATTTTTTTTATGTTTTTCAATCGGGTTGTAATTTAAAAACCATTCGTCGTATTCCCGTGTCCCTTTTTTATTCTTCAACTTTTCAAACATGTGCGATTTTACATCTTTAATATCTTTTAGGGTAACCTGCTTACCGATGCACGGCTTGGAAAATCGTTTGAATATACCTTCATTTTTTGTCAATTTATCATACTGTAAATCATATATGTATTGACTCATGCAAAGTAGGCGGTCTCTGTCATAATACGGTCTATTGATATAAAGAAACAGCAAATAAAAACTGAGAATTGTGTCTGTTGTTGCAATGTGTACATCTTTTCCGTTTATTTTAACTATATTATAATTGTGACACGCACCGGGAGACGGCTCATATACAAACGCAACAGTTCTACCATCGACTATGATTTCATAATGAGAAGATACGTGTTCTCCGAATTCTTCGCGCTTCTCAATAACGACGCTTTTGAAATCGCCCGTCTTATCCAGAACCTTTTTTATTTTACTGGCAGATTTTTCTGCATGTTCAGACAATAAATCGAATGACGGCATGCTTGAATATAAAACAGGTCGTTCCGCTTTTTTTAAATGCTCTGAAAATAACGAACACGCATACCCTCCAAAAAATACGAGTTTTTCAGAAATTGCTTCATCACGTATCAAATCAAATATTTCTATTTCTTTTTTATTGGGAGATAATGATGACTCTTTTGCATTTTTTAAACAGTTTTCCCCTTTAAGCTGATAATTTTTATTGAAACGCATTAATCGACTGTAAACTTTCTCCCACCGAGACACATCTCCATCCGGGCGAGAGAGTTCTAAATACATGGACATTCTTAAAAAATTAACGGGCGCATACAATATTCCATTCTTCTCAATCGTTTCGCGCATCAAACTTTTAAATAATTCCGGCTCTATAAATGTGATGTCTGCAACACCAATGAAATTAACGAATACTTTATATGTCCCAGTGTGCATACCCGATTTTGCCTCAACATCACTAAATCCTTTACTGTAAAATATATCGGCAAGTTCTTTCGCGTCGTCTAATGAATTTGGAGAGAAGAAATCATAATCCGGAATCTCTCGAGTCATATCATAGAATTGGTCTTTTTTGGGAAGAATGTTATTTATCGCAGTTCCTCCATAACAAATTAGTTTTTTCTTTATTAGAAATTGTTCGACAATCGAAACTATTTCTTTAATGGTTGGGTTACTTACTAATTTTTCACCTTGTTTGGCTTCTATTTCTTTCTGTGATTTCTTCAATATTTCTAGAGCGCGCTGTTCTTTGCTTTCACTCATTTGGATGTTGTCTGTCCCCTTTATATTATATACTATTATATATACTATTATATAATATAAATTATATAGTTCAATTAAAATAAATGAATGGAAAATATATATATTGAAATTGAGAAGTTGAAGAACGAACTGTATATTCCCTTTAGTAATAAGTAATTATATTATTATTATTATTTTATAATTATATATTAATAATAATAATTTTTATAATAATTCATTTGAAATAAAATAATAATGAAATCATTTTTGAATGGAGCCACTCCAATTAGCGCATTATTTTCATCAAATAAAGAAGCATTTAGTCTTTCATCTGTATTTTCTTCTGACCCATCAGGAAACACGACAACTGACCCATCAGGAAACACGACAACCACAACTGACCCATCAGGAAACACGACAACCACAACTGACCCATCAGGAAATACATCCGGGTCTGGAATGTTCGGAAATATGTTTTCTGGTTCTACAGACACCGACGCATCAGGAAACTCAACATCATCTGGGGGAGTATTCGGCAACATGTTTTCTGATTCTACAGATGCATCCGGAAACACAGTCGACGCTTCAGGAAATCCAGTCGACGCTTCAGGAAATCCAGTGAATACAAATCCATCTATTTCTACATACGCCGACTTTTTTCAAAGTTTATTTTTTTTATTTATCAAAATATGCATTGCCGTATATGTGGGGGCATCGTTTTTATGTTTAGTACGAATGTCAAGACAAGATTTGACAAATTATTTGCCTTCTGACATTAACAGATACCCTTATTGTAGTCCAGATGGAACTCAAGAATTTGGTGTTGAAGGAGACCCGATATATTCATACGGATTTCCGTACAATTTATATTGTGACGCAAATGATGATGAAAAATGTTCCAAAACATGCCGAGTTATAAAAACTGAGCTGCAAGACCCCGATGCTTTTGTTGAATACACACCGTTTGCTTTTTGGCTGTCGCTTTCTATGAAAAATACGTATGCAACGTTTCGAGCATTCATTAAAATGATTTGCATGAAAATGGGTAATTTATCACAACAAAATCAATATGACACATATGGAATTCTTGAAAATGTCATCATGCTTTTAGGGGTATTACTTGTCTACATTCTAGTGTTGTATGGAGGATTCGTTGGATTTTTTATGTCATACGCATTTCAATTCTATAATAATGGATTTTTAATGAGCGGATTACTATGGACTCTTGGATTGTTTTTAGTGTCGTGGATACCACCATTCTTCAATTTTTTTGGGTTTATTATTCAAGTGTTGGTCACGTTTTTGTGGATTCCATTTACCCAAAATACAAAACACGCGGCACCAACAAAAAATACCAAGGTTGTTTTTGAGATATTTCAAAGTAAAAAAAAACTACTCCTTTTGTTATTTAGCATTGGAATGGTAATGAATGCATTTAGTTATTTGTCTGACTATGAACCATACTATGTATTAGTAGCCGTTTTCATTTTTTTATTTAATATGTTTGGATTCAACTCATCTAAAGATACACCGCCCAGTTAATATATCAACAATAATAAAACAATCAATCGATGAATTCTTCAACAACAACACCATTTGTAAGCGTTTGCACGCCGACTTTCAACAGAAGACCATTTTTCCCGACAATAATTAAATGTTTCGACAGCCAAACCTATCCCAAAGACCGAATGGAATGGATAATTGTGGATGACGGCACCGACAAAATTGAAGACATTGTAAAAGACCACCCGCTCGTAAAGTATTTCAAGTACGATGAAAAAATGCCCCTAGGAAAAAAACGCAATATTATGCACAAAAAGGCGCGCGGGTCAATCATCGTGTATATGGATGATGACGATTATTACCCACCGGAACGCGTATCTCACGCCGTGGAAGTGCTTGTAAAAAACCCGCAAGCATTGTGTGCGGGAAGCAGCGAAATGTATATTTATTTCAAAGATACGGACCGAATGATACAGTTTGGTCCCTACGGTCCTAATCACGCCACTGCCGGAACATTTGCATTTCGAAAAGAATTACTACGCGAACATAAATATAACAATGATGCGTGTTTGGCAGAAGAGCGCGAATTTCTCAAGGGATACACGGTTCCGTTCGTTCAGCTTGACCCGATGAAAGCAATCCTGGTTTTTTCACACCGACACAATACGTTTGATAAGCGCACTTTGCTGAATGACCCTTTCAGTAACGTTATGCGGTTGTCTGAAAAAACAGTTGGAAATTTTATAAAGGACGCAGAGGTTGCCGAGTTTTTTATGAACCTTGAAACTGTGCTTACGGCATATCCGCCAGGAGAACCTGAAATGAAACCCGACGTTTTGAGAGAAACCAAAATATTATTAAAAAAGAAAGAGGAAATGAAAAGAAATGCAATCGAACAGCACCGGAATCAAAAGCAGAAACAACAAGAACAACAAGACTTTAAAAAAAAACAATATGATAAAATTGCAGAAACAAATCCTGAAATTTTTCAACGCATTCAATCGCAACAACAACAAATCGACGCTTTGCAACACGAAAATCAGGTGCTTCAAAGTCAATTACGCCAGTTAAAAGAACTTTATGCAAAGACAATTCGAGAGAATATGGAATTAAAAAATAAATAATATAAAAAAAATGAATAAAGTAAATATAATTTTATACGTAAAATATAATATTATATTTATATAAATTAGATATTTATCACAATTTTATCACAAGTTTACAATGACAGGAAACACGAATACTCCCAAACAAAATGCTCCATTAAACTTTAGGACATCGAACTCATTGATAACAACAAGGGTGCCGCATTATGCCACAAAAACAACAACGGCAAACAGTGTTGTTCCCGGTTTACACCGTCCAAACACCAACGGCGTTCCGTCAAATATACACCAGCATGATTTTGATGGTCCAGAATTCAAAGCTCGACCTATGAAACATTGGAGACGACAACTAGTTCCCACGTCAGTTAATGCGACAGGCGGCGTAACAACAGGACCTTCACAACCCATCGGGTCGTCGGGTCAGCGCAATGCAACCGTCGGATTATTGATGGACCGACCTGGAGCTGTAACATATGTTGGCGATGCATCGTGCAAGTGTGTTTCGCAGCCCGGAAATTCATACACAATTAGCGAACATTTTTTAGAAGTACCAAAAAATAAGGGAACTATTGTTGAAAATAAAGGTGTTATTGTTATTAACAACGGTTATGAAAACGGTGGTTATGAAAACGGTGGTTATGAAATAAATACCGGCATTTACAATACAATATGCGTTGGCTGCAACCCGCAAAATAATGTCATTAAAAGAGCATCCAGTATTCTTAGCAGGGGATATTATTC
>Ga0315268_10003872_pt1 | contig 16390 bp, 17 predicted proteins | sample C1_top_MG_FD_204535 | JGI IMG/M metagenome (GOLD analysis project Ga0315268, IMG submission 204535) | Sediment microbial communities from Yellowstone Lake, YNP, Wyoming, USA - C1_top | ecosystem: Environmental > Aquatic > Freshwater > Lake > Sediment | place: USA: Wyoming | collected 2017-08-01
TGCTGTTGGGCGGCATACTGGGCTGGCTGGCCTGGCGCAAGGTCAAGCAAAATCAGCAAGCCGAAGTGGCGGCAGAAGAAAAGCCCGCTGCGGCCGCGCCCGCCGCCGAAGAATCCAACGACGCCAGTTGGGCCGACGTTGCACCCGTCGATGTGCTGGGACTGGAAGTGGGCTATCGGCTCATCCCCTTGGTTGATCGCGGCCAGGATGGCGAACTGCTCAAGCGCATCCGCGGACTGCGTAAAAAGTTTGCACAGGAAGTGGGCTTCCTCTCGGCGCCCGTGCACATTCGCGATAACCTTGAACTCAAACCCAATGGTTATCGCATCACCCTCAAGGGTGTCGAGGTCGGTGCCGGCGAGGCTTTCCCGGGCATGTTTCTCGCCATTAATCCCGGTCGCGTCAGCGGCCCGCTCGCTGGCAGTCAAACCAAGGATCCGGCCTTTGGCTTGCCGGCGGTCTGGATCGAAGGTGGCATGCGCGACCAGGCGCACATCATGGGCTACACGGTGGTCGATGCCGGCACGGTGGTCGCCACCCATCTCAACCATTTGATTCTCTCGCATGCTGCCGAATTGCTCGGTCGTCAGGAATCCCAGGCCCTGCTCGACCATCTGGCCAAGGATGCGCCCAAGCTCATCGAGGAACTCGTACCCAAGGCGCTGCCGCTGTCTACCGTGCAGCGCGTCCTGCAGAATCTGCTGGAAGAAGGTGTGAATATCCGCGACATGCGCACCATTATCGAGACCCTGGCCGAAAATGCCCCGCGCGTGCAAGACCCCACAGAGCTGACTGCGTTGGTGCGAGTTGCGCTGGGCCGGGCGATTATTCAGCAGCTCTACCCCAGCGGGCAGGAACTGCAGGTGATGGCGCTCGAGCCGAGCCTGGAACGCTTGCTGACGCAGGCGTTGCAGGGGGCGGGGGGCGATGGTTCGGGCATCGAGCCCGGCTTGGCCGACACGTTGCTGCGCGAGACGGCCGCTGCCGCAAAACGTCAGGAAGATCTCGGCATGCCGCCGGTACTGCTGGTGCCGGGGAACTTGCGCTGGCTGCTGTCGCGTTTCCTGCGCCGGGCGTGGACGAATTTGAAGGTGCTGGCGAACAGTGAGATTCCGGAATCGAAAACGATCAAGGTGACCGCGATCATCGGTGCCAAAGCATGATGCAAACCGCAACTGATGTGCGGGAAAAGAAGGAAATGACATGACGGTAAAACGCTTCTACGGAGACAGTGCGCGCGATGCGCTGCGCAAGGTCAAGGCGGCGCTCGGCCCGGAGGCGATCGTCGTCTCGAACAAGTCGGTGCCCGGCGGTGTCGAGATCATGGCGATGTCGGCCGATAGTCTTGAGGCGCTGTCGCGTCAGGGTGGCCCGAGCGTTGCGGTTGCCCCGGCCAAGCCGGCGCCGCCCGCAGCCGCCCCATTGGCGCATGCAGCCTCCGCAACCTCTGCAGCCCATGCCGTCGCGCCAGCGCCGACTTTCCATTCGGGTGAAGATGAGAGCGATTACTCGGTGTCGCTGTCGGCCAAGGCGCGCGCACCGTTGCCTTTTCAGCCCTGGCAGCCGTGGCAGCCGCCACGTCAGGAACACGGCGCTGCCCCTACGACCGCTGCCGCCGCCCAGCCGACGGAAGAGCGTGTCAAACCGCGTCCGTTGCCGCCAAAGGTGATGGAGCAACCCGGTCGCGAGCCGTTGGCTGCCTCGATCGGTCACGCGGCGCGCGAGATCGGTATGACCGGGGGCATGGACGGCGGGGTGCAGGTTCAGCAGTTGATGAGCGAAATGAAGTCGATCAAGAGTTTGCTCGAACGCCAACTCGCGGGTTTCGCCTGGAGCGACATGACCCGCCACGCACCGTCCAAGGCCCAGTTGCTCGGTGAAATGCTTGAAGCCGGTTTTTCCGGCTTGCTGTCACGCCGTCTGGTGGAAGATATGCCGGAAGACCTGGCACTGCAGGATGGCCGTAAGTGGCTGACCGGCTCGGTCAATCGGCGTCTGCGTACGCTGACCAGCGAAAACGATCTTATCGAACGCGGCGGCGTATTTGCGCTGGTCGGCCCGACCGGTGTGGGCAAGACCACCACCACCGCCAAGCTTGCCGCGCGCTGCGTGGTGCGGTATGGGGCAGACAAACTGGCTTTGTTGACGACCGACGGCTACCGGATCGGTGCCCATGAGCAGTTGCGCATTTATGGCCGCATTCTCGGTGTACCGGTGCATGTGGTGCGCGACAGCGAAGACCTGCGCCGTACGCTCGCCGATTTGCGTGGCAAGCACATGGTATTGATCGACACGGTGGGCATGAGTCAGCGTGACCGCATGGTGGCTGAGCAGGCGGCCATGTTGACGCGTGCCGGCGACGTGCGTCGGCTGTTGCTCCTGAATTCCACCAGCCGTGGCGATACACTCGATGATGTGATCCGTAGTTACGCGGGTGAAGACCTCGCTGGCTGTATCCTGACGAAAGTTGATGAAACGGCTTCTTTGGCCCCGGCGCTCGATGCCGTGGTGCGCCATGGCCTGTTGCTGGCGTATGTCGCCAACGGCCAGCGTGTGCCAGAAGACCTGCATCTGCCGAACCGCAATTACCTGCTGCATCGGGCCTTCAAGCAGCCGACGGCGGAATCGGTGCATCGCCTCAAAGAAGATGAAGTCGGTTTGGTGATGCCAACAGGGAGCATCGCGCAAGCGGGAATGAAGGGGGCGGCGCTTGTCTGAGTTGGCCGGTCGGCGCCGGGAAGATGCCGGCATGCTGGGCGATCAGGCGGACGGGTTGCGCCGCTTGTTCGGCCCACCCGCTGTGACCTTGGCGGTGGCGGCACGCGAGGCGGCCGTGATCGACGCCTACGCCCTGATCAAGCGTCTTGTGCAGGAGGACGGCAGCGGCTGCTTTCGCATTACCATCACCCACGCCCGCACCAGCGCGGAGGCGCAAGCCGTGTTTGACAACATGCGCCGCGTGGCGCATGAGTATCTTGGCGTCCGGCTCGAATACGTCGGCATGTCGGCGGCGCCCGCTGAACACGCTGCGCCCGCAGGGGCCTTTCCCTACCCCGCCGGGGTTACCCTGCTCGATTCAGTGTTATAGTTCAGCGGCCCTTAATTGCTGCTTTACGCGCTGTTTTGAATCAGAAAAATTCAACGATGTACACCTCTCAGGGCACGCTTGAAAAAGAGCGGCTCGTCAATCAGTATGCCCCCCTGGTCAAGCGCATCGCCTATCATTTGATGGCGAAGTTGCCGGCCAGCGTGATGGTCGATGACCTCGTGCAGAACGGCATGCTTGGCCTGCTCGATGCGTTGGGACGCTTCGAGGAAGGTCTGGGAGCACAATTCGAAACCTATGCCGTGCAACGCATTCGTGGCGCGATGCTCGACGGTTTGCGCGAAAACGACTGGATGCCGCGTGGCATCCGCAAGGAAATGCGCCGAGTCGAAACGGTGATCCAAAAGCTCGAACATCAGGCGGGACGCCCGCCCAGCGAAGGCGAATTGGCTGCCGCGCTCGACATGCCGCTGGCCGACTATCAAAAATTGCTGCAAGACGCCCGGGGCCACCAGATCATCTATCTTGAAGACCTCGCGGGGGATGATGAAGAGTTCCTCGACCGCCATCCGTCGGGTGGGTCACTCGATCCGCTGGCGATTCTCGAAGAAAGCACCCTGCGCAATGCGCTGGTGGCTGCCATTGCCGGTTTGCCCGAGCGCGAAAAACTCATGATGGCGCTGTATTACGAACAGGATCTCAACCTGCGCGAAATCGGTGAAGTCATGGGCGTTACCGAGTCGCGCATCTGCCAGTTGCATACCCAGGCTGTCGCACGCCTGCGCGCTGCAGTGATTGGTGATGAAACCACGGACGACGCGCCGAAACCCCTAACGAAGCGTCGCGGTCGCAAGCCGAAAGCGCTCAATGCTGCCGCACCACCTGACACTGCCTGATCGCCATGGATAAAATTAGTATTGCAGGTTTGTTGCTGGGCATCGCTTCAATTGTGCTCGGGCAAATTTTTGAGGGTGGGCATATCGGCTCGCTCGTGCAGCCGACGGCTTTTCTGATCGTGATTGGCGGTACCCTCGGTGCGGTCATGCTGCAAAGCCCGTTGCCCATTTTTATGATGGGTCTGAAGATGGTCAAGTGGGTGTTCGTGCCCCCCACGACGGACCCGGAGCAACTCATCACGCAGATTTCCCGCTGGAGCCAGATGGCGCGCAAGGAAGGCCTGCTCGCCCTCGAAGCGCAGATCGTCAGCGTGCCGGATGCCTTTATGCGCAAGGGCTTGCAGCTACTGGTCGATGGTGCCGAGCCGGAGCGCTTGCGTGACGTACTCGAGGTGGAAATTGGCGCTTACGAAGAGCAGATGAAGCTGTCGGCAAAAATCTGGGAGGCGGCGGGGGGGTATTCGCCGACCATCGGCATTATCGGTGCGGTGATGGGGCTGATCCATGTCATGGAAAACCTCTCCGACCCGTCCAAGCTGGGGGCCGGTATTGCGGTGGCTTTTGTCGCCACGATCTACGGTGTGGGGGCGGCCAACTTGATTTTCTTGCCCGTGGCGAAAAAGCTGCTGGCCAATATTGCGCGTCTGGTGGCCTTGCGCGAGATGTTCGTCGATGGACTGATCGGCATTGCCAATGGCGATAATCCGCGCATCATCGAAAGTCGTATGCAGGGTTACATCGTTTAGGCATGGGTGCGCCGATGGGTAGACGACGCAAGGCAGAAGAGCACGAAAATCACGAGCGCTGGCTCGTCTCTTACGCTGACTTCATCACTCTGCTGTTCGCTTTTTTCGTCGTGATGTATGCGATCTCATCGGTGAATGAAGGCAAGTACCGCGTTCTCTCCGATTCGATCTCGTCGGCATTTCGCAGCATACCGGGGAGTACTTCGGGCGCGATGGTGCAGGTGAACCCCAGCGCACCGATGCCGGTATCGATACCGATCAAAAAACCGCAAATAGCCAACATTAAGACGGATGTCGCCCGCGAACAAAATCGTGAATTGCTGCGCAAAAAGGCTAAGGAAATCACCGAGGCGCTGGCGCCCCTGGTGCAGCAGGGGCAGGTGCGCGTCACCGAAGGGGCGTTGGGCATCACGGTTGAAATTAATGCCAGCGTGTTGTTTGACTCGGGCGAAGCGCGCCTGCAATTACCCGCCATGCGCGCACTCACGGCCGTCGGCCAGATTCTTGCCACCACCGATTTCCCGATCACTGTCGAGGGCCATACCGACAATGCCCCGATCAGCACACCACTCTTTCCTTCCAACTGGGAGTTGTCGGGCGCTCGCGCCGCCAGCGTAGTGCGGCTCTTTATCGATACCGGCGTCGATCCGCGTCGCTTGACGGCGTCAGGCTACGCCGAACAACGGCCCGTGGCTGATAACGCAACGACCGACGGTCGTCAGCGCAACCGCCGCGTGGCAATTAACATGGAATCGAAGACGCCGGATAATGCGGTGGAGGTGGCGTTGCCGTAGTCGTAGTCGGGAGGTGTTACGCCGTGCCGAGAATGCGGCCGCCGAGCCCGGTTTGCTGCTGACCATCCGGACCGTAAGTCATCGCGCGGTTGGTGGCGCTCATCAAGGCGGTAAAGGCCTGCTGGTTGTGCTGCATGTGCAGGCCAATCAATTTGCCATTGTTGATATTGAGATTGCGCGCTTCTGCCGCAAGCTCAAGTAGGGATTGCCAAGCTATGCGCAGCTTGCCAGCCTGATCGAACTTGGCCAGCCAGGCTTCCATGCCGACTCGACCTGCACCCAAGCCCTGGCGACTTAACTGATTTTCGCGAACCTGCGCGAGCGTCGCCAAGTTGTTGGCCAGCGCGGTCTTGGTTTCTATCAAAGGTATCAGGGCTTCGGTGTCGCCCCGCTTGAGGAAATCTTGCTCACGTTCCAGCAAGCCGATAAATTCTCTCAACTTGCCGATCTCTTCGTCCAGTGCTGCCCCCGGCTGAGTTGCCGCTGTGCTAGCTGTAGGTGTCACATTGACTAAGTTCACATCAGCATCAGGCGGCGGTCTTGTCGGCGCTGGTGCGACCAAGCATATCGCGTACGCTGGCCAACAGGCCGTCGGCAATGCGCTCTGGATTGATCTGGAAACGACCCTCGGAAATCGCCTGTTTAATCTCGGCGACACGTTGTGTATTGATCGGCGTCTCGCCAGCGCCGACTTCTTGCATTCGGGCGGAGAGGGATGAAATATCGACGCGCACGACCGAACCTGATCCCGGCCGCTGCGCGGTAGCAGCGGAACCACGGGCTCGCCCGGCGTCTGGCGCGGTGCCGATGGAAGGAATGGCGCTATTGATCTTCACGGTAATATCCTTTTTGCACGGAGTTGCTGGTGTCTCTACTGGCTATTAACGGCACGTTGGGTGAAAACCTGAGGCTTTAAACGGATATTCGGATAAAAACATATTCTGCTGATTATAAACATGATTTAGTAGTTTATTTCCACCGCGCCGCTCGCTTTGGCGATGCCGCTGACCACTTGACCATCGGCGAGCCGAACCTGAGCGACCTGGCCCTCGACGGCATTGTTGAGCGCCCGTCCTTCATTGGCCACGGCGAAGCCCGGTCCCCGGGAAATTACCTTGACGGTTTGACCCTGATGGATAGCCATCAGGGCTTTGAGCATGTCGGCACGCAACAACCGACCGGCGGGAATCGATGCCGCAGCCGCCTTGCCGACGGCCAATCCCGGATCAGTCAGGATGTTGGCCGGCAACTCCGAGAGGTCGCCCAGTTGCGAAGCGACATCCTCAGCGACCAGAACTTGCCCTTGCGCGACCGGTCGGGCAGAGATCAGATAATCGGCCTTGACATGGATAGTCACCGGCACATAGATGCGCCAACCGGCTTCGTCAAGGCAGCGCACCAGCACGTTTGTGCGTCCCCACGGCCGCGCGCCCGCCTGGCGGCTGACATCGAAGTTGCTACAAGGCACTAGCTGGTTGTTCGGGTCGATAGCGCCAATTTCGTGGCTGACTTGTCCGGGCAAACCCTTCGACTGGATTTTTAGCCAGCTTTCGATGGCTTTTTTGACGGGTGCGGGGTCTTGCTGGGCTGCGGCTGGGCCGCTCAGGCCGACGAGCAGAATGGCAAAAATACGAATGAGCGCGTGCATACGGAATTGGATCATTGTCTGGCGTGCCGGGTTGCCTGCGTATGGCAGTTTTTGTGCCCCATTTCTCAAGCAGGCAAGAATTGCCGTGCGCTCAAGAGGAATTGCCGGCAAAGCATGCGCTGGCGGGCTTCAGGCGGCTTGCCTAGGCGCAAGACACGGCTGGCACGCTTACTGCATTACGACACTGCCCAAACTAACTTTAGCCGCATTGCCGCCATGATCGATCGCCTCGAACAAGACCTGAAATTCACCCGCACCGCCCTCGGCGTGCGTGGTTATCGTCAGGAACTGTTGGCCTCAAACATCGCCAACGCCGATACGCCGTACTTCAAGGCCCGCGACGTTGATTTCAAGTCGGCCCTCGGCACCGCACTTGGCAAAGCGGGTGTCGACTCCGCTACACCGCTGACCATGGCGCGCACCCAAGCTGGCCATCTGGGCAACGATGGCGCAACGCCCTACGGTGTGGCCGTCAAATATCGTACCGAATACCAGGGCGCTGTCGATGGCAATACCGTGAATATGGACGTCGAACGCGCCGCATTTGCCGAGAATGCGCTGCAGACCGAGGCGCTCATCACCTTCATCAACAATCGCTTTACGAACTTGAACGCGGCGATCCGCGGCCAGTAAATCATGAGCGACTTCAAAATCTTCGCCATCGCCGGTTCTGCGCTCACCGCGCAGTCCGCCCGCCTCAACGCCGTGGCGAGCAACCTTGCCAACGCCGACAGCGTGACCGGTGCCGATGGCCAGCCCTACCGCGCCAAACAGGTAGTGTTCAAGGCCACGGCAGTCGAAGGTGGCGGTATCGGCGTGCGGGTATCCCAAGTCGTCGACAGTGCCGCGCCGTTACGCACTACCTATGACCCTGCTAACCCCGCCGCCAACGAGCAGGGTTACGTGTCGATGCCCAACGTCAATGTGGTCGAAGAGATGGTCAACATGATCTCGGCCTCGCGTGCCTACCAAACCAACGCCGAAGTGATGAATACCACCAAGGCCCTCCTGACCAAGACACTGGCCATCGGACAATAAACCGGAGTAAATCATGGCAACTACCGTCACGAACACTGCAAGCAATTCCGCCAGCGATATCTATGCCTCAATCAATGCATCGAGTAGCAGCAGCAAATCATCGACGCAGGACATCCAGAATCGTTTTCTTACCCTGCTGACCGCCCAGTTGAAGAATCAGGATCCGACTGCACCAATGGACAGTTCGCAGATGACTTCGCAACTGGCGCAGATCAGTACGGTGGATGGCATCGAGCGCCTCAATAAGACTTTGCAATCCTTGGTTAGCGATTCACAGAGTGCGCAAAGTTTGCAGGCGGCTTCGCTGGTCGGACACGGCGTACTGGTGCCAGGTAGTGCGGTGACGGTGTCTAACGGTGTGGGTGGCTTCGGTTATGAGCTCGCCGAGCCGGCCGACACGGTTACGGCGACCATCAAGGATGCCAACGGCCTGGTGATGCGCACTCTGAATTTGGGCAGCGCTGACAGTGGCATTCAGCTGGTGCCATGGGATGGCAAGACTGATGCCGGCGCACAGGTGGTAGATGGCAAGTATTCGGTATCGATCACGGCAAAGCGTGGCACGGCGGCTGTGACTGCTAGTGCGCTCTCGGCGGTCGTTGTGTCCGGCGTAATCCGTACCGGCACGACGATGAGCGTCGAAGCCGGTGGTGCGATTCATGCATTGGATGACATCAAGGGCATTGTCTAAATAGACCAGCAGCAGGACAGGAGAAGAAAATGGGTTTCCAACAAGGATTGAGCGGCCTCAACGTATCCGCGAAGGCGCTGGACGCCATCGGCAATAACATCGCAAACTCCAGCACGGTGGGCTTCAAGACCTCGCAGGTCCAGTTTGCGGACGTTTATGCCGCATCATTAGGTGGTGGCGGTGCCGGCCAAATTGGTATCGGCGCATCCGCACCCAGTATTGCCCAGTTGTTTACGCAGGGCAACATTACAACGACGAACAATCCCTTGGATATGGCGATCAACGGCGGCGGTTTTTACCGCTTGTCCGATGGCGGCACGCCGGTGTATAGCCGCAATGGCCAGTTTTCTCTGGACAAGGATGGCTATATGGTGAATTCGGGCGGGTTGCGCGTGACCGGCTACGGCGCCGATGCAACGGGCGCGATTGTGCCGGGCGATTTTGTCGATCTGCGCCTATCGACCACCAACATCGAACCCAGTGCCACCACGGCGAGCAATGTGCTGGTCAACCTAGATTCGCGTTCAGTCGCGCCGTCATCTATGACCAATGGGACGCTGACGGGTAGTGCTGCGCCTAGCCTATTGCCAGGCCCTGGTTTGACCGTGACTGCGGCAAACAATACGCTCAATCTGGTTGTGGATGGTGTTACCGCAAGTCCGGTTGTCGATGTGCCGATTGCAACCTATGCGACCGTCGGTGCTTTGGCGACTGCGATGGAGACGGCAATCAATAGCAATCCGGCGCTGGCTGCAGCGAATGCGCTGGTCGATGTCACAGTGAATACCTCCGGGGCACTGGTGATCGCTTCACGCAGTACTGGTAAGCTGGGTAGCCAAGGAGCGGGATCTTCAGTCTCGCAACTTGGTGGCGACGGCGTTACGAGTTTGCTGGGAGCGCCAGTTTCAGCGAATGGGGTGGATAATTTCAGTTCGACAAATACCCTGAGCTACACCGGATCGACGGCCCAGACCGTCTACGATACGCTGGGCAACCCGCACAACCTGACGATGTATTTTGCTAAGACGTCGAACGTGAATACTTGGCAACTCTATACGGCACTCGATGGAACATTTACGGGCGTGACCGCGACTTCATTACCTACAAGTGGCAACTTGACTGGGACAGCGTTTGTACCAAATGCTACTGCGGACCTTGGTGGTACGGTGCCGATTACCATCGATGGCGTCACACAAAACGTTTTTATTAATAACGCTGTTGCCGCTGGTGCAGCATCAACTGGTACTTTGCAAGGATCTGCAGCTGTGGATCTGACATACGTCAACGCGAATGCGCCACTGTCACTTTCGGTGACGGTAGATGGCGTCACACACCCCGTAACCTTGCCCGCAGGTCCGTATGCGGATGAAAACGCGGTTGCTATAGCACTTGAATCAGCAATTGAAGGGGCAGGAGCCTTTAATGCTAACGTGGTTACCATTGCGCCTCCTGGAGCGGGTGGGTCGTTGTTGATAACATCGAATTTGTCAGGTGCCAGCTCAGGGATATCGATAACTGCCACCACAGCTGCCGATGCGACCGCGTTGGTTGGTGCGACCCCGACCTTGGTGCCAGGTACTGGATACGATCTCACCGAATTAGCTGCTGAACTTCAGAACGGAATTGATGCGGTTTTTCTGCCTGCCGGATCCATTGTTGTTTCGACTTCTGGTGGTGGTTTGGTGGTCACATCGTCAACGAGCGGTGGTAGTTCAAGTGTAACCATTGGAACTTCTACACCAACAACGCTTGCCGTGAATCTGTTTGGAACACCAACAGCAACACCCGGTCTGGCGCCAACAACCACTGTTACACCCTCGGCAACCGTTCTTAGCTTCGACACCACCGGTGCGCTGGCCACCGCCATGCCGCTGAGTCTGACCTTCGACCCGGCCACCGGTGCGACCAACCCACTTCAGTTCTCGCTCGACTTCACCGGCAGCAGCCAGTACGGCATCAACTTTGGCGTCAACCAGTTGCTGCAGGATGGCTATACCTCCGGACGGCTGACGGGGCTTTCCGTTTCCCCGGATGGCACGGTGCAAGGGCGCTACTCCAACGGCAAGACGCGTAACCAGGGGCAGGTGGTGCTGGTGAACTTCAACAACGCTAACGGCTTGACCTCACTGGGTAACAACGTCTGGGCAGAAACCGCCGAGTCCGGCCAGCCGATTCCCGGTACGCCGGGACAGGGCAGCCTCGGTTTGATTCAGTCGGCTGCAGTTGAAGAATCCAATACTGACTTAACGGCCGAACTGGTCAACATGATTACCCAGCAACGCGTCTATCAGGCCAATGCGCAAACCATTAAGACGCAAGACCAGGTGCTGCAGACCTTGGTCAACCTGCGTTAAAAGTCGGCGCTGACGGGACGGCATCATGGATCGCCTCATCTACACCGCAATGACCGGCGCCAGCGGCACAATGTCGCGGCAGGCGTCCGTGGCGCACAACCTCGCCAACGTCAGCACGCAGGGCTACCGCTCGGAAGAGCATCGCCTGCGTGCGGTGCAGGTGCAGACGCACAACAACATGCCGGCTGCTTTGCCGACCCGTGCCTTTGCCGTGGATGCCAGTACCCACACCGATTTCAGCGAAGGTGCGTTGAACTATACCGGTGGTAATTACGACCTTGCCGTCAAGGGTAAAGGCTGGATTGCGCTGGCGTTGCCAGATGGCACGGAAGCCTATACACGCAACGGCAGCTTTGAGACCTCCGAAAATGGCGTGCTGCAGACGCATACCGGCACGCCGGTGCAGGGCGACGGTGGCCCGATCACGATTCCGCCGGATTCGCGCGTCAGCATCGAGCGTGATGGCACGATTTCGGTGGTGTCGGAAACCGGCGCACAGAACACCGTGACTGCCGTCGGCCGCATCAAACTGGTGAATCCGCCCGAGGCCGAGATGGTGCGCGGCCAGGATGGGCTGTTTCGCATGAGTAGCGGCGATCCTGCCCAGACGGATGAAACGGTGAAGATCGCTGCCGGCTATCTCGAAAACAGCAACGTTAACCCGGTCGAGCAGATGGTGGCGATGATCTCGCTGGCACGCCAGTTTGAGATGCAGATGCGCATGATCACCACGGCCGAAGCTAACGACCGTTCAGCCACGCAAATCCTTGCGCGGCAATAGTAAAGGGCTAAAAGAATGATCCGCTCCCTCTGGATTGCCAAGACCGGTCTCGATGCCCAGCAGACCAACCTTGACGTCATTTCCAACAACCTCGCCAACGTCAGCACCAACGGCTTCAAGCGTCAGCGTGCCGTGTTCGAGGATCTGCTCTACCAAAACATGCGTCAGCCCGGTGCCCAGTCCAGTCAGCAGACACAGATTCCGTCGGGACTGACTCTCGGTGTCGGCGTGCGCACGGTGGCCACTGAACACATCCATACGCAGGGCAGCCTGCAGCGCACCGACAATCCGCTGGATATGGCCATCAACGGTCAGGGTTTCTTCCAGATCCAGATGCCGGACGGCACGACCTCCTACTCGCGCGATGGCGCATTCCAGCGCGACAGCACCGGGCAGATGGTGACCTCGAGCGGTTACCCGCTCTCACCGCCGATTACCATTCCGCAGGATGCGACCAGCATCACTATCGGTCGTGACGGCATCGTCTCCGTGGTGCAGGCCGGTCAGACTAGCGCGACCCAGGTGGGCACGATTCAGCTGGCCACCTTCATCAATAATGGTGGCCTGCAAAGTGTCGGCGAGAACCTGTACGTCGAGACGGGCTCTTCCGGCACGCCGACACCCAATACGCCCGGCACCAACGGCACCGGCCTCATCAACCAGGGCATGGTCGAAACCTCGAACGTCAATGTGGCGGAAGAGTTGGTGACGATGATTCAGACCCAGCGCGCCTACGAGTTGAATTCCCGCGTCGTTTCGACCTCCGACGCCATGCTCGGCAAACTGTCACAACTGTGAGAACGGCCATGAAAAATCTTAGGGAAAATAGGGGACAGACCACAATTTTGAGATTCATAAAATCGTGGTCTGTCCCCTATTTCATTGCCACCTTGCTGGCCGGATGCGTGACGACCGCGCCGCCCACCGGCGTGCATCAACCGATGACGATTCGCCCCGAGGCACGCGGCATTGCTGCACCGGCCAACGGCAGTATTTACAACGTCGCCAGCGCCCGGCCGCTGTTCGAGGATCGCCGGGCACGCTTTATCGGCGACACCATCACTATCAACATTACTGAAAAGACGGCGGCGGCGAAGAAATCCGATACCAAGGCGGATCGCACCGATGATCGTTCCTTGTCCGTTCCATCGATTATTGGGTTGCCATTGAAGACTTTCCAGGGCACGACGCTGGCGGCGAATAGTAGTACCACCTTCGAAGGCAAGGGCGAAAATGCCTCGTCGAACGATTTCACCAGCACCATTACGGTGACTGTGATCGAGGTCTATCCAAACGGCAACCTGCTGGTGTCGGGCGAGAAGCAAATCGGGCTGAAGGAGGGCGAGGAGTTCATCCGATTCTCCGGCGTGGTCAATCCGAACAGCATTACCGCCAGCAACACCGTGCAATCTACGCAAGTCGCCGACGCGCGTATCGAATACAAGGCGAATGGCTTCATCGATACGGCCCAGGTGATGGGCTGGCTGGGGCGATTCTTCCTGACTTTCCTGCCATTCTGAATGAGTGAGTCCATCATGAGCACCGTGCATAAATTCCTGATTGGTCTGATGTGGCTGTTTGCCGCCCTGCTGGTGAGTGATGCGGCGCGCGCCGAGCGCATCAAGGAAATCGCCTCGATTGCCGGCGTGCGCAGCAACCAGTTGGTGGGCTACGGCATCGTTGTCGGTCTGGATGGCACGGGCGAGAACACGCCTTTCACGACGCAGAGCATGATCAACATGCTCTCGCGCATGGGCGTTTCGTTGCCGCCGGGCCAGACCATGCAGCTGAAGAACGTCGCCGCCGTGATGGTCACCACCGACCTGCCGGCTTTCGCGCGCATCGGCCAGCCCATCGATGTGACGGTTTCCTCGGTGGGCAGCGCCAAGTCATTACGTGGCGGCACTTTGATCATGACACCGCTCAAGGGCGCGGACGGGCAAACCTATGCCATGGCACAGGGCAACCTCGTCGTGAGTGGCGCGGGTGCTTCGGCGGGGGGCTCGAAGGCCACCATCAATCACCTTTCTGTGGGCCGCATCGCCAATGGGGCAACCGTGGAACGCGAAGTGCCGGTGTCCCTCGGTCAAGGGGATGTCGCTAGCTTCGAATTGCGCCGTACGGATTTCGGTACCGCCAAGCGCGTGGTCGATGCGATCAACAAGGCCATGGGTGCCGGCACCGCCAATGCGGCAGATGGTCGTCAGGTACAGGTCAAGTTGCCGGCCAATCCCGATGATCGTGTCGCCTTCCTCGGTGCGGTGGAAAACCTCAACGTGACGCCGATGCAAATGGCGGCCAAGGTTATCGTCAATGCGCGCACCGGTTCGGTGGTGATGAATCAGTCCGTGGCCCTGGATGAATGCGCCGTCGCGCACGGCAATCTTTCCGTTTCGGTGACTGCCGACAACACCGTGAGTCAGCCCGGTGCGCTTTCCGGTGGGCAAACCGCCACCAGCACCAATGCCGGTATCGATATCAAACAGGAGGGAGGTGCCTTGCTCACCGTTAAAGCCGGCGCCAATCTTGCCGATGTCGTCAAGGCGCTCAACGCCATTGGCGCCAATCCACAGGACCTGATCGCGATCCTGCAGGCGATGAAAATGTCCGGGTCACTGCGCGCCGAGCTCGAGATCATTTAATTACGGCATGAATTGCCGGCATATTCCGCCGATTGAGACTCTGACGGCAAGGCAATCTGCACGGTGATGAATTCCGCGACACCTCTCCCTTCGATTTTTGACACGCAGTCGCTCAATGGGCTGAAAGGCGCTTTGCGCAAGGACGATCCGCAGGCGCTGAAATCGGCTGCCCAGCAGTTCGAGGCGGTGTTCCTGCAGATGGTGCTGAAGTCGATGCGTGCCGCCACCCCGCAAGAAGGTATGCTCGACAGCGATCAGTCGCGTTTCTATCAGGATTTGCTGGATTCGCAAATGTCTCAGGTCATGTCTGCCAAGGGTGGCACGGGACTGGCCGCGATGATCGAGCGCCAGTTGTCGCGCACGAATGCCGTGGCGCCCGCCAGCGTTGAGGGCGGTATTCCCCTGAACCCCCCCGCCCGCGCTTTGCCGCTCGACCCGTGGCAGCGCAGCTTTCCCTTGCCTGACAACAAAGCAGCCCCGGCCTTGCCGCTGCAAGGTAGCCCGGTACGTCCAGCAGAAATAGGGGACAGACCACGATTTTATGAATCAAAAAATCGTGGTCTGTCCCCTATTTCTGCGGCGGCGCCTGGCAATCCAGAGGCGTTTGCCTCGACCGTCTTGCCCTATGCCGCAGCGGCGAGTCAGCAGACGGGCATTCCCGCGCATTTCCTGGTGGCGCACGCCGCTCTTGAAAGTGGCTGGGGCAAGTCCGAGCCGCGATTGGCCGATGGCAGCCCCAGCTACAATCTGTTTGGAATCAAGGCCGGCAGCAACTGGAAGGGGGCGGTGGTGGAGGCGAACACGACTGAATACGTCAATGGTGTTGCTGAACAGAAAGTCGAACGTTTTCGCGCCTATGGTTCGTATGCCGAAGCCTTTCAGGACTACGCGCAATTGCTGGCGCAATCACCTCGCTATGCGGCGGTCGTCAACAGCCGCGATGCGGCGAGCTTTTCTCAAGGGCTGCAGCGCGCCGGCTATGCCACCGATCCTGCCTACGCGGCCAAGCTGGAACGCATCATTACCGGCCCGACGCTCCGTCAAGCCTTGATCGGCTAACCAACCCCTCCCGGCCTCCCCTTGTCAGGGGAGGAGACAGGCTCTCCCCCTGACAAGGGGGAGTTGGAGGGGGTTAGCATGCCGTCCCGCCAACGCCGACTTTCCGGCTTTGGCACAGTCTTTGCATTTACCCATCCAAGTATTCAATCCCCGGCACTCTCTGCCGTTAAGAACTACTTACGATTGGGGTTAGCATGGCAAGCGGATTTTTCAACGTCGGTGTTTCAGGTCTCAATGCAGCCCAGATGGGGTTGCTGACGACCGGGCACAATATCGCCAACGCCTCGACGGACGGTTATAACCGTCAATACACCGTGCAACGGAACAGCACGCCGGTGTTTACCGGTAGTGGATTCCTTGGCACGGGCGCAAACGTGCAGACGGTGAGGCGCGTCTATAGCGACTTTCTGGCAACCCAGGTACGCTCGGCCGAGACTAACGTTGCCGAACTGGATGCCTACAGCACGCAGATATCGCAAATCGACAATCTGCTCGCCGACCCGAGTGCTGGCGTTTCACCCACCTTGCAGGATTTCTTTGCGGCGGTATCCGATCTCGCCTCGACACCTAGTTCGATTCCCGCCCGGCAGGCTATGCTCTCTTCGGCGCAGGCGCTGGCCGCCCGCTTCCAGTCTGTCGATCAGCAACTCACCTCAATGCGCGATGGCGTCAATTCGCAGGTCATGACCGAGGCG
>Ga0315268_10003873_pt1 | contig 16385 bp, 12 predicted proteins | sample C1_top_MG_FD_204535 | JGI IMG/M metagenome (GOLD analysis project Ga0315268, IMG submission 204535) | Sediment microbial communities from Yellowstone Lake, YNP, Wyoming, USA - C1_top | ecosystem: Environmental > Aquatic > Freshwater > Lake > Sediment | place: USA: Wyoming | collected 2017-08-01
TATCGAAAGGAGGCTCCGCGGGGATTTCGGTTAGCACGGCCTTCAGCTTCGAGGGTTAGCGGATCAAGGAACATAAGGGCACGGAGATGTGCGAGCAAGCCCGTCAGCAGGCCTTCGACCTGATGCCGCAGCACGCTCGAGATATGGGCGCCAATGCCGTCGTGGGCTTCCGCTACGATGCCTCAGAGGTGGTCAGCCGGTTATCCGCCACCGAGGTGCTCTGCTACGGCACCGCCGTGGTCATCGAGCCGAACTCCTGAGCCTGCTTCTCTTTCTGCCCGATCTACCTGCCGCGCGGCCCTGAAAAGGCCGGCATAGGCAGTTCGATTCTGTCCCTCGGCACTATTTTCTCACGTTGGAACTCGTTCGAGGTCAAACCCTTCCCCCGTTTCCCCTGCTGTGATAATAATCCGTCACCACTAGCCGCCTATGCCCAGCCAGCGTCAAGATCGGGCCGTGACAAACGAACCGGACGTAGTGTTTGGATGGCGTCTGCTCACATTTGATTACCGATGTGCCGAAGAAGCTGAACCCTTGCTTTCGAAAATGCGCCCGCTTACCGAACACCAACATATGAGTTGGAGAATTGAAGACTTCAACCCACGGTTTCCATTGGAGTCCGAAAAGGATGATTCCGGACAATGGTTTCTGTCTACATTTGGTTTTTGGGGCCCCGGCAGTATTTGCTCCAGCTTTGCCACCGTTGGCTACCACGGCGTTCTCGCGGAGCTAGCGGGGTGGGGAGAAGTCTTGATGCACGAATTCTCAGATGGTCGGGGTTGGTCGGCGCAGTTTACATATCCAGTTAGCGCCGCGCTGGTGTGGGGAACCTGCTGGATGTCCGAAAGAATCCGACCTGCGGTGCAAGTAGTCGTTCGGGCGGACTTACCCTGTGACATGCTGTGCTGGAGCGCCGAGGGCTGCTGCTCCGAACACGTCGGGGAGCGTGTGGAGCTGTTGAAACACGACGCACTCGAAAGTTGGTTCCCTCTTCCGAAACCCGACCTAGCGTCTGCTGAATGGCCGTACTGCGTTGGGTGGGGCAGAAAAACACTTAAGAATTTCCTCGTGCGCGTTCTCCCCGCGAGCGAGGTTGAATCCGAGATTCTCGCGCACTATGGGCTGGCACGGCTGGATTTGAATGAGTTCGAGCGCACCATCAAAGATAAGGGTTACGACCACACGCGACCAATCAGTCGAGAAACGCAAATTGCGCGAGATGTACGCAAAAACTCTGTTGTTCCAAAGCCCCTGGAGCCTACGCCCTCCTCTCAAATGCATGGGCTAGCCAAGGTCGCGGGAATGCACGCGCTGAAGAACCTGCTGAAGAAGGAAGTCGTTCGCCCCTTTCTTGATCCTAGACCCTTCAGGCGATACGGCCTGACGATTCCCAATGGCATCCTTCTGTACGGTCCCCCTGGTTGCGGGAAGACATACATCGCACGCCAGCTTGCAGAAGAATTGGGTTTTTCTTTTGTCGAACTGATTCCATCTGAGGTTGCCAGCCCCTATATCCACGGTAGTGTGTCTCTCATACGCGAAGTGTTTGAGAAGGCCGAAAAGCAAGCCCCCTCTGTGCTTTTCATTGACGAGTTTGAGGCCCTAGTTCCATCGCGCGCTGACCTGGGCGGACATCAACAATACAAATCCGAAGAAGTTAACGAGTTCCTCGCCCACATGAACGACTGCGCTACCAAGGGCGTCCTTGTCATGGCCGCGACGAATGAGCCTCGGAAGATAGATGCCGCCGTGCTGCGTACTGGCCGCTTAGATAAGCACATTTACGTTGGCCCGCCTGACGAAGAAGCAAGAAAAGAAATGCTCGCTTTGCATTTGGGTGGGAGGCATTTTGATCCCGGATTGGATATTGCCGGGATCGCATCGCGCCTCGAAGGATACTCCGCCAGCGACATTAAGTTTATCGTTGACGAGGCTGCGCGAGACGCAATGGAAAACGATCAGCCGATTTCTACGCAACAGATCGAATCGGCTAAGCGCCGCGTGCCGCCATCAGTGACAGAAGAGAATGTGCAGCGATACCTCGCCTTCCACACCCGCGGTGCTTCCACTTGATCCTCAACATCCGGGAGTCTGCGATGGGCTGCGCTCCGGCAGTAGTAGACAGAGTCTAGCGCGACCAGGAGCCCGACGCCCAGAACCTACCCTCCCGCTTAGAGCGCAAGAGTCTCGAAGCCTTTCGCTTCTGAGTCCAGGTGAGTTACAGCAGGCCGCATGCTTTCTGCAAAGCCACGAGCAGATTTTTAGCCTCGGGCTTGCGAAGTATAATCAGGGCCCCGTCCGACCCGGGGAGATTCTTCGCAATCAAGTTAACATATCGCCGATCATTAGGCTCACTTGTGTGGGTCACTTCCACTACCAGTTCGGCACCGTCTTTCAGCGTAACTACCCATTTGCTGTCCATGTCGAAGGCCTCCAATTGGACTGACCTATTGCTACCAGCTAATTAGATGTATGCTACATTAGCATTAGTTGCCAGCGCAGCGTCGGGCAAGCACCTTCTCGCGGCGGCCACAGTCCAGGCAGATCGAGCTATGCGCGGACGTGCCACAGGAGAATGCGATTAGCTAAGTCCTCGATGGTTGATTATTGTGCTGACAGCATCACCAACCGATGGTCGCTATTGCGGCCGTCCAGCAGTCCGCCGCGACGAACTGTTTCTCTCGGCACGATTCCCTTCTCGGGTGTCCACTGGCAGACAATCCCTTACAGAATTACCCTCTGAAGTACAGGTAAGCGCCGAGAATGCAGGCCAGGATAAATCCCGAAGCGGCTACTTCGTGCCAACTCCAACTGGCGCGGGTGCGCCGGCGGTCTTCATCACTGATGGTGCCGTAGGTGAGGCTCTGGATGCGGTCGTAATTCGGTTCCGACGTCAGATAGCTCACCCCCACCATCACCACCGCCGAAACCACCGTGATCAGCACGCTGAAGTACTGAAAATAGATATTGTTGATGATCCACAAGAAGGACCCGTGTGCATAGCCGTTCTCAAATCCCTGGAGGCCCAGCGTCACCGGCGTATCCACCAGCATGCGGAAGAGTCCCATGATGAAGCCCACGATCATGGCCCACAAGCAGCCTTTGGCATTCAGGCGTTTGAAGAACACTCCGAAGAAGAACACCACAAAAATGGGCGGGGCCAGGTAGCCCTGTACAGCTTGCAAATAATTGTAGAGGCCTGACGCGCCTTTGATGACCGGGATCCACGCCAGCGCGATCAGCACCATGATGCCGGTGGCGATGCGTCCCATACGCACCAATTCGTGCTGGGTGGCCCGGGGCCTCCATTTGGAATAGAGGTCCACAGTGAACAGCGTGGAGCAGGCATTGAAGACGCCGGCCAGCGAGCCCATCAGCGCCGACAACAAGCCCGCGACTACGATCCCGCGCAGCCCGGGCGGCAGCAGGTATTCCACCATCAGCGGGAACGCTCCCTGCGCCTCTTTGGTCACCACCTGGCCATTGGACCCGATCAGGATCGCTTGTAGCTCGGGAATCTTGCCGCTCTTGGCCAGCGCGTAGCAGATCAGGCCGGGAATGATGAACAGGTAGACCGGAAACAGTTTCAAGAAGCCGGCGAAAATGCTGCCGCGCCGCGCCACCTTTTCGTTCGGGGCCCCCAGCGCGCGCTGCACGATATATTGGTCGGTGCACCAATACCACAGACCGATGATCGGCGCGCAAAACAACATCCCCAGCCAGGGGAAATGGCCGTTGAAATACCACGCCTGCTTGACGACATTGCCGATCGCGTCCTTTTCAATCACCGGAGCCCACGTGCCTTGCACGCCCGGCGGGATGAGCGGCTTCCAGAGATTGAACATATCGGAGCCGCACCAGTACCGCAGTTCGCTCCAGCCGCCCAGCTTGTAGAGTCCGTAGACGGTCAGCAGCGCGGAACCGCTAATGAGGATCAAAACCTGCACGGCATCGTTGTAGGCCACCGCGCGCATGCCGCCCAGCATCGTGTAGAGGCCCGTCAGCACAATCACCAGGATGGACCCGATCCAGAAGCTATCCAGCTCGACGCCTCCGACATTCAGCCGCATTTCCGGCAGCAACGTGGCGAAGACCACGCCGCCCGCGAAGATGCCCACCGCGATCTTGGAAACGATGAACGTGATCAGCGACACCACCGACAGGACATAGCGCGAGGCGGAGGAAAATCGCCGCTCCAAAAACTCCGGCATCGTGAAAACGAGGGAACGCGCGTAGAAGGGCACGAACACCCAGGCCAGCACCAGCAGACACCAGGCGTGCAATTCATAATGGGCCATGGCCACGCCGTCGGTGGCGCCCGAACCCGCCAGGCCCACGATGTGTTCGGACCCGATATTCGAAGCAAAAATGGAAGCGCCAATCACCCACCAGCCGAGGTTGCGGTTGGCCAAAAAATAATCCGCCGCCGTGTCCTTGCCTCGGCGCACCACCCACCAGGCGACGCACAGCAAAATGCTGAAATAAAGCCCGATCACCAACCAGTCGATGGGTGTGATGTGCGACTGCGTGGGTGTGACTTGAAGCGCAAGAAGGTTCGCGAAGGGGACTTGGTTCATCTGGATGTCTTTTTCCCTCCAGTCACTGGCCAGATCGGGTCGGTGCGCCCGGCCACGCTTCCTCAGGCGCTCCGGCGCAAAGGAAACGAATCATACCCTTTTGGTTGTGAATCTTCCTCGAAAAATTAGACAGTGACCATCCGGGGCACACCTGCGAAAGCGGAGACCCGCCGTTCCTACCGCGACGCAGTGAGCTCGATCCAGGTGATGCCCTTCTTGAGCGGCACAACATAGGCATCGCGTTCGGTCTTGAGCGGCGCGGCCGGATGATACGCCCCGACGCCGCCAACCTTGGCCGGCCCGCCTGCGTTGAGACTTCGGCGGGCAGGCTGTTCTATGCGGAGGCGAGCGGCCGAAGTGAATTTCGTGGCTGAGTCGAAACCCACACGCACAACGCCGGTCATGGGATTCACCTCGATGCTCGCGAACTTGCCTGCGTCCAGCGTGAGCCACAGGCCGACCGAAGCCACGTAGACGCGCGTCCGAAATGAATCGAGCGGGGTGATTTTGACCTTGCCGCCTGCCACTTTCACGTTCCCGCCGAAGGCCAGCCAGCCGAATTCCGGGTCGTTCACAATGTACGTCGCCGTGTTAAAGGCGTGGCCAAAGAAGTTGGGGCCGTTATCGCCGGAGTAGGGATCGAACTTCAGCGTATCCGGGAAGGAATGGAACGCTGCCGAGAGGAATCCTTCCTGGTCGATGTCGGCGATTGCTCCCATCGCGCCGGCGTAGCCCACCCGCAGCAGATAGAGATCGTCGGGATGGCTGCGATACTCGCTCAGCACGGGAATCGCGTTGATGCCGGAACCATAGTGGTGCAACTGGCGCTCGATCCGTCGGATCTTGCCGGCGTAGACGAAATCCCAGTAGCGGCGGGCGCTGCCGTTGTAGCCCCAGTGCGGCAGGGTCGGCATGTAACCGAGGATGGCATTCAGCGTGACCTCGGACTTGGCGGTGTCGCCGAAGTATTTCGTCCAGGCATAGACCTCTTCTTGCCCGGTCGAATCCCACGGCATCTCGCTGCCGAACGGATAGGCTTGGCTCTTCCAGCGGTCGGCGCGGGCCTTCATTCTGGCCTCGAGCTCCGCGGCCTGTTCCGCCATTCCTTCGCGCTTGAGGTCCAGCAGGATTTGGAGGAAGACGTCGCCTTCCATCTGGCCGAACCGCGCGTAGCCCGGGGCATATTTCATCATGGCCACAGCCGTCTGGTAAGCATTGTTCAGGTACCAGTCCCAGGGATGGTTCGTAACCAGCCCGTCGTTGTTGCGCGCCAGGCGATACATCACCCAATGGAGCGCGGCGACGTGAGGATAGTTGAAGGAACGGTCAGTTCTTTCCGCATCCTGCTTCTTCCAACTTGTCCAAGTTCCCCAGTTCAAATCGCTTCGATAATAATTCGGCGGCATCTGATCGGGTTGATAGTAGAAAAGGCTTTTGCGCACCCCCAATTGCCGCGAGCCTTCGTTGTATTGCAGGCCGCCCCAAATCACGTTGTCGATGAACTGCTGGTACTTGTCGAGCTCTTCCTTGTTGGGCTGGCCGAACTCCTTCATCACCGCGGTCAGCCAGGAGCCTGAGCCCCCCTCGTCCCCCAGGCCGGCGATCCACACGCGGCTATCCTGCGTGACGATTTTGTTCTCCTCGCGGTCGTAGCTCATCACCGAAGGGCTGCGTTTGAATGGGTCACTCGGGTCCACGAACCACTGCTTGGTGGTCAGGAAGCGCCCCATGTCGGCGACCGCATCGGCCTCCGGCTTGGTCACGAAGTAGTGGATGGCCTGTGCGAGTCCGTCCGCATAGCTGACGACCATTCGCGCGCGGCCCCACTTGTTCCCTTGCAGCGTATAGGCCGCCCACCCGCCGGCCGTCGGCTTGTTCTTGGTGATCGTGATTGCGTCCTTGGGTTCGACCTCGATAGATTTGATGCCCTGCGAGTACTTGAGAAAAAGCCGCGCGTCGATTCCCATCGGTAGAATGTAGCCGGGAATGCCGACGGCGACGGGGCGCGCGTTCGCGGCGAGCGTCTTTTCGATGTCGCGGATTTCAGGAGAGACAAGAAACTTCACGCCGTAACTCTTCGTCTCGCCGGGAGCCAGCGTCACCGACGTCGGCGGATTCCACGGCTGGGCCTGCTTCCACTCGTTTTCGGCGTAGGCCTGGCTGTGCACCATCCAGTCGTAGAAGCCTTCAAACGTCACTCCGGTTGGTGTGGGGTCCGTGAAGATTGGCGCGGGGGCGCCGCCGGGCGGTCCACCTGTGGTGAGCGCAGCCGAACCACGGCGCGGAAGGATTGGGTTGTACGCCTCGAAGGGGGTCTTGCCGTCGGGCACGACAATCAGCGCCGGGCCGTGCCCGCTGAGCCGCGTTACTTGCAGATAACCGGCATCCTCCCCGATATAGGGATCGTAGAAAGAGCAGAGGGCGTGCGCCTGGTCGAGAGAGCGGTTGTTGAGCACGTTGTTGAAGATCATCGGGATGCCGAGCGCACCGATTTGAACTGGCTCCGAGGTCTTGTTCTTCAACTCGAAACGCAGGACGAGCCGCCCGCCATCCAGCGCCCAGGTTCGCGTAACCTGCAACGGAAAGTCCGCAGGCAGTGTGGGCGTCAGATCGGCTGCGGCCAAAACCTCTGCCGAGGTCGCCAGCGGTGTGACCGGCGTGCGCGCGACGGCCGTCGAGTAGCTTTTCCACTCTCCCGAGTTTCCCGTGCGCACGCGCAGGTCGAGATCGCCCAGGTGGTAGTAGCCGTTCTGCGAGCGCTCGATGAGCAGGTCGCCCGGCGTGAAATCGAACCCCTCGGCGTTTTTCGGTTTGAGGCTGGCGATGGTCTGCGACGACCGCACCAGGCTCAGGCTGAAGTCAGGGGTGCTGAGATCAATCACGCCCTGCTCGAGCATGGGTCCCGGCGTCGGCGGAGGCCTGCGTTGTCTCTCCTGAGCCGCCGCCCCATCCCGCGTCCCGGCAAAGATGCACAGCAGTCCGGCCCCGCTCAGCACAAGCAGAAGCAAACCCACTCGCAGTGCATTTTTATGCCGGATGATTTCGATTCTCATCTCTGCACCCCGATCTTCTTCTTGGCGCCCTCGCCGCGCGGCAGGCATTCTGAAATTCATGCCTACCTTAGAGGCGTGGATTCCCATGCGCAAGCCATCTTTGGAAAATTGAAAGCGCTTTCAAAACCTTGCCGACGACGCGTATCATGGGCTCCGCATCCGGGGGAATCATACACCGCCGCTGCCCTCGGAAGGCAAATCGGGCAGCTCGCGCGCGGCGGGGAGTTTGTTCCCGGAGGGCGAGAGACTCGTGCCTGTGGTGAGTGGAGGCGAACCATGAAAAAGCTTATTTTCGTCCTTGGGTTGTTGGCTTTCATTTTTCTATGTCAGAGTTTTGCGCAGTTGCAGAATCCTGCGAGGATTTCCGAAGAAAAAATCGTTAAGGCACGGCCTCTGCCTCTCAGCAGCGTCCGACTGCTCGGTGGGCCCCTCAAGAACGCTCAGGATTTGGACGCCAAGTATCTGCTTGAGCTCGAACCCGACCGGATGCTGGCCTACCTGCGTCAGCGCGCCGGGCTGGAGCCCAAGGCGAAGCCCTATGGCGGTTGGGACGGGGCCGGCAGACAACTGACGGGTCACATCGCCGGGCACTACCTTTCGGGCGTGAGTCTGATGTGGGCCGCCACGGGTGACGTTCGCTTCAAGGAACGCGCCGACTACATTGTGAAGGAGTTGAAGGAAATTCAGGACAAGCAGGGTGACGGTTACCTGGGCGCGCTGATGGACAATCAGGGCGTGGACGGCAAGGTTCGCTTCCAGGAGCTGGCCAAGGGCAATATCCGCTCGGGTGGCTTCGATCTAAATGGCCTGTGGTCCCCGTGGTACGTCGAGCACAAAATCTTCGCCGGGCTCCGCGACGCTTATCGTCACACCGGCAACGGCACTGCCCTGGAGGTGGAGATCAAGTTCGCCGGGTGGGCCGAGGGCATCCTTTCCAATCTCGACGACGCCCAAATCCAGAAGATGCTGGATACCGAGTTCGGAGGAATGAACGAGGTCACAGCCGACCTCTACGCCGATACCGGCGACAAGCGCTGGCTGGCGCTTTCTGACAAATTCGAGCATCGCGTGATCGTCGATCCGCTCGCGGAATTGAAAGACATCCTCGCCGGCAAGCACGGCAACACGCTGGTGCCTAAGCTGCTGGGCGAACTGGTGCGCTACATCTACACCGGCAATCAGACCGACGGCAACGCCGCCAAATTTTTCTGGGAAGAGGTGGCCCTGCATCACAGCTTCGCCACCGGAGGACACGGCAAGAACGAATACTTCGGCCAGCCCGACAAGTTGAACGACATGGTGGACGGGCGCACCGCCGAGACCTGCAACGTCTACAACATGATCAAGCTGACCCGCGAGCTCTTTGCGGTCAATCCGGACGTCCGCTACGCCGATTTCCACGAGCGCGCGTTGTTCAATCACATCCTCGGCTCCCAGGACCCCGACGACGGCCGGGTCTGCTATATGGTGCCGGTCGGCCGCGGCGTGCAGCACGAATACCAGAACATGTTCGAAAGCTTCACCTGCTGCGTGGGATCCAGCATGGAAAGCCATGCGCTTCACGGCTACGGCATTTACTACGAATCCGGCAACAAGCTCTGGGTCAACCTCTATGCGCCCTCCACCGCGGAGTGGGCCGCGGCAGGCGTCAAACTGGAAATGAAGACGGATTCCCCCGAAGGCCAATCCGCATCGCTGAAATTCACCCAGAAGTCACCAAAGAAATTCACCCTGGCCCTGCGTCGCCCCTACTGGGCCGGAGAGGGCTTCAGCGTCAAGGTCAACGGAAAAGCGGTGAAGAACCTGCCCAAGCCCGACTCGTACGTGGAGCTGAACCGCACCTGGAAAAACGGCGACACCGTGGATTTGGTTTTGCCCAAGACCCTCCGCAAAGAGCCGCTGCCCGATAATCCCAATCGCTTTGCCGTGATGTGGGGCCCGCTGGTGCTGGCCGGCGACTTGGGACCGGAACAGCAGCGGAGACGAGGCGGTCCCGGCGCGGAGCAGCCCGCCGTGCCCGTGTTCGTGTCAGACGAACAGCCCTTGGATAAGTGGCTGAAACCGGTCGCTGATAAGCCCGGCACGTTCCGCACCCAAGACCTTGGCTTGACCCAGCCGGTCGAGTTCGTCCCCTTCTATCGCCTGCCGCGCCGCCGCTACGCCATCTACTGGGACAAGTACACGCCCCAGGAATGGCAGAAAAGGCTCGAGGCGCGCGCCGCGGAACAGGAGAAGCAAAAGAAGCTCGAGGCGGCCACGCTGGCCTTCGTGCAACCCGGCCAGACACAAGCGGAGCGGGATTTCAATCCCCAGGGCGAAGACACTTCCCCGTTCCAGTTGCAGGGACGTTCCGGCCGGCGCGGGACGAAGTGGTTCTCCTTCGACCTGCCCGTGGACTCCGCCCACTCCATGACGCTCGTGGTGACCTACAGCAACGACGCCCGCCAGCGGCGCACCTTCGACATTCTGGTGGAAGGCAGAAAAATCGGAGAGCAAACCGTCGAGAGGCGTACTCCGGAACAGGACGTGCGCTTCTTCGATGTGCAGTATCCGCTTCCGGCTGAGCTGGTCGCGGGCAAGCAGAAAGTGACCGTGCGCTTCGTGGCCGGCGAGGGAAAGGAGATTCCGGGCGTGTTCGGTATTCGCCTGGTCCGCGCGGACGCGGCGCTCTAACGCCCAAAATTCCGACGCTCATCGTGATTGCCTCCTCCAGGCACGGGAAGAGCTTTCTCACCCTGTCGCAATCAACGACCAACGGCTTGCTCAATTCCCCGAAAAGTGAGGAAATAGGGCCGCTATTCGAAGCTCAGCCGAGCGCCGGGGTCGTTCCGCTCTAAACCTGTCCGCCGCGCCCATCGGGCACACTGACACATGAAACTTTTCCCCTTTCCAGCGGGCGCGTTTCTTCTTCGGTTCACCCTTTGCGCCGCAGCCCTTCTGCTTTCCGCCGCAGCTTCGGTCAACGCGCAAAGCACCACACAGCAGCCCGCTGAGGCGCCGCAGAAGAAGATTGAACTCAGCGCAGAGTTGCGCTGGCGGTTCGAGTTCCGCGACAACGCCGACTTCAAGCCCGCCGACGATTTCGACGCCTCCACCGGCCAGCGCATTCGTTTGAGCCTTCTGGCACGCGTTCATCCCAAATTTTCCCTCTTTGTCCAAGTGCAGGACTCCGAGGTCTTCGATTCCGCCACCGACAAAATCATTCACGACCTGGCGACCAATCTCCATCAGGCTTACTTCGACTGGGAGATCGGCGGGTCGCAGTGGCAATTCCGCGGCGGCCGGCAGGAGTTGAGCTATGGCGAGCAGCGGCTTATCGGCGTTTTCGGTTGGGACAATGTCGGCCGGTCGTTTGATGCCGGGCGGCTTCGCTGGCAGCACCGCACCTGGTCCACGGACTTCTTTTGGGGCCGCGTGCTGGACGTGCGCCGCGCCGGCCCACGGTCCCGCGCCGGCGACCAGGACCTTTCCGGCTTTTACGCTACAAGCGCGCCCTCCAACTCGACGCGACGCACGGAGTTTTACGGCTTATTCCTGCACGACGGCCTGCGGAGCCGCGGTGAGCTTACGACGGGAGCTTTGGATACCACCCGCATCTACACGGCCGGCGTGCGCTACGTTTCCCAGCCGAAGACGGGCTGGCGCTTTTCCGTCGAGCACGCCTGGCAATTCGGCGAGCGCGGGCCCGACTCGCATCTGGCGGCGATGTTTATCAGCACGCTCGGTCACGTCTGGCCCGGGCGCTGGGAGCCACGGCTGCAATTTGAATACGACTTCGGCAGCGGCGATGACAAACCGACCGACGGCAAGTCACGCGAATTCCACAATCTCTTCCCCACGAACCATATCTACTATGGCTACGCCGACCTGTTCGGCCTCCGCAACATCCACGATTTCCGCCTCACGGCGGCGACCGCCCTGCACCCCAAGGCCACCTTCGAGTTTGACTATCACCATTTCCTGCTCGCCGCCCCGCGCGGGCCCTGGAAAAACGCCGCCGGGCGCGTACTGGGCTTCGACCCCACCGGCCAATCGGGACGCGACGTGGGCACCGAACTCGACTTCACTTTGCGCCTGCCCGTGCAGAAGCACGCCCAGTTTCTAGGCGGCTACTCCCTCTTTTTCCCCGGACGCTTTGCCGAGCGGACGCGCGGGCCGGAAAATCACAAGTTCGCCTATTTGCAGACGCTCTTTCGCTTTTGAACCTCCCTGGTTACCTGACCGGCTCCGAGACGCCTTGCCCCGTCCAGCAAACTGTGTTATCCGTCAGTATCGGTTTTGAGTCCTTATGCGCCCTCGTCTGAGTCTCAAGCGATTCCTGCTCGGCTCTCCGCTTCGAACCGCAGAAATACACGAACAGCGGCTCAGCAAGAAAGCTGCGCTGACGGTCTTCGCCTCCGACAATCTTTCCTCCACCGCGTATGCCACGGAAGAAATTCTGCTGGTGCTGAAGCTGGGCGGGGCCGGACTGCTCTCTTTCGTCGTGCCCATCGGCGCTTCGATCGCGCTGCTGCTGATCATCGTGGTGCTTTCCTACGGGCAACTGATTCGAGCCTATCCCACGGGAGGCGGCGCCTACACCGTCGCGAAGGAAAACCTGGGAGTTGGCGCGGGGCTGACCGCTGCTTCCGCGCTCCTGATTGACTACATCCTGACCGTGGCCGTGAGTGTGGCCGCGGGGATAGCCGCCATCACATCGGCCTTCCCGCGGCTGTTCCCCTACCGCCCGCACCTGTGCGCGCTGGCCATCGCCATTTTAGTCGTCGCCAACCTGCGCGGCGTGCGCGAATCCGCGCGGGCCTTCGCGCTGCCCGTCTACACCTTTGTCGCCTGTGCCTACGCGCTGATTCTGGTGGGGCTCTTTCGCGGCTTCGTTCAGGGCCTGCCTCCCGCCACTCCTGACGTTGCCGCGCCGGCCGGCCCCCTTGAATACGCCACCGCTTTTCTCCTCGTCCGCGGCTTCGCGCACGGCTGCGTCGCTCTGACCGGAGTCGAAGCCATCTCCAACGGCGTGCAGGCGTTTCAAAAGCCGGTGGTAAGAAACTCCCAGATCACGCTCTACGTGATGGGAGCGATTCTCGGGTCGATGTTCCTGGGCATCAGCTACGAAGCTTATCTGTTCGGTGTTCTTCCCAAGCCCGAGGAAACTGTGCTCTCGCAGATCGGACGCATGGCCTTCGGGACCAACTGGCTCGGCACCGGCGCGCTTTACTATTTGACGCAGTTCTCCACGATGGCCATCTTGGTGCTCGCCGCCAACACAAGCTTTGCGGGCTTTCCGCGACTCGCCTCCATCCTGGCCGAGGACCGCTTTGTGCCCCGCCAGTTCAAGAACCTGGGCGACCGGCTGGTGTTTTCGAACGGCATAATCGCGTTGGGATTTGTGGCGCTGGCACTCATCCTGTTTTTTGGTGGCAACGTTCACCTGCTGATCCCGCTTTATGCCATCGGCGTTTTCCTTTCTTTCACGCTTTCGCAAAGCGGTTTGGTGATGCACTGGTGGCGCGTGCGCGAGCAGGGCTGGGGCAAGCGGCTCGCGCTCAATGCCCTGGGTGCGGTGGTGACCGCCGCGGTGCTGCTCATTATCGGCTGGGTGAAGTTCCGCGAGGGAGCCTGGGTGGTGGTCCTCGCGGTTCCGGCCATCATGTTTTTGTTCTGGAAGACCCGCCGGCACTACTTCCAGGTGACCATGCAGTTGTCCCTGGCCGACTTTGATCGGCCGCGACTGGCCCGGCACACGGTTGTCGTGCCCGTACCCCCGACCCCGAACAAAGTTGTGCTCACGGCGGTGGAATACGCGAAGTCCATTTCCAAAGACGTCCTCGCCGTGACGGTGAACGTCGACAACAAGCATCCGGAGGAAGTTCGCGAACTGTGGAAGAAGTTCGTGGATGACGTGCCGTTGATTGTACTATCGTCCCCTTACCGCTCGGTGGTGCAGACCCTGCTGCGCTTCATTGACGAAGTCGAAGATCTTCGCCGCGAGGACAAACTCACGGTTCTCCTGCCGGAATTTGTGCCGGCCCGCTGGTGGCATAACCTGCTGCACAACCAGACCAGCCTGATGCTGAAGGGCGCGCTGCTCTTCCGGGCGGGCATCGTGGTGACCAGCGTGCCGCACCACTTGCACGAAGCCGCCCAGGAGAAAGGACGCGCCTCCCGCAATGATTGGTGACGACCGCCGCCGGCAGATCATGGCCCGCGTCACGCCTCTGCTTCAGGCGATTGACCCGGAAGTCCTACTGCTCGAGGTCCTGCTGGATTCCACGCGGCAGCAACTGGCCTTTGTGATGCAGAAAGGCGAATGGCCTCTGGTCATCGGGATGAATTGGCTGGACTACGTCAGTCACCGCGACGAGGAATTGCAGGCCCGGCTCCAGGAAGGAATTGCCAAGCGCCTCGAAGTCGTCCAGCAGCGCCAGGCCCGCGAGGAGGAGGAGTAGCCCTGCCCTTCGCTTCCTCCACGATCACTGAGGTCATGGCTCCGATCAGCGGCTTCTCTTCTTCCGGACGCACCCACACTGCGATGGTATAAACGCCCGGCTTTCCTTTCCAGTACCTCAGCGGGACGCTGAAGTTTCCGAGGGCGTCCACCTCGACGGTTCCGTACGTTCCGTCGGTATAGATTGCACTCACCAACTTCGGGCGCTCGACCCATTCCTCATGGGGCAGGCCGTAAGAATGTGTGCGGCGCAATTCCGCCACGGACATTTCCTGCGGCAGCGGTTCGTAAAAAACGGAAATGGAGAAGAACTCCACCCCGCGCTCAGCCACACGGCCGCGCACCTGCAACGAATCGTCGAGCGCCGCGCGCGCGGGAATCGGATCCAGTTGCGCCCGCCGCGTCGCAAACACCTCGATCAGCCGGATCCCCGAACTGTTGTAGGCCACGCCGATGCCCACGTGCGTGTGCTCCGGATTGAGGATGGTCCGGCGATGCCCGTCGCGCGGCGGCTGTTCAGCCATGAATCCCTGATGGCCCTCGAGCAATTCCGCCCACAGCGTGTCCGCGCTCACCGTAGGCCCCGAGCTGGTATGGCTCCAGATGTTCTCGGCGGTGTAATCGCGGATGCCCGCCGCCGCATAGCGCATGTAGGGTTTCCACCCCGCGCGGTTCCAGTGGCTGGTGTAGCCTTCACGCAGCATTTCGGCGCAATGCGCATCGGCAGCACGCGAGAGTTTCCCGGAGTAAAGCACAGGGGCCAGCCCCGCCGCCTTGCGGTCGGCGTTGATCTGTTCCACGAGGCGGAGCCTGGGCTCGACGGGAACTTCCGCAGGGGTCTGCGCCAGCAAGAACAGGCCTAGGAGCGCGGCAGGTATCATCATGGTCGGGATGGAGGGCGCTTACTTGAACACTTGCGAAGCCTTTTCCGCGTCGGAAACCCCGAGCACCACCATCGCGCGTTTCGAGCCTCGCTCGATACTGCCGTAGATGTACTCGACGTTGATACCGCTGGCGGCGAGCTTCCGCGTGATCCTGCCCAGCGCCCCGGGCCGTTCGGGGACATGCACCGTCAGGGCGGGCTCCTCGATGTACTTCCAGCCCATCTGGTCGCACACCTTCTTGGCCGTGTCCAGGTGGCTGACCAGCAGCCGGACCGTTCCCGACTGCTTGGCCACGTGGGCTTGAATCGCCGAAATATTCACCGCCACCTTGGCCAGTTCCGTGCACAAGTTGGCCAGAGCGCCGGGCAGGTTCGGCAGGGTGACGCGAAGTTGCTGGACGAGAGGCACAGTGTCCCTCCTGAAGAGGCGGATGGCAATTCTAGGAGTGTGTAGGCAAATCTTCAACCTCGTTCGGCATTCCGGTGGCCAGAAGGCACAGGCAGGGCGCGTCTGCTACACTCCCCAATGCCTTGAGCGCCGACGGCACATCCTTTCAGACTCCGCGCTGGCTGCGCTGGTTTTCCATTGCCGATGTGGTAGGCATCACCTTCATGGTGCCGCTGTTCATCTGGCGGCTCCAATCTGCCTGGCCGCCGTCCTGGATGATTTTCCCCGTCTGGCTGGTGGCCAGTTTTCTGCTCCATCGCGACACGCCGAAATCCCTGGGCTGGCGCGCGGACAACTTGTGGCCCGCGACGAAACAGGCCGCCAGCGTCTTCGCGGTCCTGGTTCTAATTTTGATCACCGTCGCTCTGCCGCTGCATGCCTGGGGCAACAGCCCCCTGCCCGCGTTCTCTTTCCGCCGCCTGTGGTTCTATTTCACCTTCTGTCTCCTGCAACAGGTCGCGCTGCAATCGTTTCTGAACAACCGGTTGATATCGCTCCTGCAAAACCGTCTGGTATCCTCTGCGCTCGCGGGGCTGATTTTCGGTGCCTGCCACTGGCCAAACCCCGTGCTGATTCCGGTGACCGCCGTCGGCGGCGCGTTCACCGCGTGGCTGTTCGCCCGCAACCGCAATATCATCCCGCTGGCCGTCGGACAGGCGCTGCTCGGCACATTTCTCTGGCTGCTTTTCCCTGTCGAATGGCACCACCGCATGCGCGTCGGCCCCGGCTTCTACGAATTCCACCCCTGAGGGTGTTTTTGTTGTCATCCTGAGTGGAGCGAAGGATCTCAGGGGTAATTCACGCCACCCATCAAATCTGAGACCCGCCGAGAATGACGCCCGGGAGGGCACGTCCCGAAGCTTCGGGATTAGCCGTGCCGTCGCTGCTTGCATAAACGTGGGGGCTTTAGCCCGGATTTCTCACCGGAAGTAAACAAGATGCGTTGATGAGAAGTAGAAAAAGGCCGCTTTTTCGGGCATAA
>Ga0315268_10003874_pt1 | contig 16381 bp, 8 predicted proteins | sample C1_top_MG_FD_204535 | JGI IMG/M metagenome (GOLD analysis project Ga0315268, IMG submission 204535) | Sediment microbial communities from Yellowstone Lake, YNP, Wyoming, USA - C1_top | ecosystem: Environmental > Aquatic > Freshwater > Lake > Sediment | place: USA: Wyoming | collected 2017-08-01
TTGCCATCGATAATATTGATGAACCGCCCCAGGACGATTATCAGGTTTGGGATAATTTGAACACCAAGCCAAGCGGTAACAGCTTGATCAAAGGGGTGGCATCCCCCAATAACACTTATGATCTGACACCCGGTTTGAGCCCGCTCACGATCTATTACGAGTGGTTCACTTTCGGTGAAGATTCAAAGTTGGTCACCTTCTTCAACGGGTTATCCTTTGCTCTGGACGAAGAACCCATCAACACCTACATGGGCATCCTTCCCATTGATGATGGCACCACCCAGTATAAATTTACCGACCGCGCCCCTGCTGATACCCGGGGTCTCAAGATCCAGGCATATTTCCGCATTCAGGGAGACACCGACTGGCAACTGGAGGACTGGACGGGTAAGAAATACATGTCTTTCTGCCGGGATGCCAGCTCCGAGCGGCTCACCGACCTGGTCATCGTTGTTTCCAACAGTTCACAGGATGCCAGCATCACCCGGTCGGGAGCCTACCCTTCACGGGTGCAGGTCTCGGATGTCGGTTGCTGGCGTTACGGTGGGGATGCCTCCGCGCTTTCCTCCGGGCAAGGCGAAGGTGGTGATTATAATGATCATCAAACCATCCCGAATGTTGCCTTTGAACGCACGGAGACCCATCCCAACATACCTTATCCATATCTTACCTTCAATGTTGTGGAAGGGAAATTGGATCGCACCTACGATTATGCCAGCTCGGATGGAGATTGCGTGGGAAATGGAGAATCACATTCAAACCTGGGAAATTCATCCATTAATTCTTATCTCAACCACCTTTACATCTTATATGGTGCCGTCAGTGGACCCTCGGTCAGACGCTATTCCGGAACTGCAAGTACGGGTGAATCGGTCACAGTAAATTTCCAATGTCCGGATGGTTCCGGACCACAGCCCATGCCTGGTTTCCCCTGGTTCTATGCCGACGTCTTGAGTCAGATCAAAGAAAAGGTTTATACCGTTTCAACAAGCGGAGATATGATCGGAAGTGGGGATCTCCTGGAAGATGTCTCCAATGCCCATATGATCTACAAATGGAATTTCAAATCCCTGGCTGAGACTTCTGGTTCCGATACCTCTTCCCTGGATGGTTCGGGCTCCGGTTCCTCCGGTCAGAACAATGCTTCTGGTGGGAATGGTTCCGCCCCACAGGCGCCCGGGAGCAGCTACCCGGCAGACATCCCGCGCTACCCCAATATTGAGATATCCAATCAACCACAACCAGGCATGGTGGTCTTCACCACCAGTGATGCCATGGAAAAGGTGGCTGAGTTCTTCAAAGACGCCTACACCAAGCTGGGATGGACGGATAACTCCCAGCCCATAGATCCCTCCGCCCAATCGTTTCAACTTGTCTTTTTAAAAGGCTCGGCCATTACCATGGTCGTGATCAGCGACGCCGACGGAAAGACCTTCGTCTCGATCACCAAAGTGGGTGGTTGAGCGGGTTGTGAAGAATCGTAACGGAATGGCGAATTACGATACAATTATCTATTGGATATGAAGAGCATCTTTCGGTTAGGTAGCGAGCGACCGTGAATCAGGAAACCAAAACCCGGGCAGAGTTCACTTTTTCCTCAACCTTGTTCATGGTGTTAATGTGTCTGATCAGTCTTCTGGCGCTGACAGGTTGGTTGATTGATCAGACCATCCTTGCATCTTTCAATCCTGATTTCCTCCCCATGGCGCCCAGCACAGCCTTGATCTTCCTCGGATTGGGTTTAAACTGGTTCTTGAACAAGGGCTTTCCAACCCGGCGTGGCATCCGGCTCGTGGTCCAGGTCGGACTGGTTTTGATCTTTATCACTGTCGGTCTCCTCGCCCTCAGGTATTTTACTGGCTTCGGTCCAGACCTCGAACAATGGCTTTACCCTGCTCCTGCTTTGTTCGGCAAGATCTTCACTGCCCGCATGTCCCCCCTGACCGCCCTGGGTTTCTTCCTGACCATCCCCGCCTCTTTTTTGATGACCACCCGGCAACCGGGTAAACGCGTCCGCAGCGTTGTCGGCGGTCTTTCCCTGGTCGTCTTCATCCTCGGAAGTCTGAATATTCTGGGATATTTATTAGGCGCTCCTCTTTTTTATGGAGGTGCCATCATTCCGGTGGCTTTGACCACTGCCCTCTGTTTCTGGTTCTTCAGCCTGGGGTTGATGTTGGCAGCCGGACCTGACAGTTGGCCGGTCCGGATATTCACAGGTCCGTCTTTAAAGCCACGGTTGATGCGGATATTTATTCCGGTCACGATCTGTATCGTCCTTATCCAGGGAAGTCTCAGTTATGTCACACGTCGATGGATCACCAACCCTGCCTTAAGGGACGCACTGGCAGTTTTGATCGCTTGTTTGATTGTTTTTCTCGTCATTTCCATTGTTGTAAGATCCCTGAGCAATTTTTTTGAACGGGGAGAACAGGCGCAAAGACTGCAAGAGGCGGTCTTCCGGATCGCTGCTGCAGTTGAAACCACCCTCTCGATGGACGATCTTTATGCCCAGATCCACCAGATCATCTCTTCGGTAATGCCGGCTGAGAATTTCTATATCACCCTTTATGATGAGACCCGGGCTCTTTTGCAATTCCCCTATTTCAAGGACGCCGGGGATGAGCCTTTTGTGGGTGGCATCCAGCCCGGAAAAGGTCTGACCGCCTATGTTCTGCGTACCGGGATGTCCTTATTGTGTACACAGGCTGTTCATGACGAACTGGAACGCCGCGGTGAGGTGACTCTGTTGGGAGTACCGTCTGCCATCTGGTTAGGCGTACCCCTCATTGTAGATGGCACCACCATCGGAGCCATGGTTGTTCAACATTATACGGATCCAGCCGCCTATAATGTACGCGAGCAGCAAATGCTGGAATTCGTCTCCACCCAGGTTGCTGTTGCGATCAACCGAAAACGGGCAGCGGAAGCGCTACGTAGATCCGAGACAGAACTGCTTGCTTTGTTTGGATCCATGAAAGATGTGGTCCTGGTCATCGATCGCGCTGGAGTCTATTGCAGGATCGCTCCCACCAACCCGGAATTGCTGGTCAAACCGCCGGAGGAATTGCTTGGAAAAACATTACGAGATGTTTTCCCGCCTGAGCAGGCTGAAAATTTTCTCGGGGTTTTACAACATGTCCTCGAGACAAAACAAACTGCCAGGATCGAATATGATCTTATCATTGGAGATCAGCCCATGTGGTTCGTTACTTCCATCTCATTTTTGACGGAAGATACCACGCTCTGGGTTGCCCATGACATCACCCAGCGGAAGCGTTACGAACTTGTCCAGGATGCGATCTTCAGGATCACCCAGGCTGCCATCACCAGCGAGAGCATGGATGTGCTTTATCATTCGATCCATGCCATATTGGGGGAATTGATCCCCGCTGAAAATTTTTATATTGCGTTATATGACCCCGATTTAGATCTGCTTAGTTTTCCCTATTATGTTGACCAGTTTGATGATCAGCCACCCACCCCGATAACTCTTCAGGGTCTGACCGGATATGTGATTCGCTCCGGGCGTCCCTTTATGGCGACCCGCCAGGAACTTGAACGGCTGGTTCAATTGGGAGAAGTGGAAGTTGTGGGTACGCTCGGCGTTGATTGGTTGGGTGTGCCTCTGAAGGTGGAAGGACACACGATCGGGGTGATCGCAGTTCAAAGTTATAAATCAGAGACCCATTTCAACCGGGATGATATGAACTTCCTGGAGTTTGTCTCCACCCAGGTAGCCCAGGCCATCGAACGCAAGCGCTCCGAAGAAGCCCTGCGAAATCTATCCCTCACCGATGAACTGACCGGCTTGTACAACCGGCGGGGGTTCACGATCCTGGCCGACCAGCAAATGAAACTTGCGCACCGCATGAATAGGCGCATGCTGCTACTTTTCGGTGATGTTGACAAATTGAAAACCATCAATGACACCCTGGGGCACCTGGTCGGCGACCAGGCTTTGAAAGAAGTTGCCTCCATCATGAAAGAGACTTTTCGGGAGGTGGACATCGTGGCACGCCTCGGTGGGGACGAGTTTGTCATCCTGGCTCCGGATGCCTCCGGTGAAAGCGTGGATATCCTGGTGGAGCGTATCCAGGTCACCCTGCAGGCACGCAACCGGCAGGCTGCCCGAGCCTATCAACTAACTGTCAGCGTTGGGATTGCTTATTATGACCCCGAAGTTCCCTGCACGCTGGATGAATTGGTCACCCGTGCGGATGCTGAGATGTATCAGCAAAAACAATCCAGGTGTTGATGGGGAAGTAGATCAGACACCTATAGTTACGAAGATTGGGTTGACATTTGTCCCCGACAGTTGAGCGCCTGCATCAGCAGCTTCTTCTAAAAGGCTCGAAGGCAAAATCCAACTTATTTCCCCATTAAATACAAAAATACATTTTCTTTCTATCCAGGGTTTTCGCGATAAAAGTCAAGACACTTAAGAGCAACACCACCTGGATGAAGACCAACCAGGGAGGCGTCAGCGCACCCAGGCTGTCTGCAAAGGGCAGGGTCAATAGACCTTGCAGCAGCAAGTGCAGCACATAAAGGATCAGCGGATTTCGCCCCCATACGCTGAACAGGCTGAAATTCAAATGAAAGCGGTCTACCAGCAAGTGGAAAAGACAGAAGAACCAGCCGCTCAACCCCATCGAGAGCAGGATGTAGGTCGCCGATACCCGGTTCTTGCTGATGCCAAACCAGGTCGCCAGTACCAGCGCCAGCACGATCGACAGGCTGGAACCTGCCAGCAGTTGCACGGATCCACCTTTTTGGCGGTGGTACAGGTCTGCCAGCACGGTCGAGAGGATCAGCAGGGCTGCCCAGGACAGGGACCCCAACATCCCGCCGTGAGGCGCAGCCAGCACAGTTGCCAGCCAGGAGCGGTCCAGCATGAACTGGTAGCCTCCCAGCAGCGCCAGCCCGATCAACAAGAAAAGGTCTGTCCATTGAGATTTGCCGGGACGGGTATAGATGTGGGGCTGTTGGCGGCAGAGATCTATGGATGTCACATGGGTCATTTTGATGTTGGGTTTAATTCCAGGCAGTCACCGGGGTGGAACGCTGGAGGTTTATAATAGCTCTCATGCAACGGTCAGTGAGCGATATCAAGAAAACACGAGGTTTTGCCCTGCTCGCGTTCCTCATGGCAGTCCTTTTTTGGGTTGTCTTTGATTTCACCAAGCACAACCCCATTTTTGCGGATATTAACCCCTTCGCCAACGACCCATTCGATGCGGTCGGATCCTTTGGCGTGCTGCTGGCACCCGTGGCAGCCCTCCTGGCGCTGCTGGGCTGTTTCCAGCCTCATCCGCACGGTTTCACACCAGCCCAATTGCAGCGGTATCTCAACCAGGCAGGCATCTCCCTCCTGGCTGTCATCGTCAGCCTGCTGGCGGATGCCATCGCACTGCTGCGTGCCCCTTCCGCCTGGAGCGAATTCTCCGCCGGCTGGATGCTGGTGGGCTTGCTGCTTATCTTTCTGCCCATTTTGCTGTTGGCGTTCTGGAGGCTGGTTGTTTTGCTCTCCTCCATCCTTCCTGTCAATTCCGGTCAGCGAATATTACCGGTATTGCTCATCCTGCTCATCAGCAGTCTGGCTTTGGCTCTGTTTCCAGACCACTGGCTGAAAGGAGTTCCGGGTGCTTTGTTTGCTGTGGTCTTTGGGATGGCTTTCCTATTTAACAGCATCAATATCCTGGCTGAGACCTGGTTGCGACCGCTCCCGGAAGGTCCTTTTGAAGATGTCCTGGATGACCTGCTGGCTGTTTACACCTGGAAGAAAGCACGTTTCACATTCGCAGCCGGTGTGTTTGCCTGGCTGGAAAAATTACCGGCTTTGCCGGTACTGAAAGCCTTGCTGCACTGGTTCAACCCACGTAAACATCCCGGACGATTGCTCATCTTTTTAGGCATTGGTTTGAGCGTCGCTTTGATGGTGGTTGAGATGCTTGCCGAAGGTCTTCCGGTTATTAATGTGCTGGTGCTGGTGATCATCGTCAGGACCGGCATCTTGCTGGCTGGCATTCTGCTGGCTTACCGGATTTTGAACCGTTTCCTGGGTCTGGTCCGCAGGGATCCACTCTCCAGCTAGGCAAAGTATCCAAGATCGTTTTTCCCAAAGGAGATATTTATGTCCAAACCGATTCATCAAACCGTGGAATTCCCCGTCTCCCCCCACGAAGTCTACGAAGCCCTGATGGACTCAAAGAAACATGCCGAGTTCACCGGCAGCACCGCCCGCATCAGCCGCAAGGTCAATGGGGACTTCATGGCCTATGATGGTTATATCACCGGCAGGAACCTCGAACTAGTCCCCGATCAAAAGATCGTCCAGGAGTGGCACGCCGTGGATTGGGAACCCGGGCAAACCTCCCAGATCACCTTCAAACTGACCGCCATCCCCACTGGCACCCGCCTGGATTTCACCCACACCGGTCTGCCTGAAGGCACGGAGGCCGAGTTCACCCAGGGTTGGATCGATAACTACTGGCAGCCAATGCAAAAAATGTTCTCCGGGGAGTAAAGCTGCATAATATCCCTTCATGGGAGAATCGGTGCACGCGGAGTGGCATTATTGCTATGTCATTGCGAGCATCTTTTCAGCGAAGCAATCCCTTGTTCTGAAGTAAGCTCCCCTAACAGCCTTGTATTAGACGACGCTTGCGTCTCCCAATTCTCTTCTTGCCTCCTGAACAGGCTGCCCGGAATTAAACACTCTTCCTCCAAATTCATGGAATTTGGGGGAAGTCGGAAGGGGGCAGTAGTGAGATCATACCGGTGTGGGCGCCCTTGCACCCAAGTCACAAATTCTCGATCTCCACCCCTTCCACCGCTTCCGCCAGCTCGAACTGGAACACTCGCGCATAGAAATACAGCTCCGCTTCCAAAGCCCGCTTGTTGTTCTCGAATTTCACGAAACCGTGCCCCTCCCCCGCAAAGGTGAGATATGCCACCGGCAGACCGCGCTCTCGCAGCGCTTCATACATCTTCTGCGCCTGGTTGGGTGGCACCACCAGGTCGTCCAGCCCCTGCAGCAGTATGACCGGGCAGGACAGCTTTTCGAGGTGATGGATGGGTGAGCGCGCCAGATAGACCTCGCGCGCTTCCGGGTAAGCACCCACCAGTCCATCCAGGTAGCGCGCTTCGAACTTGTGCGTGTCCTTCGCCATCGCCTCCAGGTCGCCGATGCCGTAGTGGCTTGCACCAGCCTTGAACTTGTTATAAAAGGTCAGCGCACACAGCGTGGTATAGCCTCCGGCACTGCCCCCTGTGATTCCCAGACGATTGCTGTCCGCCAGACCTTGTGTCACCAGGAAGTCCGCTCCGTTCACGCAGTCCTCCACATCCACGATCCCCCATTGTCCTTTTAACCGTTCCCGGTAGGCGCGCCCATACCCGCTGCTGCCCCCGTAATTCACATCCAGCACGGTGAAACCGCGCGAGGTCCAGTACTGGATGCCATAACGCAGCAGCATGGTCGTCGACCCGGTCGGTCCGCCGTGGCTCATCACCAGCAAGGGCGGCTTCTCCCCGGTTGGTGCGACAAAGGCAGGGTTGTGCGGTGGATAGTAGAACCCATGCGCCTTGAGCCCTCCCGCGCTCGGGAACTCGATCTCCCGCCCTTGTGAAAAATTCGCCGGATCGATCGTGATCTCCCTTGCCCGGCGGATCACTTCCAACCTGCCATCATCCAGGTGCAGGCAGACCAGGGTGAGCGGTTCGGTTGCCGAACCAGCTGTGAAAAACACCTTTCCTGCCGCTGCCTGCACTTCAAATATGACCGAATAAGGGAGTTCGTATTCCTTGAATTCCAGCGAACGCGTATCCAGTGCACCAAGGTGGTAGTGTTGGTCGTTGCTGTAAGCACAGACCAACCTGTCGGCTGATTCCAATGCATAGGTTGACATCCCAAAATTCCATTGCGGCTCACCAAACTCAGCCTGCATGGGCTGTAACGCTTCCACGCTTCCATTTTCCCAGCGGTACAGGTTCCACCACCCGGACCGGTCGGACACAAAGTACAGCCTGCTGTCCGGCGACCACTCCGGTTGGAAGATGGACTCCGCCACCCCTCCCGCCACCAGCGTTTTCTCACCCGGGCATCCTTCCGCGGATATTTCACAGATCCATAATTCCGTACCATCCCACGGCATGTTGGGATGGTTCCAGGTCAGCCATGCCAGGCGCTTGCCGTCCGGGCTCAGCCGTGGGTTGGAGTAGAAATCATTACCGGAGACCAGCACCTGCTCGGCACCCTCCGCTCCCGGCTCGATCCCCACTATTGTGTTGGTCGGTTGGGAATCAATCCCAGTGTGGTCTTCCCTCACCGCGATCAGCCGCCTTCTTTGCGCATCCCAGACCGCATCCGCATAACGCATCCCTTCCATTCGGGTCAGCACGTGTGGTTCTGCACCGGGTACTTGCCGGTAAATGCGCTGATCTTTAAAATTCGAAAAGTAAACGTTCCCCTCCACCACCAGGTACGCCCCTCCGCCGTATTCATGCACCCGCGAGCGCACATTAAAGGTCCCTGGTGTCACTTGGCTGATGTTCCCGTCTGCGGACCGACGAACGATCACGTTCCTCCCGTCCGGTCGCATTTCCACCCAAAAAACCTGCTCGCCTGCCAGCCTTACACTCCCGATCCCTATGAATTTACCAAACACATCCTGGGTCGATATCGGTGATTTCCATGTACCGTATGGTGCGATCCTGGCTTGGGTCATTTTTATTATCCTTGTTCTTGTTGGTTGGGCTGTAATTTACGCTGGAGGTTCCAGAAAGACAAGACTATTTCCGTACAGATCTCTGGCAACTGACTGGACGCCGTAAGGCAGCGCTTCCGGCAGCGAGGAGAATACTACTCCCCGCTCCTGCAGAATTGACGTGGTCTCACGGCAGTTATCCACGCTGAAAACAATGGTGGGGTTCTTCCCGATCATAGCCGCCAGCTCTTCGCGCTCCTGTCCTTTGAACCAATCCAGTGGTTGCAGGACGATCTCAAGTTCCTTTTGGTCCCCGGCTGCCACAGTCAACCAGCGCATGCCCGGTCCCATCAGGTTGTCCGCCCGTTTCTGCATGCCAAGTACTTCCGTGTAATACTTCAGGGCTTCGTTCTGGTCGCGCACGACCAGTGTGATACGGATGACTTTGGATATCATGATTTTCCTCGATTCAAATTAGGATCTCAATTGATTCAGGCGTGCCTTTTCACCACCACCGTGGTAAAGTCATCCTGGTGCGACATGCTTTCGCTGTGGCTCACCACCGCCTCCCATAATTTCCTGCAGATCACCTTGGCACTTTCATTTCGCAGTCCAGCCAGCACCTTGCAGACGCGCCCAAATCCGAACTCAATGCCCTGCGAGTCGATCGCTTCGTTCAGACCATCACTGGCAAGCAGCAACAGTCCACCCGGCGGGATGACCACCTCCTGCAGGCTCAGCTTGACATCCTTGAACAAACCCAGTGCCTGGCCTTCCTGAATGGCGATCTTGCGTAACTGACCGCGCTTGTCCAACACGACCGGGGGCAGATGACCTGCCCGTGAGTAGGTGAACTTGCCCGTCATGCAGTCCAGGATGCCATACAGCAGGGTCACGTACATGCCTGAAGCGTTCATTTTCAAAAGGTAACGGTTCACATTGAGCAGGATCTGGCGCGGGTCCACTAACCGTTCGGTCTCCGCCCGCAGCAGGCTGAAAGTAAGCGCCATGAATAATGCTGCCGGCAGACCCTTGTCCGAGACATCCCCGATGACCAGGCAGTGCCGGTTCTTATCCAGTTGGATAAAATCATAAAAATCGCCTCCAACCGCCCGCGCCGGGGTGATGTGCGAGCCGAAATCGTAACCCTCCTGCCGCGGGGTGTGCGCTGGTAGGATGCTGCGCTGGGTCTGGCGGGCGATCATCATCTCGTTTTCCATTCGGTGCAGCAGTCGTTCGGTCTGATTGAACAGGCGCGCATTCTCCAAAGACTGGCTCATGCTGGTCGTCAGGGTCATCAGCAAGTCGATGTCCGATTTCGAGAAGGCATTCTCCTTGTCCAGGTTCTGTAAGCTGACAATCCCCCGCGCTTCATTCCCCACCAGCATCGGTACTCCCAGCCAGGTCTTGGGCACATCCGTGCCGGGTATCACCTTCATGGCTCCTGAGTTCAGCACCTTCAAGATTTGCTCGCTGTTGATCATAAACGGCTTGCGCGTCCGCACGATCTCCGCCCGTGAACTGTCGATCGGCTGCCAGCCCTGGATATGCAGGTGCTGCCCTTTCTCAATGGCGTAATGGTGGAGTACCTTCCTGGTGTTCGGGTCGTACTGTGAGATCATTACCACCTGGGCATTGAAGGTATCACGCAGCTTGTCCCCCACCAGGTCATAAATGCTCTGCATCTCCAGCTTGGCGGATAGCCCCTGCTGCACACTGTGGATAAGTGCCAGTTCGGCAGCACGTTGCTCCACGCATTGTGCGTAGAATTCCGTTGCGGTCTTCCAATTCCCCTGCGAGGCAGCTTCTTCTGCCTGCATCTGGAAATCCTGCGGGTTCTTTGACTCCTTTTGAGACATATCACCCTTCCTCTCAACAGTAGGCTCTAATTTTACTGCAAATCCATCCTCCCAATATACATCGCACTGTTGATCCGATATTAAATCAGCATCCCCTGCAGGGCTTGGCAGGGGATGGCTGAAGGTCTAATTGAGAATGATAGGCTGAATTTATTGGGAGCTCCCATTCCGGTAATTAACCCGGCGCTGGGCTCCCAGCAGATTCTGATCGTGTCCTACTGGTGTGGGGCGTTTTGTTGTTGCAATAAAGCAGCTGTCGAGCGCGTGTTCTCTTCCAGCGAAAGCAGCAGATAAACACCTTCTCCCATGGCGTACATGGTTATCGACATTCCGCCGCCGTACAAGATCACGAAGAATCCTATCAGGACTCCACCGAGAACACCACCCAGCACCCCGCCCAAACCTGAAGAACCGCCATATTGGTTCATTAAGGAACTGAAAGCTGCTCCTCCTGCGATACTGGAGATGCAAATTCCGATCACACCCAGGATAGTAAAGACCGCCAGGATCGCCCCCAATACTTTGTAAACCGTTCCAATGAATCTAAGAGCACGAAAACGTTTTTCCATAAATAGTCTCCTTCAAAATGGCTGTGGACAGGACCCAGGAGCCTGTGATATTTAGTGGATGCGCTCTTCGGGGTTGGACCTGTCATCTTCAGAATCATCCACAAGGATTATATTAGCACAAAATTCAATCCATTGCATTATTTCTTATCATCCCCTTGTCGGAAGCATGCCCTTGGGGCAGAGGGATCCTAAAAGTTAACCTCATAATCCATCTTTACCCCTCATTACAACAACCACCTGATGGTCTTTTTTATCATCCGCCAGGGGGATTAAATTATTTTTCAACTGTTCCCCGTCCAATAATATCTTCCCGACAAGCTGGCTCACATGTCCGGGATTCTCGACCTGGATCAGGTATCTCGACTCCCCAAATTGATACCGGATCTCGAAACCATCCCACTCAGGTGGAATGACCGGGTCAATGTGCAGGCTGTTGCCAACTTTTCTGAAACCGAGCATGGCTTCCAGACCAAGGCGGTACATCCAGGCTGCTGAACCTGTATACCAGGTCCACCCACCGCGCCGCACGAACGGGGGTTGGCTGTAGATATCCGCACAAATGACATATGGTTCCACCCGGTAGACATTGGCCTTTTCCTCGCTGTCAGATTGAAAAATGGGGTTGAGCAAGTCGAAGAGTGCTCCTGCCTGCTTTCCATCACCCAGTTTGGAAAAAGCCCAGGCTGTCCATATGGCTGCATGCGTATACTGCCCGCCGTTCTCACGGATGCCTGGGATATAACCTTTGATATAGCCCGGATCTTTTGTTGTTTTATCAAAGGGCGGCGCAAAGAGCAGCACCAGCCGATCTTTTTGATTCACCAATCGTTCCACCACGGACTGGTTCGCCCGACGGCTGCGTTTTGGATCGCCCACCCCGCTGAGTACTGCCCAGGATTGAGCAACGGCATCGATCTGGTCCTCACGGTCATGGATGGTCCCGAACGGAGTTCCATCGTCATAAAAGGCGCGCAGGTACCAGGCTCCATCCCAGGCAGATTTTTCAACGGCTTTGGCATATTCTTTCGCCCGGGATCGATAGCGTTTTGCTGTTTCAATCTCCCCTTTTTGTTCACAGAGCACGGCAAAGCGTTTCAAATTGTCGCACAGGAACCATGCCAACCAGACACTTTCACCCTGCCCTTTTTCTCCAACATGGTTCATCCCGTCATTCCAGTCGCCGGTTCCGATCAATGGCAAACCATGCGCACCGCTGGTGGAGCCTTTCTCGATCGCTCGCAGGCAGTGTTCGAGAAGGGCGAAAGTTCTCCCTGTTGATGGGAATTCGCCGTAATGCTCATCCTCACCTTTCAAAAGGACCGGGCCACTGAGAAAAGGTACTTTCTCATCAAGGATGGTCATATCACCAGTCACTTCGATGTACAGCGCAGTGACATATGGTAGCCACAACATGTCATCCGAAATACGCGTACGCACCCCGCGTCCGGAAGGTGGATGCCACCAATGTTGCACATCCCCTTCTTCGAATTGGTGCTGGGCAGCAAGGAGGATCTGGTTGCGGGGGATTGCCGGGAAAATGGACAGCAGTGCCAGGACATCTTGAAGCTGATCGCGGAACCCGAACGCTCCACTGGATTGGAAAAAGCCCGTTCGGCCCCAAATGCGGCATGATAATGTCTGGTAAAGCATCCAGCGGTTCAATATGATATCTGTTGCCGGTTCAGGGGTACGTACCTGCACGGTTCCAAGCAGATGGTCCCAGAAAACACGGGTACGTTCGAAAGCTGCTCCCACATAAGCAGGATTGTGGTATTTTCTGGCTAATTCAAGGGCATGTTCTTTATCATGTCCCTGCCCGAGCACAAAGTAGATCTCTTCGTTCCCCCCGGGAAGCAGATCAAGGTGGACTTGCAGGACGGCACAGGGATCTTCACCGGGTGTTATGCGGGTTTCCAGTCCCAGGCGGTGTAGAGCCGCGGGATATGCCGGAGTCCCTCCGCGCCCAAAGAACTCGGTCCGGTCAGCGGTCAAACCGTGGAGTACTTTACTGGCCATCAGGAAAGCCACCCGGTTGCTGAACTCTGTGTTATACGGGTTGCTGGCAAGTAGACAACCTTGCACAGAGTCATACTCCGGAATGATGGTTGCCATGCTGGCACTATGGGTGGTACCCAATACCCACTCCACATACTGCGTGGCGGTGATCCGCCGGTTGTGGTCCAGGGTATTCTCCACTTTCAAATGGATGATCTTGACCGGGTCTTCCGGGCTGGCAAAAAGTGTTAACATTTGCCGGAGTCCGTGGGAATTGTGCTCGAAGATCGTATAACCTGCACCATGTGTGACTCGGTAAGGTCGGGTCGAACCGGCAGGCGAAGGTGTGGGGGTCCATACTTCACCAGTTTCCTCGTCCCTCAGGTAAAGGGCTTCACCGGTCGGGTCGCAGACCGGGTCATTGGACCAGGGCGTGAGACGGTTTTCACTGCTGTTGCCTGCCCAGGTGCACTGGCTGCCTGCCTCGCTGACCATAAAACCAAAATCCTGGTAGCCGATCACATTCACCCACGGCATGGGGGGGATCTTGTCGGCTGGTGGTTCTTTCCTAACCTCCACTGTTCCTCCAGGTGGATCCGGCGAGGAGTTCCTGTCGATGATGTACTCACGTCCATCTGCACTGAACCCCCCGTAACCATTAAAGAACCTTAGGTCAACTATTTCCTTTAGTGGAATGGACTGAGGCGCATTGGTTATCATTACACCAAATTCCTGTGCACGGGTTGGGGTTAGATCCGGCAAATGGTGCACGGGTATAAAATAACCTGGCATCTGCTTGCCCAACGAACCTTTTGCCCCGCTGAGAAGTACACGCGCAGCAGTCTCCAGCAGGATGCGCTCTTCTCCCGTCATATGGTCACCGTGCAGGATATAGATCCCGCCGCGCTGGTTCAAAGATTCTTCCCCATTCAGTTTGCTGACCAGCCGGTAAAGAACCCCTTTCAATTCTGCCCCGTAATTCGTCTCCTGGTAATTGATCAGGACCACATCCATCATAAATCGCCGGCTGCGCAGGTATCTGTGCAGTTGCAGGGCTTCACTTGCCAGGTCGATCTGGTCGGGTGAGTCTAACTCGACCAGCAGAATGGGATAGTCTCCCGAGATGCCAAATCGCCACAGACCGGATTGACCAAGCCTGTTGGCTGCTATGCTCTCTGGGGCAGCTCGGACGGTCTTGAATGGATATAAAAGTGCTGAAAGCACCTGTGAGATATCCATAAACATTTCACTGGTGATCTCCTGCTTGCCCAGCAAAGCCTGTGCTGCAATTTCCGCCTGCCGAAAAGATTGTTCGATCATGGTCCAATTGCGGTACCGCCTCGCCAGGGCAAGGATCTCCTCACGACTCTCTGCTGCAAAATTCAGGTACGCCAGGTTTGCACTCGCATGTGCATCCAACTTCACTTCCTGCCCAAGCGCAAAGATCGGGTCCAATGTCGCCCCTGTTGAACCGCTGAGGTATTGCTTTGAAGTCAGGCATACCGGGTTCCGCAAATTTCTATCCCGGCCAATGAACTGATATCGGTCTGCTTCGTGCTGCACAGTCACCTGGCTGCTATCAGTCACCAGCATGTGACCCATGAATAGGATCGGTTCCTCTTCGGATCTCCGTCGGCGGGTGAAGATTTGCAAATTCTGGTCTGGGATGAATTCACTTTCTATAAAGAGTTTGTTGAAAGCCGGGTGGCGGGTATCTGCAGCCTGGGGAGCGAGTATTACTTCACCGTACGAAGTCAGTCGCAGAATGCGGGGTTTGTCGTGGCTATTTTGGAGGTGTATGCGGCGGATCTCCACCGGGTCGTCCGGAGCTACGCAAACTTCCATCGTCGATGTGAACCCATTTTGTGTGCGCCGGAAGACTGCTTTGTGTGCAAAAAATGTGACTTCCATATCTGCGGAATTTCCAGGGACGGGTTGGTGGGTGGTTGACCAGGGGTTTCCCGGGTGAGTGTCCTCACCAGGTTGCTGGATATAGATCCAGGTTCCCCACGCATCCAACACACCGTCCGGTTGCCAGCGGGTCAGGTCCACATCACCCCATGAGCTGTACCCGCCACCCATGTTGGAAATGATCGTCCTGTAACTGCCATTGGAGAGAAGGTTGACCTGCGGAATGGGAGTCTCGATGGGTACTTTCCACGGATTGATTTTGACCGGAGCGCCTGCTGAATGTTGCAATCCCTTTACTTGATTTAATCGGGGAGCTTGCAAAGGGATGATTTGGGGTAATTGTTCCTGCAGGAGCAGTTCAACACTCTGGATGCGAAGGTCGCTGTGCATCCGTTTCACCATGATATCTTCGTGAAAGAAGTTTGCCAGCGCCATCAGGATCATACCCTGGTGGTGAGCCATGTATTCTTTCACCACCTCTGAAATCTCGTTCAACGGTAACCGCTCGCTGGTAAAATCGATCGATTCGAACAGTCCGAAAGATCCGATCATCTTATACTCGCTCAATTCAACCAAATTTCGGACAACCGCATCGGGTTCTTGACCGATCGCGATGATCGAGGCATAAGGGGAAACTACCAGGTCATCCTCCAACCCACGCTTAAAACCCAATCCAGGAACCCCAAAAGCCCGGTACTGGTAATTCTGGTTGGCGTCAAAGCGGTAATATCCGGATTCAGAGATGCCCCAGGGTCCTCCCTTCTTTTTCCCATATGCGATCTGGTGCAGCACCGCCCCTCTGGTGCTGTCTGCCAGCAGTGTTCCTGGGTACGAGCGTAGGAACAGCGTTGGCATCATGTACTCGAACATCGTCCCGCTCCAGGAAAGCAGGATGTACAGGTGTTCCGCCTTCATCACCGGGCGGCCTAATTGCATCCAGTGTGATTGGGGCACATCTCCTTTGGCAATGGCAATGATCGACGTGATCCGTGCTTCTGAAGCCAGAAGATCGTAAAAGTTTTGATCAAGCTGTCCAGTGACGAAATTAAACCCGATGTGGAAAACACGCCGCTGCGAATGATACAGGAAGCAGAAGTCCATCTCGTTGACATACTGATCAGCGCGTGCGCTGATCCGGGTGAATTTTTCAACCAGTGTTTCTGCGTTGGTATCCGCTCGAATGAGTGCATCCCCCATGTTTTTCAACCAATTCCTCGCCGGGTTAACTGGCAGGGTTTTAACTTTTTTATCTTCTTTCCGCTCAGCTTCCGTTAGGTTATTGCGCAATTCGTTGATGATCTGGTAGGCTTCCTCGATATGTTTGTGAACCGAGCCAAGC
>Ga0315268_10003875_pt1 | contig 16376 bp, 14 predicted proteins | sample C1_top_MG_FD_204535 | JGI IMG/M metagenome (GOLD analysis project Ga0315268, IMG submission 204535) | Sediment microbial communities from Yellowstone Lake, YNP, Wyoming, USA - C1_top | ecosystem: Environmental > Aquatic > Freshwater > Lake > Sediment | place: USA: Wyoming | collected 2017-08-01
TCTCCCGAACTGTTGTTCCTACATCTTTTTTCTTGTCCATGACACACTCCTTGTTCCTTGATTTTAGCTCGGAATGTGTCTCTTAGTTTTTACCCCTCTTTTGTCTCACGGGCTCTGACACGCTACACGCAGCTCCGATTCATTCAAGGATGGTTGGTTCTGTACAGGTGATGTTGTCACTATTGATCCCGAGGGTTTCGTACAGATCGTTGACCGTACAAAGGATTTGGTCAAGAGTGGTGGCGAGTGGATTTCAAGCCAGGATTTGGAGAACGCCATCATGGCATACCCCAAGGTGTTGGAGGCAGCGGTGATTGCTGTCCCGCATCCTAAGTGGCAGGAACGTCCGCTTGCTTGTGTTGTGCCTAAGCCTGATTTCAAGGATAGCCTGACGAAAGCGGAGATATTCGACCATTTGCGCTCACGTTTCGATAAAATGTACATCCCTGATGATATCGTCTTCATTGAAGCCGTACCTAAGACCAGTGTGGGGAAGTTCGACAAGAAGGTATTGAGGGCGAATTATAAGGATTACCAATTACCGGAATAGGGAATTTAACAAGGCTTGCCACTGTGATTAGTGACAAGCCTTGATTTTTTTCTTAGAGTAATTTAATCCATATTCGTAGGTAGTTTATTCCTAATCGCCAGGTGTTGGAAGAAATCCCTTTCGTAAGAACATTTTTGAAGCATTCATTCATGACTTACAACTGTACCCACCATAATTAACTGTACACCTCCGGGTTATGAGTTCCAAACCCGATTTCGCCACCTCTCACCCTAAAGTACGTGTTTTTAGCTGTCTTTAGGTACTACGGTTCCTACGTACTTTCGTCCCTGCGATAGTGATGGATAAGTGATTTATTATAACTTCAATATTCCAAGTGCGTAGGGTATACATTATTCCAAATTGGAATCAGCTCAAAGGCTGTCGGATTAAAACCATTGAAACCTATTTAATTTAAATGCCTCTTTCAATACATCAGAAATATTTGATTTTTTACGTTATGGAGGGAGTGTGTATGGACTCAAAAGAGAAAGTTAAGGGAAATTCATTACGAAGGAAAGAAAAATGGCAGGTATTAATTCTTGTTAAGTCAAGAACAAGAATTTGAAAAAATAAGACGGCAAGAATTCTTCATGAAGAATCTATATGGGAGCTTGATTCTCTCGGTTTACTTCGAAAAAAAACCGGAATGGTGGAAAAGTGTAGGCAATTGATCGAAATCACGAATTAGTTGACAAAAACAAAATCAATTGTATAATTTAATATAAATACGATAGTCGTCAGACCTTTTCAAACTTAGTGGAAACCAAATCCGTCTTTTCAATACTACGAATTATTCCATGAATATCCAAGAGAAACCGGTACGACAACTTCCATTAGTTCAACAAGTCGAACAGATACTGATCGAACGTATTCGCAACAAGAGATACCCACCAGATAGACAAATTCCCAATGAAGAAGAATTATCTGCAGAGTTCAAAGTCAGCCGGGCGACCATCCGCAGTGCGCTGAACACGCTCTCCACCCTGGGTCTGGTAGTGCGTCGACAGGGCGCTGGCACATTTGTAACCAGGATGCCGCCCATATCCAACCCTCTCGACCAGGCCTTCGCGTTTCAGGAGTTGATTGGCAGTAACAATTCCCGAACCGCGGTCCAACATGTGTACTGTAGCTTGGAAAGAGCGAAAGTGGGGATGGCAGGATCTTTGCAGATCCCTTTAAATTCAGAAGTGCTTGTCTCACATAAGATCTTTACTGCTGACGATGAACCCGTGATCTTCTGTATTAACACCCTTTCTGTCGACCTGTTCAAACCAACCTCGCTTAAACAGATCCTGATAACGCCTGAAATCCTTGAGCCTTTTTTCGAATTCGTCGAAAATGAAACGGGATTGCGGGTGGAGTTCTATATTGCCCGCATTCGGCCTGTAAAAGCATCCAAATGCAGCTTTCATGGTCATCTGCCTTTACCGAGTAATACTCCTATCCTAGAGATCGACGAGGTGGCGTATACATTGGATAACCAACCGATTTTTCACACTTACGAATATCACCCTGAGAATAAAATGTCCTTTGAGCTGATCCGACATGCGATGCATCGTTCAGGGAGGCAGTCTGCCAGCAGCAACTTGATTTCGAGTTCGAATATTCAAGATGAATCGTCGGAAGAGAAAAACACCAACAGGCATTCAAATCTATAGGATGAAGGAATAATTATGCGCATGAGACATCGTTCACGTTTGGTAGAAGTACTTGACCGTGCAGAAAACGGACCTATCATGGATGAAGCTGATTTCGAACGCGGGGTAGTTACACCAACCATCAAGCGACTGGTTAAACAATATTCCATAAAATTCGATCGCCAGAACATTGTGCCTAATAACGATGAGCTTGCCGACCGCCTATTCCAGGCAGGTCTGGATTTCGCTGTCGAAGTGGGTCTGTTCTGTCAGAGTACCAGCCGGCGCATGCTTTGGTCCCGGCAGGAATTGATTGATGGATTGCGTTTCTGCCCGTCTGAAGCGATTCTGGGAGCTGGAAATGATGCCGTGACCGTCCTTGCCCGTCGCCCGGAAGATACACGCCGGATCACTGTAGTCGGTGGAGCCTACGGAGTTCCGGTTCCCGAACACCTGTTTGTTCCAGTAATGTACAGTTATGCACGCGAACCAGTGGTGGATGTGTTGGAGAATGCCACTCTGGAAACCGTTTATGGCCGCCCGATCAAGGCTGATTCCCCCTGGGAAGTCCTGGGAGGTTGGCGGGAAGCGGAACTTTCCTTCCAGGTTCTCTCCCGCGCCAATCGGTCAGGGATGTGCCTTGGTTGTGTCGAAACTTCTCCAACAGCATTGGCTGAGATCTCCGCCTCCTCCTGGGGCGGATTTCGACCGACCGATTGGCACCATGTCGCCACGATCAGTGAGTTTAAGACCAACTATGACAACTTGGAGAAGGTGGTCCACACAGCCCGAATCGGTGGGGCACTTGAAACTTATTACAACCCGATCTTCGGCGGGTATGTGGGTGGAGCCGAGGGTGTGGCTTTGGCTCTCACCGCTGCACCGATCCTGCTCAACCAGGCAAACCTGGCACACACTTTCGGAACACGCCCGGATCATCCCTTCCTGCACTGCGATACCACTCCCGAGATACTTTGGGCACTGAGCTTTGCTTTCCAAGCGTTATCACGCAATTCTAATCTACTCATTTCTTCCCTGGCAGGCCCAGCCGGAGGCCCAGGTACGAAAACCATGTTGTACGAGTTGGCAGCCTACACCATAGCTACATCCGTCTCAGGCCAATCTATGATCGAAGCCAGTATGTCGGCAGGTGGACGCATCCCGCGCCATATCAGCGGTCTGGAAGCGCGACTGTGCGGCGAAGTTGCCCACGCGGTCAGTGGCATGAGTCGCGGCCAGGCTAACGAGCTGGTACAACAGTTGATTCCTCATTATGAACCAGATTTGAAAACCAACCCAATCGGTAAACCTTTTGAAGAAGTCTATAATGTCGACAAAGTCGAGCCGATACCCGAGTGGCAGGGGATGTACGACGAAGTCTACAATGAACTCGTCAAAATGGGTGTTCCGCTTGGACGGAATGTTCTCTAGCCGGAGATAATATATGTCAAATTTCACCATACGATCTGAGGAATTAGCGCAGCTTCTTTTGGAAGCGGATGCCAATGCAGCCATCAAATGGTCCAACCAACAAATTGATGATGGTATAAGTCCCATAGATTTTTTTAACCAAGTATTCACACCTGCTATGTCTTCGATTGGTGATCGATTTAGCAGGCTGGAAATTTTCCTTCCTGAACTTATGGATTCAGCAGAGACAGCCAAGGAAGTCAGCGAACAGGTGGTACAGATCAGGCTGAATGCCTCGAACCCTGATCTCAATACTAGCCGCGGCAAGGTCGTACTATGTTCGGTAAAAGGTGACTTGCACGATATTGGCAAGAAAATGGTCAACTTAATGCTGCAGGTCAATGGCTTTGAAGTTATTGATCTGGGGATCGATGTCCCCCCGCGTGAAGTTATCCATAAAGCAAAGGAAGTAGGGGCAGATATCATCGGTCTGTCCTCATTGATGACTACTTCAATGCCTTATATGAAAGAGACAATTGAATTACGGGATGGCTTTGGAATGAAAGGCAAGGTAATGATTATTGTCGGTGGTGCACCGATCACACCTGAGTATAGTAGGGAAATCGGTGCGGATGCCTTTGGAAGGGATGCGGTGGAGGGAGTGCAAAAATGCTTGGAGTTAATGGGAGTTGTTACATGAGTTTTTACCTTCAGGTTGAGGATTTATATCAACTTGTTTTTATTGTGAACTTTAAATTATTGGCTTTTCAAGGAGGTGTTTAACATAACAAGACTTATTATTGATACTTTATCTACCAAGTTCGTGCAGGGAAATCCTTGTTTGGGAGATTTCCAACCCATTTGATCTCGTTCAATGAAAAGGAGTAAAAGATGTCGGCAAAGAAATTTTACACGATCTTCATGGTATTGATGATCATATCATTCATTCTAACAGCCTGTGGGGGTGGTACAGTTGCAACAAACACTCCAGCACCGCTGGGTAAGTTCGCTGTCATCACCAGCGGAACGAAGGATGACAACTCGTGGAACCAGGCTGCCTATCTCGGCGCTGAAGCATTAAAAGCCAAGGGATATGAGGTGGCTTTCTCTGAAAGTATCGCTGAAGGCGATGAGCAGCGCATCCTGCGTGAGTATGCTTCCCAGGGCTACAACATGATCGTAGCCAACGGCTTCGGCTACCAGGACGGGGTTTTCCTGTTGGCGACTGAATTCCCGAACGTCAATTTTGCCTGGGCGGGTGGAATCAACCACACAGCCAAGAACGTGGGTGATTACGATCAACCTTTCTACCAGGCTGCCTACCCCATTGGAATACTGGCTGGTTATTTGAGCAAGACTGGAAAACTGGGGGCGTTGTATGGGTTTGACATCCCGGTCTGCCATTCGATGGGCGAAGCATTCCTGGCAGGTGCCAAGACTGTCAATCCGAATGCAACCCTGACCGTGACCGCAGTGGGCGTTTGGGAAGATGTAGCGGCAGCCAAGGAAGCCGCCCTGGCACAGGCTGACGCTGGGGTTGATTATTGGATCGAATGTGGTGAAGGTCCTGCATTGGGTGCTATCGAAGCTGCCAAAGAGCGCGGCGGTTACATTACCGGTTATGTCGGTGATATGAGTCCGAATGGTCCCGATGTTGTTCTGGCAAGTGTCTTTTGGAACATGGAACCACTCTTCAGCCTGATGATGGAGCAAACCATGAGCAAGACCTTTGATAATCCCTTCTATCAATTGGGAATCAAGGAAGACTCAGTCCAGGTGAAGTTGAACAGTGCTTTGGAAAGCAAAATATCAGCTGAAGCGATGGCTGCCATGAATAAAGCCATTGCAGATATCAAGTCGGGTGCTTTGGTGGTACCTTACGTCCCTCAAAACCCGTAAAAATTTGTGATGTAATGCTCAGCTTGTCCGTCCTCGTTTCAGATGGACAAGCTGACAATTTTTTTATAATAGGGAAATATAATCATGCAAAATAATTTACTACCCATGATCGTTCAGCTTTCAGAAAGCGGACCTTATATGAAAGAAGCTGATTTCGAAAAAGCGCTTTCTAAACGCACGGCTGAATTAGTCAAGCAATATAGTCTAAAATTCTCACCCCAAACCCCCGTGCCATCAGATGATGACATGGCAGACCGGTTGTACCAGGCTGGTCTGGACCTGTTCGTAGAGATGGGTGCTTATAATCAAACCACCGGTCGTCGTATTATCTTTGCGCGCAATGAAGTCGAAGAACTTGTCGGCAGAGCGCGCAGCAGACTGGTGTTGGGTACCGGAAAAGATGCGGTCGTCATGCAACACCGGAACGTGGAGAGCATGACACCAGCAGTTGTATTGAGCGGTCCAACTGGCACACCTGCCAGTGAAAAGTACCATCCACTGATCCTGTTGAGCTGTGCTCAGGAACCTTTGGTCGATATGCTCGGAGCTGGTTCGGTTTCCACTTATATGGGGCACCAGATCATTCCTGGAACTCCTTTGGAGATCCTTGGAGCTCGAAGGGATGCGGTTGTGGCTCGTGATGCTGTACGCAAAGCTGGGCGACCTGGCATGCATATTAGCGATGTAGCTGTGCCTCTCACATGCCAGGGCAAGATGGCCGCGGTTGACCGGGATTACGGCTTGCGCCCATCAGACGCTTTTTTAGTTTCACAAATGGTCGAATTGAAGACGGATTATGACCAACTTTCGCGGGTAGCTTACCTGCAAAGCATAGGTATGCACATTGTCGATCTGATGACACCCCTGATCGGTGGATTGGGTGGTGGAGCTGAGGGTACTGCGGTTGTGACCGTTGCCTGCCATATCCTGGGTGTGGTGTTATACGATGCCTCTTACCACATGACCAGCATAACTCACTTGCGTTGGGTTAACAATACTGATCGCATGGGACTTTGGATGCAAGCCAGCATAGGGCAAGCACTGTCGCGCAACACTCCCATACCCGCACTAAATGACATCTACTGCGTTTCTGGTGCAGGTGCGGAAGAACTTTTATGGGAAGTAGCCGCAGCAGCTGTTGCAGGCACACCTTCAGGTATGAATATGCAGGGCGCTGGATGCACGGGCGGTTTCAAAACCGACCACACCACCGGTTTGGAAGCGCGTTTCCTGGCGGAAGTCACACATGCCTGCCTGGGAATGTCCCGAAAGCAGGCCAATGAACTGGTTTTAGAATTGCTCAACCATTACGAAAAGACCTTTAATGAACCCAACCGAGGCATGCCTTTTCCAGAAGTATATGATGAGAATACCGTAGAACCTAAGGAAGTGTGGTTGGAAAAGTACCACAAAGTTCGAAATGAAATTATAAAAATGGGTTTAGACCTCGATGGAGGTTGGAGGAAGGTGAAGCATGGCCAATCTTAACGATGAAATTCGCACCAGTTTGAGTGAAGCACTTGCCATTGGTGACTCTGACGCTGCCATCGCTTTCACGCGCAAAGCCCTGGAGCAAGGAGCAGAGCCGCTGGATTTGATCCAACAGGTGATCGTTCCAACTTTGACCAGGGTTGGGCAGGATTTCCAGGACTTCGTCATTTTTCTACCCGAGCTGATGTTGGCGGGTGAGGCTGCCGAAAAGGTTACCTCTGTCCTGGAAGAGATCTTATTCTCATCCGGAAAGCAAACATCATCCTTGGGAACAGTCGTGATAGGGGCAGTAGAAAATGATGTCCATGATATCGGAAAGAATATTGTCGCCACGTTGCTGCGATCGCATGGGTTCAAGGTGATAGACCTGGGCCGGGATGTATCGCCCAGTGCATTCCTGGATGCCGCCCAGAAAGAAAAAGCAGATGTGATTGCCATGTCTTCGCTGATGACCACCACACGTCCATCGACTCGCAGTACCATCAATCTATTTAAGGAAGTGGGTGTGCGCGACCAGTTTAAGTTTATAGTAGGCGGTGGCTGCGTCACTCAGGAATGGGTCACAGAGATCGGTGGTGATGGTTATGCTCCTGATGCAGCCTCAGCCGTGGAGATTTGTAAAGCAGTTCTGGCGAAATAACCAGGGAGAGGATTTTCTAATTAATGCAAACTGTGTTACTTAGTGAAAAACGCGAGGTGATCGTTGATCCGGACAGTCCATTTGTCATTATCGGCGAAAAGATCAATCCCACCGGGCGGAAGAAACTGGCTGAAGCGCTTGCCAATCATGATTTTGAGTTCATCAAAAACATCGCCAGGCAACAAGCCGTGGCCGGGGCGGATATTTTGGACGTTAACGTGGGGGCACCTGGCATAGACGAAATCGCTGTACTGCCTGAGGTTGCCCTCTTGGTTGCACAAACGCTGGATCTTCCCTTGTGTCTAGACTCAGCCAACCGAGAAGCCCTGGCTGCTGCTTTGGCTGTTCTCCCAGGAAAGCCTTTGATCAATTCAGTCAACGGTGAGGAAGCTTCTTTAAACAGGATATTACCGGTAGTCAAGGAATATGGAGCAGCAGTGATCGGTTTGACCATGGACGAAGATGGCATCCCTGCTACTGCTGAACATCGCCTTAAATTGGCAGGCAAGATCCTCGAACGGGCAGCAAAATTGGGTATCCCGGCTGAGGATGTGATCATAGATCCACTGGTTCTGTCCATTGGAGCTGATAGCCAGGCTGCCAGGGTGACGCTAAAGACAATTGAACTGGTGCGCCAGGACCTGGGAGTGAACATTAACCTGGGTGCCAGCAATGTATCTTTTGGCATGCCCGAGCGCCATACGCTCAACCAGACCTTTCTGGTGCTGGCGATAGCGGCGGGGGCAACCTGCGCCATCACTGATCCAGTCAAGCTGGCGCTCACCATCCGGGCTGCTGAACTTCTGCGCGGGAGGGATGACCATGGACGGCGCTACCTGAGTTCCTGGCGAACATTGCAAGCCAACCAACCGGTGTAAATCTGGACCAGACCTGGATTGATGAAAAACGCTCCTGAAGGAGAATCCAATCTTGCGCGGGCGGGTAGTTTCAACGCTCAGCCCGCGCATTTTTGATATTGTGATCCTGGTTGACAATAAATTTCTCTCATCCATGCCTGGATGTTGTAAAAAAATATTCAACCAGGCAGCATCGTAAATAATACAAATAGCGATTATTTTGAAAGAAAAATTTCGTATGAATACTGCCTACATTTTTGAAAGCAAGAGTGCGTAATGACAGAATCTCGCCAAAATTACATCGTAGACATGGAACCGGTAGGGAGGAGAATTGAGGTTTTATCCGGAACCACCTTGCTCGAAGCTGCCCGCTCTGCCGGGATCGGTCTGGTTTCAATCTGCGGAGGCGAGGGTTGGTGTGAGAGTTGCCTGGTGCGGCTGGTGAAAGGTCATCTCTCCCCCATTTCTGCCACGGAAGAGACCGAGTTGGATCCCCAGGTTATCGCGCAGGGTTATCGTCTGGCTTGCCAGGCGGAACCACGAAGTAATGTCACGATCGAAATTCCAGCTGCTTCCCTTTCCACTCCACAACGGCTGCAATTGGAAGGACGCGAATTAGATGTTCCGGTTGAATCAGCCGTTACCACATTCGATGTGGAATGCCAACCTCCCAGCTTGCATGACTTGCGTGACGATGTGACCCGGTTGCTGCAAGCCTTAAGCGAGGCTGGCCATCCGAAGGCAGAACTTGGCATGGGCGTTCTGACGGATATATCCCCGCGTCTTCGTCATTACAGATGGAAAACCCGGCTTGCTCTGCGAGGAGGAATGCTGGCGGCTATTCTGCCTTCGGGCAGCCAGGTCTTCGGCCTGGCTGCTGATATCGGCACGACGAAGCTGGCAGTCTACTTGATGGACCTGGAAAGCGGACGCACTGTTGAAAAGACCGGCAGGATGAACCCACAGATCGCTTACGGTGAAGATGTGATGAGCCGTATCTCCTATACACGCGAGTATTCCGCTGGTCGTCGGACCTTGCAAGCTGTCCTGATCGATGCATTCAACGAGATCATCTCCGGTATGTGTGAGCGGCAGAGGATCTCACCAGAACAGATCATCGAAGGTGTCTTTGTAGGGAATACCGTCATGCATCACCTGTTGGCTGGATTGCCAGTAGAACAGCTGGGTCTGTCACCCTGCGTTCCGGCTCTCAGCCAAGCAATCGATTTATCAGCGGCTGCCATGGGTTTGAAGATGGCTGCGGAAGCTCGCATCCATTTGCTACCCAACATTGCTGGCTATGTTGGTGCCGATCACGTTGCCATGTTGCTGGCAACCGGCATTTGGCAGAAGCATGGCAACATAGTTGGCGTGGATATTGGGACCAATACTGAAATTTCATTGGTAAGTAATGGAAACATATTAAGTTGCTCAGCGGCGTCTGGACCAGCATTCGAAGGTGCCCATATTCAAAACGGGATGCGGGCTGCGGATGGCGCCATTGAACGCGTCCAGATCATAAATGGGCAAGTGCGGGTTTTTACCATTGAAAACCAACCTCCGATAGGAATATGCGGGTCTGGTATCCTGGATGCAGTGGCAGAGATGCGCTCAGCAGGTGTGATCAATGAAAAGGGAGCCCTCCAAACTGGGCATACCCTTGTCAGAAGCGGGTCGGGTTTACCGGAATTTGTCCTTGTCCGGCAGGAAAATAGCGGCCATGGCAAGGATATTGCACTGACGCGCAAGGATATGAACGAGATCCTTTTGGCAAAATCTGCTATTCGGGTGGGAATCGATATCCTTTTGGAGATGGCAGGAGTGAGTGCAAATGATATTGATGATTTTGTCATTGCTGGGGCATTTGGGACGTATATCAATGTAAGTAGTGCGGTTCAAATTGGAATGTTCCCAAACCTACCCCTTGAACGTTTCCACCAGGTGGGAAACGCGGCAGGCATTGGGGCGCGCAGTGCATTGATCTCGCTCAGTCAACGGAAATTGGCAGGCGAAATTGCCAGGCGGGCGCGTTATGTAGAGCTGACCTCGCAACCTCACTTCCAGGAAAAGTTCTTAAAGGGAATGTACCTGTGAACGAAAGTAAAATCCGCACCTGGCCCCTGCTGCTTTCCTTCACTTTGGTCAGGTTTATAGCTTCCACGGCTTTTCGCCTGGTCTTCCCCTTTCTTCCATTCCTGGCACGCGGAATGGGGGTATCGGTCGAGCAATTAGCAGCAGCCATCAGCGCTCGTTCTGCACTGGGTCTGTTTGGTCCACTTTTGGGTTCTGTCGCAGATGTAAAAGGCCGTAAACAAACCCTGCTTATCGCCTTGCTGGTATGCAGCCTCTCGATGTTCATCGTCGGTTTCTGGCCTACCTATCCAGCGTTTCTGGTCGGGGTGGTCATCTCAGGTGGTGCCATCGTTGTGATCGATTCTTCCATCCATGCCTACATTGGCGATCAAATTCCTTTTGCAAGGCGAGGCCGGGCTGCAGCTCTTGTCGAGCTGGGATGGTCACTGGCTTTTGTGATCGGTATCCCTTTGGTAGGGTTGAGCATGACTCGTAGTGGCTGGAATGCCCCATTCATATGGCTGGGAGTTTCCTGCATCCTGGCGATCGGGTTGATCAATTGGATCGTCCCAGCCACGCAAACCGGTTCAAGTAGCTGGCAGGACCTGCGCTTTGGTTTATCAAAAATAATCTCCATTGTCCCTCTCTTCGGTCTGCTCATGGCATTTCTGTTGACCCTTGCAAATCAGGTCATAAGCATAGTATTTGGCATCTGGATGGAAAACTCCTTCCACTTGCAGATTGATCAGCTAGGAGCAGCCTCCAGCGTCATTGGCCTGGCGGGTGCCGTTGGGGTCGGTTGTGCGTTATTATTTACCGACCGGCTCGGTAAGAGACACTCGATCGGGCTGGGACTTATCCTCAATTCTACCGCCTGCCTTTCTTTACCACTACTGGGAAAACATTTGGGGGGGACTCTGGCGATCCTGTTTATCTTTTACCTGAGTTTTGAGTTTACTCTCACCAGCCTGCTGCCCTTGATGACCACCCTGTCCACCCATGCACGCGGGGTTTTTATGGCAGCCACGCTGGCTGCTTTCTCTCTGGGCGATTCAATCGGTGCGCTGATTGGGCCGCGATTGATCGAAAAGGACCTTATGGGGAATATCCTGGTCTCCTCCGCCATCAATCTCTGCAGCCTGTTCATATTAATTGTTATTCTGAGGGAAGAAAAGACACCAGAGGCGGCAGGATGACAGCAAAAATAAAGGGTTTTAAGCAGGTGGAATGCCATGGTCATTGCTATAATTGGGTAGTTCCGGAGGTGAGTTTCCTTGGATAACAGCTGCCATAACATTGTAGAAATGTGCGCGATAGTAAAACGTTTTCCGGGGGTGTTGGCCAACGCAAGTATCGACTTTGACCTGCGCCAGGGTGAGATACACTCCCTGTTGGGAGAGAACGGCGCCGGGAAAACCACCCTCATGAATATCCTGTACGGTCTTTACGAACCGGACTCAGGTGATGTTTTCGTGCGTAACGCTCCGGTGAAATTCTCATCAGCTCGTGATGCGATCGCAAATGGCTTGGGAATGGTGCACCAGCATTTTATGCTTGTGAGTACATTTACAGTGGCCGAGAATATGATCCTTGGGCAGCCTTCGCCTCGTGGCCCACTGATTGAATCCCTCCAGGATGTTTACGGTCGGATCGAGCAGGCTTCGGAGACTTACAATATGAAAGTTGATCCCCGGGCTGAGGTCTGGTCTCTGTCGGTGGGGGAACAACAACGAGTCGAGATCCTCAAAGCCCTCTACCGCGGCGCCGAGATCTTGATCCTGGACGAGCCGACCGCTATTCTGACTCCCCACGAAGCAGATGATCTGATGCTTATCCTGAAGCGGCTGGCCAAAGCTGGCAAGACGATCGTTTTTATCTCGCACAAATTGCGCGAAGTGCTTGAAATAAGCGACCGGATCACTGTTCTGCGCGATGGCAAGCTGGTGGATACAGTGGCTGCCAGTCAAGCCAATCAACAATCTCTGGCGTGCATGATGGTTGGAAGGGAAGTGTTGCTTTCAACCAGTAAAACACCCGCACATCCAGGTGAATCACGATTAAATATTCAGGATTTGAAGGTGCGAAACGATCGCAACCTGCTGGCAGTGGATGGTGTCAACCTGGAAGTACGCTCGGGCGAGATCCTGGGTATCGCTGGCGTTGCCGGAAATGGCCAGGCAGAGCTGGAAGAAGCCATCGTCGGACTGCGCCGGGTGGAAAGCGGAAAAGTTGAAGTGTGCAGTGTGGATATCACCAACGCCTCACCTGGACAGGTAGGGGAGGCAGGGTTGGCACATATTCCATCAGATCGCTATCAGCGCGGTCTTTTACAGGATTTTAATGTGGCTGAAAACTTGGTCTTGGAGCGTTTCTCCAAACCGCCATTCACACGGCATGGGTTATTGAATTGGAATGAGATTTTTCTCCATGCCAGGGATCTGGTGGCCTCCTTCGATGTACGCACGCCTACAGTGCAGACATTGGCAGGCAAGCTTTCGGGTGGCAATGCCCAGAAGATGATCCTGGCACGGGAACTGGTCCGTAAACCAAAGGTTCTTCTTGCTGCGCAACCAACCCGTGGTTTGGATGTCAGCGCCATCGAATTTATTCATGCTCGCTTGTTGGAACAACGAGACCAAGGCGCGGCAATCCTCCTTTTCTCCACTGAGCTGGACGAGATCTTGGCCTTGAGTGACCGTATCGCGGTCATGTATTGCGGTGAGATCATAGGATTATTGACAGCAGACCAGGCTGATGTCAATCAACTGGGGCTGATGATGGGCGGTTCTCTTGCAGCTGTCTCAAGTTCAACAACGCAGGCAGGTATGCAATGACTGTGAGGGAACAAAAACCACGTATTATTCCTCTGAAGTTGATCAGCGCCGGTGCTCCTGTTCTGGGTGGATTGTTGGGCCTACTGATCGGTGCATTCCTGATCTGGGTTTCAGGTGCCAATCCTTTTGAAGCTTATCTAGTCATGTTCAAAGGTGCGTTTGGGGGTCAGAGACAGATCACTGAGACCCTTCTCAAAACCTGCCCCATCCTTTTAATCGGTTTGGGGATGACGGTTGCATTTCGCGCCCGGGTCTGGAACATTGGAGGTGAAGGACAGTATTTCATGGGTGCCTTAATGGGTGGGTTGGTAGCCCTTTATCTCTCCGGGTTGCCCCAACCCATCCTGTGGATCTGTCTGCTCCTGGGAGGTGTATTGGGAGGCATGCTTTGGGCACTCATTCCAGCTTTTTTCAAGATCCGCTTTGGAATGAGTGAAATAATTTCGACCCTCATGTTGAACTATATTGCCACCCTGTTCGTGATCTATTTGACCCGTGGACCGTTGCAGGAACCAGGTGGAGTCCTGCCAACAAGTGCGCAGTTCAATCCAGTCACGCAGCTTCCCACTTTGTTTGGAACGCGTGTGCACCTGGGGGTTTTGCTGGCTTTTGTTCTTGTTCCACTGGTGTATGTGCTCTTATGGAAAACACCACTTGGTTTTCGTTTGCGTGCAGTCGGTTCACGGGCTTCCGTGGCGCAATATGCCGGCATTAACGTGAACCGGGCGATCCTGACCGCAATGGTGATCAGTGGTGGATTGGCTGGTATGGCAGGTATTATCGAAGTGCTGATGACCCATACCCGCTTGAAAGGAAGCATTTCAGGGGGTTACGGATTCAGCGCAATCCTGGTCGCCTTGCTGGGGCGCATGAATCCCATTGGCGTGGCAATAGCTTCTGTCTTTTTTGCAGCACTGATTATTGGGGCTGAGACGATGCATGTCCTGTATGGTCTACCTCCCCAACTTGCAGATGCAATTCAAGCTGTGATCATTTTATCTGTCTTGGCAGTTGATGCCTGGTCAAGGATGAGGAGCGAAAAATGAATTGGGCGTTGGTATTTCAATGGGGATTTCTGGTCGCTTTGCTGACAGCCGGGATACGCCTGGCGGTGCCAGTCATTCTTGCAACCCTTGGTGAGATCATAACCGAACAAGCAGGAGTGCTGAACCTGGGCCTGGAGGGGATCATGGCTGTGGGTGGGTTGGCTGGTTTCAGCGCTGCCTACCTCCTGGAAAATGGACTGCTGACAGGGACAAACAGCGAGCTGCCTGCTTGGCTCGGGTTGATCGCTGGCATGCTCGCCGGGGCTTTAATGGGTGCTCTGATGGCTTTTTTGAGCGTTACATTACGTGCTGAACAGGTTATCAGCGGTATTACTCTTGTATTGCTGGGGGTGGGGTTATCGGATTATCTGTATGGAAAGGGTTTGAGTAGCATGACCATACGGGTGACCGGGATGCAGGTTCACCCCATTCCGATTCTCAGCCGCATTCCGCTGATTGGTGATATTTTATTCAATCACACACCCCCTGTTTATCTCACATTTTTTCTGGTTGCATTTGTCTGGTGGTTGCTCTTCAAGACCACCTGGGGTTTGAAATTCCGTTCGGTTGGGGAGAACCCATCTGCAGCAGATACCTCCGGCATAAGTGTGGAGGCAACCCGCTACGCAGCTGTCATCCTCGGAGCTGCCTTAGTTGGTTTGGGTGGGGCGGTATTAACAGTGGTTCAATTGAAGCTCTACCGGGAAGGAATCATGGCCGGACGGGGATGGATCGCTGTCGCATTGGTGATCTTTGCTCGCTGGAAACCCAATCGGGCACTTATTGGAGCACTATTATTTGGCGTAGCTTACTCGCTGCAATACCGCATACAAGCCTTGGACCAGGTGAACCGTGGTGTTGAAACGATCCCGTACGAATTCCTGCTCATGCTGCCTTACATCCTGACGATTGTAGCCTTGTTAAGGCGTGTCTCACGCAGTGATAAGCCTGCAGAATTAGGATTACCTTATATTAAAGGGTCGAGGTAATGGAATGGTGGGACCGGATTTATAGAACTAATTTTAGGGAAAAATTCTTTTTATATCAAAAATACCTAATTATCGATACCTGGAAAATAGTAAAACGGGGACAGGGTTCTAACCTTCGACCTCCGGGTTATGAGTCTAAAACCCGATTTCGCCACCTCCCACCCTAAAGTACGTGTTTTTAGCTTACTTTGAGTTCTATGGTTCTCACGTACCTTCGTCCCTGCGATAGTGATGAATAAGTGATTCATTATAATATTATTTTTGTGTTATGGTGGATAATGCGGGGTTGTATTAATATGAGTATACAATCTTCCAACTTGGAAGCGGTTGTAATGTGGTTAGAATATCTTTCGAATTTCCCAAATGATTTTATTAGAAAGAATATATTAAGGAGGCTAATTGGAAAAGCGGAAAAATTTGTCTAACTTAGCGAAGAAAGGAGGATGAAATGCAAATATTATTTATTGTGCTTATGTTTGTGGGACTTATTGTAATATTCAAGCAAATATTTGTTGCCTTATTCGGTGGAATCCGGTTCGTAGATCCTCCTGATAAGATAGAGCATGATTGTGATTTGTGTGGCTATCCCTTTGAAGATGATGATACTTATTGCCCTGTATGCATGGAGGATATAGGATCGTGACATATCTTTGATTGTAATAGTTTTTCCTCTTGTCTGTAAGAGAACAGTTCCATCTAATGAGTCAATTGGATCGGAGTGCGCTGCAAGCTGTTTAGAAGGAAGAGGGTATACACAATTCCAAATTGGAATAGATAGATAATTTTGCTAGGTAAAACCATCAAAAAAATATATAATTCCATAATTGAATTGACCCCCTAAAACAAGACACGAAAAGAAAGCACCCCCTGTGAGAAAATAAAGCACAGGAGGTGCTTTTTATGTCAGGAAGAAAAGGAATGCTCCATTACGAAATAGAGGTCAAAAGAGA
>Ga0315268_10003876_pt1 | contig 16376 bp, 14 predicted proteins | sample C1_top_MG_FD_204535 | JGI IMG/M metagenome (GOLD analysis project Ga0315268, IMG submission 204535) | Sediment microbial communities from Yellowstone Lake, YNP, Wyoming, USA - C1_top | ecosystem: Environmental > Aquatic > Freshwater > Lake > Sediment | place: USA: Wyoming | collected 2017-08-01
CGGCGCGTTCCGATCCGGATGGAGGGGCTGGTGAAGGTAGAGGGGCTGCTGATGAGCGAGCATGCCCGGCAGTATGTGATCGCGTTTGTCTCCGCGATGTTCGTGGTGGCTCTGGCCGCGATGTACCCCGCCCGTCGAGCTGCCCGCTATGACCCCGTGGAAGTCATCCGCGGCGCCCACTGACAGTCGGAGGCGGACCGCTTCAATTCGATCGCATCGGCAGTCTATAATCGCTCGCGTGTCGCTTCCTGAACCGAACTCCGCCGTTGAGCAGGGTGCCCTCGCGGCCGTCCCCGGTCCGCCCACGCCCATTCTCGAGACGCGCAACCTGCATCGGCTCCTGGGCAGCGGAGATGCGCTGGCGCACGTGCTGAAAGGGGTGGAGCTGTCGATTCGCCCGCGGGAGTATGTGTCGATCGTCGGCGCCAGCGGCTCGGGCAAGAGCACGCTCCTTTATCTGCTGGGAGGCCTTGATCGCCCGTCGCAGACCGATGAATCGGGCCGGCCCTTCGACCCGCCCAGCCGGGTGCTGATCGACGGGGCCGACACATGCGAGCTGACCGATGTCCAGTTGGCGACGTTGCGCAATGCGAGGGTCGGTTTCGTCTTCCAGTTCCATTACCTTCTGAAGGAATTCACGGCCCAGGAGAACATCGCGCTGCCCATGTTGAAGCTGAAACGGCTCTCGCGCGCCGAGGCGATGGAACGGGCGGCGGAGCTGCTCCGGCGCTTTGACCTGATCGACAAGGCCAGGCGACGCGCCAACCGCCTCTCGGGCGGCGAGCAGCAGCGCGTGGCCGTCGCCCGCGCCCTGGCCAACGACCCCGCCGTCCTGCTGGCCGACGAGCCCACCGGGAATCTGGACAAGAAAAACGGGCAACGCATGGCGGAGCTGCTCCACGAAATCTCGGGGGCCGGGCAGACGATCGTCATGGTGACTCACGATGCGTCGCTGGCCGCCAGGGCCCATCGCATGATCACGATGGTGGATGGGGCCATCGTCGATGATCGGCGATTGCGCGGCGTCCGCAACCCGTGCAGCGGCGCATCGCAGGCGCCGCTCGGCGCGGCGCAACTGGGTTGAGGGGGCCGTCCTGCGCCGGTACAACATCCGCGGAACTTCGAGATAGATACTCGTACGAACCACCATGGACCGCGCGACGGTGCAATGCACGGAATGCGAACCGGCAGCAGCGAAACTGCCGACGCGGCTCTCGGAAGCCATCGGCGATGGGGGCGATCCGCCGTGCGCGCCGCCCCAGGCCGGCAGGCTCACGAAGGTTTCCATCGTCATCCCGGTTTACAACGAGCAGAGCACCATCCAATCGCTGGTTTCCCTGGTGGTCAACGCGCCGCTGCCCGGCGGGCTGCGCCGCGAGATCATCTGCATCGACGACTGCTCCAGCGACCGAACCGCGCAAAAACTCGACGAGCTGCCGGGCATCTTCCCCCATACGGACTTCAGGATTATCCACAAGCCGAAAAACCAGGGCAAAGGCGCTGCGCTGCGCGACGGCTTTAAGCTGACCACCGGCGATATTGTGCTCGTGCAGGATGCCGACCTGGAATACGACCCGGCCGACTACCCCAAGCTGATCCAGCCGATCCTCGACAACCGCGCCGATGTCGTCTACGGCAGCCGATTCATGGGCGACCAGCCGCACCGCGTGCTGTATTTCTGGCACGCGGTGGCCAACCGCGCGCTGACCACCTTCAGCAACATGTTCACCAACCTGAACCTCACCGACATGGAGGTCTGCTACAAGGTGTTCCGCAAATGGGTGCTTGATCGCATTCATCTCAAATGCAACCGCTTCGGGTTCGAGCCGGAGATCACGGCCAAGATCGCCAAGATGCGCCCGCGGTTGCGGATTTTCGAGGTGGGCATCTCCTATTACGGGCGGAGCTACGAAGAGGGCAAGAAAATCACGTGGCGCGACGGGCTCAAGGCTATCGCGGCGATCATCCGTTTTCGGTTCCGAGACTGATGTCGGCCGCTCGGGCCACCAGTTCTGCCCTCGACGCGCGCGCCGACCCACTCTAAACTGTCTGCCCATGCGAATCCTGATCACCGGGGCGGCCGGGTTTATCGGCTCGAATCTCGTCGACCTGCTGCTGGAGCAGGGGCACGAAATTGTCGGCGTGGACAATTTCGTCACCGGCTCTCCGAAGAACCTCTCTCACCTCGACGGCAACCGCCGCTTTCACCTCATCGAGCACGACCTCAGCGAGCCGTTCGACCCCGATGGGCCCGTCGAGCAGATTTATCATCTGGCCACGCCCTCGTCCCCCCAGGCCTATGCCACGCGTCGCGTTGCGACTCTGAAAGTGAATAGCATCGGAACGCTCAACCTGCTGGAGATCGCCCTCAGGAAGAACGCCCGATTCCTCTTGGCCAGCAGCAGCGGCGTCTACGGCGACGTCACCGTCACGCCCCAGCGCGAGGACAATTTCGGCAACTGCAATCCGGTCGGCCTGCGCAGCCAGTATGACGAGGGCAAGCGATTCAGCGAGGCCTGCGCCATGGCCTATCACCGCGAGCGCCTGGCCGACACGCGCATCGTGCGCATCTTCAACACCTACGGCCCGCGCATGAAGCTCGACGAAGGCCGCGTCATCACCAATTTCGTCCGCCAGGCGCTCAGCAACGAGCCGATCACCGTGTACGGCGACGGCACGCAGACGCGCAGCCCCTGCTTCGTCTCCGACATGGTCCGCGGAATCGTGGCGGCGATGGAGGCTGATTTTCACGAGCCCATCAACCTTGGAAATCCCGAAGAGGTCAGCATCGTGCAGCTCGCGCGCGAAGTGCTGAGCCTCGTGCCGAACACCCGCAGCCGGATCAGCTTCGAGCAGAGCCTGGCCTACGATCCGCGCGTGCGCCGCCCGGACATCTCGCGCGCCAAACAGATTCTCGGGTGGTCGCCGAAGGTAGCCCTGCGCGAAGGGCTGTCGCGCTTCATCGAGTACTTCATGACCCAGAAGAGCGCCCCAAATGCCTGATTCCCTCAAACGAATCCTCGTCACCGGCGGCGCCGGCTTTCTCGGATCGCACCTGTGCGAACGACTCATCGCCCAGGGCCACGACGTCATCTGCCTGGACAACTTCTTCACCAGCCAGAAGACCAACATCGAGCACCTGCTCGGCCGCCCGAATTTCGAGCTGATCCGCCACGACATCGTCCATCCCATCTGGCTGGAGGTGGATGAGATATACAATCTGGCCTGCCCCGCTTCGCCCGTGCACTATCAGTACAACCCCGTGAAGACCATCAAGACCTCGGTCATGGGCGCGATTCACATGCTGGGCCTGGCCAAACGCGTCAAGGCGAAGGTTCTCCAGGCCTCCACCAGCGAGGTCTATGGCGAGCCCACCGTCCACCCCCAGCCCGAATCGTACTGGGGAAACGTCAACTCCATCGGCGTGCGGGCCTGCTACGACGAGGGCAAGCGATGCGCCGAAACGCTCTTCTTCGACTATCACCGCTCCGACCGCGTCAACATCCGCGTGGTCCGCATCTTCAACACTTACGGTCCCCGGATGCACCCCTACGACGGGCGGGTGATCAGCAACTTCATCGTGCAGGCGCTGACCGGAGACGACCTGACGATCTACGGCGACGGATCTCAGACACGGTCGTTCTGCTACGTCGACGACCTGGTGGAGGGCATGATCCGGATGATGAACGGCCCCGACAGCTTTGTCGGTCCGATAAATCTCGGCAACCCCGGCGAATTCACCATGAAGGAGCTGGCGCTGCTGGTCATCGAACTGACGGGGTCGCGATCGAAAATCGTCCATCTGCCGCGGCCAGCGGACGATCCCAGCCAGCGCCGGCCCGATATTTCGCTTGCGCGCCAGAAACTGACCTGGGAGCCCAAGATCACGCTGCGCGATGGCCTGGTGCGGACGATCAATTATTTCCGCGGCATCGACCTGCGGCGCTTCCGCCGTCCGACCGACCACACGGCACACAAATCATCGGGGATCTGACAGGCTTCCTCACGGAAGCGAGCCAAGAGGTTCGATGGGCTGTGCGCGGTTGCACGCAGGCCGAGAGAGTATGGGACCGCGCCCTCAAGCTTTGACATTCGCGTCAGGGCTTTCCCAGTCAACCCAAAGCGCCAAAGAAGCGATTGCCGTCCCCGAAATTTGCCCGTTTGCAGAAGCGTGGTATACTCATGCCAATCGCAGGGTGAGCGCGCTTTTGCTGTTGCCGTCCGGTTTGGCTCTTCTGAGGAGAGAAAATGCGTCGAAAGCACTACGTCATCGCAATCCTGTTTTGCGCGCTGGCAGGCCTGGCGCTGCCGGCCCAGGCGAGCTTCATTGCGGATCCCCTGCCCGCCGACGTGTACATCCACTACAACAACCTCGATTGGGCCTGGGCTTCGCCCGTGTGCGCGGACGGCGTCTTTGACAACGTGCTCTACGCGCCCAGCTTCCACGAAGGCTGGCGTTACGCCACCGAACAGGAATGGGCCAATCGCCCGCCCGCTTCGGCGTTCCTGCGGCCCGACAACAGCGTGCGCTCCGCTGCCCCATACTGGAACAGCATTTTCACATGGGCCGATTACGGCGACGGGGCTGCGGGCTACGTGTCACGCCTGCCTGTCCCGTATGATCAGGACCACTACCCCATGTATCTTTACGAGAGCTGGTATGTGAGGGGCGACGCCGCGGCGGTGCCCGTGCCTGCGGCCGCCCTGGCCGGCCTGCTTGGCCTGGGCCTGGTTGCGGGGCGAAAGCTCCTGCGCCGCCGTCACGCGTGATCCGAGTCGCGATAATTACAGCATCTTCTTCCATAACAGGGCGGCCGCGACGGCCGCCCTTTCTTCGTCTGACGGGAAACCCCGCTTCTCCCGTTCTCGCCAAACCACAACCCGGCGTATGCTATCCGCATGAGCAAGTTTGACCGCCTGGCGGACCTGTACGAGGCGACGATCGACTGGTCCAGGCGTCTGGAGAACGAACGGGCCTTCTATCGTTGGCTGATCGACCGCGTGGGCGCCACGAGCCTCCTGGATGTCGCCTGCGGCACCGGCCACCACGCGGCGATGTTCGCGCAATGGGGGCTGCGCGTCGAAGGAGCCGACCTCGCGCCGGCCATGCTCGCCAGGGCGCGCCAACTCCATGGCGAGGCGAACAGCCTGCGGTGGACGCAGCGCCGCTTCGATCAAACCGTTGACCTGCCGGGCTCCTTCGACCTGGCGATCTGCGTCGGCAATTCCATCGCACTTGCGGAGGATCTCCAGACTGCCGCCCGGGCTGTTGCACAGATGCTCGCGGCCGTGCGCGGCGGCGGGGCGGTGGTCGTGCAGGCGCTGAACCTCTGGCGGCTGCCCAACGGGCCATGCAGGTGGCAACAGTGCGTTCCTCTCGAATCCGATCAGGGAGCGAAGCTGATCCTCAAAGGCGTGCATCGCTGCGGCGGACGAGGCTATGTGGAACTCGTGGCAATATCCCCGCAGGGTGATCCTCCCCTGACAGGCGAATCGGTGCCGTTTCTGGGACTCAGGGCCCCCGAGCTTGCGGGCTTCGCGCGGAGTGCCGGCGCGAACTGCATCGAGTCTTACGGGAACTATCAGCGGCAAAAGTATCAGCGCAGTCAGAGCGAAGATTTGATCATGGTTGCCATCAAGTCCTGAGCCGCGCGCATTCCGCCTCACCTCCCTTCGGCAACATCCCCCGGCAGATCAACATCGATTTCGCCGCCGGGAAAGGGCACAAGGCCGGCCATGTCGAGATTGGCCTGAACGATCCCTTTGGCCCCCCGATCTCCGGCAAGGGCCAGAAGCCCGGGGAAGAACCGACGGTCAAAAAGGGCCGGCACCCCCACCGTATCGGCGTACCGACAAGCCACGATCGGGCGCCCGCCGCGATGAAGCTCAACTATCCTGCGCAGCAGCCCGATCGAGACATGCGGCTGATCGCAGACCATGAAGAGCACCGCATTGCACGCCGGAAATCGCGCCTGCACTTCGCTCACGCCGCGTCGGATTGAGCTGCTCATCCCTTCCGCCCGGCTTGCGTTCTCGATGATCGTGGCAGATATGTCCGCGATGGCGACTCTCAGCTCATCCGCTTTGTCGCCAAGCACCACCACCACGGGGCCACAATCTGCGCCCAGCGCCGTGTCGACGGCGTGCCGCAAGAGCGTGCGGTCATCGTGGACCAGCAGTTGTTTCGGCCGGCCCAACCGGCGCGATGCGCCGGCCGCGAGGATGATCATCGCGATCGACGTCGCTTCGCTCATCGCCCGCCCTCGTCGTGCAGTGCCAGGGCGCGATCTCTGAGGCTTCCGCTCGCGCGTCCTCGCAGGCTGGCTTGGATTTCACAGGCGATCGCCAAGGCGATCTCGTCGGGCGTCTCCGCGCCGATGTCCAGGCCCACGGGGCTGAAAAGCCTGCCCAGGTGCGCGGGCTCGATGGGTCCTTCGAGCTGCAGGTCCGCAATGAGCTGATCCCGGCGTGCGCGGGCGCCGAGAAGCCCAACATATGCGGCTTCGGACGGCACCAGCCACTTCAGCAGCGCAAGATCATCCGCATAGTTGTGCGTCATGATCACCGCCGCGCACCGGCCGTCGAGCCTCAACCGGTCTTTCGCCTCCGGCGCGCTTGCCACGAGCAACTCGTCCGCATCGGGATGGCTGCCCGGCTCAAGTTGAGCCGCCCGGCGGTCGCAAAGCGTGACGTGCCAGCCCAGGTGCCTGCCGATCGCCGACAGCGGCCGCGCACTGGCGCTGGCGCCGAAGATGATCAGCCGAATCCGCGGGCGGATCAGCTCAACAAAGACCTGCACACGGCCGGGTTGCAGCACCGCCGTCGTGGAACGATCGCTGCGCAGGGCCAGGCGCGCGGTTTCGGCGATGTTGGCGATGAGCGCCGCTGGCCATTGTCCCTGCACGCGGACATCGGCGCCGCTCAGCATGAAGCGATCGCCGATCCGGAGGGCGGCTTCGCCCTCCACCGAAAAGACCGTCCCCAGGATCCTGGGAGAGTCAGCCGCGATCGTATCACGCAGGAACGAGAGGTATGGCGCCTCATCACCTCCCACGATCCCCTCCAGCATCACCTGAAGAACGCCGCGACACCCGATCCCCAGGCCGAAAATCGCATCACTCTCATCCGCTGTGTTGTAGGTGATGACTTCCGGCGGCGATGCAGGCCGCAGGCCGGCGGCACGCTCGCAAAGATCGGCCTCAAGACACCCGCCGCTGACCGCGCCCACCCGCCTCCCGTCGGGAAGGATGAGCAACCGTGCGCCGGGGCGACGATACGAAGAGCCCTCCACCGCCACCAGCGTCGCCAGAACCGCCGACGCCCCCGCCGGCAGTTGCCGCAACGACTCCAGGATGAGATTCAGCTCGTTCATGTCGCCAGTAGGATCACAGCGGTATTGTCGCAGCCGGCTCGCCGTATGCAATCTGGTTCTCCGGCGGATTGCCGGGCCAGCGGCCGGCCGTTAGAATCCCGCTCCGAGGGCTGAAAAACTTGATCGACACACTCCGCACGAAAGGCAAGGTCATCATGAGCATCCGATCCCTGATCGCGACATGCGCGCTGACGATGGCACTGGCGGTCCCGGCACGAGGCGCCGAGAAGATCAATGTGCTGATCATCGATGGTCAGCACAATCACAAGTGGAACCAGACCACGCCCGTCGTGAAGCAAAACCTGCTGAAGACCGGCCGGTTCAATGTCGACGTGGCGACCACCCCGACCGCAAAGGACCCCAAAGAGGCCTGGGAGAAGTTCCGGCCGGATTTCTCGAAATACAACGTCGTGTTGATGAACTACCACGGCCAGAACTGGCCCGATGAAGTCAACGCCGCGTTCGAGAAATTCGTTGAAAACGGCGGAGGCCTGGTCGCCTATCACGCCACCGTCTTCGCGTTCCCGAAATGGGAGAACTGGAACAAGATGATCGGCCTCGGCTGGCGCGACAACAAGTTCGGCGAGCGCATCACCATCGATGACAACGGCAACATCGTGCGCACAGCCGCCGGCCAGGGCCCCGGCGGGGGGCACGGCCCGGCCCATCCCTTCCAGATGACCCTTCGCGACAAGGATCACCCGATCACCAGGGGCCTGCCTGAAAAATGGATGCATATCACGGATGAGCTGTATCACGGCCAGCGCGGGCCGGCGCAGAAGATGCACATTCTCGCCACCGCGTTCAGCTCCAAGGAGGGCGGCGGCACCGGCACCAATGAGCCCATCGCATGGACGATCCCCTACGGCAAGGGGCGCGTGTTCGTTTCGCTCCTCGGGCACCATGTCGAAGAGACCAACGCGCCCGATACGGCCATCCTGCTCGCCCGCGGCTGCGAATGGGCGGCCACCGGCGAAGTGACGTTGCCTGCGCCGGATCTCTCGGGCAAGTGAGCGCGGTTCACTGCGCGACCACCTTCACGGCGATGTCCCGCGTGAAAGGCGGCGCTGCGATTTCAATTGCTCCAGCGGGGGTGCCCAGCTTCTCCTGGCCGACCGGCTCGCCCTTGCGCGTGTCCCACCACTGCGCAAGATAGTCGCCGCGGCGCAGGCCCGTGATGGCCACCTTGACGCCCCTGATCTCCGTGGGCTTGACGCCATCCATGGCGGTTTTCCACCATGTCGCCTGCGGATCGCACAGCCACAGGTAGGCGCAGCTCTCGCCCTGCAGCCCGACAACGCGGGCGTTGCCGTCGACCTTTGCCGAGCATTTCCTGAAATGCGCCGTGTTAAAAGGCACATCGGCACAAAACCGGGAGATGCCGCGATACAGCCCGTACAGGTCCCGCTTGTGAATGTCGTCCCAGTACCAGTGGCACGTCGTGCTCGCAAAGCCGCTCAGCGCCGACGCCCACAGCGCATTGTGCAGGTGTACAAACTCGCGATCCCGGTCCAGCAACGGTGAGCGCTGCCATTTGTCGTCGGTCATGCCGAATTCGCTGAACAGCAGCGGCCGGTCTTTCACGTTCTGCTCCAGCAACCTGGTTCGCGACAGAACGGCCGCCACCTCGTCCTTGAACAGCTCACCCTCGGCCGGACGTAAATAGTAATGCATGTCGGCCGTCTCCAACTGCGGATGCCGGTATTCCTTGGTTGGGCTGGCCCAGCCGCTGGTGGCGCGAATGTGATGATTGACGTCAAACTGCTCGAAAGCTGCGCCTGCCTCCGCGTAGAATCGCTCCGTCGGCAGGCCGGGGTTCATTTCGTTGAAATATTCCCACGCCGCGATATGCGTCGAATACCCCCATCGGGCGGCCGCATATCGCGCCAGGGCCTTGGCGTAAGCGATCGCCTCGTCGTAGGCCCGACCTTCGTGCGTCAGCTTCCACATGTAGTGATCGCGGGTGAGCAGCACCACCTGCAGGTAAACGCCGTTCTGCTCCGCCGCCTCGACAATCTGATCGAGCATGAAGCAGTCGACCTGGTTGTACACCCCCAGCGGCGGGCGGTTTGGATCGGCTTCCCATAGCAGCTCGGGTCCTCCATCCGATTCCTTCAGCGACAAATCGGCGAGAAACACCGAGCCTTTGGCCGTCAGCCGGAAGCTCGGCCCGCTAAGCCACCATTGGATCGGTCCGGCGATGAACTCTTCTGAAAACGGCGTCCATTGTTTCTTCGCTTCCACCTTGCGCTGCCCGTTCAGGTCAAAGCTGATGCCCGTGTCGCCCATGATCTTTCCGGCGAGGCGATAGCGCCTCCCCGGGCGCAAGGCCACCGCATAGCAGGGCTGAAGCGTCAGCGCAGTTCCGCTCTCGCCGCTGAGCCTGATGCAAAGCCTTCCGGTGTGATACGCATCGCGATCCGGCATGGGCACAAACGGCACGTTCCACCCCCAGGAGCGCCCGAAGGCGCTCTTGCGCGCCTCGATGGCCATCGCCCAGTCCTCGGAACAGGCCCAAATGCGCGCGGAATTGGCCCCGTTTTCGCCGAGCTTCCGGATCATCTCGATCTTCGAAAATGAGTCGGTGACGAATGCCACATTCTGTCCGACTGCAAAGAAAGGCTTGCCACTGTCGAATTCCAGGTAGCGAGGATCCGTCCTGGACACCCGAATGAAGCCGCCATCGGACGATTCCGTACACCGGAACCGCGCCGGCGGCGATGCCGCGCTCTTCAGCACCGCGACACACGTCCACTCCCCCGTCTCATCCGGCGCGAACCGCGCCTTCCACACCGGCTGTCCAACTGGATAGAGCCACTCGGCCATGCGGCCGTTGTGCTCCCGGGCCCGGCTCTCGAAGGGCTGATAGCAGAACGCGGGCACGGTTATGCGCTTTCCGGCCGGCGACGTGAGAACAAGCCGCAGATCGATTTCGGCCGGATCGTACGGGTTATCGAACCGCGCGTCCGCCTGGATCGTGAACTCCATCTTCTGCAGGCGCGCAACCGCTTGTGTAGTGGGCTGCACCGCGATGGGCCGCTCGGCGGCATACGTGGCCGCCGCTGCGAGAAAAAGAACGCACACGGAACACCTGGCCATGAATCTCCTCCCGGAGGGTTTTTTAAGACTACGGTCGCATGATCGCATGGCAACAGGCCGATCGCCAGCTTTTTTGTCGGGCCGCCTGATCGACTGGAAGGGCTCCTGCGTGTATAACGTGCCGCCAACGCGTGCCGTGGGCAGCGGGATTCGCTGTTTGCACGCCGTTTGAACGGTCGATAGTAGAAGGGAAACGAGAAGCGGCGTTTCGCGGAATGTTGCATGCCTACCGACTCGCAGACCAACGTGGGCGCAGGTCAGGACGTAGCGGGCTCGTGCGTATCGACGCGCGATGAGCCGGTTGTGCTGACGGTGCTGGCGCGATTCGAGCACCTCGCCGCCGCCCACGCCGCGGCCTCTCAGCTCGAAGCGCAGGCCGTACCCTCGCAGGTCAGGACCGTCGCCTCGTCGACCGGCGATGGTCCGGATGCCGGTGAGCTTCTCGTTGCCGCCGAACATCTCGCGCGAGCGGGGGAGATCCTCGCGAATACGCCGGCCCGCCCCAATCTCGTCGGGCGGATCTCGGCTCCACTCGCGTTCGAGGCCATTGTTTGCCCCGAGTGCGGCAGCACCTCGGTGAAGCGATCGTGGCCTCTGCTGCGACTGCTGATCGGCGCGGCCGTGCTGGCGCCGCTGATGCTGCTGCGCACCGAGGGACGCATGCTGTACATGATCCTGGTGACCATCTGGATCCCGTGCTGCCTCGTGAATCCCGCCTGGCGGTGCGTGAAGTGCGGCAAAATGTGGAAATTCGCCGGCCTCACCGCCCGCGCGCCTCTGGCGCAGCAGGCGCATCCCGCAGGGCAGGACAAGTCGCAATAGCCAACTCGCGACGCTCTGCGTCAACAATACCGCCGAAATCCAACTGCCCTATTGATCCAGGATGCCCAGCAACTGCCGCCGGTAAGTCTGAACCGCGCCCGAAAGCCGGATGTGCTCGTCGGAATCCGGCGTGGTTTGCCCGCACAGCGTGCACTGCCCGATCCTGAACGCGGCGTAGGCCGCCAGGTATAACCGCAATATATCGGGACGTACTCTGATTCCCATCGACTCCAGCAATGACGCGCTTGCCGCCCCGTCGAGCTGCCACTCGATGACGGCCCCGGCGATGTCCCAGATCAGCGACTGCCGCCCGACCAGCGTGTGATCGGCTTCGTGGCCGGCCGCATCGGTCTTGAGCAGTTGCCCTGAGGCCGTGCGAAGCCACTCGTACGGGGCCAGGCGCCCGTCGCCATAGGCGCCGATCTCCGCCGGATCGATTTCGAAGTGCCCCAGCGCACGGGCGCGATGGGCATGCTCCTCCCCCAGCGCTTCGCGCGTGTTCCAGTAGAGCATTTCTCCAAGCCGCTGCACGCCCGATCGCATCGCGTCCGCATCCAGCGCCGGCAACGCTGCGCTCTTGATGTAGCCCCCAATCTGCGCCAGCACGTCGGGCGCCGCATCCTTCGCCTGCAGGGGCCGGCCGTCGATCCAGGGCAGCGCGACAAAACCCATCGCCGTCGCCGCCGGCAGCACCGTCCACCCGCGACTCGCGGCCTGGCGCAGCCTGCTGATATACGCGTCGCTGGTGCCCAGCCCCGCGAATTTCCAGAGCACAGATCGTCCGCTCCGCATCACGCACCGATACTTGGCCCGCTCGAACGGGGCACACACCGCCGGCCAGTGCGCTGGATGCGAATACAGGAACTGCCGCCACAGTCCGCCGCTGAGGTCCACCACGGCCTCAATCGCGCCATCACCCGCAAACGCCGCACACGTGGCATCACCGAGCGTCTCGCTCAGCGACTTGCCGCCCCAGCGCAGGTCTGAGGCCGATACGATGTGTCGCCGCGTGCGGTGCCACCACCCGTGGACTTCGTCCGACACAGACTGCGCCGGCAGGTTGGCATGCCCGGGGAAAAAGCTGATCCGCCCAGGATCGATCCCGCAGCGGGCCAGGGCAGCCGCCGCCGCCGCCATCGATGAGCCGGAAAGGCCCGGGCCCTCGTCCACCACGATCGCGCAGACGGCATCCCGAACGTGCCTCTTGTCGATCGCCACCTCGCGATTGAACGGATGGCCGCGCGGACGCACCGTGCGCCGGTGCACGCGCCACCCGGCTTCCGCCAGCGCCGCCGCCACCACCGCCGACAGCGTCGTCCCGATGCTGCGAATCCCCACCACGACCGCCGGGCCGGGTTTCAGCGGTTGGTTATCAGCCATCCACTGCCTGCCGGCCACGATGTACTGCTCGGGATATAGACAGTAAAAGGCAAATCCCTCGGGAATCTTGATCGTCAGTTTCCCTGTCGGCAGGTTCCCCATCGCGTCCAGCGCCGCCGCAATCTTGTCCAGGCCAATGTCTTGCCGCTTCGGTCCTCCCTTGCCTGAACACGCATGCCATTGCAGCAGGAATGCGTTCGCCGCGCAGTCAGTGAGGTTTTCGACCGGGCCGCTTACCCTGCGGTCGTCGAAAGCGTCCACGGCCGCCTGCTCGAGCTGCCCCGCTTCGATCAGCAGCGCGCGGATGCTGTCCAGCCGCGACGTGGCTTCCGCCTTCTCCAACTGCGACTCCGCAAGCCGCCGGCGAATGCGGCCCAGCATCTGGCTGACATCCGAATCGAAGGATGGATCGCCGTATACGAGCATTGCCGCGCAGGCACAAGTATAGGCATTTTCCGCCCCGTGGCGGAAGAGCCGATTCGCATGCGCCACCCCCGGATCGGCCCCTCCTTCAGGCCCTCAGTCGCAGTTGTTCCACCTTCTGCGCATCGACCTCGACCGCAAGCCCGAATCCCGCCGGCACCGCCATCCGACCCTCCCTCACCTCCAACGCCCTCCCCAGCACCGAGCCCTGCAGAAACTGCGGCCCGTTCAGCGCCGCCGGGAATTTCAGGTCGTACGCACCGTAAAGCAGCAGCGACGCCGCCAGCGACAAGTCCGGATCCGTCAGCCCGCTGCCAAGGAACATCAGGTTGTGCTTCTCCAGCATTTCGATCTGCCGCCGCGCCTCGGTCAATCCACCGCACCGCGCCGGCTTCATCGCCACGCCATCCAGCATCCCCAGCCTCGTGAATTCCTCCAGCTCCTCGTGATTCACCACGCTCTCATCCAAAATGATCGGCAACGCGCCCTGCTTCTTGAGCTTCTGATACCCCGTCAGCCGGCTGGGGCGCAGCGGCTGCTCGAGCACGGCCGCCCCAGCCTCCGCGAGCTTCGGCGCCGCCTCCAGCGCCGTCGCCTCGTCATACCCGCCGTTGGCGTCCGCCCACAGAAACCCATCGGGCGCCAGCTTCTTCACCATCCGGCACAGCTCAACATCAAACTTCAGATCCGGCGCAACCTTGATGTTGAAATTGCGGTACCCGCGCTGCCTTCCCTGCTCGATCAACGCGCCCACATCGTCGAGCTTCATTGGATTCAGCGTCCAGCTCAGCGTGATCTGATCCTTCCCTTTGCGCTTCCACCGCTGCGCCGCCGTCTGCTTCAGCAACTTGCCGGTCAGGTCAAACAGCGCCAGGTCAACTCCGGCCTTGCAGATCGGCTGTCCCGTCGAAAACGACGGCGCGATGGTCCTGTTCATCTCCGCATGGATCGCCTCGGTATCGAACACATCCTTCCCGATGAGCACTGGACGCAGATGCTTCTCGATCGTCGTCTGCACCGTCTCCAGCGTCTCGTAACTCCATTTGTGCGTGGGAACGCTCTGCCCGTACCCCACGCTGCCGTCATCCGCCGTGATCTTCACCAGCACCGCCGGCCGCCCCAGCGGTCTCCCATCCGGCCCCTCAAAAAACTTGAACCTCCCGACGGTCGGGTACATCAGCCCAATCGCTTCGATGCGGGATATCCTGGTGCTCGTCATCGCTTGCCCCTGCACAATCCGGCTCACAAACATCGCACCGCCCAACGCCGTTGCGGATTTCAGAACTCGGCGGCGCGTGATCGACATGGCTATTTCGCAACCTTGGCGCTGGGCGTGGCGTCGGCCTGCAAATCGCCCGTCGCAAACTGAATCCCATCCAGCCAGTGCCGCAGCACGACCGGGTTCCAGAAGATGTCGTGGTCGTGCCCGAACGCGTTGTAGAAGACCCGCCCCTTGCCATAGCTCTTGATCCAGCTCATGGCAAAGTCGCCGTCCTTGCGGACGATGCCCTTCTTGGTCATGTCCGTCTTGCCGGTGTCAAGGCTCAGGAGCACGCGCAGATTCTCGCGCGAGTAGGGCACCGCCATCTGGTAAATCTCGTCGCGGACCTTCAGGTCCCACCCTCGCAGCGCCGCGGCCGCCGGGTTGGCCGGATCATCCACCTTCAGAAACACGGTCGAGCCCGATCCCCATGGATGATTCTCAAACCGCGCCCCGACGATGTTCCCATATTCCGGCCACAGTCTGAAACTCGCCACCCCCGCATGCACCACCATCAGCCCCTTCCCGCCCGAAAGCCACTCCACAAAGCTCTTCTTGAGCTGCTCATCACGCTGCCGCGCCCTGCCCTGCTCTTCGGCCGGCAGCTTGTCGACCTCCTCCGGCAGGAATATCTCGTTATTCGTGTTGTTGAAGATCACCGCGTCGAACTGCGCCAGCTTCCCCGGCTCAAAATTGGAGATGTCATCGCTGATGACCGGCTCATACGCGCCGCTCTTCGTGCCCAGGATTTCAAAGACCTTCCGCCCGTACGGAATCGAATCGTGCTTGAATCCCCAGGAGATCGAAAACACCAGCACCTTCCGCGCCTTCTGCGGCGCAACCTGCGGCCCTTCCGGCGCCGCCGCCTTCATCTTCTCCACCTCCGCCGCCGTCGGCTCCTTCATCTGTGCCGCCGTCCCCCACCCCGCCATCATCACCGCCAAAACACCCACCGCCAGCCATCTCATCTGAACCTCCGTCCGGTCTCTCAGCACTCAGCACTCAACTCATCACTCAGCACTTCCACGGCCCCCTCATCGCCCTCCACAACATCCGATTCGCCGAATCATCGTTGCTGAACTGCTCGGCCTGCGGGTCCCACGTCAGCTTCCGCCCGAGCTTCATTGCGATATGCCCCAAGATGCACACGCTGCACGAGCGATGCGCTACCTCGACCGGCGCGATCGGCTGCGACCGCGACCGCACGCAGTCGATGAAGTTCTGCTTGTGGTGCCTGCTGACGTAAAGATGGATCTCCGACGGGCCAATCGTCTCGCGCAGCAGCGTCTTCGGACTGGCATCAATCGCCCCGCGATCCACGTAAACCCAGCCGTCGGTTCCTTCAAAGGTCACTCCCGGCTTCACCTTCCCCGTGTCCGCGCAAATCACCTTCACGCCGCTCGCGTAGGTGTACTCGATCCGGAAATTCGTGTGGACATCCCACACGCCGTCGCTGGGAAACTCGGCCGTCGCCTCGATCTCCACCGGCCCCGTGTGCTCGGTTCCCATGCCCCATTGAGCGATGTCGTTGTGGTGCGCGCCCCAGCCCGTGATCATGCCCAGGCAGTAGTCGAAAACTCGCAGCCAGCCGGGCCGATCGTTAATGCGCTTGACATCGCGCGGATGCACACGCGCCTCGACGTACTCGACATACGGCGCCGGCCCCAGCCAGAATTCATAATCCAGCCACGGCGGCGGAGCCGTGGCCCGCTCGATCTTCCCCGGCGGATCGGTCGGCAAACCCACCTTCACGGTTTTCAGCTTGCCGACTCGCCCGTTGCGCACCAGTTCGCAGCCGAACCGGAAATTCGCCTCCGAACGCTGCTGGCTGCCCACCTGCAGAATCCGGTTGTATTGCCGCACCGTGTCGCTGAGCATCCGCCCCTCCTGCAGCGTATACGTCAGCGGCTTCTGGATGAAAATGTCCTTGCCGGCCCGCGCGGCCTCGATTGCCGGAATCGCGTGCCAATGGTCCGGCGTCACGATCTGCACGGCGTCGATGTCCCGCCGCGCCAGCAG
>Ga0315268_10003877_pt1 | contig 16375 bp, 16 predicted proteins | sample C1_top_MG_FD_204535 | JGI IMG/M metagenome (GOLD analysis project Ga0315268, IMG submission 204535) | Sediment microbial communities from Yellowstone Lake, YNP, Wyoming, USA - C1_top | ecosystem: Environmental > Aquatic > Freshwater > Lake > Sediment | place: USA: Wyoming | collected 2017-08-01
GGGCAGACGACAGATAAGGGAAATGATTTTGCCCATGCAACGCATTATAACCCCAAAAACTTTATATATACATTACACATAAGTTCTAATGTGGACAACAATAGGGATCTCTTATAGTCGCTGGCAACAAATACTAACAGAAATGGCAATAATCCTGAATAGATTAGTAGCCAAAATATTAGGAAGTAATCAAGTAAAAATTGCGGATTTTTTTTATGCTCTTTAGCAGATTGCCAAAATCGACAATTTTTCCTACAACATAAAATATTAGGACAAGGCGATAATCTGTATTTAGAGATTAATTCAATATGCAATATAGGCGGTGAACCATATTGGAATCTGGAGTGCTTCGGAAATACTCGGAAGCTACATGTAACAACAAGGATTGATTATTGTTTCTCCGCCACCGGGTATCTTTTTTGGCTCTTCGGCTTTTTGTGACTCTTCTATTGTTCTGTAGCAACTGAGGCAAGGCATATTATTATTATGTTCGTAGCATTTCCCTTGGACGGCCTTAATTTCTTTAGTGACGCAATATCCGGATTCGCATTCAGTACTTTTGGTGCAGGGTTTACCGGCGTCTTTAGGAATTTTGACACACCGATTCCGGCCAGTTTGTCCAATTTCGTATTCCTCACCCTGGCTACACCCCGAAAGATTAATTACCTTTTTTTTAAAGAGGCCATTTTGGGACGCAAGATATGCGATAACCCCTAAAAGGACAAAAGTAATTAATATCGGAAAAATGATCAAATTATTCTGTTTTATGATTTAGTATTAAATAAGGGAGTAGGGAAGTCAATAGTTTTGAGGCTACGAAGCAGGGGTGGGAGGAGTCGAACCTCCATTAGCGGTTTTGGAGACCGCCGTCCTGCCATTGAACGACACCCCTATGAATATATTTTACCCTAAAAAACAAGTAACTGTTGATGTACCTGTGGCAGGGGAAGAGCGGTGGGCAATGGATGTGAAATTAGGGGCTTGACAAACGATATCCGGTAGAACTATAAATATGTTGTGAGTAAACTAACTGATTCAAATCCGAAGGCCTACGCTTACTTGAAAAATTTAAATATAGACGGTGCCGATCCGATTGATAAAGCAGCTTGGGAGATAATTAATGATGTGCGCCGGTGGGAGTTGGTAACGAAATCGATTAATGATAGATTTATCACCGGAGTACCGTCGATTGCGGGAGTTGATCGGGGAGGGAGATTGACTAAAATCAAAAGAGTATTGCGAAATGACGGTCGACACTATTTGATACAGGGTGTAGACGGGTCGTGGAGTGAGCCGGATGAAAAGGTATGGGTATGGTCGATGGTGGAATTGCAGAGGAAAAGTTAAAGTAGAGATTAAGTTACTTTAGTTTCTGGGTTTCTTTGTGTTCGGTGTGTTTACGGCATTTGCGGCAGAATTTAGAGAGGATTATTTTTTCGGTGACATTGACTTTGTTTCGAGATTGGATGTAGTTCTGACATTTACACACAGAACAGACGAGAGCAAAGATTTGACGGTTGCCTTTTTTAGCCATGGGGAGATTCTAACATAAAATAATTAAAACATCTCCCCCCTCCCTTACTTATGGGAGGGGAATTAAAGAAGTAAGTAACAAAAATTAAACGGGGAGATCTTCCATTGGTTTGATTGGGGGAGGAGACGGCATGGTAGGCGGAACTACTGTTTTGGCCGCGGCCTCGTTGATCGCAGCTTGAGCTTCGGTTTCGTCAAGAACCGGAACTTGGTTTTCCTTACCACACCTTTCGCAAACCCAAACTTGTTGGCCAGCATCGGTAACCAATGTTTTGCAATTGTGGCAAGCGAGAGTGGGAGGGGTAGTTTGATCCAAATTAATCACCGCCTTTCAATTAGTGGTAAGACTACTATACAATAAATATATGGCGCTTAACAATGATTCCTTTAATTTGTCCGGGATGTCTTCACCAGTGGAAATTGTTGATCAAGTAATAGCTTCGGCAGTCAAACAGGCGGCTTCGGATATTTTGTTTGAACCGCAGGAAAAAGAGGCCAATGTCAGGTTAAGGGTGGATGGAGTGCTGCAAAATTTCGGGACGATTTCAAAAGGATCTTATGATCAGGTATTGGCGCGGGTGAAAATCTTGGGAAATATGGATGTAACTGAAAGCCGCAAGCCCCAAGAGGCCAAAATTCGAGTGGAGTTGAATGGACATCCCTATGTATTAAGGGCGGCGATAGTATCAACCAATTTTGGACAAATGATAGCCTTGAGAGTATTGGATTTGCCACAGTTTACCGAATTTGCGCAATTGGGGATGCCAATGGCGTTGGAGCAAAAAATTAAAGCTAATATTTCCGGTCGATATGGTTTGTTTTTGGTGTGCGGGCCGACAGGGTCGGGAAAAACAACGACCGTACACGCATGTCTAAAGCATCTAAATAACGGGGAAGTAAATATTATGACACTGGAAGATCCGGTGGAGTATGTGATAACAGGATTAAATCAAATTGAAGTGGGGACGGACGTGGGGTTGGATTTTGCCGATGGCTTGAAACTGATTTTGCGTTTGAATCCGGATATTGTGTTTGTGGGGGAAATTCGGGATGCGGAGACAGCCAAAATTGCGGTCCAAGCGTCTTTGACGGGACATTTGGTTATTTCTACTATTCATGCCCGAAATTCTTTGGGAGCCCTTTATCGTTTACTGGATTTGGGTGTAGATCCTTATATGGTTAATTACGCGGTACGGGCAATTTTGTCGCAAAGGCTATTGCGTAAATTATGCGAACATTGCAAAGAAGAGCAAACTTTGTCAACAGATGAGATAAAGGCTTATCAAAAAGAGGTAGGCAGGTCACCCAAAACTATTTATTCCAGCCGAGGATGCGATATGTGCAATAAGTCTAAATATCATGGAAGAATCGGAATATTTGAAATGATGGAAATGGATGATAAGTTGCGACAATTGGTTTCGTTGGGGTCGTCTGAGGCCCAGTTGCGAGATGAATTAAAATCATCGGAATTTGTAGATATGCCGACAGAGGGGATAAGGTTAGTGGATACCGGAGTGACTTCGTTGGCCGAATATTTGCGGACCATGTATGATGCGAGATAGACTTTTGAGCCCAATGAGGGAGTCGGACCTTCATTTAGCCCTTACCAAGGGCTCGTTCTGCCGTTGAACTAATTGGGCTGAATTTTGGATATTTGACCGATAATCCAACTTTTTAATTTTATATTACTGACATTAATTGAACAAACACCAAATTCGGATTTATGTTTATATGTTCCTTTACCTTGAGGAGGAACTTGGACTATTTTACCAAATTTTTCTATAGGTATTTTGATCAGTTTTGCCCAATGTTTAGAAATAGTTTCAGGTGAACTATCGTTGAAACAGATTAAGCTATATCGCATTTTGTCATTGAGTACATTACAAATGACACGGAGAAATTTTTGAAATGTAAGAATAATTTTCGGATCAGTATTAGTAACCCGAACTGAATGTTTATCAGATTTGTTTCCTTCTCCCCAATATATTCCCAAACCAAGACCAAATAGAAAATTGTCAACAGAATTTATATTATTTGCGATTTTAAAAGGATCTCCGTTTGGATTTAATTTTAAATACATGGCATCGCTTCGAGATCGTTTTTTAATATCATATTTTGTCATCCAATAAGTAATTTTATGGACTGAACAACTTAGAGATTGGCTAATTTCCCACATAGATTTACCGGAGGAGTATAGTTTTATTAGTTCTTCCTTAGTAATAGTTCCCACTGCCATAGATTAAGGTATAGTGTGCTGAAAATCAAGATTAGTTTGTTGTTGTGCCGAGGCCAGGATGTTGATCCTTCTGATCAAGAATCCTGGTTGTTGTGCCGAGGCCAGGATGTTGATCCTTCTGATCAAGAATCCTGGTTGTTGTGCCGAGGCCAGGATTCGAACCTGGGGAGGCGTGAGCCGCCGGTTTTACAGACCGGCCTCGTTGACCACTTGAGTACCTCGGCAATAAGACTAATTATACTGGATTTTTGGGAGCCGTCTCTCGGATTCGGACCGAGGACCTGCTGTTTACAAAACAGCTGCTCTACCGCTGAGCTAAGACGGCGTTAATAACAGCTAATTATGCCATATAAAACGTCCCGCCAATCAGGGGGTTAAGGTTTTTCCCCGAAGTAAACTTCAAGTGGGCGAGCCGACCCAAAACCATAAAGACATTGGATACGGTCAAACAGGTACTGGACCTATTTGGCATTAAGCTCATGCCCGAAAAGGGAAAAACAGTCAAGGAAATTTCCCTAACCGACCTTCTTGGCAGGACGGTTCTATTATACTTAAAATAGCAATAGGGAGTAAAGGAAATTGAAGATGGGAGAAATGATAAGTGAGGCAAGTGAATGACCGTTGATGATGGGGAAAATAAACAACATCAAAAGTAATAAATTATTGGAATTAGAAGGGTTTTTAAGAAATATTTTGGAGCCATCAAGGGGAGAAATAGGTAATAGATTAAATAAAGCTAATGAAAGATTAAGAGAAACGAAGATTTCAGTAAAAGAGGTGAACAAGGCGGAGGTTGGTATTAGGTGATAGATAATAGCGACGATGACAGCGAGGATAATATTGGAGGCGGGGCCAGCAAGAGCGATGAGCAGGGTATCTTTTTTTGGGTTTTTGAGATTATAGGGATCAAAAGGTGCCGGGCGACCCCAGCCGAAGGCAATGGGTGAGCCAATGAGACGAAGTAAAAAAGGCAAACCAAAGCCGATCGGGTCAAGATGGACAATAGGATTTAGAGTGAGCCTACCTAAGGCACGAGGAGTTGGATCTCCCAGATAATCGGCCATGTAGCAATGAGCGGCTTCGTGCAGAGATATGGCGAGGGCAAGAACAATGACAAAGATGAAAAATTCCAAGATCATCCATCTAGTATAAGGCACCAGGCAATAGGCAATAGGCACCAGGCAATAGTTATGGTAAAATTTGCGACATGGCGTACAAATGTGACAATTGCGGTAAGGGTTCCCAACATGGTTGGACCGGGAAACATGGTCGGGGTGTGGCCGGCGGCCGGTGGAAAAAAAGAGCTCCAAAGACACCGAAACTGTTTAGACCAAATTTGCATATTGCCAATATATTGGTAAAAGGTGTGAAGACAAAGATGAAATTGTGTACGAAGTGTTTGCGAAAGCTCAAGACTTCCTGGGTGAAGAAGACAGAATAATCCGTTGGCCATGGGGATCAATAGTCCACACACCCGGCCAACCGGCAAAAGCTTTGATTTTTGATTCAATGTTTTGATTTTTAAGTTGGGAGTATTCGACATATCCATCCTGTTTAGTTAATTTACGGGATTTAATGGCGTCAGGAATGTGGGATTGGGGAGTCAGGGTAAAATTACCGATGGCAATTTGGGGGAGGAGATCCAGGGTCTTTTTTACCCCCAAAGAAAAGAGTTTTTTATACAAGGTGAGACGATTATCTTCAGGCAGAATGGCGATTTTTTCTTGATATAGAATATCACCGGTATCAAATTGGGGGGAGATTTTAATATAAGTAATGCCGGTTTCGGTTTCACCATTTAGGAGAGCAAATTCGACAGGAGTAGAGCCGGAATAATAGGGGAGAAGAGAGGGATGAAAATTGATGGCCATAATTTTGGGGAGCCTGATAATATTTTCAGGGATAAGTTTTCCATAACCCGCTACCAGAATAAAATCTGAGGGTGGCAGGTTCTCAAAATTATGATGTACAGGGATATTTTGGGAGAGAGCATATTCATGAACGAGGGTTTTGGTAAGTTTGAGATGGCGACCAGCCGGTTTGGGTGGTGAGGTAACGACGGCATTTACCGCATATTTAACGCTGATTTCCCGCAAAAAATCGCGAGAATACTCACCGAAAGAGCCAAAAAATATTAGAGAGTGATTTCGGTCCATGTTTTGCCTTCGACATGATATAGTTTGGTGTTTTGCTGTAAGACGCGATCTATAAAGAGCAGGCCATGCAAATGGTCAATCTCATGCTGAATGATGTGGGCGGGAAAACCGGTATAAACGGAGGTTTTTTCAATTAGTCGGGGTTCGTTTGTGGGATTAATGGTTTGGTACCTGACAGTTACTGACATGGCCCTACTCAAGGGGGCATAATGGTTAGGAATAGAAAGACAGCCTTCATAGACACCGCGGTCTTTTTTTGCAACCCGAGTATCTAAAGGTGATTGAAGGCGTTGGGAAAGATTGGTTATTTCGGGATTTATAAATAGTTCCGGTTCTTTATTGTGATCATTCCAAAGAAGAAAGATCTGGTAGGGTTCACCGATTTGGGTTGCGGCCAGGCCTACCCCGGAAGGTTTTTTTGCGGCTTTTAGAGCCGAATACATCCGGGCAATAATGTCCAGTATTTTTTTGTCGAGGACTTCGACTTTCTTGGAAGGAGTACGTAAAACACTATTGGGAACGGTTACAATTTCACTGGACATGATGATATTTTACACTAAGGTGATTACGATCCGATTTACATTAAACCTTGCAAGGCAATTTTGGGATCGTTGAAATCTGGTTTGAGTTTGATAGATTGTTGGAAGAATATTTTAGCCTGGTCGGTTTGTCTGAGCTGCTTATAGATAATACCGCGATTGTAGGGGATTCGAGGGTCTGTGGGGGAGATTTTTTGGGCCTGCATCAAATATCGGTCGGCAGCCAGTAAATTGGTTTCGTCATTCACACTTAAGACAATCATGGCTTTACTGGCAGTTTTATAGAGGTTGGGGTGACTGGGGTTTTGGGAGATGGCCTGGTCGGCAAGGAGCTTGGAATATGTTGCCAACTCAGCGGCGGTAGTACTATCCTTTTCTGAAGTCAGAAGGGACATATAAGCGGCAGTGAAAGATAATTGGGCGGTGATTACTGATTCCCGGGGAGAAGCCTCGTGGGCAAGAGAGTATTGTTTATAGGCAGAAAAAATGTAAAGTGGTTCGTTAGTAACGATAAAACTTTGGTAAGCATTATCGCCGGCTGCGTAAAAAGTGTCAGCGAGCCAGTACTTTCCGACTACAAAGAGACCATAAGAGGAGGAGATGAGTAACAAGATTATTATTAAGGAGGAGAAAGAGTTTTTTGGCGGGATTTCAGGTTTTTCCAAGTTGGGACTATTTAAAACAATAAGGAAGGCGGGGAATAAGAACAAAAATATTTGGACAATAACTACGGAAAAACCCCAGAAATTGGTGATGGAAATTGTTAACCAGCCACAAAGTAGACCAAGCGGCAATAATTTATTTTCTAATTGTTCTCCAATTCTCAAATTTTTAATAAACAAAACCAAGATGCTGAAAAGCAAGAATAAATAACTAAATAAACCAATAATTCCCGTGGTGGCGAGATAGTTGAGAAATTCATTGTGGGCTTTGTTATAAAGTAATTCCCATTCGGAAGTATTGTTGTGTTCAATGGGACGGAATTGATAATAAGCCATGGCGAAAGTTTCTGGTCCGGTGCCGAGCCAGAAGGTTTTGGAACTTGATTTCCAGATACGAATTGCTCCGGTCCAGACAATTTTTCGGATGTTTCCCGATTCGGTGCCACCGGTTTCCAGAGAGGTACCGGCAGTTGGTTTCCGGGTCTCAGTCGTAGAGACAATAAACAGATCTTTGATGGGATTGGGAACTATGATCAGGGATATAACAATGACCAATGACCAATGACCAATGACCAATAAGTTTTTTAAGTTTTTAGTTTTTAAATTAATAAAATATAATCCCCAATAAATTGCTGAACCAATACCAAATGCCAGTAAGCCGGATCGGGAACGGGTAAACAATAAGACCAGGAATAAAAAGGCGAATTGAAAAAAGGACCAGAAATTTTTAGTTTTTAAATAAGTTCCTAACGGAAGAAAAATCAGGGTACAGAGATAAGCTGCCAGCCAATTAGGTTGGCCTAAGGTTGAAAAGACACGGTTTTGAACATCCTGAACCCACCAGGAGGAGTCTATTCCCAACCTCTCAAGAAAACCCCAAAAAGAGACGAACATAGAAGAGAGAAGAGTCGTAGAAATGAGAGACTTAATATTTTTAGGTTCGAGATTGGAGACAGCGGACCAGTAGATGACGGCGTAACAGAGGAGGGAAGCAAGACCGCCGTTAAAGCGGGAGTAGTATCCGAGAAGTGAGGTTCTGATGTCTATTGAAAAAAACAGGCTGAGCAATTGAGAGATTAAAAAGATTAAGATGGGCCAGTCGAGAAGAGTTTTTTTGAAAATAAACCGGTTTTCAGCGGCCATGCGGGAAAGCCAGAAGAATACTATTAAAATCGTCAGTATGTAAGTGACAATTATCTTGTTAAATTCAAAAAGTTCTGAGGTATTAGGAAGGAAAATCAAAGGGACAATAAGGAGTAAAAGGTGAAAACTCCACAAAATTCCGTGCTTGGTCCAATGCATGGACTATATTATTGATTAATTAAATTTTTTTGGCAATGGCGCAATAGTTGCTAATTGTTATAGGTTATGTTACAATTGGTATATGTCTAAGGAAAATCCATGCGATGATTGTAATATTAGAAGAATGCTTAGGAACGGTTGTTGCACTCAACTGGTGGATGAGAGAATTGGGACAAAAAGGATAAGAAGCTCGTTGGGGAGGTCGGTGGAAGTATGTGCAAATTTGGTGGTAAATCAGGGGGCGCCATTTTGCGGGGATTACCAGAACAGGCCTCCGGAATGCAGGGCATTTGAATGTGAATCAATTTTGAAACAAAGATAAGAGTATAGATTTTATCGGGCGTGGTATTATTGGCGTGACTTATGTTCGATTATTTGTTTGGATTATTATCATATGATGTAGGGATAGATTTGGGAACGGCAAATACGCTGGTGTATGTTAAGGGCAAGGGAATTGTAATACGGGAGCCGTCGGTGGTGGCCCGGCATAAAAAAACCAAGCAAATATTGGCAATTGGTGAGGAAGCCAAAAAAATGCTGGGAAGGACACCGGGGACAATTGAAGCGATAAGACCTTTAAAAGACGGGGTGATAGCGGATTTTGATGCGACGGAGGCCATGTTAAGAAAATATATTTTAATGGTACACGAGAGCGGAAAATTGATTCCGAGAATTCCCAAACCCCGGGTGGTGATCGGAATTCCATCGGGGGTAACGGAAGTGGAAAGACGGGCAGTACAGGAAGCAGCTTTGTCTGCGGGAGCGCGACAATGCTGGTTGATTGAAGAGCCGATGGCGGCGGCAATTGGCGCCGGTTTACCCATTGATGATGCCGGCGGAGTGATGTTAATTGATATCGGCGGGGGGACTTCCGAGTTGGCGGTAATTTCTTTGGGGGGAATCGTGGTCAATAAATCCATACGTATAGCCGGGGACGAGATGGATGAGGCAATTATTCATTATGTAAGATTGCGGCATAATATGCTGTTGGGGGAGCGGACGGCAGAAGAAGTTAAGTGGCAATTAGGGAATGCTTATCCGGAAACAACAGCCAAACAAATGGTAGTGCGGGGACGGGATATGGAAAACGGACTACCAAGGTCATTGAAAATCAGTTCCGGTGAAGTGCGGGAAGCTTTGTCTCCGATTTTAAAAGAAATTACGACTGCTGCAACAGAGTTGATAGAGGAGACACCACCGGAACTGGTTTCCGATATATTAGAGCGGGGGATAGTCATGGCGGGAGGTGGGAGTTTGATTACAGGAATAGAGAAGTTGATGGAAGATGCGACCAAAATGCCGGTATTTGTGACTGAAGATCCAATGACCGCCGTGGTTCGGGGGTGCGGAATGGTACTGGATGATATGGCTTTGCTACAGAGAGTAAAAGTGGTGGGGGGATTACGATAAAATAAGGATATGGCAAGATTTAAACCCGGGGTAACTTTTTCTGATTTTGTGGTGACCGGATTTTCTAAGTCCCGGATGAAGAAATTGGATGCAAAACCCACTCGGGATTTTCGAAGGGGAATGGTAGTATGGGTGGGATGTCTGATGGGATTACTGTTTATATGGGTAAGACTATTTTCTTTACAAGTGATTGGACACGAGCGATATAAAGCTTTATCTGATGAAAACCGATTGCGACTTTTGAAACTACCGGCCATGAGGGGGAATATATTAGATCGCACGGGTAAGATATTGGCAACCAGTGAAAAAATTTTTATAGATGAATCGGGATTAAAAGTGGAGGGTTATCGGCGTGTATATCCGGAGAAAGGGGTTGCGGTTCATGTAATAGGTAGTTTGGGGGAGGTGTCAGGAAAGGAATCAGGGCTTTTGACGGTTAACGGTAAATATCAAGCCGGAGATCTGATGGGCCGGAGCGGGCTGGAAGGGACCTTTGAGAATACTTTAAGAGGTAAAGATGGCGGGTGGCTGTTGGAAGTAGATCATAACGGGAAAATGGTGCGGGATATGGGAAAAACTTCTCCTGTGTCGGGACAAGCTATTAAGTCAACCATATCCTTAGATTTATCTAAAACAGCGCAGGATGCTTTGGGTGAAAAAAAAGGGGCCGTGGTCGTTTCTGACCCCAGAAACGGGGAAGTTTTGGTATTGGTTTCCTCACCCGGTTATGATCCAAATAGTTTGGTGGAAAATTTTGAAAATATTCTGGCGGATAAAAATTTACCATTATTCAATCGAGCAATTTCAGGAACATATCCGCCGGGATCGGTTTTTAAAATGGTGGTGACAACTGCGGCCATTGATTCGGGAAAAGTTAAGCCGGGTTTTACAGTAGATGATCATGGGTTTATTCAGGTGGGAAGTTATCGATACAGTAATTGGCTATTTAGTAAAAGGGGCGGAGTTGAAGGAGTAGTGGGGTTTAGTCGGGCGATAACGCGGTCGACAGACACATTTTTTTATAAAGTGGGAGAAATATTGGGTCCGGAAACCATGGGAGAGTATGCAGGAAAATTTGGATATGGTAAGAAAACAGGAATAGATATATCGGGTGAAGAAAAAGGATTAATTCCCAGTGTAGCCTGGAAAAAGGAGGAAAAAAATGAAAACTGGTATTTAGGGAATTCATATCATTTTGCTATTGGACAGGATGATTTACTGGTGACACCTTTACAGGTAAACTTGATGACAAACATACTTGCCACCCGGGGGAAGAAGTGTATTCCGCATTTAGTCAATAAGTCTCCTGAATGTGAAGAAGTTGTGATTTCAGATATCGCTTTAGATATTGTGAACAAGGGAATGGTTGGAGCCTGCAGTCAAGGAGGGACGTCTTTTGTTTTTTTTGATTGGAATGCGGATAAATCACGGCCACAAGTCGCTTGTAAGACCGGAACATCTGAATATGTGGGAGAGAATGGAAAAATGAAAACACATGGATGGTTAACGGCGTTTGCACCGGCGGATAATCCGGAAATATCAGTGACGGTATTGATGGAAGGAGGAGGGGAAGGGTCGAATGTGGCGGCGCCGGTGGTACGCAAAATCTTGGCCAAATATTACAACGTGGCGGATAATTATCCTTATGACAGAATTCCCCGGGAGGTTGGAGAGTAGGTGCTACAATAACTGTTATGGATTTAATTGTGGTGGAATCGCCAACGAAAGCCAGGACATTGGGGAAGTTCCTGGGACCTGCTTATCAGGTGACTGCCACAATGGGGCATATAAGGGATTTACCTGAGAAGAAAATAGGGGTAACAATTGATGATAATAAAATTCATTTGGATTATGTACAGACGGGAAAACAAAAAGAAAGAATGAAAGAGATTAGTAATTATGCAAATGAGGCAAAGAAAATATATTTGGCAACAGATCCTGACCGTGAGGGAGAAGCGATAGCTTTTCATGTAGCGGAATTATTGAAGAAAACTAATACTGATAAAACCAGCGCTTCGCGGATGAAAAGGATTTCATTTCATGAGATTACAGAAAAAGCGGTCAAAGAAGCTCTTGAAAATTCACATGAAATTGACATGCCTCTGGTAGATGCACAGCAGGCGAGGCGGGTAATTGATAGGTTGGTAGGATATAAATTGTCACCGCTGCTTTGGGCGAAGGTAAGAAAAGGACTTTCGGCCGGGAGAGTACAGAGTGTGGCGGTCAGATTAGTGTGTGAGAAAGAGGTGGAGATAGAAGCGTTTAAGTCGGAAGAGTATTGGGAAATCCAGGTACTGCTGCAAAAAGAATCCAAAAATCCAAAAATCCGGTTCTTAGTAAAATTGGCTGAGAAAAATGATAAAAAAATACAAATTATAAATAGTGAACAAGCAGGGGAAGTGGAAAAAGAATTAAGAACCAGTGAATATGTAGTGAAAAATATTGAGAAAAAGGATTTCAAACGGACACCATCAGCGCCGTTTACCACTTCGGTTTTACAGCAAACGGCAGCCAATAAATTTGGTTGGACACCCAAGCGAACAATGCAGGTGGCACAAAGCTTGTATGAGCTGGGTTTTATTACCTATCACCGGACCGATTCCACGAACATTGCCAATGAAGCCGCCGTAGCCACAAAAGATCTGATTATTGAAAAATATGGAGAAAGATATGCTTTGAATAAACCAAGATTTTTCAAGACAAAAAGTAAAGTGGCACAAGAGGCACATGAGGCTATACGTCCCACTGATGTGCGGCGGATGTTCGATGAACAAAATTCAGTGTTCAATAAAGATCAGGATAAATTGTATGAATTGATTTGGAAGCGGTTTGTGGCTTGCCAGATGGCGGAGGTGACCGGAGAAAGTGTAAGTATCGGTGTGAAGGCGGGGGAATATATATTAATAGTCAAAGGAGAAACCATTAATTTTGATGGTTGGTATAGGGTTCAGTCTTTTGGCGAAGATCAGGATAAGCCGGAAAAACTGCCGGAGTTGATGGTCGGAGAGAAGCTGGAATTTGCGGATTTGTTGAAGGAGCAGAAGTTTACCCAACCTCCGGCCAGATATAATGAAGCATCGCTAATTAAGAAATTGGAAGAAATGGGAATTGGCAGGCCGTCGACTTATGCGTCGATTTTGGCGACAATTCAGGATCGGCAATATGTAGAAAAAATAGATAGACGATTAAAACCGACGGCTTTGGGGGTAGCTGCCAATGAATTTTTGACCGTAAATTTTGCTAAAGTATTGGATTACAGCTTTACAGCTAAAATGGAGGATGAATTGGATGAAATAGCCAACGGAGATCTGGATTGGCAAAAGACAGTAGCGGAATTTTGGTTTCCGTTATCTGCTGATATTGAAAATGTTAAACAGACAGCTGAAAGAGTAAAAGTAATCGTGGAAAAAACCGGGGATAAGTGTCCGAAGTGCAATGAAGGTGATGTGGTGGTGCGAATCGGAAAATTTGGACGGTTTTTAGCCTGTGACAAATTTCCGGATTGTAATTATCGGGCCAATTATGTAAATAAAATAGGTGTATTGTGCCCAAAATGCGGAGGGGATGTGATTTTACGTAAAACCCGGAGTCAAAAAAGCTTTTATGGTTGCAGTAATTACCCAAAGTGCGATTTTGCCTCATGGACTAAACCCAAGGAAGCGTCTAAAATATAAGAATGTCGGCGAGAAAAGGTTTGTTTATTGTGGTTTACGGACCAAGCGGAGTAGGGAAATCTAAAGAATTGGAACTTTTGGAAGAAAGATTTACATCACTTCATATGCCGGTGAAAAGAGTGGAGTATCCATTATATGATTTGGAACCCACAGGGCCAATTTTAAAGAAAATTGTTTGGGGGCAGGTAGAAAAGCCAACCGAGGATGAGTTGCAGGAGTTATTTGCCCAAAACCGCCGCGATTATGAAGAAATTATTAAGGGTTGGCTGTCAGCCGGAATTACAATTTTAGCGGAGGATTACAAAGGGACAGGAATGGTCTGGGGAGTGGTAAGGGGTGTCCCTCCGGAAAAAATGGAGGAGATGAATAAAAGTTTCCTGGAACCGGATGTATCGATATTAATTGATGGACCCAGGAGATTGGATTTGCGGCCCGGAGAGGGACATATATACAACACTAATGAGGAGGAGTGGTATCGGGCCCGCAAAGTGTATTTGCAAATGGCGGATAAATACGGGTGGGTGAGAGTTGGCGCTGACGCGCCAATATTGACTGTAGCCGGACGGATATGGTCAGTTATCAAGCCGGTGGTTACGGAAAGGGGAGGATAAGGGGTGGTATTTTGAAAAAAACAACAAAGAGACCCATTAGTGCCGGTGCCGAAAAATGGTTGGATAAGGAAATACCGATTTTGGACCATGGATTTTTAAGACTAATTGACTATATGGGAAATGATGAGGCAATTGAACAAGCCGCCCGGGTTTCGTATGGAACAGGAACAAGAAAAACAACAGAAACAAGGGGGTTAATAAGATACTTATTGCGAAATCAACATACCAGTCCTTTTGAAATGGTAGAGCTGAAGTTTCATGCCAAGATGCCGATTTTCGTGGCCAGACAATGGGTTCGTCACAGAACTGCCAGTATCAATGAAATATCAGCGAGATATTCAGTTTTGGATAAAGAGTTTTATATTCCCGAATCCGGAGTATTGGCTAAACAGGCTACGGACAATAAACAAGGAAGGGGAGAAATAGTGGATTTAGCGGTAGCTAAAAAAGTTAAAAAATTATTAATGACTGACGCAACCTTGAATTATAGCCACTATGAACAAATGTTAAGTGATGTTGGTTTGGCAAAGGAACTGGCGCGGATGGATTTAACATTGAATTTTTATACTCAATGGTATTGGAAGGCTAATTTGCACAATATTTTTCACTTTTTGAAATTGAGAATGGATCCGCATGCACAGTATGAAATTCGGGTTTATGCTGACGCAATGGCGAAAATTGTCAAAGACATCGTACCCATATCTTATGAAGCATTTAATGATTATCGACTGGAAGCGATTAGTTTATCGGGAATGGAAAAGAATATTTTATCCAGTTTATTATCGGATTTGGGGATGAACGTTAATGAAGAATCAGTAATAGAAAAATGCGGTATCTTGGGGATATCTAACAAGAGAGAGCGGGAAGAAATTGTGCGAAAATTAAAGCTATTAGGATTGTTGAAATGATATGAATACGAGTTTAAATAAATTGAGAAAACATTATATTTCCTGGGAAGGTGTGATACGCTGCGGAAAAACTACCCAAAGACAGTTGTTTGTAGAAAGGTTTAAGAAAGAATTTCCGGAGAAATCAATAGAAACTTCAAGGGAACCGGGCGGAGACCAGATTGCCGAAGTGATAAGAAGTACGGTACAAGGAGAAATATTTTCAAGTTTTAATACTCCAATGACTCCGGAGTGTGAGGCTTTGTTATATTCAGCTTCGAGAGCTCAAACAGTACCCTCGATCGTTATTCCCGCCTTAAAAAGAGGAAGTATTTTTGCCTCAGACCGATCTGCACTGACAAGTATTGCATATCAAGGAGCAGGTAGGGGGTTGGGTATGGAGAGGGTGTTTAAAATCAACGATCTGGTGTTAGACGGAATGTGGCCGGGGTTGGGGATAGTAATCGATACTGATTTAAGGGAAGTAATAAACCGGGCCAGAAATGTAATGGAAGATAAGTTTGAAGCATTTGGCGTCGATTTTTTTAAAAAAGCCAGAGAGGGATATCTGGTAATGGGGGATCTAATGAAGGGAATCACCAGGATAGAGATAGTCAATGGTAATGGAAGTATTGAAGAAGTGCACGAAAGAGTATGGAAGGTTGTGATTCGATATTTTGGTATATAATCTGTGGATGGACGAGGTGTTTGGTTTGATGAGTGAGGAAAAAAAAAGGCAAAAGGAAACGATAACGTTGATCCCATCAGAAAACTATGCAAGTAAAAATATCAGGACTGCGGTGGCTTCAGTATTGGCAAATAAATACTCGGAAGGATATCCCGGAAAACGGTATTATCAGGGTAATAAGATAATTGATCATATAGAACAAATAGCAATTGATAGAGTAAAGAATGTGTTCGGTGTGCCTTATGCCAATGTTCAGCCTTATTCCGGCAGTCCGGCCAATTTAGCGGTACTGTTGGCTCTGCTGTCCCCCGGAGACAAAATTATGGGTATGAAGCTTTCAGCCGGAGGCCACTTAACGCACGGACATAAGGTATCTATTTCAGGAAAATTTTTTAATTCAGTTCAATTTGATGTAGACGGGAATGGTTTGATAAATTATGAACAAATGATTCAATTAGCAAAAAATGAGAAACCGAAATTAATTATAGTCGGAACGACGGCGTATCCGAGGATTTTGGATTGGGAGAAATTTGCCACCGCGGCAGACGCGGCAGGGGCTTATTTAATGGCAGATATTTCTCATATTTCCGGGTTAGTTATAGGGAAGGTCCACCCTAATCCGGTGCCTTACGTTGATATTGTTATGACGACGACACATAAAATTTTACGGGGCCCCG
>Ga0315268_10003878_pt1 | contig 16374 bp, 14 predicted proteins | sample C1_top_MG_FD_204535 | JGI IMG/M metagenome (GOLD analysis project Ga0315268, IMG submission 204535) | Sediment microbial communities from Yellowstone Lake, YNP, Wyoming, USA - C1_top | ecosystem: Environmental > Aquatic > Freshwater > Lake > Sediment | place: USA: Wyoming | collected 2017-08-01
GGTGCCAGAGTGGCTGAATGGGCTCGCCTGCTAAGTGAGTGCTGGGGTTAAACTCAGTCGCGGGTTCGAATCCCGCCCTCCCCGCCAAAAGAAACACGCCCGATTTTTGGGCGTGTTTTGTTTTCAGTCGCGGGCCCCATCGAGGGATGATATCCGCATCCCACCCTCCCCTGCCAAAAGAAGCAAGCTCGATTTTCCGGGCGTGTTTTGTTTTCAGTCGCAGGCCCCATCGAGGGATGATATCCGCATCCCGCCCTCCCCGCCAAGAAACACGCCTGATTTTTGGGCGTGTTTTGTTTTATTAATTCAGTCTGGCAAACCAATGAAAACAGGAATTCTTCGCGCTCTTCCTTACTTCGCGGTTCGTTTTCCGACTTTAAGACGGCCATGGTGTGCTTATTTTGGGGGATTACCTGTGGAAAAATTCGTCGTAAAATTGGGCCATCCCGGATATTCCAATTTTGCTGACAGATCGAAGAGGGATTCTTTGTATGGCAGTTGAGAGCTTTTCCGCCTTGTAACAACCAAACCGGCAAGTAAACATCCTGGATATGCCCCGCCAAATTTCCGAAGAACGTACCCGCAAGGAAATGATCGATCCGCAGTTGGAACGGGCGGGTTGGTATTTACGCGACCATTCCAAAGTGAAGATCGAAATTCCCGTGGATGGGTATGATGCCGAACCTTGGAACGGGGTTTCTGACTATTGTCTTTATCGCGAAAATGGGGAAGTGTTGGCAGTGGTCGAGGCCAAGCGGACTTCGACGGATGTCCGTCTTGCAGAAGCGCAACTCACCTATTACGTCACTGAAATTGAGAAGCACCAATCCTTCCGTCCGTTTGGATTTCTGGCAAACGGACTTGAAATCCATTTTGTGGATGTGGGGATCGCGCATAAGCGCGAAGTGTTTGGGTTCTTCACGCGCGAAGATTTGGAAAACTTGCTTTATATCCGCCAGAATGCGAAGCCGCTCAGTTCCATGGAGATCAACAACGAGATCGTTGACCGCGCCTACCAGCACGAAGCCATTCGTCGCGTAGGGGAAGCCTTTTCCAATGGCAAGCGCAAAGCCTTGCTTGTCATGGCAACCGGGACAGGCAAGACGCGTACCGTGATGGGATTGATCGACCTGTTTATGCGCTCCAATCAGGCGCGGCGGATTTTGTTCGTGGCAGACCGCGATGCACTCGTTGAACAGGCAAAGGATGATGGCTTCGAGAAATTTATTCCCAATGAACCCTGTACCCGCCTGCATAGTTGGGACGACCCAAATGCGCGCACGCAGCGCCTGTACGCGGTGACACTTCAAACGCTGAGTAATATTTTCGAGCAGTTCTCGCCCGCCTTCTTTGACTTGATCGTCTTCGACGAAGTCCATCGCTCGATCTACAACAAGTTCAATGAAGTGCTGGATTACTTCGATGCGCGCCAGGTGGGACTGACCGCCACGCCTGCCAATTACATCAACCGTGATTCCTTCCTGGCCTTCGATTGTACGGACGGCAAGCCGACCTATCTCTACACCTACGAACAAGCCATCGATGATAAGTGGCTTGTAGATTATGAACTCTACGCCGCGCGTACCAAATTCCAGCGGCAGGGCATTCACGGCGTGGACTTGACTGAGGAAGAGCGCAACGCGCTGATTGAAAAGGGACTCGACCCCGACGACATCAACTACGAAGGCACGGAACTGGAAAAAACTGTTAGCAACCGCGGCACGATCCGCCAGCAGTGGGAAGAGATTTGGGATATTTGCAAGAAAGATTCATCGGGGCAATTGCCAGGAAAGACGATCATCTTTGCCATGACACAAGACCATGCCTTGCGCTTGCAAGATGTTTTCGATGAGATGTATCCGCAGTTCCCCAACCTAACGAAGGTTATCACGCATAAATCAGAATATCGCGGCACGTTGGTGGATGCGTTCAAGAAAAAGGACGAGCCGCGCATTGCCATTTCGGTCGACATGCTCGACACGGGCATTGACGTTCCCGAAGCTGTCAATCTCGTGTTCATGAAGCCTGTGCAATCGCCGATCAAGTTACAACAGATGATCGGGCGTGGGACGCGCGTTCAGGCGGCATGTCGTCATTTGGAATGGCTACCGAACTTCGAGAAGAAGGATTTTCTTATCATTGATTTCTGGGAGAATAATTTCAGCAGGGACGCCAAGGAAGTGGTTGACCAATCCTCGCCTGTGCTGGTGACGATCTTCAATACGCGCCTGCGCTTGCTGGAGACCTATCTCAAAGGTCAGAAGGACCTCGATTTCAAGGGCGTGATCGCCGACCTGCGTGAGCAAATCCAGCAAATCCCTACCGACTCGTTTACCATTCGCAAGCACATGCCAGAGATCGAAGAAGCGTGGACAAATGCCTTTTGGGACTATCTGATCCCGAGCAAGATCGAATTCTTGAAATTGAAAGTTGCCCCACACCTGCGACTCGTCTCTGGCGTGGATGTCCCCGCCGCGACCTTCACAAGCAAAGTGGAACGTCTGAAGCTGCTCAAACGCACGGGTAAGGATACAACGCAGGCCATGCAATCCATCGCCGAAGATGCCGCGGTTCTACCTGATTTCGTGGTCAATGACCCGAAGATCAAGCCACAGGTGCAAAAGTGCATTCCCGAAGAATTGACGAATGCCAGTCAGGGCGACCTGTCGGCCCTGCGCGATGCGCTTGCGCCGCAGATGAAATATAAGCGGCGGCTGGATACCTTCCTTGAACTTGACCTGGTGGATTCCATCGCCATCAGCGGCTACATTCTACTCACCAAGAGCGGAGAGAAAATGTACGTGGCGGAATACCGTCGCCTGGTGGAACAGCGCATTCTGGAATTGGTCGTTAATCATCCGACTATCAAGGCAATTCAACGCGGTGAAAAAATTGACGATTTACAACTGCTCGAACTGGAACGCACACTGACCAGGGAACTCGGCGAAGGCGATCTGGAAGTGACGCCTGAGAACTTGAAGAAGGTCTTCGCTCACACCGCTGATAGTTTTCTCGGATTGGTGCGCCAAGTGTTGGATATGGCATACCTACCCGATTACAAGGATTTGGTGGCGCGGCAGTTTGAAGGCTACATTACCCAGCACAACTACAACGCCGACCAGATTCGCTTTTTGCGTGCCGTGCAAAGCGTGTTCTTACAGAAGCGTCATCTCGAAACCGCCGACTTGTACGAGCCGCCGCTGGATATGTTTGGCGCGGATGCGGTGGAACGGTGGTTTACGGAAAAAGAAGTCGAAGAAGTGGTTGAGTTTGCAAACCAGTTAGCCATTTGAGTCTTGAAAGATTATTTTGGAGTTGATGATGGATCCGTTCCTAAAAGATATTCTGACAGTTGGTTTTTCCACAGCATCAGTGGTAATCAGTATTATTTCACTTGCGATAACTTTGTTAAATTATCGCAGGCAAAGTGGAAGGGTAAAATTTGATCTAGATTATGAAAAAGTATCTGGCAATGGCGTATTCGTTCTTAGAGTAGAAAATGAAGGTTTTCACAGCATAAAGATAAACGCTATTCGTATGATTGCTGGCGACCGACCGCTTTCATCTAATCAGGAGGAATTTGAATTAAACTATGGTCAGAAAATAATTATAAGAATGTCTTTAGCAGGATATACTGAATATCATCCGCTTGAAATTAATCGAATTGAGGTAATAGACGTTTCGGGCAAGGTATATAAAATCAAAACCAGAAAAATTAGACAAAAAATTCTTCAATAGTCTCAAAATTAAACAATGCACTAATGTCATGAGGGTCAATCGGCCAAAACAAAAAGATCGTTATCGGAGGCGAAAATGACTCCAACAAAGTCTTACGAAAAAAAGAATTATGTTTTCCTTTATAGGGGCTTATCAATTACAAGAGATTTTCTCCTGGATTTTGTTGTCAATAGCCTGAAGAATGCGTACGGAGAAAGCTGGTGGGAAAAGGGAGTCGAACCCGCATTCCGCACCGAAGATATCGAATTACTCAAAAACCAGTTTACAAAACGATTTTCTAGCCCTTCAGGTCCTTCAAGACCAGGCACAGAGTTGTATGAAATCTTAGATTTAAACTATATAGTGATGTTAGTGGAAAATAAAAGTAATTGGAAGAACGCTTTCGCTGATAAGCTGAATAATGATAGGACATTGTTGTCTTACATTCGTGAAATTGTTTTATTTAGAAACCCTGTTGCACACCCAGAAACAGGTGATCTTAAAGACGATGACACATTTCGCGGATTGGACACTTGTGAGAGATTGCTTAGATTAGTGGATAAGGCGGCGGCTGAGGAAATCTCAAAAATCAAGAATGAAATGCGTAGTGTTTGGCTGTATGAGGAAATTGGACTTGGAAGTATTACTCCTGATCAAGTTGGAATAAGTATTGATATAGGTCTCCAAAGATTAGAAGAAGGAATTAGGACAAAAGCCAAGGACGGATCCGGGAAACATAAAGAATTTGTACAACTCAAGAATCGTGTTCTTGAAGGGATTAATCTTCTTAGAATAGGAGATAGTGTGCCAAACATTAAAGATGCTAATAAAAAGGCTTTTGAATCTCTTGATCACTTATCTCATGAATTTTTGAACACGCCATTTTCAAATGTTTGCATTGTCTTTTCTCCTCTTCCAAAATTTACTCCAGAAGAAGCATCTAGAAAAACTTTGGCTATCCGTAAAGAATTGGAAAGACTTAAACGCGATATCAAAGGACTAGAAATTGATAAAGATTTTCAACGAAATCTTGGCGTAGCAAATTCAGAATTCTTTCAGAACAGGATAGAGCAGAAGTCGAAATTGTTAGAGACAAAACAAGAGGAATATGAGAATATTAGAAATGAAGTCTCTGCCCCAGTTTTTTTCAGCGTGACACGTGAAATAGAATCCAATATACAAGAAGAAGTTCCCTTTTCGGTTGTTGTTACGGTTAAAAACTTGGGCAGGAAAACGACGCATGTCCAATATGAAGATGGTTTTGGAGAGGAAATAAAGATTCTAAGCGGTCAAACAAGCTTTGATGAGGAAATTGGTCCAGATAATAGCTATAAGATTTCCTACACGTGTTCTTGCAAAACAAGAGGTAAACATCTACTGTTTACCAATCGATTGGACTATGTAGAAAAAATGAGTGGGTGGGATGTATTGTCCGACACTATAGTTGTTTCCAAAGCAGGCGAGTCCCCAGTTCTCTGTGGGGAAAGATATTACCAGTACACCCCAGGTGGCACTGAATTTATCATTCAACTTAGGAATGCAGGGGATAAAATCGCACATAATGTAAAATTGGAAGAGACAATTCGAATTTCAGGCGGGGATAAAATAAATCTAGCTTTGCACGATGACATATTTCCCGGAAAAACAGAATCTGTTAGTGTGCTATCCGAAATTTCCGATTTTCAACAGCTAATTCTCCCCGATGTAACAAAAGTATATTATTCTGACAATAAGGACTGTGCTTATGTTCTAGAGCTAAAATCCCCATTCTCGTTGCTGGAATATGCTTTTCCTGCAAACATTCAATGCATTGGCCGGGATGGGGAGCTTGAGGTGGTAGAAAATATTTTTCGCCAGGTGTCAGACGAGACATCTAAACCAGATAGTCTCTTTTTGAAAAAAAAGATAATACTGATCGAAGGAAGCGGAGGGGTGGGCAAGAGTAAGTTCGTGGATGAAATTAGGCGAATTGCGAATCAAAAATATAAATACGGCGCCTATCTGGAAGATGCTTCCAACAAGGCACCGGTTGTACGTATCCTCAGGCAGATTCTTGGACTTGATACCAACTTAGTAACCAAACAAGAGGTTTGGGATACTCTAAATTCCATTGCTGAGAATCAAGACCTCTTTATACAAAAAGATGTTTTAGCGCGCTTTCTCATATCTAACTTTGAACAGTTCGATCAAAATGAATTGGCTCGCCTCAAGACCGATATTCTTCTTCTACTTGGTAAGTTGTGTACGAAGAAAACTGTCTTATTGATTTTTGAGAACATCCATGAAATTCCAGATGGCAATGAGTTGAATTTTTTTAGGGCTATTCTAGATTTTATAACGACAAAGAGAGATTTAAAGTTAGTGATTTGTGCCACTTTCCGTCCTCAAGAGAAAATACTTCCCGACATCTTGGGAGAAACGGGTGATATAGCTTGTGTAAAATTGGAATTGCTTCCCTTTTCTAGAGAAGATGCTATTCAGTTCATTAATATATTGATTCCCTTTCCGTTACTCAATGATGAATTATTGGATTTTGTGTTTATATGGTCGGGCGGAAGCCCTCTGTTTATACGTGAACTACTAAGACAGTTAACACTCTCAGCTAATAATTATATTGTGCGCAAGGGAAATTTTTGGTATCCAACAACAAGTTTTAACAAAGAGCATATTTCCCTTGAATTATCACACTTAATTCTGCAAAGGGCAAAACGAGATGCGAAAGATCATTTTCAATTGCTACAAGTTTTGTCTGTAGCAGGCTTGGATTTTCCCTGGAAACTCTTATCATGTTTTTTTGCAGAGTATCAGCTTTTGCCTTTGAGTGACAATGAATTATTAGTGTCGCTGGAAGCGTTGGAACATTTAGGATTTATTAATAAGAAACGAGGCCATTTACTGGACGATTTGGAATTCGCATTTGAGCACCAAATTATTAGAGAAGTAATTTATGATGAGATGAGTTCGTCAAATAATATTAAGTTATCCACATTACATATGTCAATCCGCGACCGATTAGCTACAATAATTATCAACAACATTTATGGCGGACAGCCAATTTTTTCAGATGAAGAAGAGCATATACGCCAAGTTGCTCGACATTTACTTCACTCCAGCCCAGAACAACAATTTGCCAATCGAATTTATCTACTTAACGCTGCTCGCATTGAGAGCGCCAGGATGAATTTCTTCAAGGCGTTAGAATATATATCCTGTTTCCTGGGTAGTTCGGCTGCTGAAAGGAATTATTTGGAACAGGCTCAAACATCCTTCGAAGCTGCCAAAATATTCAAACTACAGGGTGATTTGAAAAAAGCCAAAGAATATCTGACTAATTCTTTAGATCTTCTCGATCAAGTCGCCGATAAAAAAGATACCAAACAAGAAAAAAATATCCTAAGAACTAGAATTTGGGCCGAACAGGGGTACGTTTTTGTAAATATAAAAGATTACTCCAAGGCAAACGATTACTTATACCGCGCAAAAAATAATATTGAAGGAATACTTAGGTACAGAAGATTTTTTCCACCAAGAGAAAAGGCTTTTTTCCATGATCTTGTTGAAATATACATAAATCTAGCGGAAATATGGTATTTAAAGCTTGATGCTGCCGCAGTCGCTTGGAATAGAATTCCTACGCTCTCATTGGATTGGGAAGGTAGTACAACTTATTTTCATCGAGCAGAAGCACTTTCGAAAAAATATATACGGCAGTTTGGAGATCGATCTTTGTTCATTAATGTCTTAGTGCAGGAAGGAGAAATCTACTTATTAAAGGATGAAAAAGACCGAGCCATTCAAAAGCTAGAAAGCGCGATCGAGTCTATGACTCGAAAATCTGATGAATCAAAAGATGTATATTCACTTGAGCGTGCTTTATCTTATTTGGCGGAAATCCACCGTGACAAAGGGGAACGTGAAGCAGCTAGAGGATTCTACGAGCAGGCGAAAAAAATTCAAGAAGAAATACAAGATTTCTATGGACTGGGAATATCTTTTGGGGGGATAGGAGATCTTTATATAGAGGAAGAATTATATGAAAAATCCGAATATTTCTTAGAAAGAGCTTTTCAATATCAGCAAATGGTTGGGGATACAGATAGATATTGGAGGACTTGCTTTTCTCTGTCAAAAGCACACTTTAAGGCAAATCGGTATGATCTAGCTATCGAGTATTGGTCATATGCTCGTGTTTTGGTAATAGAAAAACTAAAGGATTTAGAATCCAAAAAGAGATCTGATATATATTCTCATATTCAAAACTTAGCAAAGCATTTTTATGATCGAAAGGTTTGGGAAAAAGCCCTGCCGCTTTGCTTAGATTTGAAATTACTTATATATGAGAACGAACAACTCACACGAATTAACGAAATGCTTGGAAAGATATATATCGAAATTAAAGATACTGAACATGCAATATCTGCACTAAATGAAGGGCTTGATTACACAATAGATGAATTAGATAAAGCCGACATTTACAGTTCGTTAGGAGATGTTTGCTCTGTTTCGAAAGACCCTCGTGTTAAGCATCTTGCGGACGAGCAATACAAGGAAAGTGTCATGCTTTTTTTGAACAACAAATTAAATGTTGAAGCAGTAAGTACATTTAATAAATATTTGCAGAGTATTACTACCGCATCTGATGCACTGAGAATTTCGCCTGTATTGTTTGATATCATTGAGATGATGTCTAGCAAACAGATGGGCATTAATCCTAGGCTTATTGAACAGTCTGAGCAAACACTTAAGAAATTTAAGTTGTTCAAGCAAATGGGAGATGTATTAGTATTTGCAGTGCATAGAATTGCGCAGAATGATGATGGTTCAAGCCTTGATAGAGAGATTGATTATCTTGCAAATGCGGAAAAGCAATATCTTGGTTGCCATGATGTATTAGATATCCTTGGCGGTTACCATAAATTAATATCGGTATATTTTCATCTGAATTTATGGGATAAAGTTGCTGAATGTTACAAATCAATCTTAGAAATAATAAAGAAAGCTAATGATATAGAAGTTTTCAAAGAAACGGTAAATGAGATTATTCTGTTAGAGGATAAATTTGATTTACTTGTTTTCAAGGCTGTAGTTCATACGATAAATCATGTACAACGTAAATTGGATCTAACTTTATACCCTGCATTAGAATTTGAATTAACATTGAAACTTGCTAAATGCTTCTTCTCTATAGCCGAGAAAAGCGCTGATAAAGAGGAAAAATCGTATTATCAAAAATTATCATTAGATCATTATGACCAGGTGATCTCCAATTCAGGTGATCCTGGATTAGAAGCTGTTAGCTACCATGATAGCGCGGTTTTGTTGGATCAATTAGAAAAATACGATGAAGCAGAGAAAAGATTACGAGAATCCATTAAATTGTCTAAAGATAATCACAATTTAGTTGGAGAGGCTCATTCCCGTATAGTATTAGCAGATCTATATGCAAAATTAGGGGATTCGGCAAGGGCACAAAGTGAATTTGAACATAGTATTGGAATATTGCGAAGTATAAACAAGTCATGGGATGAAAGAGTAAAAAATCAAGACCAAACTCCTCTTGCTCCCAGCGAAGTAGCTCATTTGAGATTTGATAAACGATGGCTTGCAAGTGCTTCAGATATGTATGGTACCTTCCTGTTAAGATCTAACCCGTCACAGGGCCTAGCATGGCTCCAACAGGCCTTGGAACTTTATGAACAGATTGGAATCAAAGAAGCCGTTGATAGCCTTTCACAGAAAATTGGTTTTCTTAGAAATTTGCCGAAAGGACAACAATCCCATAACGTTCTCCCAACCACTTTTAGTAACATTGAATTTATCAAACCTTATCCAATGCGGGCCGAAGAGTATATAAAATGTGCGTCTTGTGGCTATATATACCAAAAAGAGAAGAAGAATTGTCCGAAATGCAATCAAAAAACCTGCCCAAATTGTGGACAGCTTGTACCCGACAAAAATGAATTTTGCGAGAATTGCGATGCATACGTTGGATAAATTGACAATAACCTCATTGTGTAAAAAAGGAACTCATGCTCACCGACCCTAAACTTCGCTCGCAAGTAGACGTCCTCTGAGATAAATTCTGGACGGGGATGGCTTGCAAACGCTAATATATTATTTGCCTGTATATCAAGTAACCTGCAAAATTAATTATGGTCATAACTTATATCAATCAACACCGCAACAATACAATATGCCAAACTTTTCATGAATTAGCGTTGGAAACTTGGGCTACGCTTCATCAAGGTTTTACGGTTGGAATGACAGTTGGTGAAGAAACAATAACTGACAACAATTTATTTACTATTCAATCGCTACATCCTGATAAGGTTGCAATTGTCAAATTTGCTAAAGCGAGGGAATCTCAGATTGGAGCAGATTGGGAGTGGTGGCTTGGCAATCCATATGATGGGTGGATAAAAATGCGAGTTCAAGCAAAAAAGATTACTCCAAAGCAACTTGCATACAAGGGCGTTGATCATCCGAATGGAACAAGACAACAAATAACTAATCTCATCTCAAAAGCAACTTCTGATGGTTTTATTCCTGCTTACTGCCTTTATAACACCAACTTGTCGCCAAGACTTCCGATGTGGGGATGTGCAATCGCAAATGCCGATGCTATGCTTGCTGGATTAAAGGCTTCTGGAAAATCTGGCATGGTGAATTTTGCGAAAATTCAGGGATCTGCTTTTCCTTGGGAGAAATTAGTTTGTGAAAAGGAAGTGAAGGATACATTTCCGCGACGTATCCAGAAACGATTTGCTGAAATTGTTCCTGGAAATCATAAAAACTATATAGAGGAAGCATATTCTCGCGATTTACCAGAACATCTTAATGTTATGCTTAAGCCATTCTATACAGGCAGGTCTGAATTAATTGAAACAATTGGTGACTCTGTCGATGTGCCGGGATTAAAATATATTGCGGTAATATCCGACCAACCAATTTTTCCACCAAGACGGAATAATTTGATAAATAAGGAAAAATAATGCTCACTGATTCTAAACTGCGTTCGCAAGTTGATGCACTCTGGCTCAAATTCTATTCTGGTGGTCTTTCCAATCCGACGGATGCAATTGAGCAGTTTTCGTATTTATTGTTCTTGAAACGATTGGACGACCGCGAAAATGCGTCTGAAAGGCAGGCACGACGTCGGGGTGTCGAATACAAATCTAAAATCCGAAAAGAGATGCGTTGGGGATATTGGCGGAATTTCAAAGCGGAAGACGCGTTGAAACATCTTAAGCAAGTTGTTTTCCCCAATCTGGTCAATCTTGCAAACGGAGCAAGTTCATTTGCCGAATATATGAAGACTGCTGATTGCAAAATTAATAAACCTGGTTTGTTGATTGAAGCCTGCAGCCTAATTGATGAAATGAAAATCTCTGAGCAAAACCAGGATGTACAGGGCGACTTGTATGAATATCTGTTGTCGAGGTTGAACACTTCGGGGCGCAATGGACAGTTCCGCACGCCGCGGCATATTATCCGCATGATGGTGCAGATGGTGGACCCGCAGCCGCGCGAACGCATCGGCGACTTGGCGGGCGGGACTTGCGGATTCCCCGTCAACGCGCACCAGTATATTTTGGAGAAGCATACCTCGGCGGGGATTTTGGAATACGATGCTGAGGGGCTGCCGCACCATCTGATTGGCGACGGGTTGTCGAGTCCTGAAAGAACGTTCATGTCGTCCAAGAAGTATTTGCGGGCGTTCGATAACGATTCGGGCATGACCATGCTGCGGATCGGGTCGATGAATCTGATGCTGCACGGCTTGGAGTCGCCGCAATTCTTTTACATGGATACGCTGTCGAAGTCGTTCAACGATGAGCGCGAGTATGATGTGATCCTGATGAACCCGCCATTCAAGGGTGCGGTGGATAAGGGCGACGTCCATCCCAGCCTGCCAGCCGATACAACGAAGAGTGAACTGCTTTTCCTGCATTTGATCCTGCGGGCGCTGGATATGGGCGGGCGCGCGGCGGTGATCGTACCTGACGGTGTGCTGTTCGGTTCGAGCCGCGCTCATGTGGAACTGCGTCGTAAGATCATCGAGGAGAACCGCCTGGACGGGGTGGTCTCGATGCCTTCGGGTGTGTTCAAACCGTATGCGGGTGTGAGCACGGCGGTGCTGTTCTTCACGCGCGGCGCGCAGACCAAGGACATCTGGTTCTACGATATGGCGCACGACGGTTTTTCGCTGGACGATAAGCGTGTGGCGATTGAGGAAAACGATATTCCTGATGTGGTGAATTGTTGGGGCAAGAAATTTGATAAGAAGTTCAACGCGAGTCGGGAAGCGAGAATCGCTGAGCTACGGACCTTACTTACACCAATGAAGGATGAAAGGCGAAAGATGCAGGCTGAGATCAATCGCCTCACATTCGACCATGCGATTGCTCCCGCTGGCGACGGCGCTATTGCTGCTGAATTATCTTCCGCCCAAACCCGACTCGCCACTCTGCAGTCAAAAATCGAAAATCCGCAATCCGAGTTGGATCGTCTCACCCGCCAGTTCTGGGTGACGAAGGAGCAGGTCAAAGCCAACAAGTATGATCTCTCTGCCAGCCGCTACCGTCAAGTGGACGCGGACGCTGTCTATCACGAGATGCCGTCTGTAACGCTGGAACGCCTGTCCCGTTTGGAGCAGGTGATGATAGATGAAATTAAAGAATTAACTTCAATACTAAAACAGGATGACGGTAAATGAATTATGCGAAGATTTCCGCAGGAGAAGTAATTGATATTAATTGGGGTAATACGTCAATTACAAAAGAGTCGTACACTCACGAAGGCTACGTTGCGTTTAGTGCAAGTGGTGCAGATGGTTTCTTGCCTTCATTTGAACATGAAGGTGAAGGTGTTGTTCTATCTGCCATAGGCGCGAATTGCGGAAAATGTTTTTATGCAAATGGAAAATGGACAGCAATAAAAAATACAATAACTTTTGCGCCAAAGGACAAAGAAAACGTTGATTTTCGTTTCCTGTTTTACTACTTGAATCAACCAGATATTTTTCGTAGCCACGGCGGTGGACAACCATTTATTACTCTCGAAACATCAAGAAATTTACAAATTCCCCTTCCCCCGTTGACCGATCAAGAACGGATTGCGTCCTTGCTGGCGCGCGCCGACCGTCTGCGTCAACTACGGCGGACCGCGCACGAACTTGGCGATGCCCTGCTCCAGTCAGTGTTTTTAGAGATGTTTGGGGATCCAGAGACAAATCCAAAAGGTTGGGATGCGGATGATTTTGAAAAAACAATTCTAAGCACTCAAAACGGTTTTGGTCAAAGAGAAGACTTCAGCCCAAACGGAACAATCGTTTTACGGATTCGTGATATTAGTTCGGGAAAGGTTGATTTATCAGACCCAAGGCGAATGATTATTCCAGAAAAAGAATTGGCAAAATATGCTCTTGAATCAAAAGACTTGATTGTTGTCCGAGTAAACGGAAATCCAAATTATGTTGGTATAGCGTCGGAGTTTACTGAACAAAAAGAGCCTGTTGTATTTAGTGACCATGTTATTCGAATAAGAATGAACAAGGAAATATTGAATACAACTTTTGTTGTTTATTTGCTAAATTCGCCTTATGGACGCAAACAGACTTTAGGAAATATTTCAACAACGGCTGGTCAATTCACAATTAACAGTTCAGGTATATCTCGAATAAAAATGATCCATCCACCGCTGAGCCTGCAAGAAGAGTTTGCGGGCGTGGTGGCGCGGGTCGAGGGTCTGCGGGGGAGGATGGGCGAGTCCACGCGGCAGGTGGAGGGGCTGTTTGAGAGTTTGTTAAGTGAGGTGTTTGATGGCTAGAGGCAGACAAACCGCACAGCAATCTAAACCATCTAATCCTGAACAAAAACCAAGTCTTGTTCTAGTCATAGCAATTATTGGTGCAGTGGCTGTAATTGTTGGATCTATCATTACTTATTTCGGCAATGTCACAGCTGCGTCTATACCTGTTGAGGCTGCCCAAACTGCCGAGGCTCGTCACACGGCTGTTGCAATAACAGCTCAAGCATATTTGCCAGATTCGACGATTACCCCTGTTCCAACCATTACTCCAGCCATTGTTGCTACTTCAACTCCGAGTCCAACATTAGCTGTAGACAGTCAACTTGTTCAACTTATTGATAATTACTACACTTGTATTAATATTGCGAACACAGGCTCTGACAGTGATTATGAAGAATGTTGGAATTTATTGTCTGATCGGCCTGGGGAGTTTCAGTCTAATTTGAACAAGAATAATTTCAAAGCGTATTGGAAAAAATATAAAGTAACTTATGCCCTTTACTACTGTTCAAAAAACCTTCAAAGCTATGTAGACGCAAGATATTATCTTTACGAAAGAAGTGATTTGTCAATTCCAATTGGCAATGGAAGTCCGTTTTATTTAGAGTATCTGTTTGCTTTTGACGAAAATGGATGGCGAATAAAAGGGGCAGATGATTCGATTAGTGAAATTGGTTCATATTGTGAAAGCCAACCGAGAATAGAGAAATTATCATTAAAACCATGAGTATCGAAGCTTGTCTTTCTTTCATTGACAAGAAAGAAGAGTTTGCGGGTTTGGTGGCGCGGGTCGAGTCACTCCCGCTCACTTCGCTCGGGGACTTCGTGCGCGGGAGGATGGGGGAGAGTGAAAGACAAGTTGATGGGTTGTTTGAAAGTCTGTTGGCTCAATCATTTTCAAGTTAGCCTCAAAGGAGATTTTATGAATGCAGATGCTTTCGAAAGATTAGAAAAAGAGTTCCATAAAATCGTGAAATTAATTGATAAAGATCCTTTTGACTCACATGACTTCATTTTGAAACTGGCTCAAAAAAATCAAAAGTTGTATGTCCAGTTGTTGTATGTGTATAAAGAGAATAACCAGCCTTTCCAATCAGTTCACAAGGAAATTGCTAAGAGATTGAAGAAACACGACGACTTAGTTCAGTATGATTCTCGAAGTCATTCTAGCAAGAATATTTTTGGACGTGTGAACAAATGCGCAGTGTGGCACAAAGTGAAGTAACAATCATGCAAGAAGAGTTTGCGGGCGTGGTGGCGACCGAAGGGAGCGTCGAGTTGCTGAGGGGGAGAATGTCCGTGGAGGGGAGACAGGTCGAGGGGTTGTTTGAGAGTCTGCTGGCGCAATCATTTGGTAATCAATAAAAGGTGACAAAATGGCAAAACGACCGCAGGTCTTTGATCAAATCTCGTTTGAAGAGTCGCTGAGGCGGCAAGGTTGCACAGAGAGTTTCGTCAGTCCAATAACCAGCGACTTCAAATTATTCGTTCCAATTGCTCTCCGTTATCTTGGAAAAGATAAATTATTCGAAATCGTGAACCGTGCGCGTCCTGAGTTGAAACTTGGAGAACAAGATCCCGCTTGGCGTGAAGCCGTAAAATATATTGTAGGCTGGGCGGAAGAACAAATTGAAGAATATAAGGCGCAAAAATGAAGGAGGTCGGCGTGATGGCGCGGGTAGAGTCGCTGCTAGAGTCGCTGCTAGAGAGAAGGTCCGATGCGATGATGTAGGTTGAGGGGCTGTTTGTGCCCATATTGAAAGAGAATTTTGGAGGAGCGCAATGACATCTTTTCGTTCGTCCGCTTCATTTGGAAAACGGCAGGAATACATCGCCATTGCTGAATTATTAAGACGCGGATACGATGTTTATATGACTCTGGTCGATGATCAGCAAATAGATTGCGTTATAAGACAAGAGAAAAACGGTGCATTACGTTATTTGGATATTCAGATAAAAGCCAGATCAGAAGATGCAAAAAATCCCGGGACGTTCTCCGCAATGGGGATACGTCGACCAAGAGAAAACTTCTTTTTCATCTTCTATTCAGAACAAGCAGACGCTTACTGGATAGTCCCTTCCCTTGAATTGATAAAAGAAGCCAATCAGAACAAGTCTGGAGCAAATGAGGGTAAATATCGGATAGTATTTACGAACGATAATAAGGATGGCGCAGCACCCCGACCAAGATTCAGGAAATATGAAAACGCATTTGACTTGTTGGTTTGGAAAGATGAAGAATAACCTGTTATACACACCTCTTGCAGGTATGGTGGCGCGGGCGGTCACAGAGGAATGTCAGGGAGGTATCGAAAGGTAGAGCGATGTATTTTCAAGTCAGGTGCGAAAGGAATGCGCATGTCAGCAATCGAGGAATTGGAAGAAAAATTCACCGAAATTGTCGGTTTGATGCCCGATGAGTTCGACTCGCATGAATTCATACTGAAGATCGCCCAGGCCTACCAACAGCTTTATGTGCAGGCGCTCAGCGAATACGCCGATAATAATCAGCCTTTCCAGTCCGTTCACAGCGAAATCGCCAGAAGATTGCAGAACCACGCCGACTTGGTGAAGCACATCGGTGACAGGCCCAGCAGGAATATTTTTGGGCTTGTAAATGAGGCGGCAGTCTGGCAAAAAGATAAAAGGCAGTTACCATTATTCCCCAACGAATGACATGGACCCGCTTACTTGAAGCGGGTATAGAGCATGCCGGCGGTGAACACACACGAGCCAACCCCGACCAGCAGGCAGGCGAGGGTCACGATCAGTGCGGCGGCGTTATTTTGCATTTTGCGTTCCAGCACGGCTTGCGCAGGGTTCTGCGGATCATAATAGACCGTGCGG
>Ga0315268_10003879_pt1 | contig 16373 bp, 9 predicted proteins | sample C1_top_MG_FD_204535 | JGI IMG/M metagenome (GOLD analysis project Ga0315268, IMG submission 204535) | Sediment microbial communities from Yellowstone Lake, YNP, Wyoming, USA - C1_top | ecosystem: Environmental > Aquatic > Freshwater > Lake > Sediment | place: USA: Wyoming | collected 2017-08-01
CACATCCGCAAGGTTTTTGAGAGCTTTCTTCGCCGCACAGTTGACCAGACCATTGTCTACTGTCCCACTTGGGGTTTCGGCAACGATCTGATTCAAAATCCCCAGAAAAAGCGGGGGGAGTCCTGCCGACCAATTAACCAGTTCGGTTTTTGCCCCTGTTTGAAAGTTGTGGCCGGATATCAAACCGATGATCATTTCACGGTCCTGTTCATCAAAGGCACCAATGCGCACCGGGTTCATGTCGAAGATATTCCAAAACGGGCTGCTGATTGCATCCTGACTTCGGATTAATTGGCTCAGTGGTTTTCTGGATGCGGTAACGATTTTATGTTTTCTGCCATAGAAGATCGTGCGCATCTGGTCCCACAGGTGTCCCGTCAGCTTGCCTTGTCCCAAAGGTTTGTCAAAGCCATCCCAAAGCATAAGAACTGGTAACCCTTCTTCGTCGAGGTATTCAGCCACTTCCGAGAGATTGCTGAACGAATGCTCATCGAGATGCCGACGGTATTCAGCCGTATCGATTGGCGACCGGGCCAGACTGTCACGCAACTTGTCACAGAGCTGCGTGATAAAATCCTGGTCGGATTGCGGTGCGACATGACCCAGATGCCAATGCAGCACAACTTTATAAGGCGAAGCTCCAATCTCGGCGCGTTCGGCAAGGGCATGCATGATGACGGTTTTCCCCACAAATCGCGGACCGATTATGGACAGATTGCTGGGCGTGGATTTCGTCAGATCATTCCAGATCCGCTGCATGATATTGGCACGACCAAGCATGGGCGGTATATCTGCGCCCAATATGGGAAACTGCGATTTACTCATGTTGATCCTCCGTTTCCAACTTTGCCTTGCGTTTTATGGCTGCGAAGTCTTGCTGTTTTTCGATCCAGTTTCCCATTAGCGGGATCGCCAGAACGTAGTGCCCGCCGCCAGCCTCGTTCACCAGTTCGACCAGCTCGAGTTCTCTTAAGTATTCAAGATCCGTAATCAGGGTTTCGTCGTTGATTTCAATGCCGTGAACAAGCAAACGTTCTTGAATAACTCCAAGCCGGAGGGCATCCGGACCCACGGATTCATTGTGACAAAGGGCCAGCAGGAAACGCCTTCGTTCCGACCCGGCGTAGTCCCAGAGGCTGGCAAAATGTTCGTTGTCTTGAACCAAGGCATTTCCTGCCTGGTCCACGAGATCGAGAGTCACCGACCGCATTTTCAATTGCGCAGCCATATCAAAAACACGGTTACAGAGGCACTGAAGAAGATATGGCTGACCTGAGGTGAGAAAGATCGATCGTTCAACGGCTTCCGGCGAGTAGGTCAGGCGGTCTTTTACGGGTTCAGTAACCAGCCTGCGAGCATGCTCCGCAGGAAGTGATGTCACCCCAAACCGGGTCCCCAGGCCATATAGAGCTGACCAATGCTCCTCTCGCAGCCGCTTCAGCCGTTTCGATCCGGTCAAGATGGCGCAAAAGCTAGGGAAGGTCTGAACGAGAAATCGGATGTTTTCCGGTACCTGAGGCGACGTAACGCCGCTATCGATGCCCTCTTGGATCTTGTCAAATTCATCCAGCATCAGGAGCAGGCCGAGATTGCGCCCGGCCAGAAAGTCGAGGGCAACCTCAACGTAATCCCGAAAGTCGGAAAATGGGGATGCCTCCCCGATGCCTTCGCGACATGCCTTCGCAATGCCGAGTTTCCCGCGCGGTGGCAGCTCGGTTCCGTCCGGCAGAGGCGTCTTGTCACCCAGTGTCTGAAGACCCTTGGCAATGCTCTTGGCCATTTCCCGAAAAACTTCCGTTGTCGGAACACCCACTCCCTCTCGGCTGCCCTCAGCACCCTGCAGGCTACAGTAGACACCCAGCCATCCGGGAACCGAATCGGTGCCTTCTAAATGCCAGAGCACCGACGATTTGCCCGAACGGCGGTTTCCTTCCAGCAGAACCACATTGCCGCTAAAAGTGATTTGTCGCCGGATCTGATCCAGTAAATCCTCTCTGCCGAAAAAGACATCGTTGCGATCAGGTCGAACCGGATCGCCGCAGACATATGGACTTGCGCCAAGGTCAGTAAATCTGTTTACAGTTTCAGATATCACTGGCATCACCTTGGACACCTCGAAAGGTATCTCACAAGTCCCTTCAACCTGTCTCCCATCCAAAGTCAGAGCAGACCAGTGGACAGTGAGCGTCAATGGTTCGGCAATCTTTGGAGCCAGAATACGCAGATTGAATTCTGTCGAAGCATTTTCCGTCAGATAGCCAAGCTCACCATTGCCCCAGTCCGGAGAAGTACTAACCTCGATTTCACGGAGTGGCAGCAGCCCCTTGTTCTGAAATTTCAAGACAATCTCTGCCACTTTACCAGCATGCAGGATAGCCGTGTCAGCATTAATAATAATCTGCACTGTATTTAGTAATTTCGAACAGCTCTGGGCCAGCCATCCGGCGACAATGCTGGTCAACTTCCGGGCCTTGCCCTCGTTGGGCAGGTGCCCTTTGATAGCTGCTTCGGCACGTTTAAGCCCCTGTACTGATTCTTGCAGGACGCTGAGCAGGCCTGAACCAAGGGGCATTTCACTGACTCCTCGAAGGGTTGATATAGCCTCATTGAAAGCAAGAAGCCATGGAACCAAGGTACTCTCGCCATGACTCCCATGGGCTGTTTCATTGCGGAGCGGTCGGACATGCCTTGCCAACTGATCCAGCAGGGTCAAATCCAGCGGGTCGGTTATCGTATCTATCTCTGTCGGCAGGTCCTTAAGTTCCTTTTCAACCCATTTGGCTATGGGATCAAGATCACCACTCGTGAGCAGTTGAGTAAGATAGGCCAGCACATCCACCCCGTGTTCACGATACTCTGCGGCAACACGCTGTTGCATCTGCAGTGGCGGCAGCGGCACAGGGATTTCTTCGATGACACGTTTGGATAGATGGCGAATTGTTGTTGCTGCTGTTGACCGGTCCATGAGCCAAACACGGCAATCGCTGCTGTCAAGGTAGGCGGTAAGATAGTGAGGATCAAGACGCGAACTATCGACCCGCAGAACATACAGACCGCTTGCTGCAACTGCTCCGACAGCGCCATTGCGGACAATTCCGACTTTGCCGATAGTGCCTGATTTGGAGAGCAGCACATCCCCAGCCCGCAGCTTACAATGTCCATCTATCCCCACAGCAACCTTTGCCGAGATCCAGGAACTTCCTCGTGTCGCCTGGCCCTTTTTGATATCCTTAATTCGGATAAAAGGAATTGGCTCGAGAGTGGATAACACATTCTGCTGTTTGCTGCTTGCCTGGGTCATTGCAAAATGATTTTGCCGGCTGTCCGATAGCGAATGAGTTCTTGGTGATTCATTAATCAGATCTGCCGAACGAATAGAACGTCCGATCATAATCTGGCAGCAGTCTTTTAGCTGGACCAGTTGAACTTCTGGTCGAATCGTCTCAAGGATAGCGGACAGACCACTCTGATCACGGCGTTGCGGGGTAAAATCAAATTCTGTTTCGGCCAGAGTTTTTGCCCCAACATCCCAACAGCAGTCGGAAGGTTTCTGAGCACGGGTTTTCTCGGCCAACTCACGGGCCTGACTTTCGGAGATTATCGCTGGCTGCCTACCCTTGCCACGCTCGAAGAACTTTTCAGCGTCTACCATGCGAATCTGTTTTGTGGCTCCGCCGCGTCGCAGAATAAGTATACTGGATTTAATAGCTGTAAGCGGTAAAAATGTCGTTTCAGGAAGAGCTATAACGGCCTCAACTGTATGGTTCTCCAAGAGAATTTGACGAAGTTTCTTCTCCGGCCCGCCCCGAAAGAGAAACCCCTGCGGCACGACAATTACTGATCGACCGCCTGGCCTCAATTGGGCAAGCGCATGCTGAACAAAGAGACCAGTGGCATCGTTTGTCCTTACCGGAAAGTGGTCAAGACCTTCCGGATTTATGCGCATACCAAAGGGCGGGATGGCAATTACTAAATCAAAGCCATTCTGCTGAGGATTATCCGGCGGGGTGCGCTCCAGACTGTTTCCCAGTTCAAGCTGAGGGGAATCGATACCTGCCAGCGCTAAACGGGTCAGGCCGATAATGTAAGCCGACTCGTTTAACTCAATGCCAGAAATGTCAAGACAAGGCATGCCATAACGGGCACAGTTTTTTTCCTTACTGTGTAAAACATATTCACTGGCGGCAGTCAGCAGGCCCGCTGATCCGAAACAGGGGTCATATACCCTTTCACCAGGGGCAGGTGCGGCCAGTTCTACGATGAGTCTGGCTATTGCAGGTGGTGTCATGAATTCCCCTGACAATCTGTAAGCCTTGGCATAAAGAAACTCATCAAATATGGTGAGTAGCTGTCGCCGATCGTTTGGCGTCTCAAAAGGCTGCTCAGCCAGCCATTGAACAAGAACGAACAAAGACTGAGATGGAATGCCTGAAAGCCTTTCCATTGGCCCGGAGATGCGGTGCAGATGGGTGGCCAGAGGGTTGTGCCGGGAGTTGCTGAGCTGGCGCAGGGCAGCGGGAAGACGCTCGGTCAGGATATGGAAAAGATCATTAGGGCGCACTTGATGCCAGGTTCGCCAATGGAGCGAGGCCGGCAACACGGGTTCGTAAGCTGTGTCGTCAAAGGCGGCGATAGCCTCCAGTTCCGCCTCCTGAAAATCAGCCCAGCGGAGATAAAACAGGATGGCCAGGATCAGGGCGATATCATGGCTGGGAAGTTTTTGTTCCCGCAAGGCATCATGCAGATACCGACTCGCAGATGTTGACGACAGCTCGGCCATTGCGTTTACAGCTCCCCAGCAAAGGCTTTGCGCAGAATGGACTCGCGCATGAATCTCAACGCTTCATTCTGTCGTTGCTGTAAATCGATAAGCTCCATTGAAATCGAGAAGGCTTCATCCAGACGGTCAACAATCTCGCGTTGTTCTTCCAAATCTTCGGGTATTGCGAGTTTTATAGAAGCCAGGACTTTGGAGTTGATGTTCGGCTGTGCACCACCTCGCATATTTTGGTGAATTTGATCCCAATAAAGGGGGCTTTGGAAAAAGTGGTAAATAAGGCGAGGCAAAACCTGTTCTTGATTAAGTTGCAATCGGATGAGGTAGCTTGCGAACACTGATAGGGGCGGTTCGTTCTCAATTAAAAAACTCTTGCCTGTGGTAGCACCTGTTCGGGCAAATAAAATATCGTTCTTGGCCAGTTTATATTTCGCAGTCTGCTTGGAATCAGCTTCACAATAGGGGACTGAATCCCAATTTACGGTATGATTTTGGATGTCTGTTATCCGCAAAAACTGCGGACCAATAGGTGCTTTTGTCGAACTTTGTGTATAGCCGTACTGGATGAAAGCTGCCAGTTCACCTATACTTACTGACACCCATTTTTCAGTTCGCTCATTTGGTGCAAAAAAATCATGGCACCGACTCGGGTAGATTCCTATAGCCTCTTTCATTGCTTCAGCCCGCAGCTGCTCAAGCTCCTCCACCCGCTCCATGCACTCCCTGATGCGGGCGACGATGCTGCGCTGTTCAGGAAGAGAAGGAAGTGGAATTTCGATTGATTCCAAAACAGATTTATTTATTGACGGAACAGATGTGGTTTTTGCGAGAGGATACAAGTCGACAGTTTTGAGAAAGTACAGCAAAAATATCGGATCAATGAATTGGTGGTTAGGAATAACGCCGCTGACATTGTTGTCAAAAAGCATCTCTCTTCCTGTTAATGCACGAAAATTTTGGCGTATAGCTTCCCCTATTTTTGCAAAAACAATTGTTCCAGCAGGAAAAGGCTTAGCCCTTAATTTTTTCACTTCCTCTTTATCTATATAATTTCGCGCGTTAGCTATGAGCTGCCCACCATTACGGACAATATTGGAGATATCGCCGACTTTCCCAAAAGGATAATCTCCATGTTGTTTGCCCTGAAGAGATTTTGGGAACCCAAATCCTGAGCAAATTTCACTGACCTCTCCAAGCTTTTTGGCAGACCAGCCCTTAAGCATTGGTTGCCTCCAAAATTCCTTCCAACTCGCCAAGTAGTTCCAAGATTCTCTCTTCTTTGGCCTTAATGGACTGCACGAGTTCAAGGGCCGGGCGGTGTTCGTAGTCGTCCTTCCGGTTCGGGTTTTTAGCCGACAGGTCGTATCCCCGCTCGATAATCTCCTCTACCGGCACGATCCAGGAGTTTTCACCAGTCTTCCGTTTTTGCCATTTGGCCAGAAAATCGGGAATCTGGTTGCCACCCATGGGCTTCCGGGTGGATTTCAGCTCAAATCCATCGTTTGTGAGTTCATAAAACCAGACTCTTTTCGTCCCACTGCCATCCATAGGTCGGTCGAAAAAGATGACATTGGTCTTCACTCCGGTATAGGGCAGGAAACAGCCGGCGGGCAGGGAAAGTATGGTGTGAACGTTGAATTGCTCCAGCAGCTCCTTGCGGACCTTCTGGTCAGGCCCGCCCCGGAACAGTACCCCTTCTGGAATGACCACGCCGGCCCGGCCACCCTTCGCCAGGTTGGCCATGATGTGCTGGACAAAGAGGCATTCGGTGGCGCCGGAGTGTACCCGAAAATTGGTCTGCATCTCATGGGCCATTTTGCCGCCGTAGGGCGGGTTGGAAAGAATCACATTATATTTATCTTTCTCGCCAACATTATGATTGTGAACCTCTAAGGTATTAATCAGTTCCAGGTTGGCTCCCTCGACACCATGCAGAATCATATTCATAGTGCCCAGCAGATAGGTGAGGGGCTTGATCTCCATGCCGTAAAAAGTCCTCTGCTGGAGGGTGTCAAGCTGCTTGCCGCTGAGGTTTGCGCTCTTGCGGATAAAATCAGCGGACTCACCCAGAAAGCCTGCTGTTCCGAAACAGGGGTCATAAATGCGATCGCCTGGTTTAGGCTTTACCACTTCAACCATGGCGCGGATGATATGGCGCTGGGTGTAAAACTCGCCTGCATATCCGGCTGAGTCGGCGGCAACCCGCTTGAGCAGATCCTCATAAATCTCCGACAGCACGATGATGTCCGTATCGCTTGAAAAATGAAGCTTATCCACCTGCTGCACCACCCTGGCGAATGACACTCCCCGGCGGCAGTAGTTCCTGACATTATCAAAGATCCGTCGAAATCGTTGCGCCATCGGATCATCCCCCATGCCTTTTGTGGGATCGGGACTGGTGAGCTTGATCCACAGCTTGCCGTCCACAAATTCAAGCATCCGATCGGGGTGGTCGGTATCTTTGGCCCATTGAGACCAAGCGTATTTACCGGAGAGACGGCGCTCATATGCCTTGTCGTCAAAGGAGGCCTCTTCTTCACGCCGGATTTCGGCCTCATCAAACGCCTTCAGAAAGAACAGCCAGGCAAGTTGCTCCACATAGTTGCGTGCATCTACGCCCTCCTGATTAAGTTGATCGCAGGCGTTTTTCACAGCCTGCTGAACTTCCTGGCGGCGATGGTCGGTTTTATTGGTCATAAATCTGTATCCTTTTAATTATGCACTCATGGGCACATAGAGATGTTGTTTTACTGCCTCAAGGTCGGTTTTCAGCAATTGCGGGCCACCGTAGTTCCGGGACAAGTTCTGAAAGCTGCCGAATTGTTCCACAAACTGGGGAGCGCCATAGGTTCGTGCCTGTTCCAGATCGTCGATACCAAAAATCGCATAGTGGTCTAAAGCGGTCTGCCAGAACTGAATTTTTAGCGGGTTAACGGATTGAAATTTGGATTGGGTTTCCGCGGCTTTGTCCAAGGAGATCTGCGCCGGGAAAGGAATAATTTCTCCGGATTTAAGCGAGGCACTACCCAAATGTGAAAACAACCAGTTTTCTTCGGATTGCCAGAATCGGCTTACCCGTTGGGGACGAGTCGGGACACGCACCATTTGAAAACCAATTTTAGCAAGAATATCAACATCATCCGTAATTGGTAAATCCATGAAATGACGGAATGCCGAGGGATAAATATCGTGGTCGCGCAGTTCGTCTCTTAGCTGTTTACGGCTGTTCTTGTCGATCCAGATAGCGAGCAGATCATCAAGGCTTTTCGTTGAAACATTGAGAATGAATTCCCGCGACTGCTCGGTGTATTCCTCAAAAGGAATCTTGCTGCCGTCTGCCAGACACACATACCGGTTGGTGTCGGATATGACTACCGAAACGCCTTCGCCCACGGGCTTGACTGCCGGTTCATCTGTTCTCTTTCTGGGCTTGGACTTAGGTTGGGCGCCTTTTTGCCGGTTGGCTGGGTGGCCGTCAAATTCGGCGTCTTCAAGCAGGCTTGCCCCGGAATAATCGAAAATGGTGAAATATCGCTTGTTGATGTCATCGCAAAGACGGGTTCCGCGTCCCTTCATCTGTTTATAAAGGATGGCACTTTTAAGTGGCCGAACAAAGACGATATTCTTGACATCGGGAGCGTCATAACCAGTGGTCAAAAGATCCACCGTCACGGCTATGCGGGGCTTGCTGGGGCCGACAATAGCAAAGTTGCGCTCCAGTTGGTGGCTGTTGCGTTCAGCACGGGTGATTCGGCCGGCATAGTCGTTGTCTCCGGAGAGGGTGCGAAGTTCCGCAGCCATGAAAGCGGCATGCGTGTCATCTACGCAAAAAACAATGCTTTTGGCATCCCGCAGTCCGTATTTTCCCAGGATATCCCAGAGATCTTTGGCAATGGCCTTGGTACGATCCGGTATACGAATGTCGCGCTCAAAATTGGCGGTAGTGTAATGCCTACCGTCTGGGCCAGTGTAGCCATCTTCATCGAGGTTGGTAATGCGTTCTTCCAGTAGGTAGGGAACCAGGTAGCCATCTTCAATAGCCTGCTTGAGGCTGTACGTATAAACTGGTTCACCGAAATACTCGTAGGTGTCGCGGCGTTTTTCCTCATCAGTCAGAATGCGGGAGCCTTCTTCCAGTTCACGAGGTGTTGCAGTAAGGCCAAGCTGCAATGCGGAACTGAAATGTTCCAGCACGCCGAACCAGTCACCAAACCCGGAACGGTGGCACTCATCAATCACTACAAGATCAAAAAAATCGGGATCGTAATGGGCATAGACCTTTTTGCCGTCCAGATCTTCATCAAGGCTCTGGTAGTTGGCGAAAAAGATTTTACCGATCTGGTGCTGGCCTTTGGCAACAACTTCTTTATCGATGGTGACTCGCTCATTCGCCGTGAATGCGGCAAAAGCCCTGTAGGCCTGGTCTTTGAGGGAGTTACGGTCGGTTAGAAACAAGACATGTTGTCGTTTTAGTGAATCACTGTTCATCATCTTCCAGATCATCTGGAAAACGGTAAAGGTTTTACCCGTGCCTGTGGCCATGAGTAAGAGAACGCGATTAATGCCCTGGGCAAACTTCCACAGAGTTTTAAAAATGGCAACATCCTGGTAAGGCCGGACTTTTTTCCGAGTGACCTGGTCAATATGGTATCCGGCGGCAAATGTGCCTTCCCAGCGGTCCCAGTCAATGGAGACACCGTGCCGGATAAGAATGTCTTCAGGGGTCGGCATGGCCGTGATGGTTTCAAACGCGGAGGAGTCGTTATCGGTTAAAATCCAGTCAACACCATTCGAGGCAATGGAGAAACGGATGGCCAAACGCCGTGCATAGCGTGAACCTTGTTGCATGGCGTCGGCAGCGCTCGACGATTCGGCCTTGGCTTCTAAAACCGCCAGCGGAATACCTCGATAACGCAGAACGTAATCGGCGATGATCGCCTGCGTCTCGTCATACATAGACTCGCCGGCGATATTAACACGGCCAGGGCCAATGACGACTTGGCGTTCGTACTGCCAGCCAGCGTTTTTGAGGGCAGGTTCAATCAACTCCCGGCATGTTTGTTGTTCGTTTCGGTTCATATCTCCAATTCCAAATGAAATTTATTTACTTGAATTGCAACCCCTGTGCCAAATTAATTTACGCGATATTTTTTCAGCCAGTTTGAAAATGTCTGATAGTTTGAAATGCCCAGCAACTCGGCAGCTTTGGTTTTATTTCCATTGGCCTCAGCCAATGCTCTTTTCAGATAATGCTGGGCCAGTTTTTCCATAAGTTCCATAAGGTTAATCCCATCCGCCAGCGGTTTGCCGAGAAGTCCGTCGGCACCAGGTTGGGCCATCGGCAACATGGCATCCCGGATATCTTCAAGATCGATGTTTGTGCCGGAAGACCAGATGGCAGCCCGCCTCAGTGTGTTCTGAATCTCACGAACATTGCCAGGCCAGTCATGCTGAAGCATAAGATTTTTTGCGGCAGAAGAAATATTTTTGTATTTATAGCCGGGCTCGTTAACGCTCTCTTTATTAATCTGATCCAGAATACTTTCTATTAAAAGGCCGAGATCCCCGGAGCGTTCTTTTAAGGGCGGCAGCTTTAAAACTGCAACTGCTATACGGTAAAAAAGATCCGGCCTGAAACGACCAACTGCGATTTCCTTTATCAAATCCCTGTTGGTTGCTGCAATAACGCGCACATCAAAAGGTATCGGTTTTGAGGCGCCTAACCTGGTCACCTCTTTTTCCTGTAATGCCCTTAAAAGCTTAACCTGTGCAGGCAAGGGTAATTCACCTATTTCATCGAGAAACAGTGTTCCGGTATTTGCAGCTTCAAAATAGCCTATGCGTTGTTTATCCGCTCCCGTAAACGCCCCTTTTTCGTGACCGAACAACTCAGATTCGATAAGCTCAGACGGGATTGCTCCGCAATTGACTGCTATAAACGGCTTCTCTTTACGGGGGCTTGACCTGTGGATCGCCCTGGCCAAAAGCTCCTTGCCTGTTCCGGAATCCCCCTCAATAAGCACTGAAACCGAGCGTGGCGCAATAAGCCTGGCCTTTGCAATAACCCGCTTCATGGTATTGCTGCGATGAATGATGTTTTCAAATTCTGGAGCGGCAGGCGAAAGACCGGCTGTCAGTTTTTCGAGTCTTTCATCCGGTTTTCTCAAAAGGTCAGGAATAAATTCCGCGGAAAGGTCAAAGGGCACCGATGCGACTTTTACGCCCCCTTTGATCGAAGATTCTATCAGCGTGGCAGGGAAACGGGTTTTGGCGATGATAATCCAGACTGCGGCCATTGCCGGGGTGCCGGGGCTGAGATGGTATGTCAATTCGGTGTCGGTATCTTCGCTTTTTAGTGTTTCTTTGATAACCCCAACTGCGGCTTCATAAATATCCCCGAAATGGGTCGGGCTGGCGAGACTGACCTTCTTTGTGATGATATTTGCAGAGGTTAATGTTTTTAACCAGTTTATATATCTCGTACAATCCGAATCCGGCAAATCTGATATAAGTATTATTTCCAGAAACAAGCATTCAGTAACAGCCTGAGCAATGGGGCCTAAACCAACATCTTTTTCTCCCCGTGAGGCTTTTAAATCGGTAAACCCTATCCAGGAGAATAATATTGATTTCATAGCCGTATTAAATACAAAATTTTTTGTATATATACAAGAAACTTTATCTGAGAATCAAAGAAAGGATTTAGCCTGGCTGCTTCATTTAACCCGTGAATAATTTTTCAAGATAGAACCTTGTGATAGGGTCGGCATCCTCAAAAGAATACTCCGGGTTTTTGTTTTTATCCGCCATTTTACTTCTTATGCCTGATGCAAGTTTTTTCCCGAGTTCCACTCCAAACTGATCAAACGGGTTGATGTCCCAGATAAAGGCTTCATAGACCGTTTTTGCTTCATAGAAAGAGAGAAGGCGGCCTATATTTTCCGGAGACAGATCGTCCAGCAATACGGTGGATGAAGGCCTGTTCCCGGGAAAATGCTTTGCTCCATCCGTGTCGTCTTTTCCGGCGGCGAGAGCGGCAGGCTGGGCTATAAGATTTGCCCAGAGCTCCTGGTGATTGGTAACTCCTTTTGATATGCTTTTATACTGCCCGTAACACGGATTTATAACTCCGATGAAATCGATCGGAAACGGCCTTCCCTGGTGGGCGAGCTGAAAAAACGAATGCTGGGCATTGGTGCCGGGTTCGCCGAAGATTATCGTTCCGGCAGGAACACCGAGAGCCTCACCGCCGTTAGTTACGGATTTGCCGTTACTTTCCATATTGAGCTGCTGTATGTGGGGAGCAAGCTTCGACAGCTGGGAGGCGTAAGGGATTACTGCCTGCGCCGGATAATGGAGAAAATTATTGTTCCAAACGGAAATAAGAGCGGCAACAAGGGGGAGATTTTCACCGGGTGGTGCCTCTTTTGCGTGCATGTCCATCTCTTCGGCCCCTTTTAAAAACCTCTCGAAAACCTCATATCCGAGGTAAAGGGCAAGCGGCACACCTCCGACCGCGGAGGTGACGCTGTACCTTCCGCCTATGAAATCAAACATGTGAAATGACGCAATAACCGGGTTTGAAGGATCATCTCCGGGGCTTCCCTTGCTTGTAACTGTTGCAAAATGCTTTGCAGGATCAAGTCCTTTCTGCCTCATGAATTCGTAAGCCTGGTTTGTGTTTGCCGTTGTTTCGGAAGTCGTGTAGCTTTTTGAAATAACAATCCAGATCGTGCTTTCGGGATCTATGACCGACGCAATCTCTCCGAAGTTGTTGATATCGACATTCGAAAGAAAATGAATTTTCATTTTCTTCAGAGCAAGATGTTTCAGCGCCGCTGCAACAAATTCCGGACCGAGATATGAACCGCCTATTCCTATCACGACAATATGCTCAAAGACTTTGCCTGTTGAGCCTTTTATTTTGCCTGAATGAATTCCGGAAGCAACCTCCTCGATTTTTTTTCTCACGGAAATAATTTCCGGCATTATATCTTTGCCGTTAACCAATACAGGATCATCTGAAAATGATCTTGATGCGGTGTGGAGCGCCTCCCTCTTTTCCGTGTTGTTGACTTTTTCCCCGTCCGTCATGTTTTTAAACAGCTCTTTTATTTTCCGCGCTTTAGCAAGATTCAAAAGAAGATTCATTGCTTTTGCATCCAGTCTCTGCCTGGAGAAATCATAGAAGAGGCCGGCCCCATTCAATGAGAAATTCTCAAAACGGTCATTTTCCTTAATCAAGTATTTGAGATGCTTTTTCTCACGGTTGATTACAGAGGCATGTTTTTTCAGGCTCTTCCATTCGGGAAGATCGTTTATGCTGTGGCGTCTCATTATTAATTACTCCCGCACGATTAGGCGAATTAACGAAGCCGTCATATTTTACCTGCAAGGCTTTTATGAATGTCCGTTATAATCTGTCCTGACAGCTCGGACATCGCCATGCTCATCGCTTCAGCAACAGCTTTTGGATTTTTCCGAACGCATGGTTTTCTTGCGCTGTATTTTTTCTGGAAAAGTATTCTTTTATTTATATCGGGTTCATTTTCCACCATCAATACGATATCGAGAGAAAGAACGGCTTCCCATGCCTTTCCCCTGTCGTCCTCATAAAATTCGTCAACAGTGCCCGAAACCGAATGCGTTGCTGCATATCCCGTGTCGTGGCTGAATACGCCCTTGAAGGAGCCGGATTGCTTGATATCACGGTATAAAAAATAAGCAATAAGTTGAGCAGGATTTGTCTCCCATCTGTCATAATTGTATTCATCCGTCTGGAAATCGCTTTTCCTGTAGCTTATTTTTTCGGAATTGTATAAAGGGGATGCGTAAAAGCGCTCAATCTTTATTATAAAGGGCAGAGCGTTCAAACCGGATAATTTAGGGGAGTCATATTCGAGGGTATAATAATTCGTTTTTGATGAGGAGCTTCCGAACATGGCGCATCCGCTTACCGGTAAGAGAATGCAGATGAAAAGAAACGCAAAAGAAAAATTGAAAAATGATTTTTGGGATATTTTCATAATAACTCCAATTGTTACAAGGTTAATTCGCTTAGGGTCCGTTACAAAATAACTATTACATTTCTGACTATTTTGTTAGGAGCCGTTACAAAATAACTATTACATTTCCGACCATTTTGTTACGGCTCCTTATGCCGGTCACGGCTTACGGCTCTTTATGCCGTTTTCGACATCCGGATGAACACTTTATTTTTTTTACAGCGGCTTATTTTTCTGTTTCTTTTTCAGGCGGAGGTGTGCCGAAAAGAAGCATGGCCGGCTGATCTGAAATAATATCTATTGAACGGTTCAGGCTTTCGCTGGTTTTTTCTATGCTCTGCATTGTAGCGGACACCTGACGTTGCATGGATGAAATATTGTAATCGGTCTTTTGTACAAGAACGGTACCTTCCCGTATAAGCGTTCCTGCATCATTTACCGCACTTTTAAAACTCCTTATTGCACCGGCAATTTCATCTCTGTTATCAGTCACTACATTATCCAGTTTTGTTATGGTGTCATTCAGGTTTGAAACTGTTTTGTCCGTATTTTCTGTAAATAGCTTGAATGTATCACCCGCTCTGTCAATAGATTCCATTGCCCTGTCCCATTTCTCCAGAGACGATTTTATGTCCGAAAAGAGTTGCCTTATCTTTGCCTCGGCTATGGCAGCGTTTATTTTATCGAGAGCGGCCTTTGACTTTATCGATATTCCTTCAAGATCCATCCTGTTGATTTGTGTTATTACAAGGTTCAGGCTGTCCATGAAGCGTTTTGTTTCAGACGGTTTTGTGTCAATTACAGTATGTCGTGGAGGGAAGCTGATTTTCGGCGAATGATCAGATTCCCCTTTTTTCTTTCTGTCCAGTTCGATGAACATGATACCTGTTATTCCAACCGATTTCAACTGGGCAACCACATATTTGTCAGGCTTCAAATCTGATTCAATCTTTATCACGATTTCGATCAGAGCCGTGTCGGGTGCAACAAGTATATTCTGTACACGTCCTATTGTAACCCCTCTGTATTTTACGGGAGAATCTATTGACAATCCCTGGACCGATTCGTCGAAATAGGCTGAATATAACTGCCCTTTTTCAAAATAATGAGAAGTCCCGAGCCATATTATTGCTACAAATGCAACGGCCAGTCCTATTACAACAAAGAGTCCGACGGCAAATTTTGTTTTTATTGAAGCCATTGATTTTCCATCTTTGCATTCCTGTTAAAAAATTGCCTTACCGACGGATCAGGATTGTGTTCCTTTATGTATCTGGGATCTCCTTCGGCAATTATGCTTTTGGTCTTTTTATCAAGCATTATAATCCGCCCGGCAACGGAAAATATTGTATCAAGGTCATGAGTTACAATCACTATCGTCGTGCCTATGCTTTTGTTTATTTGCAGGATAAGATCATCAATTTCAGACGATATAACCGGATCGAGGCCTGCAGTCGGTTCATCAAGAAACAATATTTTCGGGTTTAAAACAAGCGCCCGTGCGAGCCCAGCCCTTTTTTTCATTCCTCCGCTGAGCTGAGAAGGAAAATAATCTTCAAAACCCACAAGATCAACCGTGCGGAGCTTCAAATGCACAAGCATATCCACAGAGCTTTGGGGCAGTAAAGAATACTTGCCGACCGGAAGAGCGATATTTTCAGCAACAGTCATGGAACCCAAAAGGGCGCTGCTCTGAAACAGAATCCCGATTTTCTTTAAGATATCATGGAGTGTCCTGTCATCACATGACGTAATGTCAATACCGTCTATACGGACACTTCCCGATGAAGGCGTTAAAAGACCTGTCATGTGTTTTAACAGGGTGCTTTTACCGCACCCGCTTCCTCCAAGGATAACAAGAATTTCACCTTCAAACACATCGAAGCTGATTTTATCAAGAATCACTTCATCGCCATACCGGGCGGTAAGATTTCTGACTTGTATAACAGATTCTTTCTCCATAAATATCGTTTTTTATCTCAGGAAACTTCGTCCTACTGCAAACATTGAATCAAAAAGGATGATAAGAAAAATGCCGCTCACAACAGCCGATGTTGCGGCATTCCCGACCGCATCAGCGCCGCCTCTTGTCTGAAATCCCCTCAGGCAGCCAACCCATGAAATTATTACGGCAAAGGCAGCGCTTTTGGACATGCCCCAAACCACTTCAAAAAGAGTAAGCACTTTAATTGTCTGGGTTATATATGAACTCATGGTAAGGTCAAGAATAAGCACTCCTACTACAAGTCCCCCGGCTATTGCAAAAATATCTGAAAAAAGAGTCAAAAGCGGCACCACAATAATGGATGCCAGTATTCTAGGGACTGCCAGAAAAAGAGTGGGGTTGAAGCCCATTACAAAAAGGGCGTCTATCTCTTCCGATATTTTCATCGTTCCGATTTCAGCGGCGAATGCGGAGCCGGATCTTCCGGCAACAACTATTGCGGTCATTATCGGGCCAAGTTCCGAGACCATCGCAATCGATACAAGGGAGGCAACATATAAATTCGCTCCGAACTGTTCAAGCTGGAGAGAAGACATGAAAGCAATGACAAGGCCGAGAAGAAAACTTATAAGGGCCACTATGGGTA
>Ga0315268_10003880_pt1 | contig 16370 bp, 14 predicted proteins | sample C1_top_MG_FD_204535 | JGI IMG/M metagenome (GOLD analysis project Ga0315268, IMG submission 204535) | Sediment microbial communities from Yellowstone Lake, YNP, Wyoming, USA - C1_top | ecosystem: Environmental > Aquatic > Freshwater > Lake > Sediment | place: USA: Wyoming | collected 2017-08-01
CCGGAGCGCGGAGGGGACGGAGATGGTGCCGCGGGGATTCCGGCGCGCTGACAGCTTCGCGTACAATGAGGAAATGCGCGACTTCCTGGTGTTCCTTCTGTTCCTGGCAGCCTGGTTGGTGCTCACCCGTTGGCTGCTGCCCAAGCTCGGCGTCCCCACATGAGGCACGGCCTGCAGCGTCGAGGATCGACGCCCGGCCTCCTCCCCTGACTCCACGTCCCAACTTCCCGGACCTCAGAAATGAGCTCCACCACGCACGACAAGCGATTCGATCCCGCCCTGGCGCATCGCCTGGAAGATCCCGAGCGGCTCAAGTGGCTGCCTCCCGACGACGTCCTGCGCCACCTCTTATTGGAGCCGCACATGACGGTCGCCGACATCGGCGCCGGCACCGGCTACTTCGCCCTGCCGCTGGCCCAGGCGGTCGACAAGGTCTTCGCCGTCGACGTGCAGCCCGAGATGCTGTCCCTGCTGCGGGAGAAGCTCGCCGCCCAGGACGCGCCGCGCAACATCGAACTGGTCGAAGGAGAATCGGCCGCCACCCATCTGCCCCCGCATTCCTGCGACCGTGCCCTGCTGGCCAATCTCTGGCACGAGCTGGAAGAACCGCGGGACACGCTCCTCGAGATGGGCCGCATCCTCAAGCCCGGCGGGCGCATCGCCATTCTCGACTGGCGTCCCGACGCGGAGCATCCACCGGGACCGCCGCTGGAGCATCGCGTGCCCCTCGAGAACGTCATGGAGACGCTGCACCGCAGCGGGTGGGTGGCGCGCGCCGGCCTGCGCATCGGCCTCCACCACTACCTCGTGCTCGCCGAGCGCTCCTGAAACCGTCCGTGTGGCCGCGGACGCCTTCGCCCGCGGACGCGCGAGATTACAAGGGTCGCCGCGGCGGCCCTTTTTCTTTGTCCGCGCGCGGTGATATCGTTCCCCGTTCATTTCTTCCCGGGAGCGACCCATGCGCTATCTCTGCTCGCTGACGATCCTCATTCTGCTGTGCGCCGCCTCTCTGCCGGCACAGGCTCCAGCCGCTTCGGCGACACCAACCGTCCTGGTCCGCTGCGGTACGCTGATCGACGGCACCGGCGCCGCGCCGCGGGGCAATGTCTCCATCCTCATTCGCGGCGACAAGATAGCGGAAGTTGGCGCCTCCTCCGCCCCGGCCGGCGCGCAGGTCATTGACCTCTCCAGGGAGACCTGCCTCCCGGGCCTGATCGACACCCACACCCACGTTCTCCTGCAGGGTGACATCACCGCCAGGGAATACGAGGACCAGATCCTGCGCGAGGCGCTGCCCATGCGCACCATCCGCGGCGTGGTGGCGGCCGGGAAGGCGCTCGACTACGGCTTCACCACGATCCGCGACCTCGAAACCGAGGGCGCGATGTACGCCGACGTCGACCTGCGCGACGCCATCAACAAGTACGGCTACATCCCCGGCCCGCGCATGGAGGTGGCGGGGCGCGCCATGGATGTCACCGGCGCCTACCCGCTGCAGGGCTTTCCCCCGGAGTACCACATGCCCAGCGGCGTCCAGGTGGTGGACGGCGTCGAAGGCGGGCGGCTGGCGGTGCGCGAGCAGATCTCCCACGGCGTGGACTGGGTCAAGGTGTACGTTGACCGCAGCTACTACGTGCAGCCCGGCGGCGTGCTCAACGACATCCCCACCTTCACCCTGGACGAGCTGCGCGCCATCGTGGACGAGACGCACCGCGAGCGCCACAAGATCGCCGCCCACGCCATGGCGCTGCAGGGCGTGCACAACGCTGTCACCGCCGGCGTGGACTCCATCGAGCACGGCTACTACATCGCCGACGACGACCTGAAGACCATGGCGGAAAAGGGCATCTTCTACGTCCCCACCATCTACGTCGGCGAGTACGTGGCCCAGGGCCGCGCCGCCGAGGGTTCGCCCGTGTGGGTCGCGATGACGAAGATCCACGAGGACACCTTCCACCGCGCCTTGAAAGCGGGCGTGAAGATCGCCTTCGGCACCGACGCCGGCGGCTTCCCCTGGACCGTCAACCCGGCCAGGGAATTCGCCGGGATGGTGAAGTTCGGCATGACGCCCATGCAGGCGCTCGAGTCGAGCGAGATGACCGCCGCGGAACTGCTCGGCATGCAGGACAAGATCGGCTCCATCGCCCCCGGCAAGCTGGCCGACATCGTCGCCGTCCCCGGCAATCCGCTCCAGGACATTTCGGTGATGGAAAAAGTGAACTTCGTGATGAAGGGCGGCGTGGTGTACAAGAAATGACGATCGTCGCGGCCGTCGCGCTCGCCGCGTGGATCTACCTCGTCGTCTTCCACGGCCGCTTCTGGCTGGCAGCGCCGGCGTCCTCGCCGGCTGTTGCGCGGACATCCCCGTCCGCGCCGCGCGTCGCCGTCGTTATCCCCGCGCGCAACGAAGCCGATGTCGTCGCCGCGGCCGTCACTTCCCTGCTCTCGCAGGACCACTCCGGCCTTCTGCACATCTTTCTGGTGGACGACGCGAGCACCGACGGCACCGCCGACGTCGCGCGCCGCGCCGCCGCCGATCTGGGCCGCTCCGGTTCTTTGACGGTGATCCCCAGCGCCGCGCTTCCCACCGGCTGGACGGGCAAGTTGTGGGCGGTGGCCCAAGGCGTGGCGCGCGCCCGCGACTTCCAGCCCGGCTTCCTGCTCCTCACCGATGCCGACGTGGCGCAAGCGCCCGATGCCCTTTCCAGCCTCGTTGCTCTCGCCGAGAGCGGCCCGCACGATCTCGTCTCCTACATGGTGCGCCTGCACTGCGCGACGGCGGCCGAGAGGCTCCTGATCCCCGCCTTCGTCTACTTCTTCTTCCTGTTGTATCCGCCGCGCCGCGTGCGCGACCGCCGCTCGCGAGTCGCGGGCGCCGCCGGAGGCTGCATGCTGGTGCGTCCTGAAGCGTTGGAGCGCGCCGGCGGCATCGAAGCGATCCGCGCGGAGATCATCGACGACTGCGCCCTCGCCGCCGCTATCAAGCGCAGCGGCGGCGCGGTGTGGCTCGGCCTTGCCCCGGCATCGCACAGCCTGCGGCCTTACGACACCTTCGCGGCCATCGAGCACATGATCGCGCGCACCGCCTTCGACCAGCTTCGCCACTCCGCGCTGCTGCTGCTGGGCTGCGTTGCGGGGCTGCTGCTGACCTTCGTCGCGCCCGTCGCGCTGCTCTTCAGCGGGCACGCACTGCCCATAGCGCTCGCCGCGTCCGCCTGGGCGCTGATGACGATCTCCTATTTTCCGATGGTGCGTTTCTATCGCCGCAACGCGTTCTGGGCGCTGACGCTGCCGCTGGCTGCCGTCTTCTATCTCGGCGCGACCGCGCACTCGGCCATCAATTACTGGCGTGGCCGCGGCGGACAGTGGAAAGGCCGCGCCCAGGACGTGCGCGCCCGCACGCAATGAATAACGCGGGCGTCTCCGCCCGCGTCAACTGCCCACTGATTTACTGCTGCTTCCTGATCTTTCCGCGCACCGTAAGCACGGGGCAGCGCGAGCTGCACACCAGGCGGTACGCCTTGGGGGGCGGGAGTTGCTCCTTCTCGTCCTCCACGGGACGCACGCCAATGACGATGAGGTCGGCGTTCTTCTCTTCCGCCACCTTCAGGATGGTCTCGGCGGGCGCGCCGAACTTCACCACCAGCTCCGGGTCCTGGGGGAAGTCGCCGGGGACGATCTCCTGCAGGCAATCCAGGTAGTGGTCGGTGACGCGCTGCATCTCCTCCGCCAGGGCGGGCGCCGCCTCCGTCACCACGTGCAGCATGGTGAGCCGGGCGCCGTTCTCCCGCGCCAGTGAAAAGGCGTAGGGCGCGGCCGCCAGCGAGTTGGGACGGAAGTTGGTGGCGTAGAGGATGTTGCCGAGTCTCAGCTCCGTGTCTTTCACCACCTTGGGTCCGACGGTGAGCATGGGCACCGGCGACAGGCGGAAGACCTCTTCGGCGGTGGAGCCGAGGATGAGCTTGCGCAGTCCGGTGCGTCCGCGCGTTCCCAGGACGACCAGATTCACGTCGTGCGCCTGCACCACCTGCTCCAGCACCTCCCACACCTCGCCCTGCTTGAGCAGCACCTGGTGCTGGATGCCACGCAGGCGCCCGGAGATCAGCAGGTCGGTCATCTGCTGTTCGGCGTAGCGCCACGTCTGCTGCTGGGTGGCGCTCATCGCCTCCGCGGGCACCAACTGGTAGGCGTCAGACTTGATGACGTGGGCCACGTACATCTTGGCGTCGTAACGCCGCGCGATCGCGGTGGCGTACACCAGCGCCGTCTCCGAGGCCGGCGAGAAGTCGGTCGCCAGCAGGATGTTGCGGAAGTTGATCCGCGGCGCCGTGCCCGGTTCGATGCTTTGCGCTGCGCTCATGGCCGTCCTCCCTGCCACAGGTTGCGGGACGCGGCACGCCGCCGCGTCCCATCCCGGTTTTACTTCACTCCCGCGAGCTCCTGGAGCTGCCGCCAGTTCCTCAGGCGGTCTTCCTGCGCCAGCTTGATGAACTCGTCGGGGTTGCCGTCGCTGTCGAAGTGGCGCGCGAAGCGCCCCTCGCTGCGCGCGAAGGTGATGAAGTCCACCGGCTGCCCGGTCTTGTCCTTCATCCAATCGTCCTTCACCGAGGGGTTGCCCACCAGGCTGAGGCGCTGCTTCAGGCTCTCGCCGCGCCGCGGATCGTAGCTCAGCAGCGGGAAGGCGCGGCTCTCCACCGCCAGCCTGGCGTGCTCGATGGAGGCGTCGTCCGGGATGCCGTGCTCCGGCTGGCAGGCGGCGTAGGCGATCAGCACCGCCGGTCCGGGGAAGGCGTTGGCTTCCATTACCGCTTTGTAATAGTGGTTCAGGTGCGCCATGGTGACCTGCGCCACGTACACGTTGGGGTGCGCCATCATGATCTGCGCCATTTCCTTGCGCATCTCCGTCTTGCCTGGGTGCGCCTTGCCGAACTGCGCCATCTTGGCGTCCTGGCCCATGAAGGTCGCGGTCGAGGTCTGGCCGCCGGTGTTGGAGTAAACCTGCGTGTCCAGCACCAGCACCTTGATGTCCAGCCCCGACATCAGCATGCGCGACAGCGACTGGAAGCCGATGTCGTACATGGCGCCGTCGCCCCCCAGCACCCACAGCTTGTAGTCTTCGTGGCCCTGCTGGTTCCAGCGCAGGCGGATGCCCATGGCATCGGCCGGGGCGTTCTCGAAGAGCGAGTTCGTCCACGGCACGGCATACGGGTTGAAGGGATAGGTGGAGCCGAAGACCGAGTTGCAGCCCGTCGCCCCCACGATGCCGATCCTCTCCGCACCGTAGACGAAGCCGGTGGCGGCCAGCATCAGGCGCACCGAGGTCGCCTCGCCGCAGCCCATGCACGATCCGGCGCCGCCCACGAAGAGCTGCGAGCTGGTGGCCAGCATCATGTCGCCCAGCGCCTTCTCGTTGATGAACTTCTTCGGCGTGTCGGGCAGTTTGCGGTAGAGGTCCATGGCGGCGTCGAACTCTTTCAGGTTCGCTCCGCCGCCGCCGTTGGCGGCTTTCTGCACCATCTTGAGCGCGTCGTGCGTGCCGCAGGCGGTGACGCACTCGCCGCAGCCCTTGCACTTGTCCGCGTCCACGAAGATGCCGAACAGCCCGCCCGTCTCGCCCTTCTTGACGGGAATGTCGTGGTACTTGGCGGTCCTGGCGAAGCGCGATTGCACCGCCGCGCGCAGCTCCGGCTGCGCGATGCGCGCCAGCATTGCCTCCGCCACCGGGATCTCGGCCACCTTCGCCAGGATCGCCGTGTCGGGACAGACGTTGACGCACTCCATGCAGCCCACGCACTTCGCGGCGTCGAACACCGGGATGTCGGGGCCGAGGGTGCGGAAGCTGCGCCGCTTGCCGGTCGAGGGAGGCATGAGCGAGCGCGCCACGTACTCATCGGCTTCCAGCTCCGGCTCCTTGCCACGCGCGTAGCCGGTGATGATGCGCTCGCAGAAGTCCGCCGGCACCAGGTCGCCGCCCGCCGTGCTGTACGCCACCCAGGCGTCGCCGTTCTTCTTGGCCGCCGCCTTGTCCTCCGCTTCGGCCGCCGGCATGATTTCGGTGACCTCATGGAAGCCGCGCCGCGCGGCCTTCATGTTGTCCTCCACCACGCGCCCGCCGCGCTTGCCGAAGTACTTGGTCAGAGTCTTCTCCAGCGCGCCGAAGAGCTGCTCTTCGCTCAGCCCGAGGCGCTCGCGGAAGGGCGTCAGCTTCAGGAACGAGCCCAGCAGTACGATGCCCTGCATGCGGATCTGCAGGTCGGCGCGGCTCGACGACTCCTTGCCGATCTTCTGCGCGTCAATCGTGAACAGCCGCAGCTTGCCGTCGCGGATGCGGTTGCGCGCCGCGGAAGGCAGGCTCGCCCACACCCTGTCCGCCGGCAACTGCGACTGCCAGTAAACGATCGCTCCCGGATGGAGCCCCACCAGTGGATCGCCGCTCAGGAACGCGTTCTGGTCCTGGATGGCGACGAAGTCCACGATGTTCAGCTCGCAGTGCAGCCGGATCGGCTCCGGCGCCAGCGTCAGGTAGTAGTTTGTCGGCAGGCCCTTCTTCTCCGAGCCGTACTTGGGGAAGGCCTGGGCGTAGAGGTTGAAGAGGTCGCTGGCCACGCTGGCGATCACTTTATTGGTGGTCACCGAGCCGAAGCCGCCGATGGAGTGGCCGCGCAGCGAGAAGGCGCCCGCCGGCCGCACGTCGGGATCGTCCACGATGTCGAGCGAGTCCACGTGCTTCACGCCCAGCACGAACTTCTTGCGCGGGCTGGGGGTCATCATGTTGGCCGCCGCGGCCACGAAGTGCCCCGGCCGCAGGTCGCGCCCGCCCAGGCCCGCCACCCCCGAATAGACTTCGGGGATGCGTCCCGGCTTGCCGCTGCCCATCAGCTCTTCCGCCAGCGCCGCTTTGATCTCCATGGTCAGCGGGTTCGATTCCGAAAGCGGCGTGTCGCAGCGCTCGATCACCGATACCGCCTTGCAGTGGCGCAGCATCTCCGCCAGTTCCTCGCTGGGGAAGGGGCGGAAGCTGACCACGGTGACCGCGCCGATCTTCAGTCCCTGCTTCCTCAGGTAGTCCACCGTCGCTTCGGCGGTGTCCATCATCGAGCCCATGCCGATCAGCGCGTACTCGGCGTCCTCCATCTTGTAGCCGTGGATGAACTCGTACTTGCGGCCGGTGAGCTTCGAGTAGCGTTCCATGGCGCTCTTCAGCGCCGGCGCCACGCGGTCGTAGAAGCAGCGCTGCGCCACCTTGCCCTTCATGTAGCTGTCCTGGTTCTGCACGCAGCCGCTGAGGATGGGCTTCGCGGGATCGAACATGCTGCGCAGCTTCTCCGCCGGCGCGCCCACGAACTCCTTCATCAGCTCGGGCTCGGGCAGATGCACCGTCTCCAGCGTGTGCGTGGTGAGGAAGCCGTCCTGCACGTTCATGAACGGCGTCTCGCTCTCCTCGGCGGCGCGGCGCACGATCAGCGCCAGGTCGGCCGCTTCCTGGGCGTTGCGCCCGAAGACGATGCCCCAGCCCACGTCGGCCACGCCCATGACGTCGTCATGCCCGGCGTGCACGTTCAGCGAGTGCGAGGTCAGGGCGCGCGCCCCGACGTGGAAGACCACCGGCAGGCGCTTGCCCGAAATCACGTACAGCACTTCCTTCATCAGGATCAGGCCCTGGCCGGAGGTGAAGTTCGACACCCGGCCGCCCGCCAGCGCGAAGCCTTCGCAGGCCGAAGCCGAGCTGTGCTCCGACTCCGGCTCCAGGAACACCAGCGGCTCGTCCCACAGGTTCTTCTTGCCGTTGGCGTACTCGGTGGCAAAGCCGTCGCCCATCGGCGTCGAAGGCGTGATCGGGTAGGCGCACGCGCCCTGCGCGATCTGCGCATCCACCCAAACTACCGCGCCGGATCCATCCACCGTGGACACGATCCCCGGATACTGCGCAGCACCCTCCTTGACCTCTGTTTCCTGATTTTTCATCGGCTCAATGGCAGTAGACACGTGTTACCCCCTTGGTTTCAGATGAGAGAATGCACCTGTCGTTCCATGAGCGTTCTGATGTAAACGTCTGAAAAGATGGCGCTTATGGCTCCACTCCAGATTCCGGCCCCGTCCATTTGCGTCACCTCACCCAATCGGTTGCGCCACTCGGCCCACAGCAGGGCGTCACCGCGCCCACACAGAGGCCGGATTTCTCAGGATCTCGTCTGCAAACTGTTGATTTTGCAGGTACGCCCCTGACCTTGCGTGGTGGCACAGCAAATGCTCATCCCTGGGGCACGACTTCTTGTCGAGGTGAGACGATGGCATCGCTACCCGCGACCTTTCGTGAAGAAACCACCAAGATCCACCTGGAGCACACTGCCCTGATGCAGATGCTCGACGACCTGGACTTCGCCCTCGATCAGCTCGTCTGCTACTCCGAGGTTTACGCCAACCTGAAGAGCATTGACGACGTGCACCGCTACGCCTTCCGCCTGGCCGAGCACCTCCCCGAGCACTTCACCCGGGAGGAGGCCAGCGTGCTGGACACGGTGGCGCGCATCAGCCCCGAACTCCTGGAACTGGCGCACGCCTGCAAGCGGCAGCACGACGAACTGCGCCGCGACCTGGTCGTCTTCTGCCGCGCCCTCGACAACTACGACAACTCCACCGACCTCGAGGACGCCCTCTGCGAGCTCAAGAAGCAGGGCACGCGCTTGACCACCGAACTCAAGCAGCACGTGGCGATGGAAGAGCGCGAATTGGGCGGATTCCTCTGAGGTAACGCCGGCGTTCAGCCGGCCAGAGTGCGCAAGCGGCGCGGACAACCTCACCCGCGCGTGGCACGTCCCCCATCACGGCCCGGCTCCCGCCGGGCCGAGTTTCTTGTGGATTTCGGAAAACTACCAACGGGTCTCAGGTTCTTCTGATTGCTGATTGCTGATTGCTGATTGCTGATTGCTTCTAACCGCAAAAACAAACACGCGGCCCGCGGGCCGCGTGTTCATCAACGGGGGGAAAGAGCGTCAGTTACGCTCTCGCTGCGGTCAGCACGAACAGCAGTGCCAGCCAGAACAGCAGGAAGAGCGTCATGCGGTAGGACCAGTTCTCGATTTGTTCCTTCATCCGGGGCCTTTCAAATCTTTTCGGGCCGGCGCGACACGTTGGGTACGACTGAATGAGGCTGGTTGGCCTGCCTGCGTTATGAATGCCCAACACCTCGAACCGGCCCGTCCTGCAAAGCCTGTGAATCCGAAATTACTTCCCTGGGTTCGGCCCGACTGCAACCTGGACTCGGCCCGAAATACGCTGAAATTAACAGCAGTTGACGTGCCACAGCTCGCCGGATCGTATGCTCTTCATTTACAACAAGATGCGCTGCTGGTTCTCTCCCGATTCTTGTTCGGAGCAGCTTGCACCGGGGTAAAACGCACGCCGGGCGGGTCATATGCCGCATCGCTTCTCCCGATCTTCTGTGACCAGGTCGGCACCTCCTCCCTAACCGACTGAAAACACGACGCGATGCCGGGTCGCGTTCACCGCCACGAATGGCCCCCGGTGTGCGATTCTGTAGCTGAAGTTTTCATCCGGTGGCGGCTGCGTCGCCATCGCCTGAAACAGGAAGGCGCCGCGGGCGTGGTCCCGGGAATTGGGCGAACTCTCGGCGGTCCTGAAAAATGTCGCCTCCGGCGCCTTCCGCATTTTCGGCCGCTTCGGCCCGCAGAGGGGAATGACCACCGTGGCAATCCAGGATCGCGAAAACTCCCAGAATCCCAACCAGAACTCCGTGCCGGCGACGTGGACCAGCCGCGAAGCCTACCTGCTGGCGGCGATCTGCCTGCTGGCGGGCATCGCGCTCGGCTACCTCTACCGCGGCTCGTCGTCGCCGGTACCGGCCAGCGCGCCTTCCTCCAGCACCGCGGCGGCCGCCGCCGGCATGAACCCGCAGGCGCAGATGCCGACCGCCGACATGGTGAACCAGATGGCCGCCTCCCTGCTCGCCCGCGTGCAGAGCAATCCCGCCGACGTGGATGCGCTGGTGCAGCTCGGCAACCTCTACATGGACCACCGGCAGTACGCTCCGGCCATCCAGTACTACGCCAAGGCGCTGGAGGTGGACCCGAAGAACGTCAACGTGCGCACCGACATGGGCACCTGCTACTTCTACACCGGCGACCCCAAGCGCGCCGTGGAGGAGTTCGACAAGTCGCTGAAGCTCGATCCCAACCACGCGCAGACGCTCTTCAACCTCGGGGTCGTGCAGCAGGACGGGCTCAAGGACAGCAAGGCGGCCGTCGCCACCTGGAAGAAGCTGCTCGCCACCAATCCCAACTACGAGAATCGCGACAAGGTGCAGCAGTTGATCGCCGCAGCCAAGCAATAGGCGGATGAAACAGCTCTCCATCACGCATCTGTTGAGCGAGCATCGCGAGACGGAAAAGTTCCTCCGTATCCTGGAGGAGCTCTTCGAGGCGCCGCTGCCGTGGACGGCGGAGCGGGTGGAAGCGTACGAACGCGTCCGCCGCTTCTTCGACCGCGAGGTGCTGTGCCACATCCGCAAGGAGGACGAGGCGCTGTTCCCGGTGCTGGAGGAGTTCCTGCCGCGCGACGTCGGGCCGCTGGCGGTGCTGCGCGGCGAGCACGCCGAGATCTCCACGAACTACGCGCTCATGCACCACGCCGGCGAAGCCCTGCGCCGTGGCCTGCAGAAGCCCCAGGCCGCCGCCGATTTCCAGCTCTACGGCCGCAAGCTCGCGCTCCTCATCCACGACCACATCTACAAGGAGGACCGCGTGCTCTATCCCATGGTGGCGCGCTTCCTCAGCGAGGAGCAGGACCGCTCCATCCTGCAGCACATGGAAGGCATCGTGCCCCTCGACAGCCGCGTCGCCACGCGCTAGCCCGGTGCCAAATGCACCGCTTAGCAATCGGTCTCCACGGGAGTACACTGGCGCGGCGAAGCACTCCCCCGTAGTTTCCCCGGCCCCTCGATCGCGGCAGCGATGACCAAGGGATTCCAATTCCGCGTGATGTCGCAGGCGGGCGACATGCTGGAGATGCGGGTCTCCGCGTGGAACGGCGTGTTCGGCGGCGCCACCGTCCTCTACGTACCGCGCGAGCAGCTCCAGGAAACCGCCGCGCGCCTGGAGGGCTTCCCCTCTGCGCCGGGCGATGCGCGGGAAGTGATCCTCGGCGGTTTCGGGACAGAAGTCGCCGGCGGCGCCGTGAGCATGCTCCTCTACTGCGCCGAGCGCTCCGGGGATCCTCACGTGGAAGCGAAGATCGAAGCGGGCGAAATCACCGCGGGGACGCTGCAGTCGGCGACGCTCTCCCTCCCGGTGGACGCGGCCGCGGTGGCGTCGTTCGTCGCCGACCTGCGCCGCCTCGCCGCGCAGCGCGCCGTGCTGGCCCGGCTCCGCGCGGTGGAACCCGCCGCTGCGTAGCGCAGAAACGCAGCATGTTGCGTCTCCACATCAGTCGTGTAAGAACTTCGCCATCACCGGGTCGCTTCATGCCTAGCACTTTGGTAAGCCTGCACCGCGCAAGCCACTGAATCCACAAGGGCTTCCATTCGGCAGCCCGATTGCTCCAAGACATGGCAGGAGAAAGCAATATGCGAAAACGCTGGCTTGCAGTACTCGCACTGACGGCGGCCTTGGTTTGGATTCCGCCCGCGGCTTCGGCCGACCACGGAAGGGGCGAAGGCAGGAAGGAGCACCACGGCGACCGCCGCGCGGACCGGCACCATGATCGCGGCCGGGACCACGAGGGCTGGGAGCGCCACGGGGACTACGAGATGCGGACTTACGACTTCCGCGGCAGCCGGCCGCCGGGGTGGAACCGCAGCGTGAAGACCGGCTGGGGCAACTGCGGACTGCCTCCCGGCCAGGCCCGGAAGTACGGCTGCCGGACCTATGTCTACCAGGGCGCCCGCTACTATTATTACGAAGACGACCTGGGGCGCATTATCGTCCGCCGTCCGTTCATCGAGATCCACGCCGTGATCCGGTAAAGCGGAGACTCGTCCACTGCGGGGACATCCCGCGCTCACCAATCGGCACAGACGCGTAGAGACGCAGCATGCTGCGTCTCTACGGCTTTTTTGCCTCTGGCTCGTTGCCGCAGCGGAAGGCAGAACGCTGGTTAACTCGACCGTCACTCCCCTGTGAGTCCCTCGCCCGAGTGGAATCAGCGGGTTACGGAGATTTCCCCGCTGAATCTGACGGTCCAAAGGACTTACCACCAAAATATGTCAAACAAAGGATTTAGGGGCGCAAAAGCGGGAGGCGCTCCAGATCTGCGTATGCCGCGCTGTTGCTCAAGTTGTCAAAGACGGAACCCGGGCCGAGCATTCCCGGCTGCATCCAGCTTAACCGGGGTGCGCGCAGAGGCAAGAACTTTATTGCGTTTGAAATCAACAGGATACTAATATTATAGCTTATAGATATTCTGTCGGAAAGTGTTTCCCGAGCGCCCGCGCAAGATTTCAGGGACACCCCCGGGCAAGCCAAAGGCGGGCGTACCCGGGGCGCCCGGCCACCCGCCGAAAGGATGGGCCAGCCCCCGCATGGGTGAAGCTCGCATGCGGTCTTTGTGGTTGACATGGTAGGAGAGCGGACCTAAGCTGAGCGCGGAAATTTCTTACATTTGCGTCGCGCCGCAGTTCCCAACCATTCCATTTTCAGCGGCCGATCCGTTCCAAGTTCTCCGGAATGCGCGAACGCGGTCCACGACAGGACAATTCACTCTTACGTCTCGTCCGGAGGTTGTATGCGCATTGGCAAGTATGCTCTCATCCTGCTGGGGCTGGGTCTAGTTCTCTGGGCACAAACTCCGATTATCCGCGGGCCCGGGCAAATGCTGGTTTTGTCGGATCCCAGCAACCTTCTCGTTTCGCTCACGAAGCACGATAAGCCGCCAAAGTCAGACATCCTCCGCTATAGAGCTGCAGAGGAAGAGCCACGCGGGTCGACACCGCTTCTGATTGACCTGAATCCTGGGGATTACACGGTGGCGGTTCAGCGGGTGTTCCCCGCCGGGGCGCCTGAGATGAAGGAGGTGCCGCGTGGTTGCATCAGCGGCTTACAGTTCAGCGGAGGGAATTTATTTTTCGACTGCTTCAAATGCAGCTTCTATGGTGACAAGACCTACACGGATCCGATCGATCCCTACGAGCGTGACGGGAATGTCGGTGTCTGTTTTGATGCTCCGGGCGCCAACAAGCCGGTGCGCTATTTTCGGCTTTACCCGGTGACCAAGGGTAGCGACGCAGTGACAGTCCGCGCCAAGTTCCAGACGAAGAAGAGAAAATAGCGGGGACGCCGGCGCTACATGCGGGACGCTGGCGCTACGCTCTACTGACGACTGACGATTGGCTACGGCCTACTGCTCTGCTGCCGCGGCGGGTTCTTCCTCGTCGGCGCGCATGAGGCCGAATTTCTTCATCTTGTAGCGCAGGGCGTCGCGGCTGATGTCGAGCAAGCGGGCGGCGTGGGTCTGGTTGCCGCCGGCCTGGCGCAGCGCCATCTCGACGAAGGCGCGCTCCACTTCTTCCAGCGAGGTGCCGCCCTCGGGGATGCTGAGGCGGGGCAGGGCGCGGCCGTTGGAGAGCGGTATCTCCGCGCCGATGGGCGAGGAGGCGTGCTCGAAGGCGGTGACGCCGGCGTGCGGCTGGGCAACGGAGAAGGGCAGGTACTTGGGCGAGAGCTGCGCGTCCTCCTCGAGGATCATGGCGCGCTCCAGGGCGTTCTTTAGTTCGCGCACGTTGCCCGGCCAGTCGTAGTTCTTGAGCAGGCGCATGGTGTCGTCGCTGGCGGCCTGGATGTTCTTGCGGAACTTCTTGTTGTAGTGCTCGATGAAGAAGTTCACCAGGGGCTCGACGTCTTCCTTGCGCTCGCGCAGAGGAGGAATGAAGACGGAGATGATGGCGAGGCGGTAGTAGAGGTCCTGGCGGAACTGGCCTTCGCGCACGGCTTTCTCGAGGTCGCGGTTCGAGGCGGCGATGACGCGCACGTCGGCCTGGATGTCGCGCACGCCGCCCACGCGGCGGATCATCTGGTCCTCCAGCACGCGCAGCAGCTTGGCCTGGAGGAAGGGAGAGAGCTCGCCGATCTCGTCGAGGAAGAGAGTGCCGCCCTCGGCCACCTCGAAGAGGCCCTTCTTCATGGCCTTGGCGTCGGTGAAGGCGCCTTTCTCGTGGCCGAAGAGCTCGGCTTCCATGAGCTGCTCTGGGATGGCGGAGGCGTTGATGGCGACGAAAGGCTTGTCGCGGCGCGAGCTGTGGGCGTGGATGTGCTTGGCGATGAGGTCCTTGCCGGTGCCGCTCTCGCCCTGGATGAGGATGGTGGAGGCCTCGCTGGCGGCGACTTTGCCGACGAACTCCATGAGCTCGCTCATCTTGTGGCTGGTGGCGACGACGTCGCGGTGGGGGGTCTTGCGGCGCACCTCGTCGCGCAGGGTGGCGACCTCGTCGCGCAGGCGGGTGGCTTCCAGCGCGTTCTGGGTGGTGACGTGCAACTCCTCGAAATCCAGCGGCTTGCCGACAAAGTCGTAGGCGCCGAGCTTGATGGCGTGCTTGACGTCGTCGAGCTGGGGATCGGCGGTCATCATGATGATGGCAGAAGCATCGCCCGCGGCCTTCATCTTCTCCAGCACATCGAGGCCGTTCATGTCGGGCAGGCGGACGTCGAGAAGCACCACATCGGGGGATTCGGCGTGGGCGGCGCGCAGGCCGGCCTGGCCGCTCTCGGCCTCGGAAACCTGGTATCCCCAGTCTTGAAATTTCTGGCGGAGAGACCAGCGGACGAGTTTCTCGTCGTCCACAATCAGGATTTTTTCGGCGGCCATGGGGAATTACAAGTTTACTACTTCGGGGCCGCGGCCGGAGGCGCGGGGGCGCTGTGGAGGGGCAAATTGACGGTAAAACGGGTGCCCTGGCCCGGTTCGCTCTCGGCGCCGATGCTGCCGCCGTGCTGCTCCACGATGCGCTTCGCCAGGGAGAGGCCCAGTCCGGTTCCCTTCTTGCCCTTGGTGGTGAAGAAGGGGCGGAAGATGTTGGGCAGGGCCTCGGGCGGGATGCCGCGGCCGTTGTCGCTGATGACGACGTCCACCGAGTCGCCGCCGTGGGCCTGGACCTCGACGCGGACGTTGCCGGAGCGCTCGATCGCCTGGATGGAGTTGAGCAGCAGGTTGAGCAGGACCTGGTGGATCTGGTCGGGATCGTGGTCCACCAGGGGCAGGCCCTCGGTGCGGATGAAGGAGATCTCGATGGGCTTGGAGAGGACCTGCTGGCGGGCGAGAGCGACGGCGTGCTCCACGGTGTGGTTGAGATCGGCGGGGCGGATGGAGGGAGGCTTGGGGCGCGCCGTCTCCAGGAGATCGCTGAGGATGCGGTTGATCTGCTGGATCTCGTGTTCCACGTCGCCGATGACCGCCTTGAGCTGGCTGTCGTCGGGCAGCTCGGTGCCGAGAACGTTGATGAAACCGGCGATGCCGGCCAGCGGATTGCGCACCTCGTGGGCCAGGCCGGTGGCGACTTCGCCGAGGGTGGCAAAGTGCTCGGCGCGGCTCATCTGCGTGCGGTGGAGGCGCTGGATCTCCTCGCGGCCCTGGCGGATCTGGCGCACCATCTCGTTGAAGTCGCGGCCCAGGGCGCCGATCTCGTCGCCGCGGTCGGCAAAGCTGACGCTCACTGTCAGGTCGCCGTCGCGCATACGCGCGATCTTCTCCTCCAACTCGGCCAGCGGGCGCTGCACCTGCATGGCGAGGACGGCGAGCAGCGCGCCGGAAGCCAGCACCACCCCGGCAAAGATCATGATCAGGGTGGCGTTGACCTGGAGGCGCGGATCAATGCCGAGGATGTAGAGAAAGGAGATGCCGCCGATCATGAGCACGACGGCGATCGGCAACACGACCTTCCAGAGCCAGCGCAAACGGATGGGGAGCACGCGAGAAGAGTGTAGCTGACCGGGCAGGCAGTAGTCAGCAGGCAGTGGGCCGGGGACAGCCTAGCGGCCGGCTGCCAGCTTCTTGAGGAGCACGATCTGGCCGGCATGGTAGACGTCGTGCAGCGCCACCCCGAAGACCAGGCGGCTGCGGGCAGCGTCGCGCACGATCTCTCCGGCTGCGTCCCGGAGGTAGGTGATAAAAAGGCGGTGCTGTGCGTCGAGCAGGCGGCGCGCGGCCGCCCATTCCTTCTCCGAGCCGCGCGTCACCGGGAACCAGTTGCTTCCCGGGAAGGGGAATTTCAACTGGCGATCGCGCAGCAGCTTGCGCCGGGCGGCAAACTTCCAGTAGGCGGTGTGGATGGCCAGCTCCCAGATGTTGTGCCGTCCCTTGCCCGGGCGCCACAGCGCGGCGCGCGCGTCCACCCCGCGCACCGCGGCGTGGAGATGGGGACCGTG
>Ga0315268_10003881_pt1 | contig 16367 bp, 16 predicted proteins | sample C1_top_MG_FD_204535 | JGI IMG/M metagenome (GOLD analysis project Ga0315268, IMG submission 204535) | Sediment microbial communities from Yellowstone Lake, YNP, Wyoming, USA - C1_top | ecosystem: Environmental > Aquatic > Freshwater > Lake > Sediment | place: USA: Wyoming | collected 2017-08-01
CCGGTCGCCCTACGGGCTCCCTCCGATGGCCCTGGCTGCGAACCCCGATGTTGATCCATTGAGACACCTCCTGGGATATTTCATTTTACCCAAATCGGTGTCCAAAGGAATTGTAGACCAGACCACGGCCCTGCTCCCTTGTTCACGGCTGGATAATGCGGCCGGCCGCCATCTGGGTCTCCAGGATGGTGAACATGTTGGAGACCTGGCCCACTGCCAGGCGTTCCCGCACTTTGTAGAAATCCAGGCAGGTGCCGCACACCAGCAGCACCACACCCATATCCTGGAGCCCCTTGAGTTCGTGGAGCACGGGGGAGTCATCCAGCGGCAAGAATACTCCCCGGTTGTAAAAAAGCATCTTCTGGGGGACCGGCATCTGGACCAGGGATTGGAAAAAGGCCCGCATCAGGATCTCCCCCAGGGCCGGGTCGCCTTCCCCCATGCGGTCCGAGGCGAAAACCACCACCGTAGTCAGGGGTGCGGCCTCCGGGATAGGGAAGACACAGGTTTCCCCCGGCTTTCCCGCCGGCGGGCTGATGGTCAGATGAAAGCAACTCCCCTCCGCGGCCACCCTCACGGTGCAGCCTCGGCTCTGGGCAAAGCGGCTCACATTGTCCCGGGCCGCCTCATTGTCCACCACCACGATGAATTCCTGGGCCGCGCCGGCTTCCAGGGTCTCCTTGGTGCGAATCACGGGCAGCGGGCAAGCATGGCCGGTAAGATCCAGGATTTGCGGCATGGGTTTTCCTTGTTCGGAATTAATCTTCTGAGATTTAAGTTAACCAGTTTTTAGGTCCAGGCAAGATGACGGGTTTCTTAGTTCCAGCCCCGCGGCCCGCCCAAGTTGGCGGGGGAACTTTCGGAAGCCGGATGGGAACTGCCGGTCAGCCACTCAGCTCCCCAGGGAAATGGCCAGCGCGGTGGTAAGTTTGACCACGTCCTGGTTGGTCTTGCGCAGATGGGCGGAAAGCACCTGAGCCAACCGCAACATGAGCTTCACTCCCATGCCCGGCCTGAGATTAATCAGATCCAGGAAATCCGACTGGCCGAGTTCCAGCACCTTACAGTCGGTCAGGGCGGTGACGGTAGCCGACCTGGGTTCATTCTCCAGCAAGGTCATCTCGCCGAAATAAACCCCGTCTTCTGCCCTCATTCTCATCATCACCCGCTCCTTGGGGGTGTCTTCGTCCAGCTCCAACGTAAGCCGCTTGGTGATCTCCACCTCTCCGGAGACCATGATGAACATGCTGTTCCCCAACTCACCTTCCTGGAGGATAACGGAGCCCGCGGGGAAGACCCTGGTTTGGGTGCGGCTCAACACCTGCTCCAGATCATCTTCTCCCAGGTCCTGGAAGAGGTTGATCTTCCTTAGAAAAGAGGGGTCACCGGGCTTTTGCATTAGAGGTTCGGCCTCTGGGCGGCAATGACCACGGCATACTGGTGGGGCCCGATTTCCAAACCCGGGGGCGGATTGATCTGCACCTCCACCTTGGTGCGGCCCAACAGGTGGGTCATGTTGGTCTCGGCGAACTTGCGCCGGATAAAATCATCGATGGCCGACGGCTCGTCCGACAGCAGGTCTTCCAGGCTCAGGGACCGGCCCTCGGTGTAGATGCCGATGAGGACGGCCTGGTAGTGCTCCTGCAGTTGCGCCGCCAGCTCTTTCACCGTCCGGCCCTGAAACCGGCCGGGGATCTCCACGGACCAGAGGTTCTGGCCGTCGCCGGTGAGCAGCGAGGTGAATACACGATACAGGCCGGGAGAAGCCACGGCGCCGGCCAGCAAAGAATTGTCGTATTGGCCGCGGATCAGGATTTCCTCGGCCCCGGACCGCTCCAGATAAGGGCGATTTTCCGGTCTCAGAAGCTCCGCCAGGATCCGGATCTTGGGATGCAAAGCCTTGAGGGTGAGGGCGGTAAACAGGGTGCGCTGATCCACCTGGGCCGAAGTTTCCCCGGATTGGCGCTCCGCCAGGATGATGGCCTTGATGGCGTTGTGCACGTTGGCCTTCAGGAGGATCTCTTCCCGGGAATAATCACCGTGCAGATAAAAGAGGCTCACCGTGGGAAACTTGTCCTGCAGCGTCTCCATCTGCACCGGTTGAGCCTTGTTGACCAACACCACCGGGATGGCCGGAGGCAGACGCCGGATCATCTGGTCCACCAGGGCTTCGCCGTCTTCGGGCCACCCCAGGATCAAGATATGCTGTGTAATTTTGATGGCTTCCAAACCGCGCTCCCTGCGAAACTTGCGTTCTATGAAGACGGAGGCCACGGTGGCGGTCACCAGGGACAGGGTTATCACCCCTCCCAGCATGAGGAAGGCTCCCACGACCCGGCCGGCGAGAGTTACCGGAGTGACGTCCCCGTAACCCACGGTAGTGAGGGTGACTAGGGCCCACCAGAGGCCCCGGCCAAACTGTTCGTACCACGGCCCGGAGGCGGGTTCGGCCAGGCTGAAGCCCACCGCGCCCAGAAAAACCACCAGAGCTGCCGCCAGAACTAAGAAAAACACCCGTTCCCGGTGCAGAGTCTGGATAAAACCGGTGATAAATTCTTTGACCACGGCCTTCAACCGACTATGTGGCTATTATACTCCAAATAATCATCCAATTGAAATGCAAAGCAGTTTGCCCCCTTAGGCAGCTGAGCCGTCTCCGGGGGTGGCCCGGTCCGGTCAAAAGAGTGATCAAATCTGGAAGTAGGAGGCGCAGGAGGTATCCGATTCCCACACATTGATTCGAGAAACCTTGATCCCATCGCGGTTCAGCGTGGCCGACAGCCGTTCAAACAGATAACGGGCCAGGTTTTCCGAGGATGGATTCTGGTCCCGGAAGGCGGCCACTTCATTTAAGTACTTGTGGTCGATCTCCTCCAGCACCTCTCTGGTTTTGGCTTTGACGACCCCGAAGTCCATGAGCAAGCCGGCGCCGTCCAGGTGCTCTCCGGACAGGAATACTTCCACCTTCCAGTTGTGTCCGTGCAAGGCTTCGCATTTCCCGTAAAAATTTTCCAGCCGGTGGGCGGCGGCAAACTGGGTGATGATCTTGAGTTCGTACATAGGATTATTTTGAGCCCCCCTTGAGGGTGCGCAGCCTAGTCTCCATGCGGGCGATGAACTTTTTCAGGTCGCTCTGCAAGCCGGCCAGCTCTTTGTGGCGACGGGCGTCAATGGTTTTCAGCTCCTGGAGCCAGAACTCCAGCAGGCCGAGTTCCCGTTGGCGCAACTCCTCCTCCACCCGGGCTTTCAACTGTTTGATCAGAGCTTCATCCATGGCGATGGTTTATTGGTACTCTAAAAGCCTTTTCCTGTCAATTGCGAAGGGGATACGACCTGAACGCAGCCCACCTTCCCTGCGGTTTATATTTGCCGGCGGGTTGGGATCAGAAATAGCGGATGGGCCAGTGATGGCGGTGGGCCAGGCGCTTCAGGCGCCAGGAAGGATTTACTGCCACCGGATGCCCGATATGGCTGAACAGGTGGAAATCCTGGAAGTGATCGCCGTAGGCATAAGACCGGGACAGGTCCAAACCCCGGGTCCGGGACAGCTCCAGGAGCAGGAGCAGCTTGTTGGGGCCCCGGGGGTGGAGGCCCGCGATCTCTCCGGTGAATTTGCCGCTATTCCTGGCCGGCACGGTGGCAATGAGCCAGTCGGCGCCCAATTCTTCTTTCAGGGGCCGAAGCAGAAAAGACAGCGAACCGGTGAGCAAGGCCACGGCATGTCCCTGGGTCTGGTGTTCCAGGACGCAGTCCAGAGCCCGGGGGCTCACCCGGGGTGCGATCTCCTCCTGATAACAGCATCGGGCCAACTGGGTGATTTTCTCCACATCCAGCCCCTCCAGATAGCTCTTATCCCGAAACCGGCCCTGGGGATTGACGGCCAGGTGGCCCAGGTAGTTCAGGGCCTGGGGGACGCGGAGCACCCGGTGGCGGACCAGGTACCGGAAGAACAGGCGTTCGGTGTAACCCTGGACCAGGGTCTGATCCACGTCGAAAATGGCAGCCACACGGTTCATAAGCCCCTTTTAGCCGCGCATTATATTCGGGGATGGGTATGCTTCTAAAGATTTTTCGGCGCGAAATAGATGCGGCCGTCCAGGACCACGGGTATGCCCCGCAGCACGCAAAGAGCCACTGCCAGGAAGATAAGACTTTGATTCCAGGGTTGCAAGGTGACCAGCACCTGGGGGTGCTTCAGGGCCAGGGTGTGGGTTAGGTAGAGCAACCCGAAGACCACGGCCTTGGCAAGTCCGTAGAAAGCCCGCATGAACCGGGAAGCTACCAGGAACCGGCCCCAGGGGGAGTGCATCATCCCGAAGCCGGATTTTCCCCGGGCCAGGGCCACCCCCCGCATGCCGTCCACCACGAAGGAGCGGATCAAAAAGATAATGGGGACCCACAAGGGCACCATGCCCAGATACATGAAGGTGATCCACAGGATATTTTCCACGGCCCGGTCCAGGGCCACATCCAGAACCGCCCCCATTTCAGTGACTTCGTTGCGGGCCCGGGCGATGAAGCCGTCGAACCAGTCCATGAGATAAAGCACCACCAGCAAGACGACGCCGACCAGCCCCGCCAGGAAGGAGGGGACGAAAAGCAGGGCGACCAGCGCCAGGAGCAGAGGCAGCCGCGCCAGGGTGATAAGGTTGGCCAGGGACATTCGGTTCACTGAGCGCTTCCGCAAACTTGCCCCAAACCTATCAAAATAATGTAAACATTTCAATGTTATTTGATGGTCTTAGAGCCCGCCGCGGGCTCCCATTCCTTGACGCCCGAAAGGGCTTTTTTGTCCGCGCCGTTTGTGCTAAATTGACCCCGAGCAACTGACCGAATTGTAAGGCAGGGGGTATATGAATCACCAACGGTCTGAAGGATCGGGCGCTCTTGAAGTCATCGGCCAACGTTACGCGTTGGTGCGGCAACTCCGGGAGGAGCCCTGGGGGGAGGTGTGGTTGGCCCAGGACCAGCTCCTGGAAACGGAGGTGGGCCTGAAAATTCTGCCCCGGGAAGCCCCCGAATGGGACGCAGCCCGGCAGGCCCTTGCCCGAGAAGCCATCCAGGCGCTCAAATTGCGCCATCCCCAGGTCCTGGGCGTCTATTACCTGGGTTTGACTGAGAAGTTTCTTTACCTGGTGCAGGAACCCTTTGCCGGGGAGACCCTGTTGTCCCAACTCATTCGGCACCGCCGTTTCGGCCTCCCCCAGACCCTGGATTTATTGGAGCAATTGTGCCCGCCCCTGGACCTGGCCCACCGGCTGGGGATGATTCACCGCTCCTTAAGCCCCCTTAATATCCTGCTGGACAGCAACGAAGTCAGGCTGGCCAATTTTGCCTTTCCGCCGGTGGACGGCGATCAGGCGATATACTTGGAACTCCGGGCCTACAACCCTCCGGAAGCCATCCAGGGTGAGCCCCTCACCCCGGCGGGGAACGTCTTTTCTTTGGGGGTCCTGGGCTTTCGCCTGGCGGCGGGGAGCCTCCCCTACCCCTTGACCTTTGACGAGCCTTTTCCCTATCGCCTGGAAACGCCACCGGTGGACCTGGAGGAGATTCCCCTGCCGCTGCAGAACTTTTTATTGCAATGCCTGGCGGTGGACCCCGAAGAGCGCCTGGCCGACGCCGGGGCTTTTCTGGCCCAACTGCAACAGGCCCGGGAGCAGATGCGGCCGGCCCGCCGGGAGGGTTCCACTCATTGGGGCGAAGAAAAGGCGCGGCCGGTGCGCCAGGTGGCAGCCCAGGCCGGAGTTCTGCTGGGAAAGCTCAACGAAGCCTCCAAACCTTTAAGGGAAAAACTGGGAGAGAAGCTGGGGGAGACGGCCCGGACCTCGATGCAAACTCTGAAAAAGGCCCCCCGCCGTCTCTGGTGGGGAGCGGCAGTGGCCCTGCTCATCGTGGCGGTGGCCCTCGGGGGGTTGCGGTCCGGACGCCGGGCCGCCGCGCCCCCCCCTCCCCCGACCCCTGCGGCCGCGCCCGTGAAACTGCCGGCGATGGGAGGCGGCCCGCCCCTGGTGGAAGGCCCGGCCCCCGCCCCGACTGCCGCGGTCAAACCCACCGCGGTTCCGCCGACGCCGCCGCCAATGCCGGCCGCGCCCGGGCCCGCAGCACCGCCTGAAGCCAAGGCCGCCGCCCAGGAGCGCTATCTGCTGGTGGTGGCCACCTTCGCCAGCCAGAAGCAGGCCGAAGCCCTGCAAAAGAAGCTCAAGGCCAAGAACTACCGGGCCCGAGTCATCCGCAGCACCGGCGGCGGCAAAACCCTGTACCAGGTGCAGGTGGGTCCCCTCGCCGGCGCCAAACCCGCGGCAGAGGCGGCCGCCAAAATAAAAACCGAAGAAAAGCTCACCCCCAAGGTGGTGAAAATGACTGGCAAAGCCCCTAAAAAGAACAGTAATCAACCCGCCCGGAGGCCGGCCACATGAACCCCGCGGTGAAGACCACGGATCTGAAGGGTTGCGGCTCCCGCCATCAAGGGAAAGTGCGGGACATTTATGACTTGGGGGACAGGCTGCTCCTGGTGGCCTCCGACCGCATCTCGGCCTTCGACGTGGTGATGAACGAGCCCATTCCCGACAAGGGCCGCATCCTCACCCGTTTGTCCGCCTTCTGGTTCCGGAAGCTGGCGGACCTGACCCCCAATCACGTGATTTCCCTGGAGGTGGAGGATTTCCCGCCGGCCTGCGCCCCATACCGGGACTTGCTTCAGGGCCGCACCATGCTGGTGAAGAAGTGTAAGCCCCTGCCGGTGGAATGCATCGTCCGGGGTTATCTGTCCGGCTCCGGCTGGGCCGAATACCGGGAGACCGGGGCCATCGCGGGCCTGAAGCTTCCCGCCGGCCTGGTGGAGTCGGACCGGCTGCCCGAGCCCGTTTTCACCCCCTCCACCAAGGCGGAGCTGGGGACCCACGACGAAAACATCTCCTTTGACCGGATGGCGGATTTGGTGGGAGCTCCGCTGGCCGCCCGGGTTCGGGACCTGAGCCTGGCCCTGTACCGCCGGGCCCAGGAATGGGCCGAACCCCGGGGCATCATCCTGGCGGACACCAAGTTCGAGTTCGGGCTCTCCGGCGGGGAACTGCTGCTCATCGACGAGGTGCTGACGCCGGACTCCTCCCGCTTCTGGCCCCAGGAGGACTACCGCCCGGGAGGGCCCCAGAAGAGCTACGACAAGCAGTACCTCCGGGACTACCTGGAGTCCCTGGGCTGGAACAAAAAACCCCCGCCGCCGCCGCTGCCCCCGGAGGTCATCGCCAACACCCGGGCCCGCTACCTCCAGGCCCTGAAGGCGCTGACGGGGGAGGAACTTTAACAGATAAGGGGAGGACGGGGGATTTGCTATCCCTCGGCCCTCCCCGCGAAATCCTTTCTCCTACCAATCCCCGCCGCCGCCTCCCCCGCCGCCGCCTCCGGAGAACCCGCCGCCGTCGCCGCCGCCGAAGCCCGAGCTGGAGCCCGGCGCGGTGGCCGAGGACGAGATGGCGTCGGCAAAGCCGCTCCCCAGGCCGGAGGCAAAATCGGAGGACCCGAAGCTGTCGTAGGAGCCCCCGGAATACCAGGAGGGGGAATAGGCCTGGCCCGCCACCCCGGCCTGGGCCAGGACCTCGGCGAACTGTTCGGTCCACTGCACTTCCACATCCAGGGCCAGGGCGTAGGGCAGGTATTTCTCAAAGAGCTCCGGGGTCTTTTCCGGCGGGTTGAGCAGGTCCAGGCGCTCCTTTTCGGCCACCGAAAGATAGAGCTTGAATCCTTCGATCTGGTCCATAAGGCGCCGGCCCGCGGGAGTCGGGGCTTTGAGGAGATAGTAGAACAGGGGGTTGGCAAAGACCATTCCCCCAAAGGCCAGGGCCGCCACCGGCGAGATGGCCAGGCCAAAGATGGTGACTCCCACCATCTCGAAGACGAAGAAGGGCAGGGCGAACAGGGTGAGAAAAACCGCGCCCAGGACTTTGGCGAACCCGCCCCCCCGGGCGGCCAGCCATTGGCGGTAAACCATGACCGCCAGGAAGGCGCAGCCCGCGGTCCAGAGCGTGAGCCACAGGGCCGAAACCGCGGCCGCCCCCGTCTGCTGGGAGGCCAGCACAATGCCCGCCAGGATCAGGACGGTGATGATCGCGCCGGTGACAAAGTAGTCCCGGTTGGTGACGAAAAAGACATTCTCCAGTTTTTTCTTCAACGTGGCTTTCAGGGTGTCCAGGGCTTCTTTGATGGCGGCATGATTCTCGTTTTTCAGCTCCAGGGCATCCCCCCCGGAAAAGAGGTGGGAGGCGGCAAAGACCTCCTCGGTGGAGAGGGCGTCCTTGGAGCCGCCCTTCTTGCGAAGGGTGTAGGTGCGGCTTTGGAACAGGGAGCCCTTACTGCTCTCCTCGATGGTAAGATACCCTTTGACGGCCATATTCACCACCGCCGCGGCCATGGTCTTGTAGTCGAATCCCTCGCATATGAGGTATCGCACCGCGGCCGGGGAAAAGTCTTTGGGCGGGTTGAACAGGGGGATGATGGTGCCCGGGGCCGGATCCCGGCCATGCTTGAGCCAGATGAAGAAATAATAGCCCAGGACCAGGAGGAGGCCAGCGAGACCAAGGGCGCCGGGCAGGTTGTCCCGGAAGAAGTAGCCGGTCTTGGAGAGCCCCGAAGGCGCGGTCACCACGCCCTTGGGCCAGGCCACCACCACCGTCAGGCCCTGACCCGGATAGAGCGTTCGGGTGGTTTTGAAAAAGACCTCGTTGTCCCCGGCCCGGGCGGTGAAATCCGTGCCCCGCTCCCCCTGGCGGCCGGTGTAGGCCGCGTGCTTCAGGATCGAGGCTCCGGGAGGCAGCACTATCAGCGCCTCCGCCGATTCGATGGGAAACTCCCAGGCATTGCCGGTGACGTTCCAGTAAAGCTCGTCGTGGTCCTCGAAGAATCCCAACTGCCGGTCGGTGCGGTACTCGATGATGTAGGTGTAGACCCCAGGGGGCAGATAATGGTCTTTGCGGCCCACGTACACCCGCTCGCCGTTGGTCGCGGCCTGGATATGGTAGGGTTCGGGGTTGCCGTCCCTCTTGACCTCCAGCACCTGAAAGCCCACTTTGAGGGTGTTGCCGTGGGAATCCTTGTACGTGGTGGGGAACTCCCGCATGATGCCCCGGCGGCTCACCCTGGTTTCGTAAGTGATGGTTTCGGTCACCGTCATGGAGGAATCGGGGTGCACCAGGGTGCGGCTCTGGAAATTGAGGAGGCGGCGGGAGCCGGTGGCCGAGGAGGCCCCTTTGGGAGGGGCGGCCTGGAGCAGGGCCGGGACCGCCACCAGCAACAGAACGGCGAGGATTTGTAGCAGGTTTGCCGCAGATCTTGGTCTATTCATGGCCATCCTACATTTGTTGCTTCGCACCCCGGGGTCTTTGCTGAATGGTGACCACTGAAAGCCATTTTTATCCGTGCTGGCAGCGGCTTCAAGAAAAACTCACCTTGGGCACCGCCCGTTCGCCCGGCTCCTCGATCTCGAAGTATTCCACCGTCGTGAACCCGAAGTTTTGGGCCACCAGGTTGCTGGGAAAGGAGCCCACGAGGATGTTGAGGTTCCGGGCCGCGCCGTTATAGTACCGGCGGGCCAACTGGATCTGGTCCTCGATCTCCGCCAGGGATTTTTGTAGGTCCAGGAAATTCTGACTGGCCTTCAAGTCCGGGTAATTTTCCGCCACCGCAAAGAGGTTCGCCAGGGCGGCGCCCAGGGCGCCCTCCACCTTGGCCTTGTCGCCTACCCCCTGGGCCTTGAGGCTCTGGGACCGCAGTTCGGTGATCTTCTCCAGGACGCCCCGCTCGTGGCCCATGTAGCCCGTCACCGTTTCGATGAGGTTGGGGATGAGGTCATTCCTCCGCTTGAGTTGCACGTCGATGCCGGACCAGCCCTCTTTGACCAGCTGGGAGCTGCGTACCAGCCGGTTGTAGATGGCCATCAAGCCTAAGAGCAGCAGGACGACAAGGCCCAGGAAGATGTAAACGCCGATCATGTTGACCCCTTTTCGGAAATGAGATTTTTAGCAATTGCAGGGTTGGCGAACGTCCCCCCATTTATTTGCCGGTGGGCGGTGCCCACCCTACACTGTTATCGGCATTCTCTTCACACTGGCACAGTGCGTTCTTGTGCACCAGCCGGTTGAGGAGGGCGCAGTGCAAGGCCTGGAAGGTGCGGCAGGAGCCGGCCCCGTCCACGGCCTCAGCCTGGGGGAAGGAGGCATGCTCACAGGTGAGGTCGCACCATTTCATGGGTTTTATTGATTCTTCGCCTTTTGGGCCACCGCCTCGCAGGCCCGCTCCAGGGCCGCCTTGAGGCCGGCCTTGTCCGGGCCGCCGGCCTGGGCCATATCGGGTTTGCCGCCGCCGCTGCCCCCCACCAGGGGGGCGATTTCTTTAATGATTTCCCCGGCGGGAAAACGTTTGGTCAAATCCTGGCTCACCAGGGCGATGAGCATGGCCTTGTCCCCGGCCGCGGCGCCCAGCACCACGATGCCGCTTTTGAGGCGCTTCAGGAATTTCACCGCGAACTCCCGCAAACCCTTGGGGTCCGCAGCCGGCACTTCCAGGGCCAGGACCTTGACGCCGGCGATCTCCCGGGCCTCCTCGGCCAGGTCTTTGGCCTGGGACGAGGCCAGCCGGGACTTCAGGGCGTCCACTTCCTTTTCCAGGTCCTTCTGGCGCTTCAGAATCTTTTCCAGGCGGGGCAGGAGATCGGTGCGGCTGCCCTTGACCAGGGCCGCGGCCTGGTCCAGCTCCCGGAGCTGCTCCTGGGTGAGCTTCACGGCCTCGGGGCCGCACACCGCCTCGATCCGGCGGATGCCTGCGGCCACCGAGGCCTCGGAGGTGAGCTTGCACATCCCCAGGTCGCCGGTGCGCTCCACGTGGGTGCCGCCGCAGAGCTCCCGGGAAAGCTCTGGAATGGAGACCACCCGCACCTCCTCGCCGTACTTCTCCTCGAACAGGGCCGTGGCCCCCGCGGCCAGGGCCTGGGCCACCAGCATGCGGTCGGTGTGGACGGGGAGGTTGTCGGCCACCGCGGCGTTCAGGTCCAGCTCGATCTGCTCCAGCTCGTCGGCACTGATGGCCCGGTAGTGGGTGAAGTCAAAACGCAGCCGCTCGGGGTCCACCAGGGAGCCGGACTGTTTCACGTGGTCCCCCAGGTGGCGGCGCAGGACCGCCTGGAGAAGGTGGGTGGCGGTGTGGTGCCGGGCGATGCGGCGCCGGCGCGAGGCGTCCACTTCCAGGTGCGCCTGGTCGTTGACCCGGACCACGCCTTCCTCCACCACCCCCTGGTGCACGATGAGGTCGTTGGGAAGCCGCTGGGTGTTGGTCACCCGGATGCGCCAGCCGTCCCCGCTGAGGTAGCCGGTGTCCCCCACCTGGCCGCCCGCTTCCCCGTAGAAGGGGCTGGCCGCAGTGACCACTTCCACCTCTTCGCCGGCCGCGGCCTCCTCGCCCTTGGTTTCGTGGCGGATGAGGGCCATGATGAGGCTGTCGGCTTCCGTGGCCTCGTAGCCCAGGAACCGGGTGGGCGGCCACTCGGCCAGCTCCTGGTAGACCGCGGGAATCTCTCCGCCCAGGCCGCCTTTCCAGGCCTGGCGGGAGGCCTCCTTCTGGGCCCGCATGTGCTCCTCGAAGCCCTCCAGGTCCAGCACCAGGCCCTCTTCCCGCAGGGTGTCCTGCACCAGGTCCAGGGGAAAGCCGTAAGTATCGTAGAGCTTGAAAGCCACGTCGCCGGGAAGGATCTTGAGGCTGTGCTTCTTGAGGTAATCCAGCTCCTCTCCCAGAAGTTTGAGGCCGTGGTCCAGGGTGTCGGCGAAGCGCTCTTCCTCGCCGGCCACCACCTGGGCCAGGAACTGCCGGGCGGTGAACAACTCCGGGTAAACCTCCCCCATGAGCTCCACCACCCCATCGCAGACCGTAGTGAGGAAGGGGCTTTTCAGGTTCAGCAGGCGGCCGAAGCGGATGGCCCGGCGCATGATGCGGCGCAGCACGTAGCCCCGGCCTTCGTTGGAGGGCAGCACCCCGTCGGCGATGAGGAAGGCGGTGGCCCGGGAGTGGTCCGCAATCACCCGGAAGGCCACGTTCCGGAGCTCTTCTTTGCCGCCGTAGCTCTGTCCGGCCAGCTCTTCAATGCGGCCGATCACCGGCCGGAGCAGGTCGCAGTCGAAGTTGCTCTTCACCCCCTGGACCACTGCGGTCAGCCGCTCCAGCCCCATGCCGGTGTCGATGCTGGGTTTGGGCAGGGGATTGAGGACGCCGTCGGCAGTGCGGTTGAACTGCATGAAGACCAGGTTCCAGATCTCCAGGTAGCGGTCGCACTCGCATTTGCCGATGCCGCACTCCGGGCCGCAGGCCATGGCCTCGCCCTGGTCGATGAGGATCTCGGAGCAGGGACCGCAAGGGCCGGTGTCGCCCATGGCCCAGAAATTGTCCTTTTCCCCCATGCCCACGATGCGCTCCGGGGGCAGGCCGGCAATCTTCTCCCACAACCGGGCCGCTTCCTCGTCTTCGTGGAATACGGTGGCCCAGAGCTTCTCCGCCGGCAGTTTATAGTCCCGGGTCAAGAGCTCCCAGGCCATTTCGATGGCCCCTTCCTTGAAGTAGTCGCCGAAAGAGAAGTTGCCCAGCATTTCAAAGAAGGTATGGTGCCGGGCGGTGAACCCCACGTTTTCCAGGTCGTTGTGCTTGCCGCCGGCCCGGACGCACTTCTGGGAGCTGGCGGCCCGGCTGTAGGGGCGCACTTCCTCGCCCAGGAAGACCCGCTTGAACTGGTTCATGCCGGCGTTGGCGAAGAGCAGGGTGGGGTCCCCGTGGGGGATGAGGGAGGAACTGGCCACCCGGGTGTGGCCCTTACCCTCGAAGAAACTCAGGAATTTTTCCCGGACTTCGCGGCTGGTCATGGCTGCTCCTGTTCCGGGGCGGAGGCCGGCAGCACCCCGCGGAGACCGCGGATCTGCTTTTCCAGGTCCGCCGCCACTTCCGGGTGCTCCTTGAGATAGGCCTTGGCGTTTTCCCGGCCCTGGCCGATGCGCTCTCCGCCATAGCTGAACCAGGCGCCGCTCTTGGCGATGAGGTTGGCCTCGGTGGCCAGGTCCAAGAGGTCCCCTTCCCGGGAAATGCCCTGGCCGAACATGATGTCAAATTCCGCCTCCTTGAAGGGCGGGGCCAATTTGTTTTTCACCACTTTCACCCGGGTGTGGTAGCCGATCACATCGTTGCTGTCCTTCTCCTTGATGGCGGTGATGCGGCGGATGTCCAGGCGCAGGGAGGCGTAGAATTTCAGGGCGTTGCCCCCGGTGGTGGTCTCGGGGTTGCCGAACATCACCCCGATCTTATGGCGGATCTGGTTGATGAAGACCACCGCGGTCATGGTCTTGCTGATGGTGGCGGTGAGCTTGCGCAGGGCCTGGCTCATGAGGCGGGCCTGGGAGCCCATCTGGGCGTCGCCCATTTCGCCTTCGATCTCCGAGCGGGGCACCAGGGCGGCCACGGAGTCCACCACCACCATGTCCACGGCGTTACTGCGCACCAGGATTTCGGCGATCTCCAGGGCCTGCTCGCCGGAGTCGGGCTGGGAAATGAGCAGGTCCTCAGTCCGGACCCCAAGTTTCCGGGCGTACTGGACGTCGAGAGCGTGCTCCGCGTCGATGAAGGCCGCCACCCCGCCCAGCTTTTGGGCTTCGGCGATGACCTGGAGGGCCAACGTGGTTTTGCCCGAGGCCTCGGGGCCGAAGATCTCGGTGACCCGGCCCCGGGGGATGCCGCCGATCCCCAGGGCCAAATCCAGGGACAGGCAGCCGCTGGAAATCACCGGCACGTCGATCTTTTCTTCGGCCCCCAGGCGCATGATGGCGCCTTTGCCGTAATGCTTCTCAATCTGGCCCAGGGCCTGGTCCAGGGCCTTGGCCTTGTCTGCGGTACCTTGGTCGCTCATCTGTTTTTCCTTTTTTAAAATTGTTTGGTGGCATTATTGGGTAGCCGCAGGCTTCAGCCTGCGTTTAAACTTTGCTTTATGGGGCGGGCCGTCCCGCGTCTTTTCGGCGGCCACAGGCCCTATGATTGTTTTGGTGGCACAAGCTAAGACCTGCGGCTCCCTTCCTGTCGCCGCCGGGGGCGGTGGCGCCACATTCCTAATCCCTAACCCCTAATCCCTTTCTGCTCACCGTCTCTTCCCAGCGGGATGACCTGAAGCGGCGTATAAATCGACCCCTGAGGGGTCAGGTTGCTGCGAAATAAAATAAGCTCGCCCACCTTGAACGGCGGCCAGTCCAGGGGCGGCAGTTTCTCCAGAAGCTGGGCCAGCCGGTGCCGGTTGGTGGGCGATTTCACCCGGCCCAGGGTCAGGTGCGGGTTGAAGGCCCGGCCCTCGGGCAGGTACCCCAGGGCCGCGAAGGCCTTCTCCAGCCCGTGGTAAAGCTGGGCCAGGGGAACCACCTCCCCGCCGATCCCCACCCAGATGACCCGGGGGCTCCGGGTGTTGGGAAAGGCCCCGGCCCGGGTGGCCTGGAGTTGAAAAGCCTCTTGCCGGACCGCCACCTCCCGGGCCGCCGCCGTGATGGCGTCCACTTCCGAGGCCGGCACGTTGCCGAAAAACTTCAGGGTCAGGTGGATGTTGCCCACCGGCACCCAGCGCACGTCAGCGTGGCTGCGCTTCAACTCCCCCTGGAGCAGCGCCAGGTGCGGGCGAAGTACTTCCGGCAAATCAATGGCCAGAAAAGAACGGATCATGATAGCTCTCAGCGGTCAGCTTTCAGCTTTCAGCTTTTTCAAATAAACATAAGCTGTTCTGCCATTTCCGCCATACAAGAATCTCCAATAGGGAGATGCTTCGCTGCGCTCAGCATGACAAAAAAATTTGCATCCTTAAAATGCTGATTGGGCTCGGCCCACTGATACAGGATAAATTTTAGAAGCTGAAAGCCAAAAGCTGATAGTTGACAGCTATTTTTTCACTACCCGGCGCAGGCGGTCCAGGGCGGTCTGGGCCGCCAGGGTTTTAATCTCCTCCCGGCCGCCCCGGAAGAGATAGTGCCAGACATCTTCTTCGGAGGGCGCGGCCAGGCCGAAATAGACCGTGCCCACCGGCTTCTCCGGGCTACCGCCGGTGGGGCCGGCGATGCCGGTCACCGCGAGCCCGATATCGGCATGAAAGACTTCCCTGACCCCCCGGGCCATGGCCAGAGCCGTTTCCGCACTCACCGCGCCCACCGCGGCCAGGATCTCCGGGGACACCTTGAGCAGGTCCAGCTTGGCTTCGTTGCTGTACGAGATGATCCCGCCCAGGAAATAGTCCGAGGACCCGGAAACATTGGTCACCCGGTGGCCAATGAGACCGCCGGTGCAGGATTCCGCCACCGCCAGGGTCAACCCCCGGTCCCGGAGCAGGGAGCCCACCAGCTCCTCCAGGGGGATTTCCCCGGGCCCCAGCAGGACGTCCCCCACCTCCCGGGAAAGCGCGGCGATGAGGCGGTTAAGTTCAGCCTCCAGGGCCTCGCGGCTTTGGCCCCGCACCGTCAGGGTCAGGTGGTTTTCCGGAAAATTGGGGTAAATACCCACCGTCACCCCATGCTGGAATTCCGGCAACTCCGACACCACCTGCTGCAACTGGGTCTCCGAGATGCCGAAGAGGCGCACGGTGCGCTGAGCCAAGGCTTCGCCGCCCCCGGCCCACTCCACCAGACCGGGGAGAACAAATTCATCGAACAGGACCCGCATCTCCCGGGGCACTCCCGGCAGAAAAAAGAGGCGCATGTCCCGGTGCCTCAGGGCAAAGCCGCAGGCCGCGCCGCCGGGGTCCAGCACCAGGGCTCCTTCCGGAATGACGGCCAACTTGGCGTAGCGCTCTTCCCAAGGCAGGCCTTGCTCTTCCAAACAGCGGCGGATGCGCGCCAGGAGGCCCTCGTCCTGATACAGCCGCAGACCCAGGGCCTGGGCCGCAGTGGCCACGGTGATGTCGTCTTCCGTGGGCCCCAGCCCCCCCGTGATGATGATAAACTGCGACCGCCCCAGGGCCTGCTTAAGGAGTTCCCCGAACAGCGGGGCCCGGTCCCCCAAAATGGTTATGAGCCCCACCGTGAGCCCCACTTCGTGGAGCCGGCGGGCCGCGTACCGGGCATTAAAGTCAGCCACCCGGCCGGTGATCAACTCGGTGCCGGTGGCGATAATCTCACCTTGCATCATAACAGTGGTCAGTAGCCAGTGGTCAGTGGTCAGTGAGAGATGGACGTTATTTTTCTATAACTGGCGCCTGACTACTGACAACTTTATCTTAGCCCCTCCCCCCAAACATCAACAGCATTCCCAACAGCCCCCGGGCCAGGGCCCCGGCGGCCAGGTCATCCATCACCACGCCCCAGCCGCCCGGAAGTTTC
>Ga0315268_10003883_pt1 | contig 16362 bp, 14 predicted proteins | sample C1_top_MG_FD_204535 | JGI IMG/M metagenome (GOLD analysis project Ga0315268, IMG submission 204535) | Sediment microbial communities from Yellowstone Lake, YNP, Wyoming, USA - C1_top | ecosystem: Environmental > Aquatic > Freshwater > Lake > Sediment | place: USA: Wyoming | collected 2017-08-01
AGACTCCAAACACCGATTGGGAGACTCCAAACACCGATTGGGAGACTCCAAACACCGATTGGGAGACTCCAAACACCGATTGGGAGACTCCAAACACCGATTGGGAGACTCCAAACACCGATTGGGAGACTCCAAACACCGATTGGGAGACTCCAAACACCGATTGGGAAACCCCAAACACCGATGGGGAAACCCCAAACACAAATCTTCGGATACCTCTTTGGGGAGATTCCGAACTGCTTTCATGTTACCGGACCCATGTCAGAGCCGCGTGCGAAATTCGCCATTTGCGCGGAAGATGCGATAGTCCTTTCAAACTCTGAGACCAATTTGAACGCTGACATTCATCCAAGTGCCACCTTGAGCACGTTTGGCCGCGACTGGATCGTCCTGGTTCTGCTGGTCGCCGGTCTCGGCGCTCGCGCGTCGTCGGTGTTGCCGTTGTCGCTCGATGGACAGATCCACGCTTCCGACGCCGTGTTTCGCGGGACGGTTCTGCGGGTGGAGTTGTTCAGGAGTGCGGCGGACGGCATCATCTATACCCGCACCGCGCTGCGGGTGGATGAGGGCTTCAAAGGCATCTTGCCGCCCGTGATCAACGTGGTGCATCGCGGTGGCACCGTAGGGCGCATCGGTTTGAGCGACGGTTTGTCTCCTCAGTTCAGGGTTGGCGAAGAACGGCTGCTGTTCGTCATGCGGCGCGGCGATGGCACTCTCTTTGCCACGCAGGGGGAAGCCACCGCCACGCGATTGCGCCGGGAAAAGAACGGAGCGCTGGCGCGTGGCCATGCTGATCTGCTCGAGCAGATTCGCCAAAAGACAAGGTTCGGGCAAATTCCGGGAGCGGATGTCACCGACCAGACCGCGACGGTTTCGCCGTATGGAGTCTTTCTTGAACCCGCCGGCGACATCGGCGGCCCCAGCACCAACGGGCTGTTGGTGGACGCGTTCAATGTGCCTGCACGCTTTGTGTTGCCAGACCGTGGCGAGCCAATTCCGTATCTAGTGGATGCGACGTTTCTGCCGACCGGAATCTCAGAGGCCCAAGCGTTGAACGCAGTCAGCAATGCCATGTCCGTCTGGTCGCTGGCCAGCACTTTCAAATTCACCTACGCGGGAATGCAGGATTTCGGCACGAACGCCGATAGCATTGATACCGGGGACGGCATATTCCGCATCCAGCTCCACGATAACTACAATGTCATCACCAGCCCCAACATCCTGGGCATCGGCGGCAGTTGGAATGACTCGTCCATATTGGCGAACGCGGGTTGGGGATCGGGCGGCCGGGTCGGCGGAACTGAATTCAACCGCGGCGTGAACGGCTTTGTCATCCTCAAGCACACCAACGTGGTGATGCAAACGCTCTCCACGTTCACGGAAGTGCTCACGCATGAAGTCGGCCACGTCCTTGGCCTGGCGCATTCCAGCAATGTCGTGACCAACGACCCGGTGCTCACCAACTCGATCATGTATTACCTCGCTCATGCGGATGGCCGTGGCGCGGCGCTGAACAGCTACGACACAAACGTCGTGGCGCTGGTGCATCCGGCCAATACACCTCCGTGGACGTTCAACCGGGTCATAGACGTGACAACGGCGGCGTCCACTCCCAATGTCCCCGGCATCAACGAAGTCGAGTTTCACGGCTACGATTTGCAGTCCACAAACCTGGTGATCGCCACCAACGAGCAGTCATCAATCAACGGGGACTTCGCCTTATCCGGCAACAAGATCAAATACACCCCGAGGTCTTACTGGGCTGACAGCAATCGTACTGACCCCGATACCAGTAGTGGCAGCTATTCTTACAAAGACATCATTTACTCGCGGCTCTCCGACGGCACCAACGCCTCTCCCTATGCCATCATCCGGGTCATTTCGTTCCGGGGAGAAGGCGCCGCCCCACTTGATGGCATTCCGGATTATTGGAGGATGAATTTCTTTGGGCACACAGATCCACAAGCCGGCGACCTGTCGCGCGGCACGGATGACCCCGATGGCGACGGCTTGAACAATCTGCAGGAATACATCGCGGGTATGAACCCGAAGGACGCCGCGTCCGCCCAACGCATCACCTCCTTCAACCTCAGTTCGCTACAGTTTCAGGCCAAAGCCTACGAACTTTACGAAGTGCTCGGCTCGACCAACCTGACCACGTGGACGCGCGTAGCCGCATTCGAACCCACAACCGCGTCCATTCAAGTCAGGACCAACCTGCCACAAACCAATATCACCGCTGTTATTTCAAATCTGCCAACCTCGGGCCAACGCATGTTCTTCCGCATCTTAAAAGTGCCGTGAGCATGGTTCGCCAGACAGCGCAGCGCCGCCGGACGCGAGGAATAAACCGCTTGCCGTCGGCACAAGACTGGTTTAGAAGGTCGTCATGCACCGGCAATACAAATTGACTCCGGCTGTGGCGCGCCCGGTTTTAAGCGTGATCATCGGCTTGTTTGTTATTGCCTTGGGCGTTTTGGCGTCCGGGGCGGCGGTCCACCACGCGCTGCACCACGGCGCGAATTCCCATTCAGGTTTCTGCGCGGTTTGTTCCTTTGCCAAGGGCCAGGTGGAAGCGGCGGATGCACCGTTGATTGTCTGCCGGCCCGTCGTGGTTGCCAGCGTTGCGATCATTCCGATTGTCAGTTCTCTTCCGCAGAATCCTTCGTTGCTGCTTCCTCCGGGGCGCGCACCGCCCGCTTTCTCCGTCGTTTCCTGAGTTCACCGGTTGAGAAATCAACTGGTTTTGTTTCGTTGTTTAGCAGTAAACCTTGTGGCGTGCCGCGTGTGCGGCAGTCTTTCCGTGGAGTGAAGCATGAAGATTTTGAGAATGGTAAGCGTGGCTGCGTCGGTTCCTGTGTTGGTATTGATCCCGTTTGGCAACATCCGCGCGCAGCAGATCAAGGCGGGAAGCATCGTCGCAACCGCGATCTCCGGCCGATTCGTATGAGTCCAACTCGTAAATCGAGCGCCCTGCGTTCCATCGCGACCTTGGCTGTGTCGCTGATCGCCGGTTGCATGGTGGGGCCGAACTTCAAAAAGCCCGCCGCTCCGGACGTCAGCGGTTATACGGCCGCCCCCCTCGCCACCACCAGCAGCACAAGCGTCACCGGTGGAAACGCTCAACGCTTTGCTGAAGGTGGCGACATCGCCGGAGACTGGTGGACCTTGTTTCATTCCAAAGCGCTCAATGAGTTGATTGAACAGTCGCTGACCAACAATCCCGACCTCAAGGCGGCGCAAGCGGCCTTGTCAGTGGCGCGGGAAAACGTCCTGGCTCAACGCGGCGTTTACTATCCCAGCGTCTCTGGAAGCTTTTCGGCCAGCCGCCAGAAGCAGTCCGAGTTAATTTCTCCTACGCCCAACGCAAATCTCTTTCAATACAACCTCTTCACCCCACAGGTCAGCGTTTCGTATGTGCCCGATGTCTTCGGCCTGAACCGCCGGACCGTGGAGTCATTGCAAGCGCAGGAACAGGGCGTTCGTTTCCAAATGATCGCAACCTATACCACGCTGACCGCCAATGTGGTGGTCACGGCGATCGAGGAGGGTGCGGTGCAGATGCAGATTGACGCGACCCGCCAGCTCATTGACCTCAACTCCAACGTGGTTGAAATTCTCCGCTACCAATTTGCCAAAGGTTATGCCAGCCGGCTTGATCTGGCCGCGCAGGAATCGCAGCTCGCGCAAACCGTCGCCACGCTGCCGCCGCTCCTCAAGCAATCAGCCCAACTGCGCGACCTGCTGGCAGTTCTGGCCGGCCGGTTTCCAAACCAGGCCCCGGCGGAAAAATTCAAGCTTGCGAGTCTGCAATTGCCGGAGGAACTGCCGGTGAGCCTGCCTTCCCAACTGGTGGCGCAGCGACCGGACGTGCTTCAAGCCGAGGCCAACTTGCACGCCGCCAGCGCCCAGATTGGCATCGCCATCGCCAACCGGCTGCCAAATATCGAACTGACTGCAAATGCCGGCAGCACGGCGCTGGCCATTGACAAGGTGTTCACGTCGGGCACGGGCTTTTGGGGTTTGGGCGCGGCGGCGACAGCACCCATTTTCCAAGGCGGGCAACTGCTGCATCAGGAGCGCGCCGCAAAGGCAGCCTACGTTCAAGCGGCTGAACAATATCGCAGCACCGTCCTGACCGCCTTCCGGAACGTCGCCGACACCTTGACAGCGCTGGAACAGGACGCTGAGGGCTTGAAGTCCGCTGCAGCCGCCGAACATGCCGCCAAGGTAACGCTGGATTTGTCCCGACGACAATGGCAGGCCGGCTACACTGGCTATCTTGCACTGTTAAGCGCGGAACAAGCCTATCAGCAAGCCCGGATCAACCTCGTGCAGGCCCAGGCCAATCATTATGCCGATACGGCGGCGTTGTTTCAGGCGCTGGGCGGTGGGTGGTGGCACCGTGCGGATTTAACCAAGGATAAACATGAAAAATAAAACATCTTACGCGATACCGCCTGCGGAACGTCGGGTCACATTCCCGCGCGCGCTTGCCGCGGTCGTCATGGCGGTGGCAACGATCGTGTCGTTCCCCGGCTGTTCTCCCAAAACTGACATCAACGCACAGACATCCTCCGTGACGGCCAGCAACGTGACCCTGACGGCAGCCCAGCGACAGAACATCCATCTTTACACCGTCAAGCAGTCCAAATTCCACAAGACGATTGAGACCACCGGGACGGTTGACTTCGACAACGATCAGGCCACCAGTGTGCTGGCCCCCTTCAGCGGTCCAGTGTCGCGGCTGCTCGTTTCCCTCGGCGCACAGGTCAGCGAGGGGGATTCGTTGGCGGTGGTAGATTCACCCGACTTTGCAACCGCCATCAGCACTTATCGCAAGGCACTGGCCACCGCCAAGACCGCCCGCCGGCTGGCAGAACTGGACCACGATCTTATCCAGCATCAAGGCGTTTCCCGGCGCGAAGCAGAGCAGGCAGAAACCGACGCCACCAACGCCGAGGCTGACCGCGACGCCGCCCTGCAAGCACTCGTCTCGCTGAAGGTTGATCCCCAGACCATCAAAGACATTCAGGAGGGCCGGACGATTTCGCACATCGAGAGCATGATTCGCTCGCCGATCGCGGGGACCGTCGTGGAGAAATTGATCACACCGGGCCAACTGTTGCAGGCGGGCAGCACGCCTTGCTTCACGGTGGCCGATCTTTCCCAAGTGTGGGTGATGGCCAACATTTTCGAATCGGACGTTGCCGCGATTGACCTCGGCGACTCGGCTGAGGTTTTCACCAGCGCCGCCCCCACAAGCTTTCCAGGTAAGGTGGACAACCTCGCGGCGATTCTCGATCCGAACACGCGTTCAATCGGCGTGCGGGTGGTCGCCAAAAATCCGGGCGGCGTGCTCAAAAAACAAATGTACGTCCGCGTCCGGATTCGCTCGAACCGCGAAAGCACCGGCCTGCTGGTCCCGGTTTCGGCGATTTTGCGCGACGATGAGAATCTGCCGTTCGTTTATGTGGCCTCGGCGGATGGTGCTTTTGAGCGGCGGCAAGTCACCCTCGGCTATCGCGTGGGCGATGATTATGAAGACCCTTCCGGTCTCAAAGCCGGCGAGCAAATCGTCGCGGAAGGCGCCGTCTTCATTCAATTTCTCCAAAACCAGTGAACGAAAATCTGCCATCACCTGATCCGACGCCGCGAACGGCCTCGATCATCAACCGGATCGTCGCCTCCTCGCTCCGCCAGCGTTTTCTCGTGATCCTGATGACGCTGCTGCTGATCGCGGCGGGATCGTGGTCCCTGAACCGGCTGCCGGTGGACGCGTATCCCGACCTGTCGCCGCCCATGGTGGAGATCATCACGCAGTGGGAGGGCCATGCCGCCGAGGAAGTGGAACGATTGATTACCGTGCCGATCGAGATTGAGATGAACGGCATCCCGCGGCTGACCGTCATCCGCTCCATCTCGCTTTACGGGTTGTCGGATGTCATCATGACGTATCGCGACGGCACCGATAACTATTTCGCGCGCCAACAGGTTTTCGAGCGGATCGCCGATCTCAGTCTGCCCACCGGCGTGACGCCATCTGTGTCGCCGCTTTTTTCGCCCTCCGGTTTGATCTACCGGTATGTGCTGCAAAGCCCGGACCGCTCCCCGATGGAACTTAAAACCATCGAAGACTGGATCGTCGAGCGCCAATACAAGTCAGTCCCCGGCGTGGCGGATGACTCGGGTCTGGGCGGCGAAACAATGCAATACCAAGTGCTGCTGGATCCCGCGAAGATTGCCGGCGCGGGACTTTCCGTTCCGGCGGTGGTGAGCGCATTGGCCGCCAACAACGGAAATGCCGGCGGCGGATTCTACTCGCAGGGCGGGCAGTTCTACTACGTCCGTGGCTTGGGCCGGCTACAGCGGCTGGAGGACATCGGCAATGTGGTACTGGCGCACCATAACGGCGTTCCGGTTCTGGTAAAGAATGTCGCGCGCGTGGTGATCGGCCACGCCCCGCAATTGGGCCAATTCGGTTATCAGGACCAGGACGACGCGGTGGAAGGCGTCATCCTGATGCGCACCGGCGAGAAAACACAAAGGGTATTGCAACGCGTCGAGGCCAAGACCAAGGAACTCAACGAGAGAATCCTGCCCAAAGATGTCAAAGTCCATCCGTTCTACGACCGGAGCGATTTGGTCGCGCTGACCACCGAGACGGTCGAGCGCAACCTTCTGCGCGGCATGTTGCTGGTGGTCGTCATTCTCGTTTTCTTCCTTTACGATGTGCGCGCCGGGTTGATCGTCGCCACGGCGATTCCGCTGGCGCTGCTAGTTGCGTTCATCTGTCTTGATCTTCAGAACGTATCCGCAAACTTGCTTTCCATTGGGGCCATTGATTTTGGCATCCTGGTGGACGGCGCGGTGGTAATGGTGGAAAACATCTTTCGTCAGGTCGCCGCGCGAGAGGGAAAACCATTCCGGATCAGAGAAGTCATTGTGGACGCGGCTGCGGAGGTGGACCGCCCGATCTTTTATGCGATTGCGGTGATCGTTGCCAGTTTCCTGCCCATTTATGTCCTGTCGGGTCCGTCGGCCAAACTCTTCAAGCCGATGGCCGACACCATGATTTACGCCTTGGTGGGTTCGTTGATTGTGACGCTCACGTTGTTGCCGGTGCTGTGTTCCTGGGCGCTGCGGAAAGGCGTCCGGGAGCGCCGCAACGTCGCGTTCGAGGCCATCAAATCCGTTTACGTCAAGGGCCTGGACCTTTGCCTGGCGCATCCCTGGTGGACGACGGTGGCTTCCACCATTCTGCTCGGCGCCTCGCTCCTGCTCATTCCGCGCGTCGGCGCCGAGTTCATGCCGCATCTGGACGAAGGTGCGTTGTGGGTCCGCGCGACCATGCCGTACACAATCTCCTTCGACGAATCGAAGAAAATCGCGCCGCAGGTCCGCAAGATTCTGCGATCGTTTCCCGAAGTCACCGTGGTCGCCTCCGAACACGGGCGCCCGGACGACGGCACGGACCCGACCGGCTTTTTCAACGTGGAGTTCTTCGTCGGCCTCAAGCCATACAGCAAGTGGAAGGGGCCGTACCGCACGAAGACCGAGCTAATCGCCGCCATCAACCAAAAACTCCAGGCCTTCCCTGGCATCATCTTCAACTACACCCAGCCCGCCGAAGACGCCGTGGACGAAGCCGAGACCGGATTGAAGAGTGCGCTCGCGGTCAAGGTTTTTGGGACTGATCTCGAGACGCTGGAGAGCAAAGGGAAAGCCATCAAGCGCGTTCTGGAGAAAGTGCCGGGCATCACGCAAATCACGCTGGTGCGGGAATTGGGCCAGCCGAGCCTCACCGTGAACATCAACCGCGACAAGATCGCCCGTTACGGCGTGAACGTTGATGACATCAACGGTTTGATCGAGGCCGCCGTCGGCGGCGCGGTCGCGACGCAGGTGGTGCAGGGCGAGAAACAATTCGATCTGGTGGTGCGTTTGGCGGAACAATACCGCGACCGACCGGAGGAAATCGGAAACATTTTGGTGGCCACGTCCGACGGCCAGCAAATCCCGCTGAAGGAATTCGCCGACCTCCGCGTCGTGAATGGCGCCTCGTTCATTTATCGGGAAGACAACTCCCGCTACATCGGCATCCAGTTTTCGGTGGAGGGACGCGACCTGGCCGGCGCGGTGAACGATGCGAAACGCGCAGTCAGCGCGCAGGTGAAGCTGCCTGAAGGTTACCGGCTGGATTGGGGCGGCGAATACAAGGAATACACGGCCTCGCGGCAACAGCTTCGGGTCATTCTTCCCTTGACCCTGTTCGTGATTTTCCTCCTGCTCTTCGCGCTCTACAGCAACTTCAAGTTTCCAATGATTACCGTCATGGGCGTTTTGTTATCCGCGCCGGTGGGCGGAATCGTGGCGCTCTGGCTGACGGACACGCCATTTTCGGTTTCGTCCGGCATCGGATTTCTGGCGTTGTTTGGCGTGTCAGTTCAGACCGCCGTGGTCTATATCTCTTACGTGAACGAACTGCGCCGCAGCGGCACCGACACCGCCCAGGCCATTCGCGAGGGAGCGATTCTGCGGCTGCGGCCGATCATGATGACCGCGCTGGTGGCGGCGTTCGGGCTGTTGCCGGCGGCGCTCGCCACTGGCGTCGGCACGGATTCGCAACGACCGTTCGCCTTGGTCATCGTCAGCGGACTCTTCACCCGCCTCTTAATCAGTATCTTCCTGATGCCGGTGCTTTACACCATGGTGGCGCGCCCCGGGGACCGCCTTGAAGTGTGATTCCACGGTGGCGTCGGAGACACAAACGATTCGCGTCGGAGCGTTGCTGAAAACCGCTTCCTGCTTCGGGTAACAAGCGTTTCGGCGTAAATCGCGGCCGCAAGAGTTGTCGTGGCGAAGTATGTGGCCGCCATCGTCCGCGCGCTGGGAGCGGTCGTGTTGGTAGTGGGAAATGTCGCCTGGTTGCGGGGCGCGGAGCTACTTGCAGCCTCACGTAAACTTAATGTCACCATAACGCCGGCTTCAAGTCGCCCGCTTGGCGAAGAATTCCAAAAAAATCCCTTGAGATTTGTCCTTCTCATCGGCATTTTCTCGCGGCTTCCGGTGACCCATCGGTTCGATGAACTGCGGAAATGGGCATTTCCCGGAGTAATCCAAAGTGTGATGTCTTTGTTGAAGACAATTCTAGCGGCAGCGGTGTTGTTCGGCCTCGCGGCGTTCCTGAACGCGGCGGAACCGAGCCATGAACTGCCGGCAACTGCTGTGACCGCCGCCCATGAAGCGGCGGGGGCCGCATCGGTGGCTGCAGAAGAACATGGCGAACATCATGGGTTGCCTTCGGCGGCAGTGCCTGTGTTTCATATCGGGCGGTTTCCCGTGACCAACTCTATGTTGGTGACGTGGATTGTGGCCGTGGGCCTCATCATTTTCGCCCAACTGGCGATGCGCAAGATGCAGGCGGTTCCAAGCGGCGCTCAGAATTTTTGGGAATGGCTGGTGGAGTCTATTTGCGAATTTCTTGAGAGCATCCTTGGCCACGATCTTGCGAAGAAGACCTATTGGTTCTTCCTCACCATATTCATCTTTATTCTGTTCACGAATTGGTTCGGGCTGCTGCCAGGTGTTGGAACGATAGGTTGGGGTGAGCAGTCGGCGCACGGGTTTGTATTGACTCATCCGTTGCTACGCGGTGGAAACGCCGACTTGAACATGACCCTTGCGATGTCCTCGATTTTCATGGTGCTCTGGTTCATATGGGCGCTGCGCTCAAACGGTATCTGGGGCTTTGCGCTGCACATCTTTGGACCGAAAGGCGACAGCACCGGCTTCATCAAATACATGATGATTGTGATTTTCTTCTTCGTAGGCTTTCTCGAATTGATTTCAATCGCGTTCCGACCGGTTTCGTTGAGTTTCCGGCTTTACGGGAATGTTTTCGCCGGCGAAAACTTGCTGGAAGCGATGTCCAACGTCGTTCAGGAACCTGCATGGGCCAAGGCAATCTTCAGTGCGTTGCTGCCGGTGCCCTTCTACTTTTTGGAACTGCTCGTCGGGCTGGTCCAGGCGTTTGTGTTCATGCTCCTGACGACGGTGTTCACCGCCCTGATCTGCGTGCACGACGAGGAACCTGGGAAAGAACATCACCATTAATGCAAAGAATTTCAGCGACTTGACCGTGGTCCACCGCGGGAGCCGCTGAGAAAAACGAAGAAAGGAATAAACATGTTAACTCCAATGTTGGGAGAAGTGGCAGTGGCGGGCAGTCTGTCCGTAGGATTGTGCGGTCTCGGATCGGCAATCGGGGTGGGACTCGTTGGCATGAAGGCTTCCGAAGCGGTGGGGCGCAACCCCGGCGCATTCGGCAAAGTCATTGTGCTGGCCGTGCTTGGAATGGCGCTGGCAGAGGCCATCGTCTTCTACGCCCTGTTCATTAAACCGATCGGCTAAACTCGCGGCGCGGAGCCGTAAGGCTCCGCGCCCGTCGCCAAAAAATCATGCAGGCACCAATTTTATTTGCAAACGCGGCCACCGACATCGCAACTCAGTTCGGTCTTGATACACCGCACTTTATTGCGCAGGTCATCAGCTTCTCCATCGTCACGTTTTTGCTGTATCGGTTCGCCTATAAACCGATTTTGGACGTGCTCGAAATGCGCCGTCAGCGCATTGCTGAGGCTCTCGCCAATGCGGACAAAATCAAACAGGAGCTCGCCGATGCCCAAGCCAAGGCACAGGACATCTTGAATCAGGCCGGCAATCAGGCGAACAAAGCCATCGAAGAAGGCCGCGCGGCCGCTGCGCAAGTTCGCGAACAGGAGATGCAGAAAGCCATCGCCGCCGCCGAGCAAATTATCACGAAAGCACGTGAGGCTGCGGCGCAGGACCACGCGCGTATGTTGACTGAATTGAAACGCGAAGTAGGCCGCCTGGTCGTGCAAACAACGGCGACGGTGACGGGCAAGATTTTGACGCCGGACGATCACAAGCGTTTGGCTGAAGAAACCGCGAAGCAACTCGCGGCGAAGTAGTAGATATGTAGCGACGCTCACAGAGCGCCGCTACAACTGAGATGAAAATATCGAAACAATCCAAACGCGACGCCAAGCAACTGTTCCGTAGTTGCGTGGCGGACGGGCTGCTGGACGAAAACCGCGCGTTGCAGATCGTGCGGCAGATCGTCGCGCAGAAGCCGCGCGGTTACATGGGGATTCTCTCGCATTTCCATCGGTTGGTGAAATTGGATTTGGAGCGCCGTTCCGCGCGAGTGGAAAGCGCCACGCCGCTGTCGGCGGAGTTGCAGGGTCGCGTGAATGATCAGTTGAATCGCCTCTATGGCGCGGGGCTTACGATTGCGTTCGCCGAGAACCCGGCGTTGGTCGGCGGCCTGCGCATCAAGGTCGGCAGCGATGTTTACGATGGCAGCGTACAGGCGCGATTGAACGCGCTGGCGGAAAGTTTTTGAATTGAAAATTTATGAGCAACCTATTGCAAGAAATTGAAGCCCAGATTTCCGGCGTGAAAACGTCGGTTGCCCGGCAAAACGTCGGCACCGTCCGCGAAATCTCCGACGGCGTGGCCAAAATCGAGGGCCTCACCGACGCGATGCTCAACGAGATGCTCGACTTCGGCAACGGCGTCATCGGGTTGGCGCTCAACCTCGAAGAAACTGAAGTCGGCGCGATCATCCTCGGCGATTATCTCAGCATTCACGAGGGTTCTGAAGTCAAGACCACGGGCAAGCTGCTCTCCGTCCCGGTTGGCAAAGGCTTGCTCGGTCGCGTGGTGGATTGTCTCGGTCGCCCCGTGGACGGCAAGGGGCCGATCAAGCAGGACGCTTTTTATCCGGTGGAAAAAATCGCTCCCGGCATCATCAAGCGCAAATCCGTGAGCCAGCCGGTGCAAACCGGCATCATGGCGATTGACGCGATGATTCCGATTGGCCGTGGCCAGCGCGAACTCATCATCGGCGACCGTTCGACGGGCAAGACGACCATCGGCGTGGACACGATGATCAACCAGGCGCGCATCAATAAGGTGGGCCGTGCGTCCGGCGACAAGAGTTTTCGTCCGATGCATAACATCTACGTCGCCGTCGGCCAGAAGCAGTCGAACGTCGCTCGCGTCATCGCGGAATTGGAGAAATCTGACGCGCTTGGAGACACGATTGTCGTTGTGGCCGCAGCGTCTGACTCGGCGGCTAACCAATACCTTGCTCCTTTCGCCGGCGCGGCAATGGGCGAGTGGTTCATGGATAACGCCATGGACGCGCTCATCATTTACGACGATCTCTCGAAACAAGCCGTCGCGTATCGCCAGGTTTCGCTGGTGCTAAAACGTCCGTCCGGTCGCGAAGCGTATCCGGGCGACGTGTTCTATCTCCATAGCCGCTTGCTCGAACGCTCAGCTCGCGTGTCGGAGAAATACGGCAACGGTTCACTCACGGCGCTCCCGATCATCGAGACGCAAGCGGGCGACGTTTCGGCTTACATTCCCACCAACGTGATTTCGATCACGGATGGACAGATATATCTCGAAACGGATTTGTTTTATCAAGGTGTTCGTCCCGCAGTTTCCGTCGGTCTTTCCGTGAGTCGCGTCGGTTCGGCGGCGCAGATCAAGGCGATGAAACAGGTTGCCGGTCGTATCAAGGGTGACCTTGCGCAATACCGGGAACTCGCGGCGTTCGCGCAGTTCGGCTCGGACCTCGACGCGAAGACCCAGGGAATTCTCGAACGCGGCAAGCGCGTGGTGGAAGTTTTCAAGCAGCCGCAATTCAATCCCATCCCGGTCGAAACGCAGGCGGCGGTCCTATGGGCGGTGCAAAACAATTTCTTCGACGACGTGACGGTCGAGAAGGTGAAAGATTGCCAGACGAAAATGACCGACTTCCTCGCCACGCGCAAAGCGGACTTGCTCACCAAGGTTCGTAATGAGAAAGCCATCAGCGACGCCATCGCCGGCGACTTGAAGGCCGCCGTCACGGAGTTCAAGCAGACGTATCGGTAAGCGTTTGATGTCACAAACTGTGATTTCAAAGTCATAAAATGCCCAGCACCCGCGACATTCGCCGACGCATCAAGTCGGTCAAGAACACGGCGCAGATCACGAAGGCCATGCAGATGGTCGCTTCGTCGAAGATGCGCAAGGCGCAGCTCGCCGCGCTGGCGGGCCGGCCTTATGCCGAGTTGATGAACCGCGTGCTCGCCGAAGTGACGGGAGACTTGAAAGACTTCGCGCATCCGTTGCTCGAAAAGCGCGACGTCCGCAAACGCTGCGTCATCGTCATCAGCACGGACAAAGGTTTGTGCGGCGCGCTGAACTCGAACCTCATGCGCGAGGCGGCCAAGTTTGACAAGGACGCGACGATTTACATCACGGCGGGGCGCAAGGCTTCGCAATTTGTCGCGCGCACCAGGCGGCAACTGGCTGCCGAGTTTACTTACAAAGACGCACCGATGTTTGCCGAGGCGCGGGCGATTTCAAAATTTGCGCGCGAGATGTTCACGAAGGGCGAGGTGGATTGCGTGGACATTCTGTTCACGAAATTCATTTCGACTCTCGTGCAGAAGCCAGATGTGGTGCCTTTCCTGCCCGTGGGCCGGATCGATGGGCTCACCACCGGAGCTCACAATCATAATACGGAGGCCGAACTGCCAGCCGCCAACGGCGCGGAATACCTGTTTGAACCTTCGGCGGAGACGGTACTCGGAGAATTGCTGCCGCATTACCTGAATTTCAAGGTGTATCAGATGTTGCTGGAAGCGAAAGCGTCGGAACACAGCTCGCGCATGGTGGCGATGAAGAACGCGACCGACAACGCGAAGCAACTCATCAAGGACCTCACGCTCGAATACAACAAGCTGCGTCAGGCCAACATCACCAAGGAACTTTTGGAAATCACCACCGCCCAGATGGCGTTGGGCTAACGAAAATTTATTCTCATGAACAAAGGCAAAATCGTTCAAGTCATCGGCCCGGTCGTGGACATCGAATTCCCCGACAGTGTGCCGGCCATCTATAACGCGCTCACCGTCGAGTTCACCTCGCCCGGTGCGGCCGGCAAAAACAAGTTGACGCTCGAAGTGCAGCAGCACCTCGGCGACAACTGGATTCGCGCCGTCGCCATGAGCAGCACCGAAGGGCTCAAGCGCGGCATGGAAATCACCGACATGGGCGCGCCGATCTCGATGCCCGTGGGCGAAGCCGTCATGGGCCGCGTGTTCGACGTGACCGGTAATGCCGTGGACGAACAAGGCCCGGTGAAGGCGGACAAGTATTTGCCAATTCATCGTGCCGCGCCACCGCTGGTGGATCAAACCACCAGCCCGCAAATCCTCACCACCGGCATCAAGGTCATTGATCTGATCTGCCCGTTCTTGAAGGGCGGCAAAGTCGGCGCGTTCGGTGGCGCGGGCGTCGGCAAGACCGTGATCATCATGGAACTCATCAACAACATCGCGAAGTTGCACGGCGGCATCTCGATGTTCGCGGGCGTCGGTGAGCGCACGCGCGAAGGCAACGATCTTTACAACGAAATGATCGAAGCCGGTGTCATCAAGGTGAAGAAGGACGAAAAGGGTCACCCGAAACTTGGCGAAAACGGATTGCCGATCATCGAACCCGGTTCCCGCATTGGTCTGGTCTATGGCCAGATGAACGAGCCACCTGGCGCGCGTCTCCGCGTGGCGCTTTCGGCATTGGCCGTGACCGAATATTTCCGCGATGAAAAAAACCAGGACGTGCTCCTGTTCGTGGATAACATTTTCCGTTTCTCGCAAGCGGGTTCGGAGGTGTCCGCGTTGCTGGGCCGCACGCCGAGCGCCGTTGGTTATCAGCCGACGCTTGCCGCCGAAATGGGCGACCTCCAGGAACGCATCACCTCGACGAAGAAAGGTTCGATCACGAGCTTCCAAGCCGTGTATGTGCCCGCCGACGATTTGACCGATCCCGCGCCTGCGACAACATTTGCGCACCTGGATGCAACCATTGTGCTTGAACGTTCCATCGCGGAACTCGGCATCTATCCTGCCGTCGATCCGCTGGCTTCGAACTCCCGCGCGCTGTCGGCGGACATCGTTGGCCAGGAGCACTACGACGTGGCGCGTGGTGTGCAGAAAGTGTTGCAGCGCTACAAGGATTTGCAGGACATCATCGCGATTCTGGGCATGGATGAACTTTCGCCCGATGACAAGCTCACCGTGTTCCGCGCGCGCAAGATTCAACGCTTCCTGAGCCAGCCGTTTTCCGTGGCGCAGGTCTTCACCGGCCGCGAAGGCAAGCAAGTGCCGGTGGCCGAGACCGTGCGCGGCTTCAAGGAAATCCTCGAAGGCAAACACGACGAGGTGAACGAAATGAACTTTTACATGAAGGGCGGGATTGAGGAGATTAAAGAAGCGTAACAGGTAGGGCGCGTCACTCCGTGCGCGCCGACGGCGGGCAGAGGACTGCCCGCCCTACCCAAGAAAATATGGCTGCCACATTAAAACTCGAAATCGTCACGCCGGATGCCAAGGTTTACTCCGAGGACGTGGATATGGTCACGTTGCCTGGTGTCGAGGGTGAGATGGGTATTTATCCGCAGCACGTCCCGCTGATGACGCAGTTGTCCGCCGGCGAAATCATCGTGCGCAAGGGTGGGCAGGATTTCTTCCTCGCCGTGGGCGATGGGTTCGTGGAAGTCACCGGCGAACGCGTGGCCGTTTTGACCGACATGGCCGTCCGCGCCGAGAACATTGACGAAGCGAAGGCCGAGGAGGCCCGTCGCCGCGCCGAGGCACGATTGGCCGAACAGCTTAACGACGAGGAAGCCGCGCTGGTCAATGCCGCGCTCGCACACTCGCTCGCGCAACTCAAGGTCAAGCGCCGGCAGAAATAAGTTGGAGTCCAAGCTTTAGCTTGTTCCGTTTTCTCCGAACACGCTAAAGCGTGGACTCCAACATCAGCTTTCGATCACGTTGATTTCCACCGGTTCGACGCTCACTCCGGTTTTTTCCAGCCAATTGATCGCCGCTTTGACATCGGCGCGGCTTCCGTCCAGTTCCAGACACACGATGCCGATTTCGTCCGTCACACTCGCCTGGCGGATGTTTGTGACTACGTTGAATTTGTGGCCGAGTTTCCAGATGAGCGGCTCTTTGATGAGCTTGGGCGGATACATCAGCCACAATCTTTGTTGGGTGGGAGTCGTGGACTTTGTCGGCATCGCCGTTTTTTTGGAGGCTTTGGGCATAGGAATTAAAAATGTAAAATTAAAAAGTAAAAATGAAACGCGGGATCAAAACGCCGCAGACACAGTCGGGCATTTTTAATTTTGCATTTTTCATTTTGAATTGGTTCTAGCCGCCGGCGATCGCGGGGATGATGCTGATCTCATCGCCGTCTTTGAGCGGTGTCTGC
>Ga0315268_10003884_pt1 | contig 16357 bp, 9 predicted proteins | sample C1_top_MG_FD_204535 | JGI IMG/M metagenome (GOLD analysis project Ga0315268, IMG submission 204535) | Sediment microbial communities from Yellowstone Lake, YNP, Wyoming, USA - C1_top | ecosystem: Environmental > Aquatic > Freshwater > Lake > Sediment | place: USA: Wyoming | collected 2017-08-01
TGCATCTATGACAAACCAGCAGAGGGCACATGAACGTAAAACGGAAGTCCATTCAAAAGAAGAGCACCAGCGCCGTGGCAGGCGCCATGCGGACCAATTCGGGAGATGGCGCTCGCAAAAGCCTTGAAGCTCGTTTCAAGGCCGTCTTCGAAAATTCTCGGGACGCCATCGGGGTTTCAAAAGCAGGGGTACATGTGTTCGTAAACCCCGCATATCTTGTGCTCTTCGGATTTCCTCATGAAACCGATCTTGCGGGAAAACCGGTCCTGGATCTTATTGCGCCGGACAGCCGCGATCAGGTCAAGAATCAAATCCTCCGCCGGGTACGGGGCGAATCAGCGCCATCCACCTACGAGACGCGTGGCCTGCGAACCGACGCATCCGAATTCACCATGGAAGTCAACGTTACCTTGTATCAGGAGAACGGTGAAGAGCATACGCTGGTGATCCTGAGAGACATCACCGAACGAAAGCGCGCGGAAGACGTGCTGCGCATCAGCGAGGATAAATTCCGAAAGGTGTTTCTCACCAGTCCCGATGCGATCAACGTCAACCGCCTCGACGACGGAATGTACATTTCGATAAACCATGGATTCACGGATACCACCGGCTATACAGCAGCCGATGTTGCCGGGAAAACGTCGCTGGAGCTGAACCTGTGGGTTGATTCCGCGGACCGGCAAAACCTGGTGCAAGGACTGCGAGCACGGGGAGAGATCAAAAACCTCGAAGCGCAGTTTCGACTGAAAGATGGAAGCATCATTAACGGACTGATGTCCGCCTCGATCATTGAAATCGACCACGTCCCGCATATCGTCAGTGTCACCCGGGACATCACCAAGTACAAACAATTCGATGCGGCTCTGAAGCAGAGCGAAGCAAAATACCGCCGCATCTATAACGAGACGCCCGTCCTGCTCCATTCCATCGACAGGAACGGCATCGTGGTCGATGTGAACGATTACTGGCTGAAGACCATGGGCTATGAACGCGGCGAAGTGCTCGGCAAAAAAGTCACTGATTTCTATACACCTGCGTCACGGAAATATGCCCGGGAAATAGTTCAGCCTGCATTCTTTCGCGACGGCATTGCCAAGGACATTCCGTATCAGTTCGTGAAGAAGAACGGCGAACTTATTGATGTGGTCCTGTCAGCGACCGCTGAACGGGATGACTCCGGCAACGTCGTCCGCTCCCTCGCTGTTATAATCGACATAACCGAGCGAAAGCAGGCAGAGGAAGCCCTGCGTCAGAGTGAAGCGCGTTTTAAAGCGATCACCGCTACTGCATCCGACGCCATCCTGCTTATGAATGAAAAAGGGAAGATCGTCTACTGGAACCCGTCAGCCGAACGCATATTCGGGTACTCCGCCGACGAGGCAAATGGGCAGGATTTGCACAATTTCCTCGCCCCCGAGCGATTGCACGGCGACTATCTCAAGGGGTTTTCCCGCTTTGTTACGACCGGCCAGGGTCCGGTGATAAACAGGTCCGTGGAAATGACTGCAAAGAAAAAAGATGGCAAAGAGTTCCCCATTGAGATATCGACTTCGGCAATGAACATAAACGGCAAGTGGCACGCTCTCGGGATCGTGCGTGATATAACTGAACGGAAACGGTCGGAAGAAGCGCTGCGCGAGAATAAGGAACAGCTCGACCTGGCGCTGCAGTCGGCGCATATGGGCGTATGGCGGTTGGAAATCAAGGAGAACAGGCGCTCCTTCGATGATCTGACCTGTCAGCTTCTGGGAATTGATGTGGCGACATTCCATGGAACTGCGGCGGAGTTCTTCGAGACCGTGCATCCCGAAGATCGCCTGATGATACAGTCAGCGCTCAGCCGAACCCTGGAGCAGGATGCGCTCTATGATCCGTCATACCGCGTTGTCTGGCCTGATGGAAGCATACGATATGTTACGTCGCGAGGCAGATTGGTCCGTGACAGCATGGGACATCCCGCGAGGATCAACGGGCTCCTGTGGGACATCACGGATCAGCATCTCCTGGAACAGGAGCTTATCAAGGCCCAGAAGCTCGAGTCCATCGGCACGCTGGCAGGCGGCATTGCTCACGATTTCAACAACCTGCTGCAGGGCATCTTCGGATACATTTCCATGGCAAAGCTCACGATCAACGAGCGTGAAAAATCCCTTGGCATGCTCGAACAGGCGGAAAAGGCGCTGCACCAGTCCGTGAACCTCACCTCCCAGCTCCTGACGTTCTCCAAGGGAGGGAAACCCATCAAGAAGGTCTTTGCCCTGCGTCCGGTGATCGAGAATGCCGCGAAATTCGCGCTGAGCGGGTCCCGTGTTGTCCCGGAGATAGTGATAGCCGATGACCTGTGCACGGTTGATGCGGATGAAGGCCAGATCGGGCAAGTGATCCAGAACATCGTCCTGAATGCCGACCAGGCGATGCCTCTGGGCGGCACAATCACGATCAAGGCGGAGAACGTCGCCGCATCGTCCTTGCAGTCCCGAACGATCGACGCTGACGGGATGTTGGTGTCGGTCTCCGTGCAGGACAGGGGGACCGGCATTCCCCAGGAGCATCTCTCAAGGATCTTTGATCCCTATTTCACGACCAAGGAAAAAGGCAGCGGCCTGGGTCTTGCAACCTCGTACTCCATTGCAAGGAACCACGGTGGAACGCTGATGGCATCATCGGAGCTGGGCGCAGGGTCGACGTTCACCCTTTATCTCCCCGCCTCTGCTGCCACGGCGGTTCAGGCGGAACCTTCCCAGGAAAGCCCAACAAACCGGCAAGGACGGATCCTCGTCATGGACGACGAAGAGATCGTCCGGAGCGTCACCGGAGAACTTGTTCGACAGCTGGGGCATGAGGTCGCGTTCGCTGCGCATGGCGCGTCGGCAGTACAACAGTATACGCAGGCCATGAAAGAAGGCCGGCCGTTCGATATCGTGATCCTCGACCTGACGATCCGGGGCGGAATGGGCGGCGTTGACACGGCAGCCAGACTGAACGAGATCGATCCCCGGGTTAAAACGATCGTTTCGAGCGGATACTCGGATGATGCAGGCATGGCGGACTACTTAAAAAAGGGATTCAAAGCCTTTCTGAAAAAGCCCTATAACATCAAAGAACTCCGCGAAGTACTGAACGATCTGATGGAGTAAAGCACGGGCAGCAATCACGGTGTCTACGGTATCCGTGCGCAACAATTTGTCCATTTATTGTCCAATTGCAGGACTTTTTGATATACTATCCTTTAGTATTACAAGGCCATTTCTCCAGGTACCGGGACAGAGAGCCGCTTTCCCGGAAACCGTTCAAGACGGCCAATATATTCCTGCCTGATCAGATGGGGGGACCGATCCAATGGAGCACTCCATGAGTTTTACCGCGCGACGCATCGGAACCATGTTCCGGCATGCATTCATTATGCTGATCATGATATCAGCATGCGTCACAGCCTTTCTTGCCGGACCTTCGTACGGACAGGCTGCCCCGACGAAGATCGTTGCCGTGTTCAATTGTGATTACCAACCCATCTCTTTTTGGGACAGAAAAACGGACAAACCATCCGGTTTTTTCGTGGACATCATGGACAGTATCGCCGGCAGCAGCGGACTCCAGGTGCACTATATCTGCAAGAACGGCTGGCCGGAGATCATAACCGCCATCGAAAACAACGAGGCCGACCTCGGTGTCCTGCTCAAGAGCGAGGAGCGTGAAAAGAAGCTCCTGTTCAGCACGCCCATCGACATGACCTACCTTTCCTTTTTCGCACGATCTCAAAGCAATGCAGATATAGACCATGTGCCGACCGAGGGATTCAGCGTGGGCGTTGTCAAAGGAAGCATGTCCCACGAGCAGCTGAAAAACAGGACCGATGTGCGCCTGCAGACCGACAGCAGTTATCAGGAGGGGTTGTTCAGCCTTCTGGCCGGAAGGATCGACCTGTTCGCGGGCGAGGATTCCATGATCCTGAAAACCGCCAGGGAGGCAGGCCTCGAAGACCGCATTAAAAAGGTGGGAAAGCCCTTTGTCGAGCGGGAGCGCGGCATTGTCGTGCGCAAGAACAATGCGGCTCTGCTCGAGCAGCTGAACAGAGCGCTGTCCGGATTCGTTGGAAGCCCGGAGTATCAGCGCATCTATCTCAAATGGTACGGCTCGCCGGCATCCTACTGGACCATGGACAGAACGCTGAGCGCGGCCGGTGTGTTGCTGCTGATCACTATTTCCATCATGGCGTTCTGGAGATACCAATCGATCGCCGCGCTCAACCGGGAGCTGATTCGCACCAACAGCGCACGCAAGCGGGTCGTCGAAGCGCTCACGAAAAGCGAAGCGAACCTGAAAAAAGCGGAAAAGATCGCCAAACTCGGCAGCTGGGAGTGGAACATCCTTACCAACGAACTGCTCTGGTCGGACGAAGTGTTCAGGATCTATGGCGCGGACCTGCTCAAGGACAAACCCTCCTACGATATCGTTGTTCAGACCGTGGCCCCCGAGTACCGCGAAACATTCGTCAAGGCAGTGGAGGACGCGATAAAGCACGACAAACCCTTCGAAGGGAAATATCGGATGATCGGCCTTGACGGGGTCGAGCGCTTCACCCATACGGTCGGCGAGGTGGTACGCGATAGCGACGGTCGGCCCGTATCCATGTTCGGCATCGTGCGTGACATCACCTCGAGCAAGACAGCCGAGGCACGGATCACGGAGTCGGAAAATAAATTTCATACCATATTCGAGAACGCGATCGACGGGATCATGATCGCGGACCCTGCGGAAAAACGCAACATCGAAGCGAATAAGGCGATCTGCGCAATGCTCGGTTACACCCGCGACGAGATTATCTCCCTTCGCATCGAGGACATGCATCCGAAAGCGGACCTGCGCCGCACACTTGATCTTTTCGAACTGCAGAGACGGGGCGAGCTCTCACTGGTGCTGGACGTACCGATGCTGCGAAAGGACGGATCCATTGTGTATGCCGATGTCAATGCAACCCCGGTGGCCATCAATGGAAGGCATTGTCTGATCGGGATATTCCGCGACACCACCGCACGCAAGCAGGCCGATGCGGTATTGCGAAAGCGCGAAAAACAGCTTGCCGAGTCACAGCGCATCGCGCATGTCGGAAGCTGGGAGCATAATCTGACGACCGGCGAGGTGGTCTGGTCCGACGAACTGTTCCGCCTTATGGGACTCGACCCCGACAAGGACCCGGCTGACTTCAAGATGTTCTTTGATATGATCCATCCCGATGACCGGCCTGCATTGAAAAACGGCATCGAGGAGACCGTAAAGACCGGAAAACCGTTCAGCGTGCATTATCGGTTGACCCTCAGAGATGGCGCGACCAGGATACTCCACGCTCAGGCTGAACTTATCCACGATGAGACCGGTACGCAGAACATTCTGAGCGGGACCGGCCAGGACATCACCGAACGGATGCAGGCCGAGGAAAAGATCCGGCAGAGCGAGCAGTTCATCCGAAACATTCTCGACACCGTGGACGAAGGGTTCATCGTCATCGACCGCGACTTCCGCATCCTGACCGCCAATAAAGCCTACTGCGACCAGGTGGGCGGCGTCTGCGACGCCGTCATGGGCAAACACTGCTACGAGATCTCGCACAAATCGTCCCGGCCGTGCTATGAGGAGGGAGAGGACTGCGCAGCCCTTCACGTCTTCCAGACCGGCCTTCCCTATTCCGTTCTACACAAACATACGGACGCTAAAGGCATGATCATGTATGTTGAGACCAAGGGGTTCCCCATCAAGAACGCTGAAGGCACCGTCACCTCGGTCATCGAGACGATCAACAACATCACGGAAAAGCATCTCCTCGAAGAGGAGCGGCTCAAGACCCAGAAGCTCGAATCCATCGGCACCCTCGCAGGCGGCATTGCCCACGATTTCAATAACCTCTTGCAGGGCGTGTTCGGCTATATCTCCATGGCAAAGATGACCCTGGGCCAGAAAGAGAAATCACAGGCCATGCTCGAGCAGGCGGAAAAGGCGCTCCACCAGTCGGTCAACCTCACGACGCAGCTTTTGACCTTCTCAAAAGGCGGCAAGCCGATCAAGAGGACCATTTCGCTCCTGCCCATGATCGAAAATGCGGTCAAGTTCGCGTTGAGCGGATCCCGGACCACGTATCAACTCCAGATCGATCCGGGACTGCAGCAGGTCGAGGCCGACGAGGGGCAGCTGGGACAGGTCATACAGAACATCGTGCTGAACGCGGACCAGGCCATGCCGCTCGGCGGGAACGTCATGATCAACGCGCGCAATCTCTCCTCCTCGGATGCTTCGCTGCCGAATGAATTGGATCATCGGGACACCGTGCTGATCTCGATCCAGGACAGCGGCGTAGGCATCCCGGAAGAGTATCTCAGCAAGATCTTCGACCCCTATTTCACCACCAAGGACAAAGGCAGCGGGCTGGGTCTCGCAACCTCGTATTCCATCATCAAGAATCATGGCGGCGCTGTCCGGGTGCAGTCAGCTTCGGGCAAAGGGACCACGTTCCTGCTCTATCTTCCGGCTTCAGGAAAACGTGCGGAAGCGGTGAACCTTCGGCAGGTCACGGCAGGTCCGCGAAAAGGGCGGGTGCTTGTCATGGACGACGAAGAGGTGATCAGGCTGGTTGCGAAAGAGATGCTGCGCGAACTGGGACATGAAGCCGATTTTGCTGATAAGGGGGAAGACGCGATCGAGGCGTATCAAAAAGCACGCGATGCGGGCCGGCCCTATGATGTCGTCATCCTGGACCTGACGATTCGCGGCGGCATGGGAGGCGAAGAAGCCGTCCGACACCTGCGCGAGATCGATCCCGGGGTAAAAGCCGTTGTTTCGAGCGGCTATTCCGATGATGGAGCACTTTCGTCCCATCGCGATCAGGGATTCCAGGTGTTCCTCAAGAAGCCCTACAATATCGTGGATCTTCAGCATACGTTGGATGCTTTGCTCAAGTAAGTGCATGCGACTGCCGGGTGAGCACTATTTTTCGCGCACAGCAGCAAAAACGCCAAGAACGTCGCGAAAAAACCACGTTGTTGGGTTGTCTGTATCCATGGACTATAGGTTTTCTTTGCGTTCTTTGCGGCTTTGCGCGAGACGCCTTAGCTTTTGACCTGAATAGTTACGAAGTATATTCTTACGTAACTGGCGCCAGCAGACCGGAACCTAATCAAAAAACATCGATCATGAACTGCATGAATGAAAGGAACAGGCCAATACTGACCATGCATGCTATTTCTATCGGGATCCTGCTGCTGGTCTCCCTCGTTGCCTCCCCTGCCCGTGCCGAGACCGCCTATATCCATCACGAGCTCCAGGTGACGCTCCGGCCTGATGAACATCTGTTGAGTGCGATCGACTCCATCACCCTGCCCAGGGACTTCCCGAACGAGGTCGCGTTCACCCTCCACGCGGGGCTCAAGCCGACATCACCGACCCCTCTGGTAAGCATCATCAAACGATCCGAGACGCAGGGGGCCGTGCCCCTGGAGCAGTACATTGTCGTCCTGCCGCCGGGATTACGGGCCTTTGTGGTCTCGTACGAAGGAACGATCAACCACCCTCTTGAAGAGATCGGAAAGGAACAGGCGCGCGGGATGCAGGAGACGCCGGGAACGATCTCGAAGGAAGGGGTGTACCTTGCCTCGTCCTCGGGCTGGCATCCTGATCTCGGACCGACGCTCGTGACCTTTGATCTGCAGGTGAAGCTGCCGCAGTCCTGGAATGCGGTCAGCCAGGGAGAGCGCACCATGCTTGATCAGGGGGGAAATACGGTATCAGTCCGATGGAGATCGCCGGAGCCGCAGGATGCGATCTTCCTGATCGCAGCGCAGTTCACGGAATACACAAAGCGTGCGGGTCCCGTCCTTGCCATGGCCTTTCTGCGCACCCCTGACCAGGAGCTGGCCGACAAGTACCTGGATGCGACCGTGACCTATCTCGACCTCTACAGCAAGCTCATCGGCCCGTATCCGTACAAAAAATTCGCGCTGGTCGAGAACTTCTGGGAAACGGGCCTCGGCATGCCTTCCTTCACACTCCTGGGGTCCAAGGTCCTGCGCCTGCCGTTCCTCATCAACACCTCCTATCCCCATGAGATCCTGCACAACTGGTGGGGCAACAGCGTGTTCCTGGATTACGAAAAAGGCAACTGGTCCGAAGGCCTGACCGCGTATCTTGCCGACCACCTGATCAAGGAACAGCAGGGCATGGGCGCAGAATACCGCATGAACACCCTCCAAAAATACGCGGACTACGTGATCGGGAACAGGGACTTTCCCCTTACGCAGTTCCGCTCGCGCCACAGTTCCTCGTCCGAAGCCGTGGGCTACGGCAAGGCACTCATGTTCTTTCATCAGCTGCGGCGCGAACTCGGGGACGAAACGTTCGAGCTGGGGCTTCAGGATTTTTTCCAGAAGAACAAGTTCCGCTTTGCAGCGTTCGACGATCTGCGGGCAAGCTTCACCACGGTCTCGGGAAAGGACCTGCATACGCAGTTCGAACAATGGGTCTCACGCGAGGGTGCACCGCAACTGAAAGCGGGGAAACCCGCTCTCGCACCCGTGGAGGGCGGTTTTCTGCTGAGCGCGCTGCTCGAGCAGACTCAGCCCGGCGAGGCTTATCGCCTTCAGATTCCCGTTGCCGTGACCATGGAGGGTGTGGAGCAGGCGTTCCAGACCGTAGTGGAAATGAACGACAAGAGCATGGAGCTTAAGGTGCGCCTGACCAGACGTCCTCTGCGTCTGGACATCGACCCCGAGTTCGACCTGTTCCGGAGGCTCGACCGGGAAGAGGTCCCGCCCGCGATCTCGCAGGCCCTGGGCGCGAAGAAAATGCTGCTCCTGCTCCCTTCCGCGTCGGACAAAAAGCTGCTCGCTGCCTATCGGGAGCTCGCCAAAACGATCTCTCGGTCCGGGCCGGACGAAGTGGAACTCAAGCTGGACTCCGAGGTCAAAGCGCTTCCTGATGACCGCGCGGTAACGATCCTGGGATGGGAGAACATGTTCCTTAAGACCATGCTGCCTGCGCTTTCCGCTCATGACACCGCGTTCAGCAAGCACGCTGTCCGCATCAACAGGACCGAGATCCCGAAACAGGACCATTCGTTCGTGTTCACTTCGCGGCTTCCGAAGCATAAGGACCTGGCCATGATGTTCATCGCGGCCCGGGCGCCGGGCGCTCTGCCGGGCCTGGGGCAAAAGCTGTCGCATTACCACAAGTACAGTTATCTTGCATTCGAAGGAATGGAGCCGGCGAACATTGCCAAGGGCAGGTGGCCGGTCGTGGATTCGCCGATGACGGTCCTGGTCCCGTCCGCCGGGGGCAGGACGATCAGGGTCGAGCCGGCAAAGCTCAGCCACCGCGACCCCCTCGCATTGCTTGCGCCGGCATTTTCCCGGGAACACCTGGTCGACAGTGTTCGTTATCTGTCAAGCAATGAGCTCAAGGGACGAGGGTTCGGCTCCTCCGGGCTTGATAAAGCGGCGGAGTATATTGCCCGGCAATTCCAGGAAGCCGGCCTCGTACCGGGCGGTGATGCTGCGGAAAGCTGGTACCAGGTCTGGGAGGACACGGGCGGCGATCCCGAACAAAAAGCGGTCATGAAGAATGTGATCGGCGTGATCCCCGGCAAAAAGCAGGCGATCAGCAAGGAGAGCGTGGTCGTGGCAGCCCACTACGACCATTTGGGCTTTGGCTGGCCCGAATCGCGCGACGCGGGCACAGGAAAGGTCCATCCCGGAGCGGACGACAACGCGAGCGGCGTTGCCGTGCTGATCGAGCTGGCAAAGACGTTCGCCAAAGGTCCGAAGCCGGACCGCACGATCGTGTTCGTTGCATTCACGGGCGAGGAAGCGGGAAAACGCGGATCACGACACTATGTCGTGAATGAGCATCGCTGGCCGATCGAGCAGTGCATCGCCATGCTGAACCTCGATACCGTAGGACGTCTCGGCAAAAAAAAGCTGCTCGTGCTCGGCGCCGGCTCGGCAAAGGAATGGGTGCACATCTTCAGAGGAGCAGGGTTCGTGACCGGCGTCGAGATCGAGACCGTGTCGCTCGACCTCGACTCCAGCGATCAGATAACCTTCCAGGAAGCAGGCGTGCCTGCGGTCCAGCTCTTCTCGGGGCCGAATGCTGATTATCACCGCACGACCGATACAGCTGACAAGATCGATCCGGAGGGCCTCGTGAAGGTCGCTTCAGTTGCCCGGGAAGCGATCGAATACCTGACGCGGCGCGAAGGCCCGTTGAGCGCGGTCGGAACGCCCGTGAAGAGCGCAAAAACCCCGGACAGCGCGGGCCGCAAGGTAAGCCTCGGCACGATCCCGGATTTCGCTTACACGGGAACAGGCCTCAGGATAACCGGCACCATCCCCGGATCGCCGGCGGAAACAGCCGGCCTGAAAGAGGGCGACGTTATCACCGCGATCAATGCCGCTCCTTTGGCGGGGCTCCAGGACTTTTCGAACATCCTGAAACGGTCCTCCCCCGGAGACAAGATCACCGTGACGTTCCTGCGCAACGGTACCGCGATGAGCGTTGAAGCGACCCTGCAGGCAAAGTAGGCAGGATAGAATACCGGGGAACAACGGCAAGAGAGTAACGAGGATGCTCTTTATTACTGTTTTCCGAGCACGGCGGGTCCTGCAGGTGCGGGGACGTTCACGACATCGGGATTGGGAAAACGCGCGTCTTTGCATTCACCGTTGCGACATTCCCTGCGGGTCATGCAACGCTCAGAATGATCTTCCCTTTGGCTGTTCCGGTCTCGCTGTGCGCCAATGCTTCTTGTACTCGTTCGAGCGGGTACACGGTGTCCTGAACAACCTTGACCTTCCCTGTTCCTATCTGATCGCACAACCATGCAACATCATCTGCCCGCTGGCTTACCATCATGGTTGCGGCTTTTTTGCCCGGGACCATGGACGTGATGAGGATGTTCCAGAAAATCGAGGGTCCGGGAAGTGTGTTCACGTACACTCCGCGCCGGGTCAAGGACCTTTTGCATCCTCCGAACGAGCTTGTTGAAACAGCGTCGAATATGATATCGTACGTTTCGCCGGCTTCGGTAAAATCCTGCTGACGACGATCAAGAACGCGGTCCGCTCCCAGGCCCTTGACCAGGTCCGCGTTCCCTTTGCTGCAAACCGCAACGACCCGGGCGCCGAACGTTTTCGCGATCTGGACCGCAAAGGTCCCTACGCCTCCTGCCGCGCCGTTTATCAGAACGTTCATTCCCGGTCCGATCTTTCCCTTGTCCCTGAGCGCCTGAAGCGCGGTCAGCCCCGCGATCAGGACCGTTGCAGCGTCTTCGAACGAGACATTGTGCGGCTTGGGGAAAACGGTCTTTTCCGCAACCGCAACATATTCTGCATATGCGCCGAGCCGCATGCCTGTATTTGCAATGACCTGGTCGCCTGTTGAATACTTCTTCGCATGAGCTCCCATTCCGGCGATCTCGCCCGCGCACTCGATGCCGAGAATCTTCGGGAACGTGCTTCCTGTTAAGATCCTTGTCTGTCCGTCGCGGACCTTCCAGTCGACCGGGTTCACTCCTGCGGCGCGGACCCGTATCAGCACCTCATCAGAACGGGGTGCGGGAATCGGAACGTCACGGACCTCAACCGTATCATTGCCGCCGTATCGGGTGAGCACCGCTGCTTTCATATCTCCTGGTTTCATAGCTCCCCTTGAGCCGCATCACAAAAACTCTTTGTGTATCTGTCCAACGTATCCTGTTCGCTTCCATAAAGATTGTTAATTAAATCAGTTTTCGCGCAAAGCCGCAAAGTCGCAAAGTGAACCTTTGAACCAGGCTTCATTATAAAAACCAATGTCTAATCTCTATGTTGACTTTCTTGGCGCCTTTGCGGCTTTGCGCGAAAGGCATTGCCTTAGACTTAAATAGTTACTGTCTTTTTCATATTACCTTTGACCGTATTGATATTGATCATTCATACGTGATCAGCATGGCTTCCTTGATCTTTAAGGCCTTTTCCTTGTTCACCAGCCGCTCGACAATGGCCAGACCGAAGGTAAGCGCGGTCCCGGCACCCCTGCTGGTCAGGATGTTCCCGTCCGTCACGACCGAGCGCTCTTCATAGATCGCGTTGCCCAGTTTTTCTTTATACGATGGATAGGAGGTCGCGTGTTTACCGTTGAGCAGGCCGGCTCCCGCGAGAACAATCGGTGCCGCGCAGATGGCGCCGGTCAGTTTCCCTTTTTGGTCAAAGCTTTTGAGCAGGACCCGCACCCGCGGATCGGCGTTCAGATTGTCGGAACCCGGCTGTCCACCGGGCAGAACGATCATATCGAAATCATCCGCGTTCACTGTGTCGATCACCGTGTCCGGGACGACCTGGACCTTGTGCGCGCTCGACATTGGCCCGCTGTGCAGGCCCGCGATAACGGTCTCGATCTCCGCGCGGCGCAATACATCCACTATGGCTATCGCCTCAACCTCTTCGAATCCATCCGCAAGCAAAACCACGACTTTCGGCATAAGCACCTCCCTCATCACGCACCCGTTGCACGCTGTCTGGGTGCCAGTATAGACCCTTTTGCATGATTCTTCAACAGGCCTGGCTGGTGTACCTTGACAATAAAAGGACGGGAGATGCGTTTCCCTTCCCCCGTCCTGTGCACAAAGCTGCTCCTGTGGATCGATGTTAATAGCCGTCGCCCGGCGCCTTCTTTTCCGCCGTGCTCAGCGGTTTGTTCATATGCTTCTCGATCATGGAGACAAGTTTCTCCCGCTGCTCCGGAGTGAGCATATCATGGATCTCCTTGAATTTCGCTGACACGAACTTCACCATGTCGTTCATCTGCGCCATGTTCTTTTCGGTCAGTGCGTTCAGTTTCGCCGTGTCTATTTCGGCGCTCCTCATGAGTGCATTCGCTTCCCGCACGCTCTCTTCGCGAAGCCCGATCATATCCGGCCGCTTTGCAAGAAACTCATCCTTGATCCTGTTGAACGTTGCCTTCTGGCTGTCGTTCAGTTTGAGCTCGGTTGCCAGGTGATCCACCATACGACTTGCGCGTTGCTCCGGCGTCCGGGAACAACCTGCCGCCACCAGCACCACGATGGCCACGGTCGCCATCATCACGATAATCTTTGACCTTGACATGTTGAACTCCTTTCCCCGCTCTGTTAATAGCGGACAATATTCATCCCTCTTGCATCTGAGTATATTGTAGCACTTTTTTTGGTCCGGGAGGATGCGGGAGGACAGTCGAGCGAGTAAAATCCGAGTACAACAAAAGACGGAGAAAAGACGATCGTGCGCGTAGGTCAGTTCTGGACCACCCGGCTGATCATATCCGGCATGGGGCGCCTGATATGGTATCCTTGAGCGAAATCAATGCCTGCCAGCTTAACGTTCCCGAGGATAGCTTCGGATTCCACATACTCGGCAATCGTCTTGATCCCGAGAAGCCCGGCCAGGTTGGCGATGTTCGTTACAATGGCCTGCTCCATGCCGCCGTTGCCGGTCATATGACGGATAAACTCTCCGTCCACCTTCAGGTAGTCAACTTTGAATAATTTAATATACTGGAACGAAGAGTACCCTGACCCGAAGTCATCGATCGCGAACTGGAAGCCTTCCTTTTTCAGGTCGTTGACGATCCGTTCGACCAGGGCAAGGTTCTTGACCGTATCGCGTTCGGTGATCTCGAAGACCATCTGAGACGGGTCCAGGCCATAGCTTACCAGCATTGTCCGAAGCGTGGGGATGAATTCGTTCAGAACAAGCGCCTTGGGAGACAGGTTCAGGAAGAGTTTGCCCTTGTAGTCGTTCTTCTTCACAACGTCGAAGGCCTGCTCCATGAGCAGGTAGTCGATCTTCGCGATGGCTCCCATGCCCTCAGCAGCTTCATAGAACTCCGATGCCTCGAACACCCGCTCGGGCGTAACGATCCGTGTCAGCACCTCATACGCCAGGACGGCCTGTCCGGCGACCGTAACAATCGGTTGGAAATACGGTACGATCTGCTTTTTCCTGATCGCATCCATGATGAAGATGCTCTTCTCCCCGGCGCTTTTCAACACTTCAAGGTTCTCCTGTTCGCTCGGGAGCACTACCCGGTCTTTGCCCGCATTCTTAGCCTGATGCAGCATGCTGTCCGCCACCAGATACAGACTCTGGCCGTCCTGGGCGTGGTCGGGAAATACCGCCATGCCGATCGACGCGGTGATCTGGACCTCGGTCCCGTTCGGCAACAAAAAGGTATGGTCGCGCAGGCTTTCCAGAAGCCGGTTCGCCGCAATATACGCCTGTCCCTCGTCGCAGACCGGCAGAATGGCGGCAAAGTCGTCCCCCCCGTAGCGGGCAACGATGTCCCCTTTGCGGACAGCAGTCTTGATCCGCGAGGTGAACTCGAGAAGGTAGGCGTCTCCTGCTTCGTGCCCATACAGATCATTGATCGCCTTGAAGTTGTCAAGGTCAGCGATCATGAGGGTGAAACGGTAGTGCTGACGCTTCGACCGTTCGATCTCATAACCCAGGAAATCCCAGAAGGTCCTCTGATTGTACAGGTTCGTAAGAGGGTCGCGGGTGGAAAAAAGCTCTGCTTCCTTTGCATAGGCAGCGGTCGTTTTCAGGAGGATACTGGCAACGATAAGGGGGAGGGGGGAAAGCGCTAACATCAGTGCAATGATCATCTTCTTCCCGAATGAATCTCCGGGAATGAAGACCACGAGGCTGACCGCGACGAGCAGCAGCGATAAGGTCAGCAGGAGGGAGCTCAAGATGGTAATAATTCTCAGTTTTTTCATAGAACCATGGCCCCTATGGCGAGAACGTGTTCTTCAGTTTAGACAAGTAATTGCACAATTATACACTATGGGTTGGGAAAAGAGAATACCCTGGTAAGGGTATTTTAGGGGGAGTCGGCTGGATAGTTCAGACCAGAAATCGCATGACCGTTTCACGAAACTCGCGGACATTGAGCGGTTTGGTGATGTAACCGTTCGCGCCCAGGGCAATTCCCCGGTCCCGGTCCTGCTGCTCGCCTTTTGTCGTAATAACGATGATCGGTGTGTCCTTTTTCAATGCGGTGCGGACCGCCATGATGACACCGGCGCCGTCAAGTTCCGGCATGTTCATATCGGTAAGGATAAGGTCCACATCCTGGCGGCTTAGTTTTTCGACCGCGTCAGCGCCGTTCACCGCCTCAACGATCTTGACACCGGGCAGCATCTTGATGAGGTGGAACAGAATGAACATCCTCATGGTTTGCGAATCATCGGCCACCAGGACCCGTTTATTAAGAAACGACATCATTCTGTCCTGCTGCCCCCTCATCACGTTCGAGTGTCATGCAGATACTTTATCTGAAAGTCGGTCTGCAGTCAAGGCGGTAAACGTGTGATCCGATCGCTATTTATTTTTAAAAAGATCGGCGCATGCTTCTTTGCAGCCCAGATGCACGGTCTTTCCGCCGGGATACTTGATCCAGCCTGTGCCGGATGCCTGGATCTCCCAGGTCGCTGTTTTCTTCTTGTCAAGGATCAGTTCGCCCCTGACATAGCACGGGAGCCAGTCATACCCGTACTCGCGAACGTGCGCGCTGATCTCGTCAGCCTTGGCAAAGAACTCGCGAACTTCGGCTTCATTCATCCTGAAGTTCTCACACAGGTCCCGCACCATTTGCGTGTCGTGTTCCTGAGCAACACCGGCGTGGATATTCCGGATCTGATAAGTTTCCGGCAATTTCACTTTTTTTCGCGGCGCTGAATAGCCGGTGAGGAGCAGCGAACAGCATACCAGCATTGCAACGAACACGATCCTGTAGGAACGCATAACGGCCTCCTGGGCTGTGGTGGAGCAGGTGTTCTGTATCCTCATTCCCGGTGGAGCGAGGGCCGGGTGAGGGATCTTCCGGGATGTGACACTGGTTTCTCTGTCCCTAGTAGTTAGAACACTTCTCCGCGATCAGCGAATATTTATTCGCCTTCTTGTCCCATCCGTATAATTTTCTGGGAGTACAATCCGTACCTTTTGTCGCTATTTCGATCATGGGCTGCACCGCTTTTTCGACCCAATAGAGCGTAAAGGCGATGTCGTCCTCGCCATACGCCGCCGTACAATACGGATTCAGATCGATCTCCGACCATACGTTCTTCGGCGATGCCACGATCCAGGACCGGTCACCGGCGCACTTCTTCATGGTCTCATAGTACTGGTCGTCGATGGTCGTTATGTCCTTGAGAATGTTCTGAGGCGTCACCAGGAGCAGTCTGAGATCTTTTTGCGACTGCAGCACCAGAACGGATTCGATCTCTTTCGTGATCGCGGCAGGTTTCTTGAACCTGCGTTTTTTTTGTTCCTGCAGCGCATTGAAGCTGAGCTCGTTCATT
>Ga0315268_10003886_pt1 | contig 16349 bp, 15 predicted proteins | sample C1_top_MG_FD_204535 | JGI IMG/M metagenome (GOLD analysis project Ga0315268, IMG submission 204535) | Sediment microbial communities from Yellowstone Lake, YNP, Wyoming, USA - C1_top | ecosystem: Environmental > Aquatic > Freshwater > Lake > Sediment | place: USA: Wyoming | collected 2017-08-01
CCGCGAACACGCCGTAGAACTGGACCTGCTCGCCGTGCCGAGTCGCGACGTCGATGATCGCGCGCGGCATGAACGGGCTATTGGTGTCACTGCCGGGCGCCGGAGCCACGCCGTAGCGCATGCGTGCCGGTCCGTCGATCCCGTTGGCAGCGTCGTCGCCGACCAGAAAATCGAGGGTGACGCGCGAGCTGCGCAGCTCTGCGCCGTCGGCTTCGAGCGCCACCACCGCCGGCGTTCCCAGCAGCATGGGCGGCGCCGTGTCGACCACGATGTGTGAGACGGTAGGCGACGCGACGTTGCCGGCTGCATCCCTGAACCAGACTTCAACCTGCTTGCTGCCGTCGCCGGCGCTGAGCATCTCGATCGCCGTGCCGCGCACGCTCTGGCCGGGCAGCACCACCGGATCCCAGGCCACGGTTGCCGGGTCAGTCCCCTCGACCGCGACCTTGAGCTCGACCACGCTCGAGTGCTCGTCGAAGGCCCAGTATTCGAGCGGCACGGCAGCGAGGTCGCCGCGATAGTAGCGCTCGCCGTCGATGACCAGCGCGTCGGGGGCCAGTGTCACCTCAAGCCCGACTGGCGCCGTGCGATCGAGCACGACCTTGGCACTGAACACCGTGGCGACGGGCACCCGGCTGTCCTGCCAGCGAAACTGCGCGAAGACGGTGTGGACGCCGTCGCCACCCGCCAGCACAAAGGCGCTGCGTTGGGCCCAGGCGGTCCACGGCACGGCGTTCTCGTCCAGACTGGCCAGACCGGGGTCCTCGCTCAACCGCATCTGCAGCGCGCTGCCGCCGCGCGTTCCAAATTCCCTGGCCTCGACCAGCAGCGCGGGCGCGCCGGTCAACGCGATCGGATCGCCATTGCTATCGACGACACGGACCACGTCGGCCGCTGTGCTGAGCGTCAGCGTCCCAGCCGCTGCCGGATCGTCCGCGGTGTTTTGCGCACTGACATCGAAGGGCAAGCTGCGGTCGGGGGTAAAACCCTGGCGGTCTGCGGTCGCGGTGTAACTGCCTGCGGCCAGCCCGCCGACCCGAAACGATCCGTCGCCGATGGTGTAGGTGGTGACCCCAAGGCCGCCGCCCACCGGCGTCAGCGTGACCTGCACGTCGCTGCCGGCCGCACCGCCCGCGATCGCGACCGCGCCGGCCGCGAACCCGCGCGCGGCCGCCAACGTCATCAGCCCGACGTCGAGCTTCTGGCCGGGCGCCAGCGCCAGCCCGTTGACCGAGCGGCTCTCGAAGCCGGTCTTGCTGGCCACCAGTGAAAAGGTGCCGGGCAACAGGTTGGTCGAGGCAAAGGCCCCGTTCTGGTCGCCGGCAGCGATGCCCTGGCTGGTCGCCTCGGACGGCGCGTCGTCGCTGTCGAGCGCGGTTATCCGGATCTTGACGTCGCCGTGGTCGACCGCGCCCTCGAGCGCCACCCGACCGACGATCTGACCGCGTTTGATCACGCTGTCGGGCGCCCGCTGCTGATCATATTCGTTGGCGCAGGAGTCACCCAGGCAGCTGCTGGCGACGACAGCGACGAGCGCAGTCCACAGACCGGCGAAACGCATGGCGCACCTCCAGATCCAACAATCATAGTGTGTTGTGGCCGCCAGACCACTGCGTTCGTACGGCGCACAGCGTTTGACGCTGCTCGCCGCGCCGACTAGATTGGGCCACTGGTTGGCGGGTTTCCGCGCGCGTGGTCCGGTCAGCCACGAGGTGCACCATGCTCAGCCGTTCACTGGCGATGTTGATGGCGCTGTCGTTCGTCGCTGCTTCGCTGCCCCGGCTGGCCGCGGCCGCGGAGCCGACCGTCATCCAGCGCGACGCCACGGTGGTCAAGGACGCCTCCGCGCAGGACGAGCAGAAGAAATGGTTCAAGATCAAAAAGGGCGAGACCGTCCAGGTCGTGTACGAACGCGATACCTGGTACTGGATCAAGACTGCCAAGGGACAGCAGGCGTGGATCCTGAAAAAAATTTTCAAGCTGAAGGACGAGGCGGCAAAGCCCGCCGCGGCAGCTCCCGAAGCAACCGCGGTGCCCGAGCTTGAACCGCTGGGCGCGACGGCTATAGCGGCTGCAGCGACGCCCCAGGCCAGCGCCGAGCCCGCGCCGTCAGCGGCCGATCTCAAGACCCTGACCAAACCAGCAACGACGTCAACGCCGGTGGCGACGCCAGCGGCCGAGGCCAAACCCGAACCAGCACTCGCCAGCGCGGCCCCCGCGACCGGTGGCGAGCCGCGCGATGTCCAGCTGCGACTGCGCCGGCTGGCCGACGACCTGGCCGCGGCAGCGCGCAAGCTGCCGACCGATCCGCGCTACCTGAGGTTCGCGGTGCTGCCGTTCGAGGCGCTCGACCCCAAGTCAAAGGAACAGGGGCTCGGGCTGGTGATCGCGGATGAGATCGCCTCGACCTTCGTGCGCGATCACCGGCTGCCGCTGGTCGAGCGCGCCCACCTGAAGGCCGTGCTCGACGAGATGGCGCTCCAGCAGTCCGGCATCACCGACGACGCCAGGGCGGTCAAGCTGGGCGAGATCGCCAATGCCGATATGCTGGTCGTCGGCCAGGTGTCGCTGCTGGGAGACGCCTACCAGATCAATGCGCGGCTGCTCGAGGTGGCGACGGCGCACGTCGCCGGCACCGCCAGCGCGACGCTACCCGCCGCCGACCTGGTCGCTCTGTCGTCGGACGCGGTGGTGCTGCGGTCCAAGGGCGACGCCGCGTTTCGGTCGCTGGTGCTGCCGGGCTGGGGCCAGCACTACAACCACGAGGCGACCAAGGGTTGGGTCTTCACCGGCGTCGCTGGCACCCTGCTTGTACTCGGCCTCGGACTCGAGACCGGCGGTCTGCTCACCCACATGCTCTACTACCAGCCCTATGCGCCGGCCGACGACGGGTTTGCCAACGCCGGCGACCCCAAGTTCCAGCGCAACCTGCAGGACCGCTACAACCTGGCAACCACGCAATTCGTCGCCGGCCACATCACGCTCGGCGTCACCGCCGCGGTCTGGGCCTACAACGTGCTGGACGCCTACCTCTCGGGTGTCGACGGCGACGAGATGCTGGGCGGCGCGGCTGGCGATTAGTTCTGGGCGCCTAGGCGATCGCGGCCTGCTCTTTTGTGATCTTGTCCTGCAACAGCATCAGCGCATCGAGCACGGCTTCGGCCCGCGGTGGGCAGCCCGGGATGTAGACGTCGACCGGGATGATGTTGTCGATGCCCTGGACGACCGAGTAGTTGTTGTAAAAACCGCCCGACGACGCGCAGACACCGAACGCGACGACCCATTTGGGGTCGGCCATCTGCTCCCAGGTGCGGCGCAGCACCGGCGCTTGCTTGTGACAGACGGTGCCGACCACGAACAGCAGGTCGGCCTGGCGCGGCGTGAAGCGCGGGAACTCGGCGCCGAAGCGAGCGATGTCGTGCCGCGGCCCCCATACGGCCATGTACTCCATGGCGCAGCAGGCCGTGACGAACGGGTACTGAAACAGCGACCACTTGCGCGACCAGTTGACGACCTGACGCACGCTGGTACGCCGGTTGAGCATGGCGCGCAGATAGCCCTCGACCGCCTCCCGGCGGGTCGGGATCACGGCGTTGGCGATCAGTTCGGAACCGCCGACGTCGGTCATCGCATCACTCCCACTCCAGCGCGCCGCGCTTCCAGACGTAGGCCAGGCCAACGCCGAGGATCAACACGAACGTCACCATGGCCGAGAAACCTGCGATCCCCAGCTCGCGCGCCAGCACGGCCCATGGAAACAAGAACACGGTCTCGATGTCGAACACCACGAACAGCAGCGCCACCAGGTAGAAGCGAACGCTGAACCGCTGGCGCACGCTGCCGACCGAGACGGTGCCGCACTCCCACGGCTCGTACTTGGCCGGATTGGGCACGCGCGGCCCGAGGTACATCGAGCCGAGCAGGAAGATCACGGCCAGCGCGACCGCGATGACGATCATCAACGCAATACCGGTGTACGCAACGAGCATGCAGCCTCGCCAGATCGAATGTGGACGAGTCAGATATAGGACCAGCGACGCTGGCAATCAAGAGCCAATGCACGGTCCTGGCAACACCATGGACGTGGCCTGCGAGTCTTGACACCCACAATGACCACCCATAGAAGACAATCCCGGTAACGTGTCTCGAACAGAGGTCGCCATGGGCTTTGATTTCACCGTCGTGCTGGTGCTGCTGGTGCTGGCCTGCGTCGTGGTCTACGGCGGCCTGGTGCTGCAGCGACTGGTGGCGCCGCGCAAGAAGTCGCTGACCAAGAGCACGGTCTACGAGTGCGGCGAGGTGCCGATCGGCAACGCCTGGTTCAACTTCAATCCGCGTTTCTACATCATTGCGCTGGTGTTCGTGGTGTTCGACGTCGAGATCGCGTTCACCTATCCGATCGGCGTCGTCTACCGCCGTTGGGTCGAAAGCGATCAGTGGCTGGTCGCCGTGGTCGAGGTGGCTGCGTTCATCCTGATCCTGCTGATCGGGCTGGCCTACGTCTGGCGCAAGGGCGACCTCGAGTGGATCAAGCGCCTGTGGGACGACCGCGACATCCAGGCCGGCGCCCAGCGACGAGGCCTGCCATGAAATTCGAAGAGATCGTGCAGCGGATGCAGGAGCGTTTTGGTGCGGCGATCCGCGAGACCAAGGCCGATGCCCCCGATCCCTGGGTGCTGGTCGAGGCAGCGACGCTGGTCGACGTGGCGCGCTTTTTGCGCGACAGCGACGGGCTCCTGTTCGACAACCTGTCGATCCTGACCGCCACCGACTTTCCGCCCGACCGGATCCAGGTCGCCTACCACCTGTGGTCGTACCCGCATCACCAGTTGCTGGTGCTCAAGGTCGATCTGCCGCGCGCCGAGCCCAAGGTGGCGACGGTGAGCACGATCTGGCCGGCCGCCAACTGGTACGAGCGCGAGATGTTCGATCTGCTCGGCGTCCATTTCGCCGGCCATCCGACGCTGCGCCGGCTGCTGCTGCCCGAGGACTGGGTCGGCCATCCGCTGCGCAAGGACTGGCAAGACCCGGCGCAGTACCAGGGCATGCCGACCACGCGCACCTTCTCCAACGATCTGCAGGCCGAGTACTCCGCCGAACTGGCCAAGTCGTTGCCGCTGCGCGCCCTGCTCGTCCACGACGGCAAGCGGACCCAGCGTGCCGGCGAGCGCCTGGCCAGCCGGCTCAAGCTGGCCGACATCGAGGTCGAGCACGTCGACGTCGCGCACGCCGATGCCGCGCGCGTCCGCGACTGCGATCTGCTGCTGCTCGGCATCTACGGCAAGGGGCTGCTGTCGGCGAGCGCAGAGCACTCGACGCTGGCCTTCGTCGAGCGGTTGCCCGACCTGGCCGGCAAGCCGTGCGCGGTCTACGAGGTCTACGCCGGTACCGCCGGCGACTTGCTCGACCAGGTGACGTCGGTACTGACCTCCAAGCACGGCAAGCTGCTCGGCCGCGGTGCCGTCATCGCCGGCAAACCGGACAAGGATCCCGACGGTCTGGCCGCGACCCTGCTCGACGCGGTCCGCTACGGCGACATCGCGCGGACGCCGGCGCCACCGCCTCCGTCTCCGCCGCCAGCGCCGCCGAAATCAGCGCCGCCGGCACCGACCAGCGCTGAGGTGAGCCATGCGTGAGTTCCCACCCGTCGCGTCGTGGAAGCAAGCCAAGGAAGGCCTCATGGTGCTCAACATGGGGCCGCACCACCCGGCGACCCACGGCGTCCTCAACTTCGTGGTCGAGACCGATGGCGAGGTGCTCTCGCGCGCCATTGCCGAGGTCGGTTACCTGCACCGCGCGATCGAGAAGATCGCCGAGAAGGTCGGCTACAACGGCTTCATGCCGTATACCGACCGCATCGACTACTGCGCCGCGATGTCCCCCAACCAGGGCTGGGCGATGGCGGTCGAGCGCTTGATGGGCATCCAGGTGCCGCGCCGCGCCGAGTTCCTGCGCGTGATCGCGACCGAGCTGTGCCGCATCGGCAGCCACTTCATCGCGGTCGGCTCGATGGCGATGGACATCGGCGCCTACACGCCGTTTTTGTTCCTGATCCGCGAACGCGAGATCTTCAACGACCTGATGGAGTACCTGTGCGGTGCCCGCCTGACCTACAACTACGTTTGGATCGGCGGCGTGGCGCGCGACTTCTACCCCGGGCTCGACCGGAAGATCCTGGCCTGGCTGGACAACCTGGAGCCGATCATCGACGAGTTCGACCGGCTCATCTCGTTCAACCCGATCTACATCGACCGCCTGGTCAACGTGGCGGTGCTGTCGCGGCAGGACGTCGTCGGCTACGGTCTGGTCGGCCCCAACCTGCGCGCCAGTGGCGTCGACTTCGACGTCCGCCGTGACGTGCCCTATTCGGTCTACCCGGAGCTCAAGTTCAAGGTGCCGGTCGGCAAGGGGCCGTTCGGCGTCGAAGGTGACTGTTACGCCCGCTTTTACGCGCGCGTCGAGGAGATGCGCGAGTCGATCAAGCTGGTGCGGCAGGCGATCGCCGGTCTGCCCGAGGGCGAGTACCGGGCCAAGGTGCCCAAGAAGATCAAGCCGGCGCCGAGCGAGTGCTACGCCCGGGTCGAGAGCGCGCGCGGCGAAATGAGCTACTACGTCATCGCCGACGGCACCGAGAATCCCTACCGCGTGCACGTGCGCACCGGCAGCTACTCGGCGATGGGCATCATCGAGCATGCCTCGCCCGGCCTGATGATCGCCGACCTGGTCGCGCTGATCGCCTCACTCGACGTGGTCGCTCCCGAAGTCGATCGCTAGACCGCGGACCGCGCGATGCCGCTGGCGTGGATCAGAGCGCACCGCCACCTGCTCTGGCCGTTGCTCGTGCTCGTCGTCGCCAGCGCCTTCTTTTTGCACCGCTTCAGCGAGCGCAAGCTGGAAAAATCCGACGAGGCACTGTACGCCGCGGCCGCGCTCGAGCTGGTCAACGGCGCCAATCCGCTCTACCCGCGCGGTGAGTTCAGCGCCTACTGGATGATGGGCAAGCCGCCGGGCGCGCTCTGGCCGCCGGCGCTGCTGATGACGCTGTTTGGCCGCAGCAAGGCCGCGGTGCGGCTGCCGACCGAGCTGGCCGGCATCGCCGCCATCTTCCTGATCTACCTGATCGGAAGCGCCATCACGCGCCACCGCGCGGCCGGTGCGCTGGCCGCGCTGCTTGCGCTGACGCCGCAGCTCTGGCTCGAGATGGCGCGCCAGTACTGGCTGGAGAACACGTTGACCGCGCTGTTCCTGGCCGCGATCTGGCTCGACGCCAAGACGCGCGACCTGGCGCCGTCGCGGCGCCAGCTCTGGCTGCAAGGCGCGGTCGGCGCGCTCATCGGCTACGCCACGCTGGTCAAGCACGCGGTCGGACTGGCGCCGCTGGGCGCGATCGTGCTGGCCGAGCTGGCGACACGGCCGCAGATCGTGGCCCGGCCGCGCCAGCTGCTGCGGCGATTCGGTCCGACGCTGGCCGGCGCGCTGCTGGTCGGCGGGCCGTGGCTGATCGCGCTGGTCGCCAATGCCGGCCCGGGCGCACCGCTGGCCGAGATCGGCAAGAAGCTGGGGCCCGACCTGCGCGATCCGCGCGCGGCCGGCGATGTCTGGAAAATGTTCCTGACGCTGTGCGACCCCTGGTTTCTGTTTGCCGGGCTGGCCTGCATGCTGGCGCTGCTGCTGTGGTCGACGCGCCGTCGTCGCAGCGAGCCGGTCAGCGCGCAGCCCGAGGCGGCGTTCCTGGTGGTCGCGTGCAGTGCGCTGTTCGCCAGCCACCTGGTGGTCTTTTGCATCGTCGCTGACAAGCTGCGCGGCTGGTACATGCTGCCGGTCATCCCGCTGCTCGGGCTGGCAATCGGTTGCGTGGTCGGTGGCGCCGCGCTGCGGCGGCTGCCGCGACTGGGCGCGCTGGCGCTGGTCGTCGTGCTGGTCGGGATCGGCGCCAACCTGGACCCCCGGCTGCCCTGGTACACGGCGTTTTCGATCGCGCTGACTGCGCTGGGCCTGTGGGTCGTCAGCAGTCGCGCCGCGCCAGCGCTGAACCGCCCACGCTGGCTGTTGCCGACGCTGCGGGGGCGCGCCGTGCCGGCGACCGTCAGCGCGCTGGCCGTGATCGGACTGCTCGGTCTCGGTCTGCAACGCAGCGCGGTCTTCGTCTGGCGCGACTACCCGGCCGACAACTTCGCCCTCCTGGCCGACCAGTGGCGACGTCAGCCACCGCCGCGGCTGGTCATCGACGAGGCAAGCTGGCGGCGGCCGCTGTACATGACGCCATCGGTCTACTTTTACTTCTCGCCGGTCCCGATCGTGCCCCACGGCGTCGACCTGCCATGCGACATCTCGGATCTGCCGGCCGGCGAGCTGGTCATGCTGCACATCAACAAGTACCCCTGCGTGGCGTCGCGCGTCGGCGACGTGCGCGAGCTGGGGCCCTGGTGGCGACTGGTGACGTTGCAGTGAATGGACCGTCCACAAGCCGGACCGAGGCGCAGCTGGTCGCGCTGGTCACCCTGGTCGCCATCGGCGTGATGGCGGCCATCTTCTTCGGCCGACCCGGCCTGTTCGGCCGCGACAAGATCTCGGGCGACGGCTGGGACAACTACGCCATCACGCACTCGCTGCTGTTCGACCAGGACCTCGATCTGGCCAACCAGTTCAGCCACTGTTGCAACCAGTGGGGCCACGCCGCGTCGCCGCTGACCAAGAAGGTTCCTTCGCCGCATCCGATCGGCACACCGTTGCTCTGGTTGCCAGAGCTGGCGTTGACCCACGCCGTGGTCTGGCCGCTCAGCCACTGGGTCGACGGCCTCGAGCGGCAGGGCTACAGCACCGTCTATTTCGTGGGCGCCGCCTTTGGCAGCGTCGTCAATGGCTCGCTCGGCCTGCTGCTGATCTATCTTTTCTTGCGCCGCCGCGTCGGCTGGCCAGCGGCGCTGCTGGCCACGATCTCGATGCTGCTCGCGACGCCGCTGTTCTTCTTCATGGTGTTTCACCCGAGCTATTCGCACGCCCAGGACCTGCTGGTGGTGGCGTTCTTCGTCTGGTTCTGGGATCGCAGCCGCGGCCAGCTGACGGTGCGCCGCTGGGCTGCGCTCGGCGCGTTGGCCGGCCTGGTGGCACTGGTGCGCGAACAATACGTGCTGGTGGCGCTGGTCGCGGTCACGGACGTCGTCGGTCACCTACTGGACCGCAGCTCGCTGGTCCCGTTTGGCAAGCGCCTCGCGCGCTGTGCGCTGCTCGGCGCGGTCGCCACCGGCTGCGCCGTGCTCGCCTTCGCGCCGCAGCTGATCACCTGGAAGTACTGGTATGGCAGCTTTGTCACCGTGCCGCAGGGCGACTGGTACATGCAGTGGAGCAAGTTCACCGTCGAGAACCTGCTCAACATCTTGTTCTGGTCGAAGAACGGCCTGGCCTCGTGGCACCCGATCTACTGGCTGGCCGGGCTGGGTCTGGTGGTGGCGCTGCGCCGCGAGTGGCGAGTCGCGCTGCCGCTGGTGCTGGTGCTGCTGGCCGAGCTGTACGTGGCCGCGGTCTGCCGCGACCTGTGGGCGGGCTGGTCGTTCGGCCACCGCCGTCTGCTGGGCGCCGCCATCTGCTTCGCGCTCGGCCTCGGTCACCTGTTCGAGCTGCTTGCGCGCAGCGCCCAGCGCCGCCACTGGACTCTGGCGCTGGCGGTCGTCGCGGTCGTCGTGGCCCCGTTTGCCGCGCTCAATATCGACATGATGAAGCGGCTGTTCGACGGCAAGCTGCGCGTCGCCAGCGTGCAGCCGATGGCACCCGTCTACCGTCTGGGCAACGCCGCGTGGGCGAAAAAGCTGTGGCACGTGATCGGCAACCCGATCGGCGCGCCCGCGGTCTGGTACGATCGCGTGCGGTTCGGGCTGCGGCCAGAGTACTTCGACACCATGGCCGGCGAGTACTTCCTCTATCGCTTCGAGCCCGAATACAAGCCCAACAGCTTTCGCATCGGCTTCGAGGGCGAGCCGATCCGCAACCACGTCATCGAGGGCGAGATCGCGCCGGTCGAAGGCCGCAAACAACTGCTCGCGCAGCGGCAGCACGATCGGCTCGACCTGCGGCTGGCACTGCCGATCTGGCTGGTCGAGAGCGACCTCTGGCTGACCGTGCGCGGTCGCTTCGTCGATCCGCTGCATGCTGTACCGGCCGAGTCTTGCCAGACGTCGGTGGCGTTGACCTTCAATGGCGAGCGCTACCCGTTTGTCCAGCAGGGGTGCCAGTTCGCGGTTCCGGTGCGCATCCCGCGCGCTGCCGTGCGCTGGGGCTTCAACGAATTGCGGCTGCGAACCCGCGAGAGCGACACCTGGAGCGCGAACATCGCCATCTCGGAGATTGACCTGGTCACCCGCAACTGAGGTCGCTGGCGGGCGTGCTCCGGCACTGCAACCGCGCTGTTGCTCGCGCGCTTTTGGCGGGGTATAGCAACGGCGCGATTTCGACCGACTGAGGAGTCACATGCAGGGCATCGTCGACTCGATCATCCAGTACTTTCAGATCGCGCCGGTCTGGACGCAGCTGCTCTACGTCCTCGGCGCGGGCGTCGCCATCATCCTGCCGTTCATCTATGTGTTGCTCTTCGCCGGCGTCTACATCCTGCTCGAGCGCCGCATCGGCGGCCGCATGCAGAGCCGCATCGGGCCCAACCGGGTCGGACCGCAGGGCGTCATCCAGTGGTTCGCCGACGCGCTCAAGGTGCTGACCAAGGAAGATCTGATCCCGGCGACTGCCGACAGCCCGCTGTTTCGCATCGGACCCCTGCTGGCCGTGGTCGGCGTCATGCTCAGCGTCGCGGTGGTGCCGTTCGGCGGCCCCTGGATCGGCGCCGATCTCAACGTCGGCCTGCTCTACCTGCTGTCGGTGACGTCGCTGGTGGTGTGCGGCATCCTGATGTCGGGCTGGGCCAGCAACTCCAAGTGGGCGCTGTTCGGCGGGCTGCGCTCGACCGCGCAGATCGTCAGCTACGAGATCCCGCACGCCACGGCGCTGCTGGTGGTGGTGCTGCTGGCCGGCACCATGAGCATCCAGGGCATCATCGGCAGCCAGGGCTGGCTGCCCTGGGACTGGCTGGCCATGCACAGCCCGTTCGCGCTGATCGCGCTCGTCATCTACTTCATCTCGTCGCTGGCCGAGGGTTCGCGCGTGCCGTTCGATCTGCCCGAGGCCGAGAGCGAGCTGGTGGCCGGCTACAACACCGAGTACTCGGGCTGGCGCTTCCTGCTGTTCTTCCTGACCGAGCTGGCCAACGTCTGGGTGATGTCGGCGATCGCGGTGGTTGGTTTTCTCGGCGGCGGTAATATCCCGACGCTGGGGTTGGTCGATGGCGTGGCCTGGTATGCCACGGCGACCCCGGCCGTGATCTCGGCGCTGCCGCTCGCCTCGTTTGGCTTCTGGGCGCTGCTCCTGCTCAGCTTTGCCACCATGATGTGCAAGTGCTGGGTGGTGGCGATCGTCATCAGCCAGGTGCGCTGGACCATGCCGCGCTTCCGCGTCGACCAGATGATGCTGCTGTGCTGGAAGTACCTGGTTCCGATCTCGTTTGCGGTGCTGCTGGTGCTGATGGTGCTGATGCGGTTCATTCCGCTGGCCGACAGCGCGGCGCTGGTCGCCGCCTTCAGCGGCAGCAAGCTGGTGGCGCTGCTGGTGCGACTGGGGACCACCGCGCTCTGCGTGGTGGCGGTGGCCTGGTACATCGGCCGCGTGGCGTTTGCGATCCGCAACGCGCACGACAAGCTCTTCATCAAGTTCGCGCTGTAGCTGCCTGGGTGAGAAGATCGGTGGTGACCATGTCGGTGGCAATCAACCTCGAGTCGCGCGGAGCCGTCTGGCGCTACTTCGCCGGCATCTGGACCGCGCTCAAGAACGTCGGCGAAGGCATGGCGGTGACCATGTCGTGGATGCTGCGGCGGCCAATCACCGTCCAGTATCCGGACCGCTACGACGGCAAGCTCAACCAGTTCATGCACGACCTCGAGAAGGTCGACCAGGGGCAAAAGCTGCCTCAGGTGTACCGCGGCTTTCTCGAGGTCGACATGGACGTCTGCAGCGCCTGCCAGGCATGCGAGCGCGCCTGCCCGATCGATTGCATCTCGATCGCGATCGAGAAGGTTCCGGACGAGCGCAAGCGGGTGATGACCCGCTTCGACATCGACCTGGGCAAGTGCATGTACTGCGGTCTGTGCGTCGACCCCTGCCCGACCGCGGCGATCTTGCACACGCCCGAGTTCGAGGCCACCAGCCAGTACGTCGAGAACCTGGTCGCACGCTTCGTGCCCGATCCGCGCAAGCCTTTCACGCCATACAAGATCCCAAAGGGTCAGGAGATCCCGCGCAAGCAGCTGGGATCGGTATTGCGCGAGTTGGGGTTCACCGGCCTCAAGAAAGACGCCTTTGCGCCGCTGCCGCCGTTCCCTGGGCAAAAGCGCAGCTTTGGCCTGCACGCGGTGTTTGCGCCGCGTCCGCGGCCGTGATCCCGACGGGACGCTCGAGCACGAATATGGCCTTTTTCGTTGACAGGTCGCGTTGCGACCAGTAATCACTGCTTTTTTTCGCCGGGACATCAATATCCCGGGCGAGGTGGTGCCATGGCAAAGTGCCAACTGACGGGCAAGCGACGCATGGTCGGCAACAGCGTGTCGCACGCCAACAACAAGACCAAGCGTGCGCGCGGCGCCAACATCCAGAGCAAGCGCTTCTACATCCCCGAGCAGGGGCGCTGGGTGCGGCTCAAGGTGAGCACGCGCGCCATCCGCACGCTCACCAAGGATGGCGTTCTCAAGGCCGCAAAGAAGAACGGCCTCAAGGTCTGACGCGCCGTCCGGCTGAAGCAAGGAGTCTCCCATGGCAGGGCCAGTTCGCGAGTTGATCCGCATGGTCTCCGAAGAGGGGACCGGCTTTTTCTACACGACCACCAAGAACAAGCGCAACGCGCGGGAGAAGCTGCGCAAGAAGATGTACGATCCCAAGGTGCGCAAGCACGTGTGGTTCAAAGAGAGCAAGATCTGACGCCCGGCGCTTCGACTGCCACCCTCCGGCATCGCATGCTCCATCGCCCGATCGCTCTGTTCCTGCTGCTGACGACGTGCCCGGTCACGACCGAGCTGATCGAGCGCGGTGTGCACCACCTGCACCAACCCCGGCTCGGTCTCGACGCAAGTGACACCGACGTCAACGGTCACCACGACGGCGACGCCGACGACGAGCGCGATTGCACGCCGTGGTGCCACAACTGCCGCTGCCACGCACGTACCGTTGCCTTGCTCGAGCGCGTGGACACCTTCGACGAATGCCAGGTCGCCAATGCCGCGATAGCACCGGCGCGGTCGTACCTCGACGGGCGGGACGCCGATCGACCCGTACTGCCCCCCCCGATCGCTTGACCGCACTGCACGCTCGACGCTGATCAACAACCAGGATCCCGAGGGCTGCCATGCACCAGGTGCCGGTGCGCGGTGCGATCGCCGCGCTGGTGATGTCGACGATCTGCTGGGTGGCGCCGGTCAAGGCCGACGGCATCACGCTTGAGCAGGCGCTTCAGCTGGCCGCGCAGCGCCAGATCGAGATCGGTGTCGCTGCGACCGACCTGACAGCAGCACAGGGAGAGGCTGACGCCGCGAGTCCCTGGCTGCCAAATCCCGAGGTGGAGGCAGCGGCGGGGCCGAAGTGGCTGGCCGATGGTGTCGTGCCGGCGGTCGATCTTTCGCTGAGCCAGCCGCTGCCGTGGATCGGCAAGCGCGGCGATCGGGTCGCGGCGGCACGGGCGCGGATCGAGGCGGCGCGGTCCCGGCTCGACCAGGTTCGCGCCGAGGTCGCGGCCGCAGTGCGTCGCTCGTTCTGGCTGGCGCTGGTCGAGCGCGAGCGTCAGGGCGCGGCGATCGAAGCCGAGCAGATCGGCCAGGAACTGCTCACCATCGCCGACAAGCGGCTCGCCCTGGGCAGTAGCACCCAGCTCGACTTCAACGTGGCGCGCGCAGCCGTCGGTCGCGCGCACGCCGAGCGCATCGCCAGCGAGCGCCACTTTCGTGCCGCCTGCGCCGACCTGGCGAGCTCGATCGGCGGCGCCAGCGACGAGAAGCTCGAGCCGGCGGGCCAGCTGCCCCCGCTCGGTCCTGCGCCCGCCGACGAGACCAAGCTGCTGGCGCTGCTCGCCCAGCGGCCCGATCTGCGCGCCTGGCGCCACGCGGTCGATGCCGCGAACAGCGACCAGCAGGCAGCAGATCTTGCGGTCATTCCGGATCCGACGCTGGTCGGTAGTTTTGGCCACGAGGGCGACGAGAACACGCTGCTGATCGGGCTCGCGCTGCCCCTGCCCGTCTGGAACCAGGCGCAGGGCGAGCGCGCCATCGCCCGCGCCGCGCGCGAGCGCGCCAAGCTCGAGCTCGAGCACGCCACACAGGCGGCCGCGCGCGACCTGCGTGCCGCCTTGACCAGTTACCGATCGGCGGTTGATGCGGTGCAAAGTTTCGACCGCGACGTCGTCGCGCAGCTGCACGAAAACCTGGCGCTCGCCCGCAGCGCTTTTCAGGCCGGCAAGATCGGTCTCACCGAGTTCAATCTGATGCGCCGCGACCTGCTGGAAACCCGCAGTGCCTATCTCGACGCGCAGAGCGAGCTGATCGAGGCGCGCCATCGGCTGGAGCGCGCGCTCGGCCGCAGTTTGGAGGAAGTGCCATGAAGCGCCACGCTACCGGGATCGTCGTCGCTGTGCTGCCAATGCTGCTGGCGCATTCTGCCTGCCACAACGAAACAGCAAAACCGGCCGCGGTAGCCAGCGAGCCGGCCAAGGGCGAAGCGGCCACTGGCGAGCAGCGCGCGATCTCGGACCTGGATCGGCCGGTTGCCGAGCTGTTTGCCGAAAGCTGCGAGCACGGCATCAAGACTTTCGAATGCGACGAATGCCGCTACTCGGTGGGGGTGGTCAAGGCGCCGGCGCAGCTGTTCAAGGACGGCCTGCTCAAGACCGCCAAGGCCGAACGCAAGCCGCTCGAGATCGCGATCAAGCTCACGGGCGAGATCAAGCTCGACGAGAGCAAGGTGGTGCACCTCAACCCACGCGTTGACGGCATCATCCGCAAGATCGGCGTGGGCCTCGGCCAGCGCGTGGTCGCCGGTCAACCGCTGGTCGAGTTGGAGAGCTCCGACCTGGGCGACGCAGAGAGTGCCTACCTCGAGGCACTGGCCACCGTGCGCTTGACGCAGCGCCGCTACGAGCGCGAGGCCGAGCTGCGCAAGCAGCAGATCTCGTCCGAGCAGGAGTTCTTCGCCGCGCGCCAGGAGCACGAGGCGGCGGAGATCAGGCAACGGTCGGCGCGCGAAAAACTGGTGCGCCTGGGCGTGGCCGAGACCGAGGTTGCGGCACTGGACCAGCATCCGCTCGACAGCAGCCTCGGCCGCCTGGTCGTGCGCGCGCCGTCCGCCGGGACCGTGCTCGCCCTCGATGCAGTGCCGGGCGAAGAGGCGCGGCGGGAGACCACGCTTGCGATCATCGGCGATGCGACGAGCCTGTGGCTCTGGGCCGACCTCTACGATCGCGACCTGGCCGAGGTGACCGATCACAAGGCCAGGGGTGACCTGCGCGCACTGGTCGCGGTGCGCGCATATCCCAAGCAGACTTTCGCCGGCAAAGTCGACCTGATCGATCCGCGGATGGACGAGGCGACGCGCACGGTCAAGCTGCGGGTGGCGCTGACCAACGCCGATGGCAAGCTACGACCCGGCATGTTTGCCGATGTCCAGCTGCTGCTGCCTGGCGACGAGCAGGCGCTGGTCGTGCCGGCCGCGGCCGTGGTCGGAGACGAGGGACGCAATTTCGTCTTCGTTGCCCACCACGATGACTACTTCTTGCGGCGACCGGTCGAACTCAGACGCGCCGACGGCGACCAGGTCGAAATACGCAGCGGTCTGCAGGGTGGCGAGACCCTGGTCAGCGACGGCTGCTTCTTGCTCAAGTCCGACGTCCTGCGCTCGAAGATGGGCGCAGGTTGCGCTGATTAAAATCTGGGAGCGTCCATGAGATTCACCCTCTGGCTCCTGCGCAACCGGCTGCTGGCACTGATCGCGACCGGCGTGGTCGCCGGCGCTGGCATACTGGCCTGGCTCAGTCTACCTATCGACGCCTTTCCCGACGCAACCAACACGCAGGTGATGATCCTGGCAAAGGCGCCCGGCCTCTCGGCGTTCGATGTCGAGCAGCAGGTCAGCTACCTGATCGAGCAGCACATGGGCGGGCTGCCGCGGGTACAGCAGGTCCGGTCGCTATCGCGCGCGGAGCTGTCGCAGGTGGTGGTCGTGTTCGAGGACGGCTGCGACACCTACTGGACCCGGCAGATCGTGTTCGAGCGGCT
>Ga0315268_10003887_pt1 | contig 16347 bp, 16 predicted proteins | sample C1_top_MG_FD_204535 | JGI IMG/M metagenome (GOLD analysis project Ga0315268, IMG submission 204535) | Sediment microbial communities from Yellowstone Lake, YNP, Wyoming, USA - C1_top | ecosystem: Environmental > Aquatic > Freshwater > Lake > Sediment | place: USA: Wyoming | collected 2017-08-01
ACCCGTAATGATCCAGGTAATCAGTCAGGAGGTCCGTCTCCTCTGGTTTCAGTTCCATGCTCCATCCTCCAAAGTGTGATGGAGCGTAATATACCACATCCCGTCTATTTATGCACGGATGTCAGCCTGCTGCCCATTGACGCCGCCATTGCCCGCGAGCTGCAGGCCCTGATGCAACGCACCGGCGACTACCGCGGCCCGCTCAGCGGCCTCTGGGACGAGGCCACGCAAAAGGCCTTCCGCGCCCTGGCCGGCCGGGAGAACCTGGAGGAGCGCCTGCAAGAGGGGCCGCAGATAGACGCCGTGGTGCTGCGCTTCCTGCGGGAACGGTTCAAGTAGCCGGAGCTTATCCTGGCGAAGGTTCCCAAACCTTCGCCAGGATGCTAAACCGTAGGTCGGCTTTCCATAGCCAACGCCAGGACTAACCACCAAGGCACCAAGAACACCAAGATTTCTAAACCCTTTGTGTACTTGGTGCCTTGGTGGTTATTTTTAGCATCTGCAGCACGATACCAGCCACCCGCACCATCGTCGGCGGATGCAGGAGCATGTTGGCGTAGCTGGCGTTGGCCATGGGGCAGGCGCACTCCTGGGCGCGGATGCTGCGGCGCAGCTCCCGCAGGCGGCCCACCTGCTCAAACCAGATGGGCCGCAGGTCGTAGGCGGTCTGGCGCAGGTTGCCCACCGGGTCGGCGCGCACGCAGCAGGTCCAGACATCGCCGTTGGGGGCGATGTGCGCCGAGGCCCAGCCAGCGTAGCAGGGGATGACTTGTCGCTTCTCGGCCAGGACGCGCTTGGCGAGCTGGTAGTACGCGGCGCGGAAGGCGGCGGTGAAGCGGCCAAGGCCCCGCGCCGGCGCGCGCCGCGCCTCGGCGCTCAGGAAGTCGGCGAGGGGGGCGTACTGCTCCGCCGAGGGGGTGATGTCCCAGCCCAGCGTGCCCAACTCGACCCGCTCCTCAGCCACCTCGGTGATGTAGGAATCCGGCTGCAGCTTTTGCAGGCCCTCGTAAATCGCCCTGAACTGGGCGACGTTGAGTCTGGAGATTACGGTGTGTACGCTGAGCACCAGGTTGTGGTGTTGCGGCTGCAGGGCCTTGAGGGCCTCCCAGGTCGCCATAGCCCGCCGCCAGTTGCCCGGCACCTGGCGAATCTCATCGTGCGTCTCACCGAGGGCGTCCAGGGAGAGGTTGAGGCCGATCTGCGTGTGCGGGGCGGCGGCGCAGATGCGCCTCACCTGCTGGGCGATGCGCTCCGTGAGTAGGCCGTTGGTGGGGATAGTGATGACGGCAGGGCGGCACTCCTCGGCGGCGACGATGACCAGGTCGTCGAAGTCGGAGCGCAGGAAAGGCTCGCCGCCGGTGAAGGTGAGGTAGAAGGGGGTGTGGCCCAGGTGACGAAACACCTGGCGCCACTCGGCCAGGGTCATGTCGTCGCTGGGCTGGCGCCAGACGTCGCAGGTGCGGCAGCGGGAGTTGCAGCGAAAGCTGACGCTGACCACCAGGCTGAAGGGCAGCAGCCGGGGCCAGCCCCAGCGGTAGGATAGCCAGTAGAGGGGCAGCTTGGCTAACAGGGCGACTTGCCGTGTGTCCATAGACCTTCAATCATAAAGACTTCCAGAGAGCCCATGCGTCCGCCATACGGAACCACCAAGACACGCAGACACAAATATCAAGAACTTGGTGTTCTTGGTGCCCCTTCGTAAACTCAGGGCATGCTTGGTGGTTAACTACCTACGGTAGGCGGCTTACCTGGCCAACCAGCCGCCGTCCACGGGCAGGATAGCGCCGTGCACGTAATCAGATGCAGCCGAGGCCAGGAAGATGGCCGCGCCTTGCAGGTCTTCTGGCTGGCCCCAGTGCCCCGCCGGAATGCGGTCGAGGATGGCCTGGTTGCGGACGGGGTCGGCGCGCAGCGGGGCGGTGTTATCGGTGGCCATGTAGCCGGGGGCGATGGCGTTGACGTTGATGTTGTACCTGGCCCATTCGTTGGCCAGGGCGCGGGTCACCCCGGCCACGCCGCTCTTGGCCGCGGTGTAGGACAGTATGCGGATGCCACCCTGGAAGGAGAGCATGGAGGCAATGTTGATGATCTTGCCGCCTCCTTGCTGGACCATCACCCTCGCTGCCGCCTGCGAGAGAAAGAACAGCGCCTTCAGGTTGACCTGCAGCACATCGTCCCAATCGGCCTCGCTGAATTCCAGCGCCGCGCCGCGGCGGATGATGCCGGCGTTGTTGACCAGGACGTCCAGGCGGCCGGCCTGACGGACGGCCTCGTCTACCAGGGCGCGCAGGTCGGCCGGTGTTGTCTTGGCCAGATCGGCTGGCAGCCAAAAGAAGCGCCGCCCCAGGGTCACGATGGCCGTCCGTGTCTCCACCGGTTCCGAGCGGTCCAGGGCGACGATGTCGGCGCCAGCCTCGGCCAAGGCGACGGCGATGGCCTGGCCCAGGCCCTTATGCGTGCCGGTGATCAGGGCGACTTTGTTGTCCAGGCGGAAGTGGTCTAGTATCATAAGACTCCTCATAAAGTCGTGATGCTTAATGCTTGATGCGTATTGCGTGTTGCGTGTTCCGTGGTGGTGATGCGCAGAATGGAACACGCACCACGCACCACGTCTTAATGTCCTAAGGCCCGCAGCATGGGTACGGTGCGTGAGACCCAGCTCAGGACGGGGTCTTCCGGGCTGGCCTGGACACGCTGGTTGCCGGCTAAGGCCCAAAGGTAGTAGGTGGCGTAGCCGGGGGCGCTGACCACGGTGTGATAGCCCGTAGGGGCCAGCAGGATGGTGTTGTCGCGCACCACGTAGGCGGTGTCTAGCTCAGCGTTGTAGTAGCGGGTCAGGCCAAAGCCATCCGGCGGGCTGACCTTGAAGAAATAAAGCTCCTCGTGGTAGGCTTCACGCGGCAGGTCGTCTTTTTCGTGGCGATGCGGCGGGTAGGTGCTCCAGTTGCCGGAGGGCGTGAACGTCTCCCCCACGATCAAGCGCCTGGCCGGTAGGTCGGGCTGGCCAGCCAGGGTGAGAATCTGCTGGTAGTTGCGAGTGAAGTTCGCCGCGCCCCACACGCCCGTAGTGACCTTTTCCGGCGGGATGACATAGGGCGCAGTCGCCAGATCGCTAGGGGCGCTGACCAGGGCCACCTCCAGGCGTCCCTGCGCCGTGATCGTGTAGGTGCACTGGCAGGGCATGTACACGGCGTGTGGCTTGCCGGCAAAGACGTTGGGCCGGCCGCCGACATTGGAGAACCGCTGGCTTTGCACCTCGAAGGTGCCTTTGCCGCCCAGCAGCACGGCCAGGAACTCACGGTCACCGGTCGCTGCCGCGTAGCTCTCGCCGTCGGCCAGGAGCAGCAGGTGAAAATCCAGCAGCTTGCACGGGTTGGACGGCAGGCGATTCAGGCCGGGGGCGGTGGGGACGGATTCAAAGTAAGACATGGGTGAGCTCCTGTTTTTGAGATGGTAGTGAGGCGTGAGGCGTGAGGCGTGTTGCGTATTGCGTGTTGCGTAACGCCAAAAAACGGAACACGGAACACGCAACACGTTACGCTTCATTCTTCACGCTCGTAAGTGCTTCCACAAAGTAGTAGTCGCCATAAATGAGCCCATGATCCATCAGGCCGTGCGGCTTGGAGCGTGTGCCGTGCAGCAGGATGCAGGGCTCGGCCGTGCCCCGGCTGCTGTAATGGTGCCACAGCGATTCCAGGATCCGTGTCGCTTCTCTGCGCCATCGCCTGGCCAGGGCCGCGTCTGGCTCCGCTGTGGCCAGCTTCAGTAGCCCGGCGGCCAGGATCGCCGCCGCCGAGCTATCACGCACGTCGTCTATCTCGCCTGGCGCGCCTGGCGAATCCATTTGATGACCTGAGCCGCCTGACGGGCAATCCCTCAAAATCGCCCGCCTTGACCATGTGTAATTCCCTCTCTAAACCTGACAGGTCTTCAAGACCTGTCAGGTTTTATCATGGCCGGACCAGGTAGAGGTTCACCTTCCCACCATAATCCGAGGCGTACAGGATGCGGCTGCCGTCCCAGCTCCAGGTCGGGTGGCAGTGCGAGCTTTGCATGTGCCACGATGTCTTATGTTGGCACAGCACCTGCAGCTTCGCCTCCTGGCCGGAAATGTCAATCAGCACCAGATCGTCCACGTCATCGCCGACGAGGATGGTGTGGTTGGGGTTGGCGTGGTAGTGGTTGCAGTAGTACGGCATATCAATGCGCCGCACGACGTTGCCCCGGCGATCCGCCAGGCCGACGAAGGGAATCATCACTTTCTGCTTGATGGGCACGTCGGTGACCACGGCCTGCGTGCGGTTGGAGGTAATCGTGCCGTCGTGGCCGGGGCCGCGGTTGTCGAAGAAGATGTAGCCGTCCTGTGTCCAGAACTCGTGGCCCACGCTGTCCAGCTCCGTCTGGCGGAAGCAGGGCCGCGCCTCGCGGGCCACGAAGTCCAGCAGCCAGATGCGCTGCGTGACCAGGTTCCACGGCCCCTCGTGACAGTAGCTGCCGATGGTGCTGTCGTCAGGGCAGAACTGGAAATGGCCGACCTGGTGAGTATCTTTGAACACGTCGAACCAGCCGGAGCCGTCCAGGTAAGCCAGGGTGATGCGCCCATCTTTGACCAGGTAGTAACGCTCCTTGAAGCCGGTGTAGTTGGGGCCGTCGGCTACCTGGACGTCCTCGTTGCGGCAAAAAGCCACGTAGCGCCGGTTGCGGGCGATAGACGGCGAGCCGAGGTTGTAGTTGCCCGTCTCCTCATAGATGACGGTGGTCTGGCCGGTGGCCGCGTCCAGCTTCTTGAGCCGATTGCCCGTCCGGTAGACGATGAGGCGGCCGTCGGGCGTCTTGGTGACGCTGCCGACGGGACCGGCGTGGCTGTCCTCGCCCTCGCCCTGCTGTGGCTCGTCGGTGAGTTGCACGATCTCGCCCGTGTCCAGGTTCATCCGAAACAGGTTGTAGTGCGGGTTCTCGTGCGGGGCCTTGTCCTCGCCGGAGGCCCGATCCGACAAGAAGATGATCTCGTTTTTGTGGGCGTCGAAGGAGTTCTCGGTGAAATACAGGTGCACGTTGTTGCCGGTGGACGTCAGTTGCTGAATCGTCCGCCCGGTCTTGGCGTCTTTGAACTCCCGCATTTCCGATTGCCAGGTCTGGCCGATCATTCTCGATCTCCTCAGATTGCGTAGTTGCTAGTTCACCACAAAGGCACAGGTGGCAGTCATAGTCATGCTTGTCCTCGGTGGGGGTAAACAAGTAGGCAAGTAGACAAGTAGGTAGGAGAGTAGCAAGTAGACAAGGGGCAGAGCCTTGCTACTTGTCTACTCGTTTCCTTGTCTACTTGTCTACCCGTGCCAGGAAATCCTCCCGCAATGGCGTGAACACATCCACCAACACCGTGGGCGCATAGGTCACGATGTGATGCTTGACGTTGGGCGGGACGTAGTAGCTGCCGCCAGCGGTCAGGCGTACGGGCGGCTGGCCTTCCCGGACAAAGTCAATCTCGCCGGCAACGACGTAGCCCACCTGTTCGTGGGGGTGGCTGTGCAGCCAGGACGATACGCCGGCGTCGAACGTGAACTGCACCAGCATCAGGTTACCGCCGTAGCTCAGGACGCGGCGCTGGGCGCCATCGGGCGTGGTGACGGCCGGCTCTTGCTGGGCCTGGGCGATTAGCTTCACGGCATTCTCCTCGTGTTTCGTTTGTAGGGGCGAAGCTTCGCCCCTACCCGGGAGGCGGAAAGGCCTTGGCAGCAGATTCTAAATCCAAAAACAGACGCGCCTGCGGGGCGCGGCGCAAAATCGAACCGGGGCAATCCTCGCTGATGGGACCGCGCAGGGCGCGCTCGACCGCCGCGGCTTTGCGCGCTTCCGGGACGATACACAGCACACGCTTCGCCGCCAGCAACGCCGGAATCGTCAGGGTGATGGCGTGCGTGGGACATTCGTCAAGGCGGCGAAAGTGACCTTCGCCAACCTGCTGTCGCCGCGAGGCCTCCGCCAGTCGCACGGTCTTGACCCAGACCGGATCGTTGAAATCGGCGAACGGTGGATCGTTGAAGGCGAGATGACCATTCTCGCCATAGCCGCAGGCACACAAATCGGCAGGATGTTGGCGCAAGAGCCGCGCGTATTCCGCCATCGTCGCTTCAACGTTTTTCGCCTGACCGCTGATTGGGAAGAACGCTTTGACGTTGACGTAGGCGAGAAAATGTTGGCGCAGGAACAACGGGAAACTCGCTGGATGATGCGGAGCGATGCCGATGTACTCGTCCATGTGGAAGACATTCACCCTCTGCCACTCCACCGCCTTGTTTGCGCGCAATGCTTTCAGGAACGAGAGTTGCGAATTGCCAGTGGCGAGGATGACGTTGGCGCCCCCGCGTTCGCTAATGGCGCCCTGAATCACATCCGCCGCTTCTACGGCGGCCGCGTGTCCCAGTGCCGCGTTCGTGGGGTAAATCGTAATTGGCAATTGGTCAACCGTAGTTTCGTAGATTGGTTTGGTTGTCACTTCGCCCATACCCACTGCCCTCCGATCATCGTGCGCCAGGCGCTGAAGTCGTCGTCGAAGATCGCCAGGTCGGCGTCTTTGCCGGGGGCAATACTTCCCTTGCGACCATCCACGCCGATCACGCGCGCCGGTGTCAGCGTCAACATGCGAATCGCCTCAGCCAGCGGGATGCCGACGACGTTCGTCAGGATCGGGATCATCTCATTGACCAGCGTGGTGCTGCCGGCAAAGGCGGTGCGATCGAACATCATGCCCACGCCGTCGCGTACCTCGTATTCCATTTCCCCCATTTTGAACCGCGAGCCCTCTGGCAATCCTGCCCCGTTGCTCGCGTCGGAGATCACGCACAGCCGATCTGCACCAAGGCACTTGTAGGCGAGTTTCATCAACGTCGGCGGCAGGTGCTTGTTGTCGGCGATCATCTCAACGCTCAGCCCGTCAAACGTGAGCGCGGCTTCGAGCAGACCCGGTTGGCGCCAGGGTCCTTCACGCACGGTGGATGACATGGCACTCCAGATGTGCGTCACGTGCCGCAGACCGACTTGCATCGCGGCGAGGACATCGCTGTCTTTGGCGGAACTATGTCCTGCCGCAGGAACGATACCCAGGCTGGCGAGTTGCGCACAGAGGGCGAGTGCGCCGGGCAATTCTGGCGCGAAGGCAAAAATCTTGATGACATCGTGATGCGCCAGCAAGACAGCGGGCGTGCCATCATCCGGGGTGCGAATGTTCTTGGGATCCAGGGCGCCTTTCTGTGCTGGGCTAATGTACGGGCTTTCCAGATACATCCCCAAAACGCGCGCCCCGTCGTGGGATGACTGCATCCATTGGCGGCAGAATTCGAGGCAGTGCACCAGATCAGGAATCGGCGCGGTGGCGAGTGTCGCTAGCAGTGCGGTGACGCCGCGCCGCGCGTTCTCGGCGCAAATGGCGGCGAATGCTTCCGCCGTCGGCTCATTAAAGTTGTGGCTGAGCGCGCCGTGCGTGTGCAGATCAATCAGCCCCGGTGTGATGTAACGACCGCCGACGTCGATCGGCACAGTGCCAAAACTGAGCGCGCCGGCGTCGGCGATTCCGACAATGCGTCCGCTTTCAATGACCACCGCTTTGCCGAACACGATCGCGTCTGATAAAACAATGCGCCCATTATGGAGCGCAAAGCGGCTGGGGAGCGGTGCGAGAGGCGTAGCGAATGACATGGCGGGGTTACTCCGTGCGACTCACTTAGAATCTCACGCGATGCCGGGCAGTTGGAGTTCATCCGCGCGAAGACAGGAGACGAAATGCCCCGGCGTGATCTCGCGGAACGCGGGCGCTTGGACTCGACACGCGTCCATCACATGTTCGCAGCGGGGATGAAAGTAGCAGCCTGACGGCGGGTTCGCCGGACTCGGCACTTCGCCTTTCAATTCGACGTTTCCCGTTTTCACGCGCGGATCAGGCACCGGCACGGCTGCCAGCAGCGCGGCAGTGTACGGGTGCTTGGGCGTGCGGTACAACTCTTCGGTGGTTGCCATCTCGACCAACTTGCCGACGTACATCACCGCCACCCGGTCGCAGATGTGCTTGACGACGCTGAGGTTGTGCGCGACGAAAAGGTACGTGAGATTCAGCCGTTTTTGCAAATCGAGCATCAAGTTCAGAATCTGCGCCTGAACTGAAACATCGAGCGCGGAAACCGGCTCGTCCGCCACAACGAGGCGTGGGTTCAGGGCGAGGGCGCGCGCAATGCCGATGCGCTGACGCTGCCCGCCGCTAAAGGCGTGCGGATAGCGCTGCATATACTCGGGGCGCAATCCGACGAGGCGCAGTATCTCTGCCACACGTTCGGTACGCTCCTTGCGATTCTTCATCCCGTTGACCAGGAGCGGTTCACCGACAATGTCGAAGAGCGTCATACGGGGGTTAAGCGAGCCGTACGGGTCTTGAAAGATCATTTGCATCTGCGGACGCAGAGGGCGCAGACCGCCGCGATTCAATTTCGCCAGATCAACCGTTTGCCCCTCTTTTGTGCGAAATAATATCTCGCCGCTCGTTGGCGCCATAGCGCGCAGGATGCAGCGCGCAGTGGTCGTCTTGCCACAGCCGCTCTCGCCAACCAACCCGAGCGTCTCACCTTCGTTGACAAAGAAACTGACATCGTCTACCGCGCGAACGTTGCCAACCGTTTTGCGGAAGAACCCCTTCCGAATCGGGAAGTACTTGTGAAGGTTTCTTACTTGGAGCAGCGGCGTGGTGGTCGAGTTCGTCATGCTGCCACCTCGTCATCGTGATACAAAAAGCAACTGACCAATTGCTTTTCCCCGACCGGCTGAAGCGCGGGTGTGCGCGTGTCGCATTTGCCGGGCATTGACTTGGCGCAGCGCGGATGGAACGGACACCCGCTCGGCTTGTTGAATGGATGCGGAATCGAGCCGCTGATCGTCGGCAGGTTGATGCGCGGCGTTGAATGTACGCTTGGAATGGATCGCAAAAGCGCCTGCGTGTACGGATGATGGGGCGAGTGGAAAATATCGTCCACAGGACCCTCCTCCATCACCAAACCCAAGTACATCACCATCACGTAACTTGCCATTTGCGCGATCACGCTGAGATCGTGCGTGATGAAAATGATCGCGGCGCCACGTTCTTCCTGAAGCCGACGCAGCAAGCGGAGCACCTGCGCCTGCGTCGTCACGTCCACCGCCGTCGTCGGTTCGTCCGCGATGAGCAAGCGCGGGTTGCACGAGAGCGCCATGGCGATAATCGCGCGCTGGCGCAGACCGCCGCTGAGTTGCCACGAGTATTCGTCGAGCCGCTGCTCCGGCATCGGAATACCAACATCCTTGAACATTTGCAGGGCGATCTTGCGCGCCTCGCGCTTGTTTACCGGTTGATGCAACATGACTGCTTCGATGATCTGATCGCCGACGGTATGCACCGGGCTGAACGCCGCCATCGGTTCTTGCGGGATGAGTGCGATCTCCGCACCGCGAATACTGCGCATCTCTTTGCCATTCACGTCGAGCTTGACGAGATCAACGAATTGACATTCCTCGTTCCCAGTTTTGCAGTTAAGCAAAATCTCACCATTGACAATCTTGCCGGGCGGCTCGACAATACGCAACACCGCCTTCACCGTCACGCTCTTGCCGCAGCCACTTTCGCCGACGATGCCGAAGATTTGACCCGGGTACACGTCGAAGGTTACGCCGTCCACTGCTTTGACGATACCCTCGTCCAGGAAAAAGTATGTCTTGAGATCGCGCACGGAGAGTAATGGAGTATTCACCATATCTGTTTCATCCAATTCCTGCAACGCGCCTTCAATTTTGCTGATGAAATCTGCCTCTGATTTAGCGCGTTGCGCTTCCCGATAGTGTGCCCCAACCGAAGTGCCCGCACGAAGCACTTGCTTGCCAAGCATTTGCGCTTCGGTGGTCTTGGGCAAGGAGACATACAGTAGGATGATTCGCAGAGCGAACGCCTTTGTTCGCGTACGCAGCTCAACATCTTGCGTTTTACTCATCGCAACCTTCTGTCTGCATCTTCCTACTTCTGCCTTCCTACTTCCGCCTTCCTACTTCAATGCCCGTACGGGTCCGCCGCGTCGCGTAACCCGTCGCCGACAAGATTGAACGCCAGCACGGCCAGAATCACAAACAAGCCCGGCACTAGCAACCACGGCGCTTGGGCGATGGTCTGAATGTTCTGCGCTTCCTGCAACAGCACGCCCCAACTGATTGCGGGTGGACGGATGCCCAAGCCTAAATAACTCAGTGACGTTTCGCTGATGATCATCACCGGAATGGCGAGCGTGCTCGTGGCGATGATGTGGCTCATAAAGGCGGGCACCATGTGGCGCGTGATGATGCGAAAACGGCTGCATCCTGCCAGATCTGCCGCCAGCACAAAGTCTTCTTCGCGCAAGGAGAGGAAGCGCCCCCGCACCTCGCGCCCCAGTGTCGTCCAGCCGATAAAGGCGAGAATGATCGTGATCGCAAAAAAGACCTGATCGGGGCGCCAGTCCTGTGGCAGCGCGGCCGTCATCGCCAGCCAAATGGGAATCGTCGGCAGCGATTGCAGCAATTCGATCAGGCGCTGGATCACCAAATCAACCCATCCGCCGAAATAACCAGAAATGCCGCCGAGCAGGACGCCGAGAATCACGCTCAGCGCGACTGCCACGAGCCCCACCGTCATCGAAGTGCGCGTGCCAAACATCATCCGCGACCACTGATCGCGCCCCATGCGGTCCGTTCCGAGGAGGTAGATTCTGTCTTCCGACTTGGGGTCTTCGAGTCCTAGCAAATGAATATCTGTGCGGAACAGACCCAAGATGGAGTACTGGAAACCCGGCGCGAGGAGACGAACGTACACTTTTCTCGTTGGGTCTATCTGCCATTCCATCCGCAGAGTCACGGGATTGCGCTTGCCCACCACGGCAGGCACCCACGGGTGAATACCCGATTCATCGAGAAGGTGCAGCGATTGCGCGGGTATGAAGGCCAGGCGTGCCTCAGTCGCTTCCGGATCCTGAGTCGAAAAGAAATCTGGAACGAGCACGATAATGTAGAAGAAGATGAGGATGACGGCGCTGAGGACCGCGAGGCGGTTCTTCTTGAAACGCCACCACACCAGTTGCCAGTTTGATGCAACCGAGACACGCTCTTCGGCTTTCGTCGTCGCTGCTTTTTCCAATTCTTGAGCAAGGGCTTGGGTTGACGAATTCTCCGTCATCTAGACACCTTCCATCCGGATGCGCGGGTCAACGAGCGCGAGCAAAATATCCGAAATCAAAGTGCCAACAATCGTGAGGAAGCAATAGATCAGCAGGATGCTGCCAGAAAGGTACATATCGCGCTGCGTCAGGGCGCGCAACAGCAAAGGACCAATGTTCGGCAGATTCATTACTGTCGCCACAATCAGACTGCCGGAGAACAACTGGGGCAACATCCAGCCAATCGTGCTGACCAGCGGGTTGATGGCGAGACGTACTGGATACTTGAGCACCAGCGCCCATTCCGACATCCCCTTGGCGCGCGCGGTGACGACGTAGGGCTTGTGCAGTTCATCCAGCAAGTTCGCGCGCATCACGCGCATCAGGCGCGCCGTGCCGGCAATCCCCAGTACAATTCCGGGCACCCAGATATGCTTGAGCAGGTCAATGAAGCGCTCCAAACTCCACGGCGCTTGTTCAAATTGCGGTGAGAACAAGCCAGTGATATTGATTCCCAGGTACGCAAAGGCAATCCACATCAAGATGAGAGCGAGCATAAAGTTTGGCGTAGCAACACCGATATAGTTCAGCAGCGCAAAGGCATAATCAAGGAGTGAATTCTGGTGGGTGGCGGAATAAATCCCTGCCGGGATTGCCACAGCCCAAGTAATGGCAAAAGCGAAAAGCGCCAGGAGCACCGTAAGCACCAACCGTTCGCCGATCAATTCGGCATTTTGGCGCTGATACTCCAACGAATAACCCAGGTCCCCTTTAAGTAACCCTTTCATCCATAATAAGTACCGAATATACCCTGGTTGGTCCAACCCGAATTGATGCCTGAGTGCTTCCACCTGCTCCTCGTTGATGGAGGAACCACCCGAAGCCAGGGTGGCGATATAACTGGTCAAGAAGTCGCCTGGCGGCGCTTGCACCAGCCAGAAAACGATCATGGAAAAAAGGATGAGCAGAATGGGCAGGAGGAGCAAACGCTGTACTATAAACCTAAGCATAAATGAGCATCCTTCCAGACACAGAGACAGGGAGAAGGGGAGACAAGGAGAGCATTTCTGCCTCCTTGTCTCCTTTGTCTCCGTGTCGCCTTGTCACCGTGTCAAGAACTTACGGCACGTAGAACCACGTTTCAGGACGACCGTTGCCTGGCGTGCGCAGAGGCCAGTCCTTCGTCAGGTCCTTGGGAACATTGTGCATTTTCGCATTGACTACTACCACACCCTGATCGGTTGCGGTCAAGCCCACGGTACCGATTTCGACCATGTTGTCCACCCAGATCTTCATGATCTGCTGGGCATCCTTGGCTTGGTCGGCTGGTCCAACCGTCTTGGCGTGGTCAACCAATTGCATTATCTGCTTCATGTAATCCGGTGGCTCGACGCCTTCCTTGCCACCAGTTTTGACCCAGTTGTACCACAGCGGACCGTAGGTGATGTTGCCATAGATGCCACTGCGGACATCGTACTTGGTCGAGCCGGTGAACGGAAAGCCCGCGGTATCCTGGTTCCACATTTCGGCTTGCAGATCATTCGATTCGCGCATTGAGAAATGCAACGCCCGCTCGCGAATCTGGACGATCAGTTGGATGCCGACTTTCTCAAAGTCTTTGGCAATCAATTGTGCGATGTCAGGCCAGGAGCCAAAGACTGCCACCACCGAGAGTTCGATGGCGACGCGCTTGCCGCTGGGGAACAAGCGGAAGCCTGCCGAATCCCTCTTGTCAATGCCGAGTTTATCAAGCATTTGATTGGCGAGGGTCGGATTGTACTCGATGTACTTGTAGGCGTACTCGTCACCAGGATAGTATGGATGACCCTTCTTAGGGACGGGCTGACGCGGCTCACCCGTGCCGAGGAACGCAGATTCCTGAATCTGCTTGCGGTTGATCGCGTAGGACATAGCGATGCGGAAATCCTTGTTCGCCAGCAACTTGCCAAGTTCTGGATCCTTGGTGTAGGTCTGGTTGAAGATGACATCCGCATCAGCGCCGCCGAGACTCGACCAGAGATAGATGTTGTACTTGCCGGTCTTTTGCGAGGTTTCTTTGAGCACCGGATAGTTCACCAGTTGGACATGGCGCTCTTGCTCATCCAACTCCCCCGCAATCGCGGCGAGGTTCAGCGCGTTCACGTCGGCAAAGAACTTGAGTTGCACCTCGTCAATGTACGGCAGTTGGTTGCCTGCCTTGTCTACGCCGACGAAGTACGGGTTGCGCACCAATCGGAAGATCTGATCGCTGATACGGCTACCAGGCGCCGCGACCCAAGCCGCCATGCCGGGCCGCTCAGGCGTGTCATAGGGGCTGATCTTGAGACGGAACAGTTCCGCCCAGGTCTTGAACTTGGCATCCGCCACCATCTTGTCGAGGTCTTCTTTCTTGGCGTAGGAGGCGTGGAACTGCTTCAAGAACTTGCTGGGCAGGAAACACGGAATGTTCTTGTCGCCATACTCCGCATTGGCAAGTTCGAACAGGAACGTGGTATGTGGGTCCTTGTAGTTCCATTGAACGGTTACCTCGTCAACCTGCTTAACTTCCACGAGCGAACCATCTTTGTTCGTCATCCACCCCGGCAGCGATGGCATCAAGTCCTTGTTCTGCAGAGCATCCTTGTACCAGAACATGATGTCGTCGGTTGTGAACGGATCGCCATTGGACCACTTGGCGCCCTTGGGCAGTTTCACCGTCCACGACTTGTAGTCAGACGAGGGTGTGACGCTCTCCACATACTTGTTCACGACCGAACCGCCGTCCGGCGAAAAGATGACGAGCGCGTCATCAATCACGCGGGCGATGCCGTTAAAGTCCGATGGTCCAAGGAAGCCGCGACGCCACACGCCGCCGTACTGACCTATTTCCGGTGCGTCAACGACGATTGGTTTCTCTGGCAGACGCTGATCAACGGGTGGCAACTTGCCGGCTTTGACCAGTTCAGCCAGCATCGGCGCTTCCTTGTACTTGGAGACTGGCGCGGCGGTTGGCGCTGGGGGCTTGGTGGCCTCTGGCGCTTTGGTCGCCGGTGCTGCTGTCGGCGGAGCAGTGGTTGGCGCAGGAGCGGGTGCCGGGGCACAGGCGGCGATGGTCGCCAGCAGTGCGACGGCGGCGACACACCGCAGCGCTCGATTCAGATTAGGCGTGTTCATTGGATTCTCCTCCTCTTCTTTGAGAATGCTTTTGGAGCGACTCTTCCGCGTTGTACTTTGCTTGATGCACCTCCTTTCGCGCTGGACAACGATCTTGGGTCTACCCTGCTCTGGAAGGCGATTGTTCCGGCACGAGTGTCTCAATGCATCGTTGCCGCGCCATTCGCCAAACGCTCTAACACGCCGATGCTGTTGATGAGTGCTCTCGCTAGATGGAAAGGGTCTTTCACGGGCAGCGCCACCGTCGCCTTCATTTTATTGCCCCGCCGATCCAGGTTCTGGGTCCATTCGCCGTACTGCGGCACGGGAAAATGGGCGAAGGCGTAATCGTGCACGCGCTGGAACCATTCCAGGCACCAATCTTCTTGCGAAAGCGCATAGGCGAGCAAGAGCGCGTAGAGCGCCTCGGTATGGGGCCACCAGATTTTCGCCTCCGGGAATTTTTCCCACGGCGACCCTGCGGCGTCGCGTGCCAGAACGATTCCACCGAACTCTTCGTCCCAGCCAAGTTCAATGTGCCACTTGATGGCGTCAATTGCCTGCCGGATGCGCGCCGCGTCGTGGGATTGCTCGTAGATGTGAATCATAAACCACATGGACTCGATGGCGTGACCGGGATTCACGACGCGTCCCGGCGGCAGCTCCAGCAGCGAATTATCGAGTGCGGCGAATTCGTACAGCCGCTTGTGCTCTGGGTGCAGGTAGACAGTCATCACCTGATTGGCGTGCTCCAACCCGGCATTGATAATCGCCGGATCGTTCAGGTAGCAGCCCAAGGCGTGAAAGACCAGCGAGAAAATCATGGAGATGCCGTGCGCTTTGGCGCCGGCGGGAATCGGCAGTGGTGCGGTGGGATAGGAGCCGGGGCGGGACAATTGGCGTTGCACGTTGGCGTAGGTTTCCAGGGCGAGGGTGATCGCCTCCTGACTGCCAGTTGCCCGGGCAAATTCCGTGAATCCGTAGATCGCAAAGCCGTCGGTGTAAATACTCGTCGCACCTTGCAGGGGCTTGCCCTCCTTGCTCACGAGGAACAGCCAGTTTCCCTGCTCATCGCGCCCGTACTTCTTGACGAAGGAAAAAATCTGTTCGGCGACAGCGAGCCATTCGGCACGCGGTGCGATGCGGTTGTAGAGCGCGGCGAAAGTCCAGATGGCGCGGAGTTGCGACCACATGTACTTGTCATCGCTCAGCACCTCGCCCTGATCGGAAATGCAGGTGCAGATGCCGCCATTCTGCCAATCTACGCCATACTTCATCCAAAATGGAATCGTGCGGTCGAGGAGTTCGGAGCGGTATTGGGCAAGAAGGGCGGAGAAATTTACTGCTGACATCATTCTTCTCTCGTGAGGCGTGATACGTGACCAGTGACCCGTGACCCGTGACTCACGTATCACGTCTCACTTGCTCAAAATCCCACCCATTCAATTCACAGATCGCGCGCACGTGACTCTCCCATGTCGGCTCGTCCTTCGGTTTGCCGCCGACGAAGCAATCCACGCTCAGGTAGCGCAGCGGTTTCGTGCCTGCGCAGAAAATCCGGTGATACGTATGCGGTGGAATGCGCACCACGTCGCCGGGCTTGACCGCCAATCGCTCTGCCGATTCGCCGATTTGCAGCAGGCCGTTGCCTTCCATCACAAAAAAGATCTGCTCCGTGTCATCATGCACGTGCAGCGGCGGCGCTTGGCCGGGTTCAAGCACAACGATGAATGCTTCCGATACCTCCGCCTCGGCGCGGTCCATGACGAGGTCATTGATGTGCGTGGAGAAGCGGTAACGAACCGTGTCTGTGATGCTGAAAATGTATCTGGTCTGTGGCATTTCGCCTCCTATATTATACACCTCTGAAACCAGAAATGCAACATGCTTTTTCAATGAGCGTTACCGCATTGGGACAACCTCCTGGACGGGCTGACCTGGGAGTGTCAGGAGCGGGTGCTGGAAAAGCTGCGCCATGGGAATCTGGCTCAGGTCATAGCCCGCCAACTCCAGGGGACAC
>Ga0315268_10003889_pt1 | contig 16343 bp, 12 predicted proteins | sample C1_top_MG_FD_204535 | JGI IMG/M metagenome (GOLD analysis project Ga0315268, IMG submission 204535) | Sediment microbial communities from Yellowstone Lake, YNP, Wyoming, USA - C1_top | ecosystem: Environmental > Aquatic > Freshwater > Lake > Sediment | place: USA: Wyoming | collected 2017-08-01
ACGTACACTTGGCGTTGTCTTCTGAAGCCCTCGACGAATCCCTGCACCTTGTCCTTGACGTTTCGCTCGACATTGCGAATCGCCGATGTGATCGGGTGTTCGGTGCGAGGATATCCGCAGAAATCGCACCTATACTGTCGCCCGTCGAATCTCAGCACGTACCCGCATCGAGGGCAACGCCCGAGCCGTTGCAAGTCAACGCCCTTCAGCAGAGTTTCGGAGTCAGGTGTATTATCCGTTGCTCATGGTATGGCGTCTCTTATGGCACCTTGTCCATTCGGCGGACTTCTTCGAAGATCTTGGTTAGGTAGGAGTGAGCAGACAGTTTTCTGCTCTTGGCAAGTCTGATGATAGCGTTCTCGACCCCAGTACCGTGTTGGATGGCCCTCTTGGGGCGCCACACCATGCCGTCAGGTACGCGTAGGTCTCTGGCCACGGCTCTGAGGATCCACTTTCGGGTCAGGTCGTTTTGGTCTTTGACTTTGAATTCCGATGGAATCTCCATCGAGAGTTTTATGACGTAAAGGTCGGCGAAGGGAGTGCGAAGCTCGACGCCCGACGGCGCTGTTGCCTGTTCGTCCCTCTCGTAGTTGACTTCAGCGGCCTCAACAACGCTTCGGTAGAGTTGGTTGCGGAGCGCTGCCCGTCCTTCTGTATCCAGAATTCTTGCGTATTTGTAGTAGCCGCCGTACAGCTCATCACTTCCCTGACCACACAGCATGACAGTGTGATTCTTCTTCGAGGCAACCTTAGCAGCCCAATGGAGCGGCACGGCCACGCTCACCTTCATGAGGTTAGGCTCTTCGATGAGCCACACAACTCGCTTCACATAGTTCTCCAACTCATCTGGTGCGAATGCCTCTTTGGTGAGAGGAAGGCCGAGTTCGTGCGCGTATCCCTCGGCGGTCTGGAGCTCGGAAGAGTTTGAGAGACCGACACTGACAAGTTCCACATCACAAAGGGTTCTAGCAAGGACCGCTGTCAACGCGCTGTCGAGTCCACCGGAGAAGGCTACTGCAACTCTCCTCAAACCATGCGTAGCCTTTCTTATCGAAAACTTCAGGGCCCGCGAAAGCTCACGTCTTGCATGGTCGAAGGTCACACGTCGCTCGCGGGGACGTCTGAACTGCGCAATGTGACTTTCTCGGAGTCGTTGGTCGTTGATCGCGTAGAGCGTACCCGGAGAGACTCGCTTCACGTCTCTGAGCCCGATTCTCCAGAGTGCCTTCCTCTCTGAGGCGAAAGCGATCACACCTTCGCATTTGCTGAAGTAGAGGGGTTTGAGCCCATTCGGGTCTCTGAAAGCGATCAGCCTTCGATCTTTAGTTCCAAGAATGGCGAAGCCTCCGGGCTCTGACATGAGTCGAGCTGCTCCTCTCCTGAACGTGGTCTTCCTCAACGTTCTGATTGCGAAACGCGCATAATTCTCGCGTTCGTAGAAGGATCCGTTGACTGCGACGGCAAGCTCCCCCGTCTGCGATAGGTGGACTTTGAGGTTTCGATCGGACAACGCGCCAATCGCGATGTTTTGGCCGCGAGAGAGAACTTTGAGAGAACTGACGGTGGCGTTCGTTCCTCGATGCATTAATCCTTGGAGAAGTTCGTGGACGACTTGACTTGGGTCATCAGAGGTTGCGAAAGCGCCAGCGACTGCTCCCAAGGGTCGTCGTTTCGGGTTACTGGACTGGTTTTATATGAACTCGCAATGTTACTGGCCTTCAGGTGACTACGTTGCCGATTTTGCCGATCGATACGGGCCGTTATGGGACGCCGGAAATTCGGCGTGTGTTCGAGGAAGATGCAAGGTTCCAGAAGATGCTCGATGTTGAAGCCGCGCTCTCGTGGGCCCGGGCCCAGGTCGGCGACATTCCGCGTGAAGCCGCGGAAGAGATCGGACGAAACGCCACAACCAAGACCGTAACTGTCCAGCGTATTCACGAGATCGAGAAGACAACCGAACATGAGATCATGGCCTTGGTGGACGCGCTGGCTGAGGCATCTGGGAAGAGCGGAGCGTACGTTCACCTCGGGGCAACCTCAGCCGACATACTCGACACAGGGCTCGCTCTCCAGATGAAGGAGGGTATCGACGTCATTTCAGGGAAGCTTGACAAGCTTGAACGCGTTCTCATCGATCTGACCGCTCGTCATCGCGAGACATTGATGATTGGCAGAACACACGCTCAACACGCGCTGCCGATGACTCTCGGGCTAAAGCTGGCCGTTTGGTTGCGAGAGATCAGCAGGCATATCGAGCGATTGCACCAGTGTCAACCTCGCGTGCTAGTAGGGAAGATGAGCGGGGCGATCGGGACAATGGCGGGTTTCGGCAAGAACGCCATAGAGATACAGAAGTTGACCATGAAGCGTCTCAACTTGCAGGCGCCAGAGGTCACGAGTCAAATCGTTCAGCGCGACCGCTACGCGGAGCTCGTCAGCCTGTTCGCCATGATTGGTAGCTCTCTGGACAAGTTCGCTACTGAGATCCGAAACCTGCAGAGGCCTGAGATAGACGAGCTTGCTGAACCCTTCGCGGCTGGCAAACAGATTGGCAGCTCAGCGATGCCGCAGAAGAAGAATCCTTGGAAGAGCGAGAACATCTCAAGCCTTGCGAAGATCATGCGCAGCCTCGTTCCGGCCGCACTGGAGTCGATTGTGACTTGGCATGAACGTGACCTGTCACAGTCGGCATCGGAACGGTTCATCATACCGGAAGCCTTCATCCTGCTAGATCACATGCTGGACTCGATGACCCGAATCCTTTCTGGGTTGCGGGTGAATGAGCAGCGGATTCGGGAGAACCTTGCAAAGTACAAGGACCCTATGATGTCCGAGTCCGTCATGATCGCTCTCGTAGGCAAAGGACTGCCGAGGCAAGAAGCACATAGATTGCTGCAGCAGTTGGTGTTCGAAAGTCAGGAGAAAGGACGCAGCTTCATCGAAGTCTTAGAACAGAATCCAACGGTTTCAAAGCATCTCGCGAAGAACGAGATCGAGGCAGCTCTGGATCCGCACTCGTACATCGGTGCCTCGCTCGAGCTCGTTGATGGTGCGGTTTCGAAGTCGAGGTCTGAGCGGCGAGCGCGTGGCCTCTCCGCTTAGGAGAGGTCTTCTTCTCGGTAGTCTGTTAACAAGCTCTGCTCTGTCGCTTCTGCTGTCTTCGACCTGAGCTGTTCCCACTCCTCAGACTTGATTAGGCCACCGACTTGCTCCTTGATCTTCTTGGCTATTGACGGGCCGATGAGTGGGACGCTCATTAGATCGGTTACAGAGGCGTGTTTCAGGTCAGCGATGCTGTGATAGTTGGCATTGTAAAGCGCGCGTGCTCTCACCCGTCCAACTCCTTCAAGTTCAACTAACGGAACCAGCTCGCTCTTTACTCCCTTCGCGCATCGCACCTGGAGTTCGTATGTGGGCCTGAGTAGGTCTTTGTGTCCGAAGAGTTCTGCGAGTTCGTGGGTGGCGTGCAACAGCCACTTTGCGCTGTCAACCATCCTCAGAATGTCGCCCGGTTCGACTTTGTGAACTTCGAGTATGCCGTCCTCACTGGTCTCGTTGATCCATTCATACAAGACCCTTGCGCACTTTATTTCGGCGAGGAATTCCTCGTACGTGACCCCATTCGTATCACCGTAGTACTCGGGGGTTTCGCACATGAATTCGTCTTGGTGCTCCTTCGCGAAGAGGTCAAGCATCTCATCCTCCCCCCTCCGCGGGTACAACTTAGGAGCAATGTCCGGCGTCCTTGAAATCAGGTGCAGAAAGCTAACCTCGCTCATGTGTTTCGACCGCGTGTATAACCCATCACGGAGGACAACAGCCGAGACGGGGTCGATGTAAAGCTCTGACACTCTTCTCCCGAATCGCGTCGCCTTCAGACCAGCGCCTTCGAATTCAACCATCTGCTCCTTATTGAGGAATGAGAGGATGTCGCCGAGCTTGGAGCGAATCATCTTTGGGTCGTACTGGAACGCGTAGAAGGTCTTTGCGAAGAACCCGACGAGGCCTTCCTCGCTCGTGGCGAAGCGCGTTGCTATCGTGGCCAGTACGTGTGGGCGCAGGACCTTTTCCGCGCCCAGCTTTGACCATATCCTCTCCGGCTCCGCCATCACATAATTCTTCATCAGGTAATCCTGCTCATCCTCAGTCCGGGCTACGAGGATGGCTTCGCCGAACTTGTCATATTTTGGACGACCTGCGCGTCCACAGAACTGTTTGTACTCCAGCACGGAGATCGGGTAGCGCCCATATCCAGGCTCGTACCGTTCATAGCTGCTGATGACAACGGTTCGCGCTGGAAGATTGACTCCGGCTGAGTTGTGAACAGAGAATGCGAACGCGCATACATAGCTCTCGTCCCCCTCCACGTGAAGGTTGTATACGGAACCAGAGTAAGGGACGCGCTTTATGGTCCTAATGGGCATACGAAAACTATTTCCAACTTGAACTCGAGTATTGTAGGTTCGGTTGCCTCGTCTCACGTTCCTACTTGGAATCCTCAGGATGTCAACGAGAAATCTGGCTCCTTGTGTTCCAGATAGAGCAAGAAGATATTGCGAGTGTCGTCCGATCCCTCTGGGAGGAATACGTCTCACTGAGGGAATGTACCCAAGTCGTATCAACATCCGGTATAGCTGTTCCGCGAGCCTCGGCGAGATCGTCGAGAACCTAGCAGTGTTGAAGTGTTTGACGGAGTAAGTTCCATCTCCCCACCAAAGACCGCGGACAAGGGCAGCCACGATCGGTAGAGGCGCGGACATGAAATTCTCGGGTAAGTGCTTGTTGAGCGCGTCACGCCCGAAGTTTTCATCGAGAAAGGAGGCAACTGAACGCGAACAAGCCCATACGCGACGACGATGTCGGCCTTCGTCGGTTCGCTTTGGATTCAGTTTGAAGCTTGATGAGAGGACACCGGAGACGAATCGTGTAAGCTCATGCTCGTACGTCGCTAGTCCGAAGGCGACCAAGCCATTCTGACCTGTGAACCCTTCGGCGGCGTACAAGCCGAAAAACTCCGCCAGTGTTTCGTCAAGCTGAATCTCCCGTGGGACGGGCCGCGCCATCGGGTGACGAAACTTGGCGCCGAACTGATTTCTACCGATGAACTCGTTTTGATGGATCTGCAACATCAGAGTGCCCCCGTCTGTTGAAGCATGCGTTATTTCGACGGGACTCTGGAGTTCTTCTCCTACACGCAACCTGCCGGCTTCTTTCCACGTAGGTTGATCTCGAACGAACCAGTGACGAGATAACTTTCCCCTGTGGTACCCTGCCCTCTTCACCCGGTTACATAATACGCGATGCTCTTCTGTCATGAGGACGGGAAGGGCGCCTTCTGCCTTTATTTCGAGTAGCAGGCCGTTGAAAGGTCTGACACTCGTGCCGATGACTTTCCGGAACTGACCCGTGTGAGTTAGTACGAAGTCTTCTTCACTCACATCAGCAATCCTGACGGGACCCCGCTTTGTGGTCACCAGAGTATGCGGGTGAAGACAAAGGGTTGGAGTGGCTGAGAGGATTTTCAGTCGCCCCGCCCTGAAAGCTTCCTCGATGATGCGTCTGTGTGGGCCTGCTAGGCCGGCGTGGTGGAACGCGACGCCGTTCAGGACTTGTTCTGCGAGGGCGTCGCTGAGTCGTGTTCTTTCCCCTGTGGCCAGTATGCGTTGGGCTGTGGCTTCTAGGCCTCTGCGTTCCAGTTTCGGTAGATGCCTTCTCATGAGTGCGGAGGCTTTTCTTCCGAGGTCGACGGCGGATCTGCGGGTTTCGGCGAAGATGAGTACTTGGCCTCCCTCGCGGACGGCGTCGAGGGCGGTGTCGAAGACGGCGTTCGTGTCTGTGTGAGGAACTAACCTGGATGACCCATCCTTGAACTGGATTTGCCCGTCATGATGTACGCCTTCGCGAAGTGGGACGGGGCGCCATTCCGTGGTGATTGGGACTGCGTTCAGCCATTCCCCCATTTCCGCTGCGTTCTTGATGGTGGCGCTGAGCGCGATCACTTGGATCTTCGGATTGACCTTTAGCAGTCGTGTAAGGACGACTTCGAGTGTTGGCCCTCGGTCAGCCTCAGTCAGCAGGTGGATCTCATCCGCCACGACCACTGATATGTCAGCGATCCATGGAGAGCGGTGCCGGAGGAGTGAGTCAGCTTTTTCGTTGGTTGAGATTATGATATCAAAGTTGGCTAGGAATATGTCCGAGCGATCGTAGTCCCCGCTCGTTACGGCGACGCGCACCCTTCTGCCAGGCGCCTTTTCGACCGCCGCGTATTTCTGAAAGTCCTCGTATTTCTCGCTGGCGAGCGCGCGAAGCGGCGTGAGGTAGAGTGCCTTTCCTCCCTTCTCAAGTATCGACTTGAGGATGGCGAGTTCGGCCACCAGTGTCTTTCCTGAAGCCGTAGGGCTCGCTAGGACGATATTCTTGCCATCCAACGCTCCTGCGTTAATGGCGTCTTCCTGAGGAGGATAGAGGCTATCATATCCTGCCTTCGCCAACACTGCCTTGACGGAGTCGGGAACGGGTAGTTCGTCGAGATGCAAATCTGCTGGGCTTCTTCTACGCTGCTGTTCGCTTCAGATGACCGGGTTTTGGAGCATAAAGTATTCCTTCCCTGACGAGCTGTTCAACAAGCCGCCGCGCCTCGTCATCCGTTAAGTCCACTTTTCTTGATAGCGCTTGGTAGAGTGTAGGCTCCTCAACGATTCCAAGCTGCTTCTCCAGATCCGCGAACGTGCTGAGGACAACCTGCATCTTGTCTCTCAAGCTTTTCGGCTTACCAGTCATTATGACATCGATGTCCATCTTGCCGGTCGTCGTGTCAATGCCAACATCCTGCAGAGAAAGTGTCATCAACCTGACTACCGCGCGTGCGTCGTCAACTTCAACACGGTCTCGCAGAAAGCTTCGAGCTCTCGCTTCGCACAACCTAACCAGAGCCTCAAGCTGCCTGGGGGTAATGGCTACAGGTGACTCGGTGGACCCAGAGAGGGAACGCATCTTCATGTAGTACTGCCGAATCTCGCCCACTGACTCTTCGGTTAGAACTGGATCAATGCGTTTCGCGTACGCAATGTACTTCCTCAACAGTTCAGGTGTGAGAGGCGGTTCCTCTGGCGGAGCTTTCAGCCTATGCAGCGACAGAATGTGGTCTGACATTCTGCCATCCGCGTCAGGTTCAGGCACATCCTTCATGATGAAAAGGAGGTCGAAACGCGACAGGAGAGTGACGGGAAGGTTGATGTTGTCCGTGATATTTCTGTACGGGTCATATCTTCCGAGACTCGGGTTTGCAGCAGCGAGAACCGCCGCCCTGGCATTCAAGGTAGCCACGATTCCGCCTTTGGCTACACTCACCGTATGCTGTTCAAGCGATTCGTGGATAGCAACCCTGTCTTCGGGACGCATTTTGTCAATTTCGTCTATGCATGCAATCCCCTTATCGGCGAGGACTAGGGCTCCGGCTTCCAGAACCATTCCTCCGGATTTCTCGCGAACGACCGCGGCTGTCAGACCCGCGGCGGTCGTGCCTCGCCCACTGGTGTAGAGTCCCCTCGGGGCAATCCTCGAAACGTATTGCAGAAGCTGGCTTTTTGCCGTTCCAGGATCTCCGACGAGGAGTACGTTGGTCTCGCCTCTGATTGTGATGCCGTCGGGGAGTCGTTTGGGTACGCCGCTGAATAGTAGGTAGAGTACAGCTTCTTTGATGTCCCCGTACCCGTAAATGGATGGTGCGAGGGAGGCGATCAGTTTGCGGTGGACGAAGGGGTCTTTGGCGACTTCTCGAATCTCGCGTTCGTCCTCAGGCGTAATCTCAACGACCTCAACCTCCTTGCCGACGACATCCACGTAGTTCGCGTCGAGTTGCAGCTCGAACGTGCGCAGGCGCGCCTTTCGTCCCGCGAATTCCTGTTGGGCTCTGGCAATTCCTGTGATGGATACTCGGTCTCCTGGGCGTGCGATGTCAACCAAATCCTCCGAGAGCTTGATGTCCATTGCTCGGGGCAGTTGGCCTGGGGGAAGGTCTTCGGGGCGTTCTTGAATTCGAATCTCCTGCGAGTTCATGAATGTGGATTGCTTCTCCATGAATTCGAAGACCTTCGAACGGCAATGCGCACAGAGACCTGGGCCGCGCATTAGCGTCCCAGCCTGATCCACGTAGCTCGTTGCGTTGCATTTGCGACATTGGAAGGCCGCTTTGATGAGTAGCGGTTTGACTGAAGTCGCGCGAACTATAATTCCATCTATGAGCAGAAGCCTTCCGATGTTCTCGGAACCGATCATTCGAAGTGAATGTCGTTCGGGGAGTTTCCTAAATCTCACGCGAAGGCGCTTGACGATTTCGGCGTACTCTGGATCTTCTATCTTTAGCTGTGCCCATGCGCTGCGGTCCAAGTATTCGAAGTATTCATCTGGTTTATCCAGGGCCGATCTTGCAAGGTCAGGATCGAAGGCGATCAGATCATCGAAGTCAACGACTATTGATCTGGCTCCTACAAGTGCAACGTGCCCCAGCCGCTTCCGATATTTGTACTCGCCTTCTGCTACGAAGGATCTCAAGAAATCTTGGAAGCGTTCTTCGGGCCTCTGTAAAACAGTCAACCTTTCACGTTCACACCAAGAAGCTTAGGCTTCCACTCATCAATCGTCTTGTTCAGGATAGAGTAGAGTACTCGTTCTTCGCGCGTGAGCGCTTGCATCAGCTCTTCGGATGGAGTTGGTGAAGCAGCCAGCGAGACTATTTTGCGGATTCTGCAGTTCACGATATCCCTCACCAACGCCTCCGTGCGTTCGAGTTCCCTCAATTTCACTTGATCATGCCTACTGAGCTCCTGAAGATCTGCCAGATGGCGTCGGAGCAGGCAGTAGAAGTTTGTCTGCAGAGCAGGAATTTGTCTTGATGCAGGAATTGTCTCGCGCCAATGGATTTTGGATAGAGAATTGTAAGTGAGGACATCTTCGTCGCGGAATCTTGCAAAGCCCAATTCAACCAGTTCCCTTGCTGTCCAGTAGGGAACTTCGATCTCTTGTCCTACTTTTGCAGACGACAACTTACTCAATCTAGGAGTGGTTTCAGGAATTTCACGAGTTAGCACAACGCGCATCTGCGAATTCTCAAAGTCAAAGTCTATGTCGCCGACTGACATCAAAGCTTCCGTCAAGAGAAACGCACCAACTCTCCATCGGCCCGTGAACTTCGCAATTTAAACCATTGCACGACTAGTTCCATTCGTTCACACTAGATTTCAAGTGGATTTCAAGTGGAGGTTTTTCCTTACCAACAGGTCAGTGAAAGTACCGTGCACGTGATTTTCGTTTTGAAGCCGGAAGACCAAGTAGATTTGCATTGGGTGAAGCCTTTTCAAGTGAGTGAAGGGAGTTGTGGCAAATTGCAAGATCGGGGGACTGTGGCAAATGAGCGAAGCTGCTTTGATGTGGATCGAGAAGTATCGGCCTAGAAACCTAGGAGAGGTTGTGAATCAGCGGGAGGCGGTAGAGGGCATCAGGGCACTACTGAATACACCGCAGACTCTTCCACATTTGCTTCTGTCCGGTCCTCCCGGGACTGGAAAGAGTACGGTGGCTCTCTGCATAGCTCGCCAACTGATGGGAGACAACCTTCGGAACCTGGTATTGGAGCTCAACGCTTCGGACGAGCGCGGAATTGGAGTTGTGCGCGAGCGCATCAAAGGCTTTTCGCAAGTAATCAAAGCCACACCGTCAGGTGTTCAGTACGGGCTGGTGATTCTTGATGAGTCGGATGAGATGACGAAGGATGCCCAGACCGCGCTTCGAAGAATAATGGAAACTTCCTCGAGAACTTGCCGATTTATTCTGATCTGCAACTATCAAAGCGGAATAATCGAACCGATTCAAAGCCGATGCTCCGTCTTCAGGTTCAGGTACTTGGAAGAGAAAGACGCGATTGAGTACCTCAACCGGATCTGCAGAGGCGAGAGCGTTGAAGCGGATCCGAAGGCGCTTGCTCGGATCTATGAAATGTCGACTGGCGACTTACGCAGCGCAGTGAACTACCTGCAGGTGGCAGCAACTCGGTCCAAAGGTGCAACACTCGACCTTGCCACCGTCAACAAGGTCTTGCCGGTCGCGGAGAACGAACTTATCCATGAAATGATGAAGCTTGCCCTTCAGGGCGATTTCATCAAGGCGCGAGACCTCATGTATGAACTGATGGGCAAGCACGGCTTGAGCGGGCGAGAGATAGTTAGAGGGGCAAACCGCGAGGTTGGCCGCCTCGATGAGTTGGAATTTGACAGGCGCGTTGAGATAGTTCGAGCTCTAGGTGAATGCGATTTCCGCTTGACACAAGGAGCAAACGAGGATATTCAGATCAGCGCTATGCTCGCTCAGTTCAGCCTAATTGGAAGAAAGTAGAACAAGCATGGCCCAAACAGTCGCTTGGGCAGAGAAATATCGCCCCACAACAGTGGCAATGATGATTGGAAACGAGGAGTCTGTAGCGAAGTTCACAGAATGGCTGGGTCAATGGGTCCGCAAGCGAAAGCCCGCGAAGACGGCCTGCCTTTTGGCGGGACCACCCGGCGTGGGGAAGACAACGCTCGCACGAGCCGCATCAAGCGACCTGCATTTTCGCGTGCTTGAAATGAATGCCAGTGATGTGCGAACTGAGAAGGCAATAGGTGAGGTTCTCGGCCCTGCCCGCACGTTCGTGGCTCTTGACAGCTTTTCGGGGAGTTCCGTGGGGAATTTGATACTGATCGATGAGGTGGACGGCGTTTTTGGCCGCGAGGACCGCGGAGGACTGGGCGCGATACTCTCGATCATCGAAGAATCTCCGATCCCGATCGTGCTCACCGCGAACGATATCGACAGTGACCGCTTCGAGGATCTCAGGAAAGCGTGCTTGACGATACCGCTCGTCGAGATTCGACCGCGGCTGTTGATTGCCTTAATGAACCATATCCTACGCGCAGAGAAGGTAACGCTCCCCGCCAAAGCTATCCGGGACATCGCCCGAGGAAGCCGCGGCGACATCCGTTCCGCGATCAACGATTTGCAGGGCGCGATCGCAGGTCAAGGAAGTGAAGTCCAGTTCAGGCGGACTCATGATCTGGATCAGAAAGCCACTTTGCTAGGTCTGCTCGAATCGGGTGATCCGGCACGTGCTAGGCGAGTGCTTGATGCGACGGAGATTCCGCTATACCGCGACGAGTTGCTGCTTCTGCTCCACGATATGCTGCCCTACGTCTACACCACGCCAGCGAAGCTCTTGCAAGCTTACGAAGCGCTCGCAAGAGTCGATGTTGGATACGGTCGTATCGGGGCGAGTCGCTCGCGGGGGATGATGCCCTCACCATTCAACATGCCCCGCCGCGACTCAGCGCCAAACTGGGGCATCCTGCCATTCGTGCTGAACGAACTGGCAACAATCGGCGCCCAGAAGCCTGACAATGACATCGAGCATGTCTTGCAGATTGCCCCCAGAGTTTCAATAAAGATACCAGAACGATACCAGTACAGGCTCTGGCAGATTGATCGGCTGTGTGGCAGAGTCGCTAGGGCGCTACATATGTCAAAACGAACGGCCCTGTCTGATGTATTACCCTTCTTGGTGGAGATGTTCCGGATTGACGCTGAAGAAGGGCGGAGGATAGCGCTTCGTCTCAACTTGGAAGAGCAGGATATTGCTTTCTTGGCCTCTGAATCGAAAACCGCCCCGACACCTAAGGGATCGGCCGAGCTTCTTGACCCATCAGGTTTCAAATTGCCATACATGGGCAAGGACAAGTTCATTCAGCTCATGAGGGCAGGTCTCACATACGACCGCAAGGCGGGAAGATTCGTAGTTCGCAACCTCGACAACCTGGACTCGGTCGAAGAACGAGTATCCCAGATCATCTCCAAGCTCATCAAATTCAAGCGTGCTGAGGACGTCGCCGCTCGGCCGGAGGAGGGTAATATTGTGAAAGAATGCTTCGTTGATTCGAACGCTATTGCCTGTGCGAAGTGTGAGTATGTGGACGACTGCCCCACGCACACAATAAGCGCTCTAAGGTTCTGTCTGTGCGACGCGACGCTTGCCGATCCGGACAGTTATAGAGTTTACGTGGCCAAGAGAGCTCCAGCCAAACCAGCCCCGAAACCACGCAAAGCAGCAGCACGTCGTAAGAGCAAGTAGAGACTAGTGCTCTCTCGCAACCCGAACGAGATGACCGAGTTCTGGTAGAATCAGAGCCTCCATGGCGGTCTGAACTGCGTCCGGGGAACCTGGCAGGCAGAACACGGGCTTGCCTTTCACAAGGCCTGCGATCGCTCGGCTGAGCATGGCTGGGGATCCGATCTTGTCATAGCTTATTCTTCTGAACAGCTCTCCGAATCCTGGTATTCGCTTAGTCATCAACGGTTTGATACTCTCGATTGCGACATCCCTTGGTGAAAGTCCGGTGCCGCCGGTTATTATCACGGCATCCACCTCTTTGTCTGCGACAGCTTTCCGAAGAGCCTTTTGAATCATCAGCCTCGAGTCGTCTAGGAGAGTGCGGCCGGCGACATGGTGACCAGCGTTGATGGCTAGGGTCTGAATGATGTCGCCTGATCTATCCTCAGGGTGTGCGCCCGTCTTCAGCTCGGCGTATCTCGATGTGCTGCAAGTTATGATGAATAGTCCGAGCTTGCTCGGCGACGTGGCCTTATGGTGATGAGCGGTCTGGCTCATTTTACGTTCGCTTGACCTTTTCTTTGACTCTGAGTTGCGTGATCGCGGTTGTAGGGTACTGGCCTCTTGCATCTTTCTCGTACTGCTTGACCATGTCCCAGATGGTGAGTAGGTAGGTTGATGCCGCGGTGAGCGCCTCCATCTCAACTCCCGTTTTGGCTTGGCCTTTTACGTACGACTCAACCCTCAAACCATCTTTACCAAAGGAGTGCTCGTTTCGAACAGTGGTCAATGGGATGGTGTGGCATAGCGGCAGAATCCCCGGTGTATTCTTCGCCGCGAGCACTGCAGCAACCTCGGCTGCGGCAATCGCGTCCCCTTTGCCCACCTTGCGGTTCTTGAGAAGCGTGATTGTTTTAGGTTTCAGCTTTATCTCGCCAATCGCTGTTGCCTCGCGAATTATGACATCTTTCGACGCAATGTCGACCATGGAGAAACGTCGCAATCCAAATGCCCTCTCGAGCTAGTGCTAGAGGGCCGGAAAGTTAGCTGTTGCGTTTTGGTGGATAATTCAGCGTGACTTTGCTCTTGTCCTCTTCGATGCTGATAGAGCATTTTCCAACTGTTCGCGCATGGTTGTGGCGGGTACGTTCTGCAGGCCGAGCAGCGTCGTTTTTCCGCGGACGCCTTCGCCTGATTTTGAGGCTGCGATCACGCCTATTGCGCTTAGGCCATGAGCGTACTTCCAGACTTGTGTGTGGTGGCGTGAGTGGTCGTTGAACTCTTCGCAAACGGCTTTGTACTCGCGTTCGACCGTGCCTATTGCTGCGTAAGCCTCCTGCGACTCTTCTAGAACTCTTGCCAGGGCGAGGAGTAGGTATTTCTCGTGGGGGGACAATGCGGCTATGTATTCACCGCGGAGCATCGGGTAGACGCTTCCGGCCGCTTTCCTGATGTGATCGGTAGAAACCTTTTTCGCGTTTTCCGAGTCCGCGTATTTCCCTCCACGCCAGAGGAGTTCGATCGAGTATCGTGCGTCTCCGCTCTGTGATCCTATGTCGGCCACGAGCTGCAATGCCTCGTCCTCCATCGCGTTCTCTTTGAACGCTAACTGAACTCGATCCCTGAGGATGTCGATGAGTTGACGTGAGCTGTACTTGTCGAGTTTGATGATGTTCCGTTGGAGAGTGTCAGTTGTGCTCTGGTCCAGTTTCTGGAGGTATTCGAGTTCGCGGAGGATGAAGATTAGTGAGAGTCGTATGGGTTTGCCGACTCTTTCTTCTTGGATGCGGGTGAGATTGTAGATGGGAGTAGATTCCTCCATTCGGATTAGGTGCTCGACTTCGTCCAGTGCTAGTATGAGGTGCATGTTCTTGTCGTCGAGCATGTCCATGAGCGTATGCAGGAGTTCTTCTGGTGCGAAGCCGCGTTTTGGAAACTCAGGTTCGAACTGTGTCAGAACCCGTTTTACGATCATGAAAAGGCTGCCTTTGGCTTCGCGGCAGTTCACGTGAACATACTGCAGATTCACCTTGCGGGTCTTAGCAGCTCTTACGAGGTCTGTTCCGAAGCGTTGGGCTAGGACGGTTTTGCCGGTTCCAATGTCCCCTGTGATGAGGACACGTTGGCTGGTTGAGAATGGGTTTTCGAGGGAGAAGCGGAAGAGTTGTGTGAGGAAACGCATTTGGTCGTCGCGATGAGGAAGCTTGCTGGGTATGTACTCCAGAGAGAGGGGCGCTTCATCTTTGAAGACCGTGGGCCTCGCTAAGGTTTCCTTCACTATGTCTGAGGACAATTGAACGAGAGCCCCTACTCTCGACATGGGGTACACTGCTCCGATCTTATGTGCTTTTGTGGCTCTATGCGATAAAAATCAGAGAGCCAAGTGAAAGTGATTGACTAGTCCGTTAACGCTCAGTGCCAGCTTCCTGCACGAGCTGACAGGAAGAATCATCAAGTCGGTCGATGCTTCTCGATGATCCTGTAGAGTTCATCACGTTCCAAAGGCCCAATTTCCAGCTCCTTTCCACTCAGTCTCACGAGCCTTCGGCCTCTCCGCCTATCAGTAAATGCTCCTATGATGCTTGCACTGATTCTGTTCTTCTTGAGGCTATTCACAATCTTCTTGCTCCTCTGCCTCTCCGCAGCGATTAGGAGACAACCAGAGCTAAGCAGTCGCAGAGGGTTGACTTTGAGAATCGAGCAGATGCGTTCCGTTTCGGGGCTGATTGGAATAGCGGACTCGTGGACATGAAACCCAACACTAGAGGCCTCAGCGAGCTCCCATAGTCCTTGCAGCAGCCCGCCTTCGGTAGGGTCGTGCATTGCTCTGACTCCACCAGTTCTCAATGCGATCGTTGCGTCCTTGACCACGCTCAATTGACGACTCATTCTCTGCGCTCGGATCAGCGTCCGCTGAGGGATTTTTCCATGGAGCTTGCTGGCGAAGTCTGACGCCAAGACCGCTGTGCCTTCGATCCCGGCTGTCTTTGTCATAATCACCCTATCCCCAGCCCGCGCTCCGCTTGAGGTGACATAGCCACGTCGGCTGACCAATCCCACCATGTAGCCGACGATGATAGGGCGCCTGAGGGTAGGGGTTACTTCCGTATGGCCACCGACGACAGCTGCGCCAACCTGTCTCGCAGCCTTGCCAACCTGACTCATTATCCTGTCAACGGCAGCGGGGCTGGTTCCGTCAGGCAGAAGCAGGTCGCAGAGGAACCATCGAGGTCTTGCGCCTCTGGAGGCGACATCGTTGGCGTTAATGTGAACCGCCCACCATCCGATGTCGGCGCTTGTTCCTGTGACGGGATCGGTCTTCAAAACCAACACGGTCCTGTTCAACGCGATCAGCGCCGCGTCTTCACCAATGGACGAGCCGAGGATCACCGAAGGATCTCGCCAACCTCTGTGCCGAAAGACGTTCCTTGCCAGGATAGTCGATGGGATTTTTCCCGTCTTCAAAGCCCGCATAGCGTGGTCAATCCTACACAGCGCGTAATGCTTTAAGTAATCAGGTCTCCGAAAGGAGCGGTCGGTGCGATCTCATGATCAAGGCCATATTTGATGTGGCTGTCGTGGTGTCTAGTCCCAACAAGGCGGCGGAATGGTACAAGGAAAAACTCGGGTTCGAAGTTCTTAGTCAAGAAGGGCACTGGATCACCGTCGCCCCAAAAGGTTCGAGTGTAATCCTACACCTCTGCGAGACAACACCTCTTGAGCAAGGGAACACGGGCATCGCCTTCAGTGTAGACGACCTAGACACGACCTACAAGGAAATGGCGGCAAAAGGCGTGGAGTTCACGGTACCTCCAAAGAAAACCGATTGGGGGACATTCGCCAAGTTCAAAGACCCCGACGGGAATGAGTTCTGGTTGTTCCCACCAGGCTAGGTCTTGATGCCCACGAGCCAGCACGCACCCTCGCAAACGAGTCTCCAAGAAACTCTAAAGTCAATCGCAGAACGCCTGCACAGCACTGCGACGGTGAAGACCGTCTTCGGCGAACCGATTCAAACAAAGGACAAGACGATTATTCCGGTCGCCAAAGTATACTATGGTTTCTGGGCCGGAAGAGGACCTGAGCTATCCACCCTGATGTGTCAGTGATAAGAATGTTTAGAGTCGAATGGAGGGCGGCGAAGCAGCGGTGGACAACGAACTGCGACGGAGAAGATGGATCATCCATAGAAAGCTTCAGGGTTGGA
>Ga0315268_10003890_pt1 | contig 16340 bp, 16 predicted proteins | sample C1_top_MG_FD_204535 | JGI IMG/M metagenome (GOLD analysis project Ga0315268, IMG submission 204535) | Sediment microbial communities from Yellowstone Lake, YNP, Wyoming, USA - C1_top | ecosystem: Environmental > Aquatic > Freshwater > Lake > Sediment | place: USA: Wyoming | collected 2017-08-01
ACCGGCTGACCAAGCTGCGTTTGCCCTCATAATCGAGCTCGGCATACTCTCCGGTCGTGGCCTGAAGCTTCGCCAGCGACTGGGCGTCAATCGGCGTCTTGAAGCCTTTGCCCGTGAGAATCCGGTCGCCTGGCAGGAGGAGTTCAGCGCGGCCGGTCTGCCCTAAATGTATCGAGTCTACCAACTGCAAAAGCAACTCTAGGCTATAGTCGCTGCGGAGAATGCCGATAATCGTTTGGTTGTCCGAGGCGACGAGCGGCAAAGCCATGCTGCTAATCACCTTACCGCTGCTTTCATCGAATGTGGGCTGGCCGATGTATATGGCGCCCTGGCCGTTGTTGTAAGCTGCCCGCCACCAGGGCTCGTTTGCATAGATATAGTTGGGGACGCGGTGCGTGGTCGCCGCCAACCCGCCGTAGCGATCCGTTATGAGGATTTGGATATTTTCGGGAAAAGCCCGCATGTGTTCCAGCGCTGTTGTGACCATGACGTTGTACGAGCGATACCGAATCAGCGGATCGTCGTCGTCATTCGCGGCGACGGCAGCTCGCCATTGTTCGTCTTCGCTCTTGAGTTGGGCCTGAATCCCGGCCAAGTCGCTGGGATAACCGATGTCGTGAGCATCCATTCCGAACGCCATGATGCTGTTCGAGCTGAGCGAGCGCAGTGCGTATATCTGCCGATCCAGGCGGTCGCCAAGCGCCAGCGCTTTGGCGTCGGCCAGGCTTTTCAGGTTAGCGCCCACGTTGGCGGTAAGGGCGGAAGTGGTGGAACGATTATTCAAAAAGGCCAGCAGGGACAATGGAACCAGCGCAATGATCAGGAAAGCCAGGATGAGCCTGGTGCGCAGAGTGTTCATGTCAGTTTTCCTCAGGGAACATTCCTCTGGCGAAGTACGACTTCCATGCGTGGAAAGATCGGGATGGATTACTTGATATTATATATCGAAGGTAGGGGACGGTCAAAAAAGTGGCGCGCGGATTCCACCGCCATCGTGTTGAGCGGCCAGAAGACTATCAAGACCTTGAAGGTTTTGTGGGACGAGGTAGGGACGGCCCGTACGGGCTGCCCCCTACCTCGACCGTTTGATGGCTTTTTTGGCGCCCGGCAACAGGCGATCTACTTTTGGTTGAGGCTCATGACGTAAGCGATCACGTTGGCGATTTGCTGCGGCGTGAGCAATTTCAAGTCGCCCCAGGCCGTCATCGAGATGACTGGGCTAGGCCCTCCCGGCACCGAGCCGTGCTCAATGAATAGGTCAACGTTGTAAGCAAAGAACCTGGGATCGGAACTGGCAATCGTCGAGTCAATCGGGTTGAGCGGCGGTACTTCGCCGTCGGTCGAGCCTGGATTCTTGACTCCCCCTTTGCCTTCCACGCCGTGACACTTGACACAGTTGGTGGCAAACACTTGCCCGCCCACTTTGGCATCGCCGGTCAGGTCGAGGGCTGAGCCAGGCCCACCGGCGTTGGACGGTCGCGTGGGCGGTGGATTCAGGCTCATCACGTAGGCGATCACGTTGGCGATCTGTTGCGGCGTGAGCAATCGCAAATCGCCCCAGGCCGTCATGCTGATTGTCGGGCTGGGACCTTCCGGCACCGAACCATGCTCGATAAAGAGATCAAGGTTGGTAGCATACGTGATCGGATCGTCGGCAATCAGCGACGGGTCAATCGGGTTGAGCGGCGGCACTTCGCCGTCTGCCGAACCAGGATTCTTGACCCCGCCCTTGCCCTCCAGTCCATGGCACTTGACGCAGTTCGCCGCAAAGACCTGCGCGCCGGCTTTCGCATCGCCCGTCAGATTGACCGCTGGGCCGGGTCCGCCGGGATTGGATGGACGCGCCACCTCGACGGTGAAGGCTGTCGTTGTCGGTGCGACCGTCACCGTCACGGTGGGCGTTGGCGCAGGCGCTGGCGTCACGCCGTTCAAGTTCATGAGGTAGGCAATCACATCGGCAATTTGCTGCGGCGTGAGCAGCTTCTGATCGCCCCAAGCGGTCATGGAGATCGTCGGGCTAGGGCCTTCCGGCACCGAACCATGCTCAATGAACAGGTCGGCGTTGTAAGCAAAGAACCTGGGATCGGAAGTGGCAATCGTCGGGTCAATCGGATTGAGCGGCGGCACTTCGCCGTCTGCCGAACCAGGATTCTTGACCCCCCCCTTGCCTTCTAGGCCATGACACTTGACGCAGTTCGCCGCAAAGACCTGCGCGCCGGCTCGGACATCGCCCGTCAGATTGATCGCCGGGCCTGGCCCACCGGCGTTGGACGGTCGCGCGGGCGGTGGATTCAGGCTCATCACGTAGGCGATCCCGTTGGCGATTTGCTGCGGCGTGAGCAGTCGCAAGTCACCCCAGGCCGTCATGCTGATGGTCGGGCTGGGACCTTCCGGCACCGAACCATGCTCGATAAAGAGATCAAGGTTGGTAGCATACGTGATCGGATCGTCGGCAATCAGCGACGGGTCAATCGGGTTGAGCGGCGGCACTTCGCCATCCGTCGAGCCAGGATTCTTGACCCCGCCCTTGCCCTCCAATCCATGGCATTTGGCGCAGTTGGTAGCAAACACCTGTGCGCCCGCTTTCTCATCGCCGGTCAGATTCACTGCTGGGCCTGGCCCACCAGGGTTGGATGGACGTGCCACCTCGAACGTGAACGTCGTGGTCGTCGGGGTGGCAGTCGCCGTAACGACTGGCGTTGCGGTCGGTGTAGGCGGCAGGGGCGTGCTGAGCGATTGTGCGGGCGCTGCCGTGGGCTGCCATGTGCGCAGCAATCCAATGATCAATCCCAATTGCTTGTCGCTTAACTTGCCCTGGAAGCCGGCCATCGCCGTTCCACTGCGTCCGGCCAGAACGAACGCGGTGAGATCGGCATCGTTCTTGGATTGGACGAACGTGTTGTTGTGCAAGTTGGGGCCGATAGCTCCCGTGCCGTTATCGCCATGACACGGCGCGCAGTTGGCGGTAAAGAGATATTTGCCCGCCAGCGCGGGATCATTAGCGACGGCAAAGGACGGCAGGCCCAGCAATGTCCGCACCTGATCGTCGGCGGCGATCAAATCGTTCTTTTTGATCAAGTCGAGCGCGGCCTGAATGCCATCGGCTTGCGCGCCGCTGGCCTGCGGCAGCGCCGCATTAAGATGGAACACGGCATCAAGCGCATCCGCGCTTTCCAGCGCAAACAGCGCACCATTGAGATTGTCCTTGATGGGGACGGCAGGCGTCACCGTCTGTCCCTTGCGCCAGGCCGCGATCAGCGCGACGAGGTCGTCAATCTGCGCGGGCGAAAGCACCGTACCCCAGGTGGGCATGCCTTTGGCCGGGCGGCCATTCGCGATCGTGTCCCGATACCACACATCGTCAAACTGCTGGAGGCGCTGCGGGTCGTTGATCGCCGGGGCGCGCTTGGTGCCCACGCCGTTGTCGCCGTGGCAGATGAAACAAGTGCTGGCAAAGATCGCCGCGCCGCGCGCAGGGTCGGGCGCTTGAGCCTTGGAGGCAAGATCGGGCGCGGTAGGCTCCCACGCGCGAATGAAAGCCACCAATTGCGTCACCTGCTCATCGGTGAGCGGCCCGCCGTACGTCTGCCCCCAGGCGGGCATCACGCTGCCGGGCACGCCCGTGTGGATCAAACTGGACAGCGTGGCGTCCGAAGTAGTCTTGAGCAGTCCGCGCGAATTGAGTGCTGGCCCGATGACGCCTTCGCCGTTCTGACCGTGGCAAGCGGTGCAGTTCGCAGCAAACAGATCGCGTCCCGCCGACACTGCCAGTGATTGATCAGCAGCCTCGGCGCTTTGGATGCGTGCTGGCTCGCGCAAATAATAGAGCTGGAAAGCAACCAGGATCGCCACCACCAACACCAGTCCCACGATGACAAAGCGAGAGTAATCTTCCTTAGCGCGCATCGGCACACCTCAACTCGGGTGATATTCCTGCGAGGCGTCAAATTTTTGACGCTGGATCGCGTGGCTGGTGTCCACAACCAATTTGCCATCCTTGACGCTGACGGGAAAAGTATCCATCGGACGCGGCGCGGGCCCGCCGATGACTTGTCCTGTGCGGTCGAACAGCGAGCTGTGGCACGGGCAATGGAAGCGGCCTTCGTCATCGCGCCAGGGCACGGTGCAGCCCAAGTGCGTGCAGCGCTGCGAGAGCGCCAGCACGCCGCCGTCGTCCAGGCGCGAGATGTAAAAGTGGCCTTGCGTCACGTGGCTCACGGTGCCAGGCTTGAACTCTTGCGGATCGCCTGCCACCACCTCTCCGCCGAACGAGCCGGGCGTCACGCGCGGCTGAAAGAATCGGATCAGCGCCACGGCTGCTTGGCCGACCAGCGCGACGAGCGACACGCCCCAGACCCACAACAAAAACTCGCGCCGGGTCACGCCCTTTTTACTCGTTTGAAGGTTCATTGCCATATTCGATTCCTTCCGTAGGGGTGATTAGGTATCGCCCCTACAGTCCACCGAACGGGTTATAACCGTTCGGCATCTGCCAAGGCAAATACATCTTGAAACCGGGGCCGCGCAGCAAAAAGCCGCTCAAAGTAAAGATGATGGCCGAAACAAACATGATGGTGAACAGCGCCAGCATAAACTCGCGCGTGTCGGCGCGCACGCGCCAGAGCACGAGCGCGGGCAATATGACCAGCACGGCGATGATACCTGCGGGCAATAGACCCTGCGCCACCCACACAGGCGCGGCAGTTCGCAGCAATTCGCGCAGGCTGAAAGCATTGTCCAACGCGATATAGGCCGGCATGACAATCAGGGTGTAGAGTGCCGTCCATCCCACGATGCGCTTGCCGCGCGCCGAGGAAAACCACACACCGGCGTTTGCGCGCGCATGGTCAATGTAAGGAATCATCACTAGAAACACCACCAGCAACGTCGGGATAATGACGCCCGCCACCAGCGGGTGCATGTGCTCCAACAATTCCTGCAAGCCTACAAAGTACCACGGCGCTTTGGCGGGGTCGGTCGTCACGAGCGGATTGGCGATCGTCTCCAGCGGCGCTTGCTTGAAGACCGAGAACACGAAAATTGCCAGCGTCACTCCCAACAGAAGCACAATCTCCCACAGCAGCACGACGGGGAACGAGAATACCGTATCGTCCGGCCCTTTATCCACCAGCGGACCTTGTCCGCGCACGACTTCGACCAGCGAATAGGTCTTGTTCGTGTTCCTGGGAAAGATTTCATCGCTCACAGGAGCTTGAGTCGCCATTTGCTACTCCATTGCTGATTTTTGATTGTTGATTGCTGATTGTTGACTGAACTCTCCAGTCTGAAATCAGCAATCCTCAATCAGAAATATCATTCGCGGCCAGTCCGCCGTCTTTGCGCACGCGCCACAGATGCAGCGAGATGACGAGCGTGATGACGAACGGCAGGATGGCGACATGCAGCGTATAGAATCGAATCAGCGCGTTCTGGCCCACGTCGGCGCCGCCCAGCAGCATCTCGCGCATGGACGTGCCGACGACCGGCGCATAGCCCGCGATGTTCGTCCCGACCGTGATCGCCCAGAACGAGAGTTGGTCCCACGGCAGCAGGTAGCCCGTAAAGCTCGCGCCCAACGTGAGCAGCAACAGCCCCACGCCGACAATCCAGTTGAACTCGCGCGGCGGCTTGTACGCGCCTGTGTAAAACACGCGCGCCATGTGCAGGATGACGACCAGCACCATCGCATGCGCCGTCCAGCGGTGCATGTTGCGCGTAAACTGGCCAAGCGGCACGGACAACTGAATCTCTTTCATCGCCGGGTAGGCGCGCTCCACCGACGGCACGTAATAGAACATGAGCAGCACACCAGTGAACACGAGCACAGCGAAAGTGATAACACTGATGATGCCGAGGCCAAACGAGTACGACCACCGCAGGCTCTTGCGGCTCACTTTGACCGGGTGCAGGTGAAAGAAAATATTGCTCGACATCGTGAGCGAGCGGTCGAGCGGATTGTCGGGCCAGCCGTGGCGGAAGAAGGAGCGCCACACGCGCGATTCGGTGATAGGACTCCAGCGGCTCTTGGTTTGAACGCTCATTTCGCCTCCGTGAATTGAACCTGCTCGGTGAACTGGAATGATTCCATCCTGACGGCTTCCGTCGGACAGCGAGCGGCGCACAGTCCACAGCGGATGCACTTGGTCGGGTCGAGCAGCATCACGCTGGCCTGCGGCCATTCGGCGCTGCGCGATCGGATGACGGCGGCGACGGTTGCATCGCCTTCGACCGCCGATGCAGGCACGAGCTTGAGGCAATCCATCGGGCACACGTCCACGCAGCCGTTGCACGCGATGCACAGGTCGCCGTCAAAGATCGGATTCATCGTACAGATGAGACAGCGCCCACCCTGCTCGCGCGCAGCCGTCTCATCAAAGCCCACCTCGACGCGCGCTACGCCGATGCGCCGCTCGATGGGCAGCGCGGGTGGCTGACGGCGCGGCCAGCGCAGATAATTCCGCAGCGGGCCGACGTCCGCATACTCGCGTTTGGGGATAGGCGTAAAGAACGCTTTGCGGACGAGGCGCGGCTGGACGTGTTGGAGATAAGCGTGGATGCCGCGCGCCGCGCGTTGACCATCGGCCACGGCGGTGATGATGAGGCGTGGGCCAAAAGCAATGTCGCCTCCGGCAAACACTCCCGGCGCGGTCGTGGCGAGCGTTTCCTGATCTACGGCCAGCGTCCCGCGCGGCGTGACCTGCAATCCGTCTTGTGGCTGCACCCACTCAAATTCGCCCGTCTGCCCGATGGCGACGATCACACTATCGCATTGCCAGACCTTTTCAGTTCCAGGTGTGAGCTGCGGATTGAAGCGGCCGCGCTCGTCAAAGGCGCGAGCGACGCTCAAAGTCTCGATGCCGGTCGAGCGCCCACCCGCGCCGACGATGCGCTTAGGCGCGACGTGGTTGTGGATGATGATGCCTTCCTCTTCGGCCTCGGCGATCTCGATAGGATCGGCCAGCATCTCGCCGCGATCTTCGACGACGAGGCACTCGACGGCTTGCGTCTTGCCCAACCGGCGAGCGGTGCGCGCCACGTCCAACGCGACCGCCAGATCGCCGCCCGATTGAGTCGGCCCGCCGAGCCGAGCGGCGGTGCGCGCCACATCCATCGCCACGTTGCCGCCGCCGATCACCATCACGCGATTGCCCAGGTCGAGATTGTAACCGCCCAGATTGACGTTGATGAGAAAGTCCACCGCGCGCAGCACGCCGTCCATTTGCTCGCCCTCGACGTTCAACTTGCGGCCACGATAAGTGCCGATTCCGATGAACACCGCGTCAAACTCGCGGCGCAAATCGGCCAGCGAAAAATCGCGGCCCAGTGCCTGGTTGAGTTTGAGCGTGGGGCCGAGCGACAGCACCGCCTGAATTTCGAGGTCAATCACATCGCGCGGCAGGCGATACTCGGGCACGCCGAGCCGCAGCATGCCACCGGCAACGGACGCGGCCTCAAAGATCGTCACGTCGTGGCCGAGCAACGCCAGGTCGTGCGCGCACGAAATGCCCGCTGGCCCTGCGCCGACGATGGCGATGCGCTTGCCGGCGCGAAGCGTGTCTCCGCGCTTGCTGGCGGCGATCAGGCTCTTGCGGGTGCTGGGCAAGGTTGAATTGCCCAGGTCGAAATCGCGCGTGGGGCCGACGTAGGTCGGCCAGGCGGGCGGCTGCTGCGCCTCGCCGGTCCCACCCAGGTAGACGCCGTAGCGGTCGTTGACAAAGCGCTTGAGCGCGCGGATGGCAATCGGCTCGTCAATCTTGCCGCGCCGGCAGGCCGCTTCGCACGGCGCGCCGCACACCCAGCCGCAGGTCGAGGCGAAGGGATTCGTCTCGCGCGCGATGAGGTAGGCGCGCTCATAGTCCCCCTGCGAGATCGCGGTCACATAGCCGCGCGCGTCGGTTCGCACCGGGCAGGCAAACTGGCACTCGACGGCGCGTTGGTAAAACGTGAGATCGGGCACGGTCACGCGAAAGCGTTCTTCCGGCATGTTGCCTCCTGCCCAAACTTTAGCAGGCGAAGGTGTACATTGGGTGTAGATTGAGTGTGAGGTGGGTGGAGAAATCGGTTGACTATCAGCAGTACAAAATCAGATGACGACACGACTTGTCTTGTCTTACCTGCTAAAGCGTGCTAGAATATCCTTAGAGGTGAGCATGGCAGAACAACTTGCACCACCAACAACCGAAGCAGTCCCACCACCCAGCCCTCAAGAGCAACGTAAGCGCAGGCTCATCATCGCTGGACTCATTGCTTTTGCTGTTCTGATCATTGCCGTAATCGTTGGCGGAACGATTCTGGCGTACCAGCACCCCGACGGAACAAAAATCGCGCGGGATCTGGCCATTATCCTTCTCGCCATCTTGTCCATCGGCATCAGCATCATGGTTATTCTCTTGCTTTATCAGGTGACGATGTTGACTCTGCTCATGCGAGACGAGATCAAGCCCTTGCTCGAATCCATCAACGAGACGATGAACACAGTGCGAGGGACCGCGGTATTTATGAGCGATAATATCGTGCAACCCACGATTGGCGTCGCCAGCGCGTTTGCAGGCGTCAAGCGTGTATTCGATTCTCTGACCGGCATTCGGTCAGCCGTCAAACCCAAGCAGCGAAAGGAGTGATTGTATGAGCGATAATGGCAGTGAAACCGGGGCCTTTTTGGCCGGCTTTATCATTGGCGGGCTGGTCGGCGCGGCAGTCGCGCTGATCCTGGCTCCGCAGTCGGGCGAGCAGACCCGCACCGTGATCCGCGAAAAGGGCATTGAGCTGCGCGACCGCGCCGAGGATGTGAGCGAGGAGGCGCGCAAACGCGCCGAGCAAGCCGCGCTGGAGGCGCGCAAGCGAGCCAATGAACTGGCCGTCGAGGCGCGCAAGCGAGCCGACGAGTTGGCCGCGCGCGGGAAACAGGCAGTCGAGCAGGGCCGCGCTCGATTCGCCGGAGGCGGTCAAGTGGAGCCGCCAGCAGAACCGTCACAACCAGCAGCGTAGCAAGACAAAAAGGGCAGGGACTCTTGCCTGCCCTTTTTCGTTAGCTGTCTGGTCGTCGAGGGAAAAAGCACATAGAAATTGCCCGCCTGAATCCTCGCGGGAGCCGATGCGCCATCCGACAGAAGGCGCGCCCGGCGAACCTCTTGGCATTTGCTAAACAAGGAAGGAGATCATCAGACGAGTCAAGGCGGGTGAGTCTTTTCTGAATCCTCTACTGCAATTGCTCAAGCACTCTGATTGGGCCGTCCGTGAGGTTAGGTCTTGCATTGTCGAATCGCCGCCGGCAATCGAGCCAGCATATCGCTCGCCAAAACGCCCGCGTCGCCAATCTCGCGCCGGGCGATTTCGCCCGCCAGCGCATGAAGATACGCGCCGCACACCGCCGCATCGAACGGCGCAAGCCCCTGCGCCAATAGCCCCACAATCGCGCCCGCCAGCACATCGCCGCTGCCTGCCGTCGCCAGGGCGGGGTTGGCAAAAGGTAATTCGACCACGCGCCCTTCGGGGTGAGCGATCACCGTGAACGCGCCCTTCAAGATGACAACGTGCCCCCACTCGGCGGCCATGCGCCGCGCCACGCCCGCGCGATCCGCGCCGATGGATGACTTGTCTTCAAGCTTCATCAGCCGAGCCATCTCGCCCGGATGCGGCGTGAGAATGGATAGACGCGGAAGGCGTTTGGACCAATCGCTTGATTCGGCCAGCGCATTGAGCGCGTCGGCATCCACCACGAGCGGTGGAAGCGCGAGCCGGTCGGCTTCTGGTTCAGCCGAGACAGGCTGAAAGCCGATGCGAGCTTTCTTGGCGGCTGGTTCCAATCCAAGCAAAAGATGCACGAACTCGACTGTCTCTTTCTCCGTGCTCAGGCCCGGCCCAACGAGAAGCGACTGATAGCCACTGACCTTTTCACCCAACACACGCACCGCCTCGGGCTTGAGCACGCCTGTGTTGTCGGGCAAAGGCCAATACGTCACCTCGGTCAACTTGGACGCAACGGTGCTATAGATCGAGCGCGGCGGGCACAGCGTTACCAGACCCGCGCCCACGCGAGCGGCCGATTCTGCCGCGAGCGCTGCCGCGCCAGAATAATAGACCGACCCGGCTACAATCATCGCTTTGCCGAAGGTGCCCTTGTGTGCATCGGCGGGCCGCGCTGGCAGCATCGCTCGCACCATTTCGACATCGGCCACCTCAAGCGTGACATCGTCGGCCAGTTTAGGATCAGTGCCAATGTCGGCAACGACGAGCTCGCCACACGCAGCCGCGCCAGGGAAAGCCAAGTGCCCCAGCTTGGGATAGGCAAACGTCACCGTCACATCGGCTGGAACCGCCGCCGGATCGAGCGCGCCCGTGTCATAGTTCAAGCCCGTCGGGCCATCCAGTGCAACCATCAAGGGCCTGACGGAAACTGGGAGACCTGGGGGGATTCCAAGTTTCTTCAGTTCCACCGAGTTCTCTGCCGGCTCGATTTCGCTTGAGACGATGTGGAGAATGGTTGCCAGGTCGCCTTCGATGGGCCGCGCCGTGCCCGTGCCCAACAGCGCATCCACGATCACATCCGCACCTTTAACCAGTCGCCGCAAAACGCGAAACTGCAAATCCTCGGGCGCGAGGGCGACAAAGCAATCCTTTTCTCGCACAGTGCTCAACAATGGATCGCCAGGGCGGTCACGGAAAAGGTAGCACTGCACCCCTGTACCCGCTTCGCGCAAGACGCGCGACGCCACCAGTCCGTCACCGCCGTTGTTGCCGGGGCCAACAAGGACGAGCACTCGCTTGTCCTTGACCTCGACGCGCGACTGGATAGCTTTCGCCACGGCGGTTCCCGCGCGCTCCATCATCGCGGCATAGGTATAACCTGCCGCATCGGATTCTTTTTCGATGCGGCGCATCTGATCAACAGATACCAGTTTCATAATCCCCTCGCTCCGCTCAAAACCAGGTCAGGCGCGCAATGCCGCTGCGATTTTTTCCGCCCCGACGATCTGCACCAGAGCAGCCAGCGGATCCGGCAGCGTCTCGGCCAACATCTGGCAGCATTTGGACAATGACCTCCCCATTCACCCACTCGGCATGGATGTCTTCGCCGGCCCAGGCCAGAAATTCTTCATAGCCCATCCGCAGCGGCGGCTCCGCTTGGGGTGGCGCTTGCGAAAGAGTTGGCGTCATCACTGCCATCTCGCACCTCCTCAGTGCTTCTTTTAAGAGTATATCACCTGCTTCCACTGCCGTCAACGAACTCGCCGCTTGAAAATGCCCTGTGACCAGTACCATTCAAGCGTCGCGCGCGCGCCGTCCTCAAATGGAGTCGCTGAAAAGTTCAACCCGATGCGCGCCTTATCAGACGATACGTTCCAGTCACAGAAAACGTACGGGGCGAGGTTGATCGGGTAATACGGTTCGCGTCCCGTGAGCCGCGAAAGCTTTGTCCACAATTTCGCCAACCAGATCATTCCCCAGCCTGGCGCATCAAGCCAAAAGCGGACATGCGCCAATCGCCCGACGATGCGATTGACCTCGACGTGAGTGAGGCACGGCCCGCACACGTTATAGATTTCGCCGGGCCGCCCGCGGGTCAGCGCGGACTCGATCACGCGGCAGAGATCGGGCACAAAGATGGGAAAAGTGATGTGCTGGCCGTGATGGACTCGCAATGGCAAGCCCTTGAGTGGGTCTTCGAAGAACAGCCGGTTGAAGGCATACCGTCCCCACGGGCCATAGAACGCGCCGGGCCGCAAGACGATGACGGGAAGATCATGAGCGGCGTGAAAAGCCATCGCCAGTCTCTCGCCCTCGAGCTTGGAGCGCCGGTATTCGTCAGCCGGTTCGCATAGCGTATCTTCGGTGATGAGCATCCCAGGGCAGGGATTGCCAATGACGGCGATGGTCGAGATGTGAACGAATCGCCATACGCCCGCGCGCTGTGCGGCCTGCAGCACATTGCGCGTCCCCTCGACGTTGGCCGCGGCGAATTCCTCGTATTTGCCCCAGAAGCGAAACTTGCCCGCCGCGTGAATGACGGCATCACAGCCTTCCATCGCGGCGTTGACCGCGTTCGCGTCGCACACGTCGCCCAACGCCAGCTCGACGCCACAGTTGCGCAAAAAAGTTGTATCACTTGTAGGCCGGACGAGCGCGCGCACGCCATGTCCACGCTCGATGAGCAACGGAATGAGATTGTGACCGAGAAAGCCAGTCGCGCCAGTGACCAGGATCATTGTGGCTTGAGATTCCCAGTGTTGGACTTGTGCGGATTATACTGCATTTGCGGAATTCTCCATCGAACGAGCTGCTTTGCTCTTTCGAGGTGCTGGTGTAAACTAGTCCACAAATAATCTACTCTGAGAACCGGAGGCAAGTATGACAGTACACCAGTTTCAGCCCACCCATTATCACATCACGCTCGGATCACATGAACCCGTTCTGCGCATCGCCGATGGCGACACCGTCATCACGACGACGGTGGACGCGGGCGGCGGCGACCAGCATGGCAACCACGTCACGCCCGAGGGTAATCCCATGACCGGGCCCTTTTACGTGGAAGGCGCCGAGCCAGGCGATACGCTGGCGTTACATCTCGATCGCCTGTATCCAAATCGGGACTCGGGTTACAGTTTGACGATGGTGGCAGCGCACATCGTAGACCCTCGCTTTGTGCACGAGTTGTCCGAGCGCCAGGAGGCTGAATGGCGCATTGACCGCACGGCGGGAACCGCAACGCTTGTCAAACCCATCAACAAACTCTGCGGCCTGACGCTGCCACTCGATCCGATGCTGGGTTGTTTCGGCGTCGCGCCGGACGACGGGCAAGCCATCTCGACCGAGACTTCAGGCCGGCATGGCGGCAACATGGACTATCGTGGATTCCGCGCCGGCGTCACCGTCTACTTTCCGGTCTCAGCGCCAGGCGCACTCTTCTTTATGGGCGATGGCCACGCCGCGCAGGGCGATGGCGAAATTGTCGGCCAGGGCATCGAGACTTCGTTCGACGCGCAGTTCACCGCTCGCGTGATCAAAGGCAAGCCCATCCACTGGCCGCGCGGCGAAAGCGCCGACCATATCTTTACCGTCGGCAATGCGCGCCCGCTCGATCAAGCCGTTCAACACGCAACGACCGAGATGCTCCGCTGGCTGCAAGAAGATTACAGGCTGGACCTCACCGAAGCCAGCACACTGCTCGGCCAATGCGTCGAATACGACCTGGGCAACATCTTTGACCCGGCCTATACGATGGTGTGCAAGCTTCGCAAAAGATGGCTCAATCTGTAGTAGCAGCAGAGCAAGCCAGAATGCACCTGCCGGTTCCGGCAAGCAGGCAGTGTGAGATGTCAACCGAATTGATCGCCGAAGCGACCGCCGTGATCAGCCTGTTCATCATCCGCGCTATCATTCTTGTCTTGCTCACGGTGAGCCTGGGCACGCTGTTGAGCCGCTGGGACGCTTGATGCAGTCAGTTCTTCGAACGACGTAGGCTTGACCCGCATAGCTGCGCCCATCTAGTGTGCTCTGCACTTCACAACTAATCGAGCCTACAAGTCTTGCGCTCAACAGTTGAATTGCCTCGAATCCTCAAGACGGCAGACTGTGATCTGCCGTCTTTTTTTGCATGAGTGGGGTCACTGTCGCTTAACACCAAGCTACCTGTGGGGCAACTCCCCCATGATCGTTCCGCCATTCGATTCGGTTCCAGGCGCAACATACGTACTGAACCACCGTCCGTCCAGCCGAAACGCCGAATCTCTTATGCAGCGATTGGGTAAGCGACATTTCAAAGTTGGGTCACGTTCCCGATTGACGTGTCATGCACAGCCATGATACCTTAGTATCAGGAGACACCGATAGAAATGCCTGTCCGGATGACATATTCAGGAGGCGCCGCATGACAACCGAAGTGATAACAATCATCAGCCTGATCACCGTTCGACTGGTCATCCCATTGCTGATTACACTGGGAATCGGCTTGGCCTTGAGCCGATGGGACGAGCGCAACGCGGACTGAGCCGCGTAATCCATACGGCCGCACAAGGAGAAGCCATGTCCACAACACGCATTTTGATCGCCATCTGTCTCATCGCCGCTGCGACTATGTTGATCGTTGGCCTGTGCATGGTGGGAGACGCTCATGCCGAAGGCCCCCAGCCGCAGCAGACACCGGATTGTTCCACCTGCCACGCCGACCGGGTCAAGCAATGGGAGAGCAGCAGCCACGCCGAAGCGTTTTCCAGTGATGTGTTCCAATCGTCCTGGAGCGCCGCCAAGAATGAAAAATATTGCCTTTCTTGCCACACGACGGGTTACGATGCCAACAGCGGCAACTATACGCAGAAAGACGTCGGCTGCCAGGCCTGCCACAAACCTGGACCGAACGGCCACCCTGCCGGGCCAATGAGTGTTTCGGACTCGGCCGAGTTTTGTGGCACTTGTCACACGACCACGTACCATGAATGGCAAAAGAGCGGGCATGGCAAAGCCAACGTGGCTTGCAACTCGTGCCACGACATGCACGCAACGACGCTGCGCTTCACGAGTGCCGCTGACCTGTGCTCCACCTGCCACAAAGAAACCGGCTCGCAAGCCGGGATGCCGATGAGCACCGCCAGCGAGTGTACTGACTGCCACATGTATACCTTGCCGGATACCAATCGCGTGGAAGGCAAAGCGCCCACCGGCCACTCGTTTGTCATGGACGCCGATGCGTGCCAGCGCTGCCACAAGGACGACATCCATGCCGCGCACAAGATCACCTCGACGAGTGCGCCACAGCCCGGAACCGACAAGCTCATCAAGGCGCCAGAACCAATACCGTCCATCGCACCCGGCAGTGCCAGCCATGGGACAGGCCTGCCCGGCGTTGCAGGTGGAGCGTTGGGTGGTCTGGTTCTTGGATTTGCCACTGCCTCCGTTATCACAAGGAGGAAAGCATGAGCGAGCCGAAGCTCAGCCGACGTGACTTTTTAAAATATGCGAGCCTGGCTGGTGGCACAGCCCTTGTCGTCAAGCTCATCCGCAACGGATGGGTCTCGCCGCTGGATCCTGCCAACGCAAATGCCAGCAACCCGATCAATGAAGCTCTCAGCAAGCGCCGCTGGGCGATGGTGATTGACCAGGGCAAGTGCATCGGCTGCAACTATTGTACTTTCGCCTGCCAAGCTACCAACGACATTCCGGGTGATGCACAGTGGAACACGGTCAGCGTGGAAGGCCAGACGACCAAAGGCCCGGCATATCTGCCGCGCCCTTGCATGCACTGCGAAAACGCTCCGTGCGTGGAAGCCTGCCCGGTCGGCGCCACCTATCGCCGCGCCGATGGATTGATCGAGATGGACTATAAAAAGTGCATCGGCTGCCGGTACTGCCAAGTCGCCTGCCCGTACAATGCGCGCGTTTTCAACTGGCAAGACCCGACCAAGCTGCAAAATTCTTACGTGCCGAGATGGGGCGTGCCGGAAATCCCGCGCCGCTCGCGCGGCGTCGTGGAAAAGTGCACCTTCTGCGCGCAGCGCATTGACCGTGGACTGGCGAACAGTCAAGTGCCGGGCGTGGATCACGATGCAACGCCGGCGTGCGTCAATGCTTGCCCGGTCGGCGCACGATTGTTCGGCGACTTGAACGACCCAAATAGCCAGGTGAGCAAGGCGCTCGCGCAGCGCCGCAGTTTCCGCCTGCGCGAAGATCTGGGCACGAGTCCACGCGTGTATTACTTGCCCGCGTGAAACGTGAACCTGCAAGCGTTTCGCTGCCAAGGACATGACTATGGCAAAGACATCTGAACAACGCTTTCAATTCAAGATAACGCCCTTTGGACTGTGGATTGCGTTCCTGGCTCTCTTGTGTGCGCTGGGCTTGCTCGCGGGGATTCTGGTTTTCATCAACGGCTTGTCTGTGACAGGCTTGAGCGACCGCGTGCCATGGGGCATGTGGATTACGATTGACCTTTCGGCCATCGGCCTGGGCGCAGGCGCATTTCTGCTCTCCGCCGCTGTGTATCTGCTAGGTCTGAAAAAGTATGAACCGGTCGCACGCGTAGCGGTCTTTGTCGGCCTGCTCGGCTACACGACCGCGTTGCTCATGTTGCTGGTAGATATTGGCCGGCCCGATCGCTTTTGGCACGGCTGGATCTATTGGAACACGCACTCGGTGTTGTGGGAAATCATCATGTGCATCACGCTCTACAGCGCGGTGCTCACCGTCGAATTTGCAGCAATCGTGGCCGACCATCCTGTCTTCACGCGCTGGCCGTGGGTAGGCAGGCTTGCTCACCAGGCGCACAAGCTGATGCCGGTGCTCGCCGTCGTAGGCGCGTGTCTTTCGCTTCTGCACCAGTCGTCGCTCGGCGCAACCTATGGCATCAT